>OJYT01000801.1_pt1 | contig 3454 bp, 4 predicted proteins | sample 1601021 | NCBI WGS metagenome assembly OJYT01 (sample SAMN04436602, study PRJEB24849) | human gut metagenome | biome: human gut; feature: NICU; material: stool | host: Homo sapiens | place: USA: Saint Louis, MO | collected 2009-12-07 | reverse complement strand
ATTCAAAATCAACCGTAGAAATACGTGCCGGTTCGAGTCCGGCCTTCGGCACCATACAAAGCTTTTTTCAAGTCTACTAACGTCTATTTTAGTCCATAAAAACAGTAAGTTAAGCAGGTTTCTGGCTTTTCTCAGTCTGTCCACGTCTACTCAATTCCTTGAACATATACCAACTGATGATGGTATAACTGATGGTATTCCCGGTTCGATTGATTTTGGTACCAACACTGGAGGTATCAACTGATGGCTCTCACCGATATCAAAGTTAGGACTACCAAGCCCTCCGAAAAACCCTTCAAACTCACCGATGGGCAGGGTATGCACCTGCTGATCAATCCTAACGGCTCGAAGTACTGGCGACTCCAATATCGTTTCGATGGCAAACAGAAAGTTTTAGCATTGGGTGTTTATCCAATAGTCTCTCTTAGTGAAGCCCGCAGGAAGCGAGATGAAGCCAAAAAGTTGGTATCTGATGGTATCGACCCTTCTGAGAAGAAAAAAGCAGACAAGATCGAGCAGAGCGAAGCTCTTACTTTTGAATCTGTTGCCAGGGATTGGCATATGGGTTGTAAAAGGAAATGGTCAGATTCCCATAGTGAGAGGGTTTTAAAGAGCCTTGAGGATAACCTTTTCTCTTCCATAGGAAAGAGAAAAATAGCCGAGCTTAAAACCAAGGATCTCCTCGTTCCGATCAAGGTTGTTGAAGCTTCTGGACGGTTAGAAGTAGCAGCCCGTCTACAACAACGAACCACAGCAATTTTGCGATATGCCGTCCAGAATGGCTTAATTGACTATAATCCGGCCCAAGAAATGTCTGGGGCTATTGCTGTAGCAAAAAGAACCCACCGACCAGCATTACCGTTTGATCGCTTCTCTGAACTCCTGGAGCGAATTGAAATATTCAAAGGTAGAAAGCTCACGAAGTTAGCCGTAAAGCTTACATTGCTCATTTTCATTCGTTCGAGTGAACTCAGGTTTGCTCGTTGGTCAGAGATAGATTTCGACAATGCCATGTGGACTATTCCTGCAGAGCGAGAGCCATTACCTGGAGTGAAACATTCGCATCGTGGTTCGAAAATGCGAACTCCACACCTTGTTCCGTTGAGTTGTCAGGCATTGGCTGTGTTGACGGAAATTAAAGAGATCAGTGGTGACCATGAACTCGTGTTCATTGGCGACCATGATTTCAGAAAGCCTATGAGTGAAAATACGGTAAACAAGGCTTTGAGGTCTATGGGCTATGACACAACCGTGGAGGTCTGTGGACATGGATTCAGGACAATGGCTTGCAGTGCTTTAATTGAATCCGGTTTGTGGTCGAAAGATGCTGTTGAACGGCAAATGAGCCATCAGGAGCGGAACTCAGTTCGTGCTGCCTACATACATAAAGCAGAGCACCTTGATGAGAGAAAGCTTATGTTGCAGTGGTGGGCCGATTACCTTGACCTCCTTAGAATACGACAAGTTTCACCATTTGATTTTAAAAATATTTAACTATGAATAAGTAGATTATCAATCGCTCTCCCTTATCAATCTTGTTAAGGGAGAATTAATTCAAATAAGCAGTGTTAACTCATTCAAGCTTTGAATACAGTGGAGGGATTAATGAAAGTAGTAAGCCCTTATGAAGAATTAAAAAGCTGGTTTAGTCTCGAAAACTATGAGCAGTCAAAATCACTTACAATCAAAGAACTGCATACTGAGCTTGCCTTTAGAGAAGCGATTTTCGACAGTGTAAATTTTGGATGGGAAGATGATAATCAAAATTTAAGGTCTATCCTTGAAGGTAATCCTATTTTAAGCAGACAAGATAATAATCATGGTCATTTTGGCAAGGGCCAAAGGCATGTTGCGCAGGTTAGCTTTGGTGATATAAAAAAATTAGAGAACAAGTTAATAATGTTTAGCATGGATTTTTTTGAAGAAAATGGCGATTTCAAAAAAGAGTTGAAAAAGAACTTTTTTCTTAACCAAAATAGCAGCAAGATGTATGTTTCATTTGATTTAGGAATGTCCAGCGATGAAGAAATTATAACAGCCTTACAAACGATGCTACCAGATCTTAGAAAAGAATATGAAATTGAGCCAGTGAAAACAGAAAAAATTGGACTTGCAAAAATAAGAAAACTTGTCGATTACAATATTATCCCAATGATGGATTTATTGATTTGGGCAAAGTTTAAAAACGTAAAAATCTCAAATATGGTCTTGTCTCGTGTCTTATATCCCGACTTTACAAATGAGATCAGAGGAGAAGATCACATTAAAGATACAGACAGGCCTGTTGCAGAGAAGTCATTGAATGGCGAAACAACCCGTAGTCTGGAATATTTTATCAGCAAAAACAGCCATCTCCGCAACATACCGATTTCGGAACTCGGATCTTTCTAGTTGTAAATCATCATGTTAATTGTCAAGGGGAGGGCGTAAATATTTTTCTTCCCCGGAATTTCCTTTCATTCTTCCCTCATCTAACTTTTCAGTTATCAGCATTCCCTTCATAGATACGGATCTGTGTGGCTAATATCTTCGTAACGGAAGCGGAGGATACAGCCAAATGAGTACAACTAATCAAAGCTTAATTCGTTTACCAGAAGTCTTGAAACGAACTGGTTTCGGCAAGGCCTGGATTTATCGTCTGATCAGTGAAGGTCGGTTTCCGGCCCCCGTTAAGATCGGTGTTCGTGCCGTTGCTTTTGTCGAGAGTGAAGTTGACGAGTGGATTCAATTAGTTATCGAAACAAGTCGAAATAATGTTGCTTAGTTAATTTGGGGAGACATGCTATGAATATCGAAGAATTTGTGAGTGAAGATAACCATATGTGCAATTTAGGCGATGATCTTTTTTACAAGATCTTCGAACCCGGAGCAATTTATGATTTACCCTATAACGAATTTAATAAAGAAATCATTTACTGGCTCAGTCAGTACTTTGTAGGAAACTTGAGAGAGCCCTTAGACTCGATCTCTGAGCTTGATATTTTCGAGCAGTTTTATGTTTACGAGACATGGTTCTCGCTAATTAAATGTCCTGTTGAAATGAGAAATCTTTCAAAGCGAATAATTCAATATCAGATTGGGCTGAAAACTCTTTTGTAAAAATGTAAAGTTTGATCCCATATTTTGGCTTAAAACCTTACAAAATAACTTACATTATTTTGGTTGCCGTTTATTAGCAAGGCAGTGAGATAGTTTTCGAAGTATTAGGTGTACATAAATAATACTAGATCTACCAGATGATAATTTGACAGGAAAAATCGTCTATCTCACTGTTTTAATTTAAATAAATGATTCTAACGATTCAAATAAATTTGTAAATCTACGAAATTCTTATTATTAATATATTGGAGTTATACTTTTTGTAATGTTTAGGAGGAAAATATGTGCAGTATTTGTGTAGATTCGTTTGTGTTCGAAAATGGTGAGAGATATTGTCATGTTGTAAATAAAGAAA
>OJYT01000628.1_pt1 | contig 6741 bp, 12 predicted proteins | sample 1601021 | NCBI WGS metagenome assembly OJYT01 (sample SAMN04436602, study PRJEB24849) | human gut metagenome | biome: human gut; feature: NICU; material: stool | host: Homo sapiens | place: USA: Saint Louis, MO | collected 2009-12-07 | reverse complement strand
ATCAGATCGCACAATCCGGGCTGAGTTCCCTTTCAGTGATCTACTATTCCGCGCATCTATTTAGGTGAACCTGTAAGTAACCCTTACAGGTTCAGCCGTACTTCACTGAAGAGTCGCCAGCGTGGTCTCAATTCTATTTAACTTCTGATTGGCCTCTTTCAGCTTATCCTGCAATCGCTGCTCCTGTTCGCCATAGACCATCAGGACGATACAGCCGTTCATCACTTTTACGCTAATCTGTTGCCCGGTATCAAACCCCGCCGCGCGTAGCCACTTGCCGGAAAGAATAATTTTGGGTGTGGATTTGTCGAAAACATTCGGGCGATATCCCACAATTACCGAACGTTCGGTTCCGAATTGGTCGCTGTCTGGGGTAGAATGCGAATCAGCCATAATCAACTCCTTGATAGTTGGTGAGGTTAGCTCTCGTCGGGTACTGCGAATACCGGGCGAGGGCGTTTATAAATCAGGTCGTTAGGTGTAAAGGTACGTACCTGATTGGTGATATCTTGCGCTTGTAGGTACGTACATGTCAACGGCTAAACGCGACCCAAATCAGTCCAAATCCGGAAAGGCTCCAACTTTTCAGATTCGTATCACACCTGAGTTAAAGGCGCAGTTCGAGGCTGCGGCAAAGGCTGAGGGGATGAGTTTGGGGAATTGGCTCAAAACCTTGGGGAGAAATGAATTACGTAAATTAGGTATTGAGCCAGAAATGTAGGCTAGTTCAATTGAGAATTTTGAGCGTCAGAAGATTCGGGAAAAGAAACTACATCCATTTTTAATGCTGTTTCACCAGAGAATATTGAAGCTAGGCCTTTACGAATTTTTTGATTATCTAAATTCATTTGTCCGTGAGCTACAGGTATATAAATAGCGTTCTGCAAATGAACTCGATCAAAATCGTAGCCTATATCTTCAGCCATAACAGAAAGTAAATTCACAAATAGTCTATCGCTATTTTGATTCCACATCGTGTTACCACTCTCACTTTCTGGACAGTGAGTACATAAATGAGTGAAATATTCTTTCCATGCTTCAAGGACTTTTTTCTCGGATTTTGTTCTTTTGTTTATACTTCCTTTTATATCACCATAGAATGCTAAGTCGATCATATTCAGCGCTCTAACGTGCTCATTGGAAAGGCGAGCTGCGGCCGATCTTGTTGCCATTAGTTCGGTGAATATATTAACTTTTATGTTTCTTTTTTCTGAATGTTTCTCGATAAACTTTTGTACTCTTACTGCGAGCAAGGGACTTAAAAGGGTAGCAAAAATAGTAGCGATAGCTAGTGCCCAACTCATGTCTCTTCCTTAATTCTGAAGGTTATGATAATTGAAATGAAATAAAATCTTTGAGGATGATATGAGAATTTTGGCGGAGATCACAGGAGTCGCATTTGATACTTAACTCATTGATTTAAAATTGACATTTTGTGTTGGATAAGTGAGTAACCCCCATAAGCACCCCCAAATGATTTTGCTTGTGGAGAGCAGAGGCATCCAGAGCTACTTTTTGGCCTGTAGTAAAGCGGCAATATCCTTTTCGCCTCCGGCTTCTGTTTAACGCCGAGTTGTTTGGTAAAACCGAACAACTGAAGTTTCGCATATTCAGTTTGCCAGCGTCTGGCGATGCTCTCCCTGCTGAACTTGTAAATTAGACTTACAGGTTACGTAGTAGCCTGTTGAGAGTTCTTGGCCGCAATGATTATGCCAGAAACCCATAATCTACTCAGGTTATCTTGCAGGTAGCGCTCCAGGAAAATGTTTTGCCACGATATCATTCATCCTCTCCACCAGATCAAGGCGTTTAAACGTGATATGTCCGCTGCCTTTCTGAAAATAACGAATGCTAAAGAAATCATCCTCGAAGACCTGTTGATGTGGATTATCGCGAACAAAATCCATGAACCGAATGGAGATATCGTGCCGGTTATCAGGGATGGTTTTACCATCCAGCAAATACAGCATACGTTCCAGATCGGCTAACTGATCGCGCCGCCAGCCCCAGTTCAGGCTGTAGCCCCATCGGTCATGCTTCACCAGATTGTTGACGATAATCTTCTTACCGAAGCTGCAGGGACTGTTGGTTTTGTAATCCCACGACAGGCCTTTGAACACGTTAATGATGCTGCGTTCGAAGACGTCCATTTTATTCAGATGTAGCTGCTCAAAGGTGCTGAGGATATTCGCCTCGCTGATAGCAGGAAGATCGCCCTCCTCCAAGTTCTTATGCCACTGGTCACGAGCCTGCGCATCCATCAAGGCCATCATGCCGGACTTCAGCATCAAATCGCGCCAGATACTGCGGTCAATATTGTGGGTGACGGCAGGTAGCGCTCTATCAGTATTTTCAGTCAGCCAACTGTCGTAACGGTGCCCGGCTTTCATCGCCCAGTCTTGCGCTGTACCACCGCCTATTTCTGAGGTCAGCCGTGAAATGGCATCAATTTGCTGAATGAGTTGTTCGATCTGTTTTAGTGCTGTATCGCGGCCTGTCACTATACGTTCAATACTAGTCGAGCAAATCAGTTCGCTATGACCGGTTAATACTTCAGCTTCAGTTTGCATGATATTTTATCCGCAAAAAGCAAACGCGGCTGCCGGGTAGTGGCAGCCGCATTATGCAATATGTAAACAAGGGAGAAAGATCGGAAGTGCAAATCGGGAAGGTTGTACGCAATATTCACCGTACTGCGTTGTTACGGCTTTGTCGCAACAGGCCAGTTGCCTGTCTTGCCCGTAAAATATCTACCGCCCGAATATAAGGTGATTGCTCCTGACAGTTAAAACTTCTGCGATCGATACGAACCAGTTCGTACTTTTCCACCAGAAAGTTAACGGCATCAGCCAGCGTAATACCGGCGTTGATATGCTCCTGAATAACGGTTACATCACTGAATGGTGTGTCGTTCAGCGTCAGGCCATAGTGTTGCTCCAGCAGGCGTGTCAGTAGCATTTGCCAGACTGCAACGGTCGACAGACAGGGCTTCGCCGCCCGCGAAATTGTAGCAGGTAGAGTTTTCATGCTTGTTCTCGTGAAATTAAGTTAGCGTTGAGTGGGATAAACAGCGATGTATACGTAGCCGCAACTGCCAAGAGTATCGGCTTCGCAGGTATAACCGTTGTGGTACAGGGTGACGCAATGGGCATGCCGAGGATTCATTTCACCAGTGGTCAGCATCGATTCCATCTGACTGATAAAATGCGGAAATGCGATATCCAACTTCTGGCATTCGGCATCACTAAACTTACTGGTGATACTGGCCCGGTCAGCCAGATAGTGCAGCCGGTTGCCCTCCTGTACCAGACGTGCCCCCATGCGCGGTGTAATATCCCGCTGCAGGCCCCATGTGGTGTTGCTCATTTATAACCTCTTTATTGTCAGTTCAGGGTGATACTCATCAGGCAGGCGTAAGGCCCGTTACGGTCCTGGCGGCGTTCGGCGTACACAGCCAGGACTCCAGTGATATCCGGAACGTCCCTGCCTGTGTAATGACAGACGCTACCGTGCCACTGGTATTTGCCGGTGCAGTAGCGAAAGATTCGGGACTCAGGATGCTGGCGGTATATCGTCATTGCCCGGCGTTTACTGATAATTTTCATTTAATACCTCACAGAAGACCGTGTTCCGCGAACGAATAGATTTGCCTGCCGCCGACAATCAGATGGTCAGGGATACGGATATCCACCAGTTGAAGTACCTGAACCAGTCGCTGCGTGAGGGCTTTGTCAGCTTGGCTGGGCATCGTCTCGCCGGAAGGATGGTTATGCGCCAGTATCACCGCCGCCGCATTGAAGTGCAGTGCACGTTTTACCACTTCCCGGGGATAGACCTCGGTGCGGTTAATCGTGCCACTAAAGAGGGTCTCATGGGCGATAAGCTGGTTCTGATTATCCAGATACAGCACCCTAAACTCTTCCCGCTCAAGTGCGGCCATATGTAGTCGCAACCACTCCCGAACGGCATGAGTGGAGGTGAAGGATACCCCTGGCTCATGCAAGTGCCGCTCCAGAGCCCTGAGCGCCCGCTGAATGAGACGCCGGTCCTGTGGCGTCATCTCGCCGGGTAAAAAGGAAAGCTGTTTCATTCGTTGTTCCTCTGGTCAGTCAATGATACGCAGAATGGCGTGGGCTTCTGGATGCTGCAGGGCGTAGTCCCGCAGACGGTAATAGTGCTCCGTCATGGCATCGCATTCGGTACGGCAGGCATGGTGGCTGTATTCAATCAGGCAGACAGCAATACCTGCGGCTTCTGCGCTCATTTCCGCACCATTGCCGTTCATGCCGTTGAACAGATGCCATTTATCGTCACCTTCAGCATCAGGAGCCATAAACGCACCGCCATTGCTCAGCGTGTAAAACTGCCAGATACCGCCACTGTAATCCGCGCAGAAGCGGTCCATCCAGGCAAAGATGCGCGGCTCCAGCATTAGCCACTGTGGAATGGTGCCAAAATGCTGCGGCCAGAAATGAATACGCAGCGCATCGGGGACGTCGGCGACAGTAAGGGTGAGTTGCGGCTCATTAGCCGGGGTAAATACAGGCTGAGTCAGGGAGGTCATGGTGTTCTCCATTAATAAAAACGCCAGCGGTTGTGGCTGGCGTATCGGGGAATAAAGAGATGTTGATGGCGTGTGACGCTGGGTGAAATACGTAAGAAATTTGCAGGGTGACGGCTATCGCCGGATGCTGTACTGCCGGAGATACGGGTTAATCCCTGCACCGGCGTCAGGCTCAAAGCTCCAGGCTCGCCAGACCATACTTCCTTCGCTATCGTGAACCACCAGCCGAAAATGGCTGTCCTGGTCATCTTCAATAGCGATGTTGCGGTAAGCTGTGGCGACAGCTTCTGCCTGCTCCCGGGTGAATGGCCCGGGCGGCAGCAAAACAAATTCAGGCATTTTGTTGCACCTTAAAAAGTAAAAACCCCTGGCGCAGAAGCGACAGGGGACAGAAAGAGGGGGGATTTGGTATGTTTCGTGTTGTAACGATAACGCTACTGCTTAGCCGCTTGTTTTGCTTTTTCCCAGGACGGACGATCCTTACCGGTGAAGTCGCGTACCAGTGACCAATACTCGACCGGGTACTGCATCACAACTTCACTGCCTACACCAACATCAACAGTCCAGTATTGGCCGTTGTTCATAGAGCCTTTGCGTATCCAAGCATTCGGACTACAAGTTCCGGTATCGTACTGTTTCCAAAACAATTCATCTTTGTCAACCATGTAGATATCACCGAAAGCACACCCGTTCAGAGACTGGTGGTTCCAGATGGCCACGATATGTTTGGTACTGCCCACAACCGTACACGTCTGTTTATTACCACCACAAACATCGCCCAGCGTTCTACCGTCATCACCAGTGACTTCCCAGATGGTCTTTGGTGCTGCCTTCGCTGGGGCGGCTGTCGGAGCTGGAGTAGCGGAAGCTGTCGTGCTGTTTTGTGCCGGCGTCACTTCTCCTTTGACCAGGGAACGCAGTACCTTCGCTTCCCCGTCACTCGGGGTATTTACCCACTGTCCGTCGTTACGGTTAGTGTAAAATCCGATGAAGTTCCCGTGGTCGAGTTCGTACAGGAAGATCAGGTTGTGATCGCCACAATCTCCGTCAGCACACATCGAACCTTTCAGATAATCTTTCCCGTCGATTTTCAACGGCTCCAATGGCCCCTGTGGGCCATTGAGTGCTCCCTCCTGCCCCAGCAAACCAACCAGTCCATTCCAGGACATGGCGGTTTCAATAGACTTCTTGAACTCCGGGTCAGTCTTCATTAGGTCGGCTGGGTACGGACAATTGTTCGCTTGCGGCTGACAGTTTTTAGCGTCCATCGCAGTTTTGAAATCGGCGTGGGCGATGGTAGGTGCTACCAATGCTGCAGATAGTACCAACCAACCCCATTTCACGCTGGCAGGGAAATATTTTCTTTTCATTATCAAACTCCTGAAATAAAAAAAGGGCCATATCAGGCCCTGTACAGTGATTAACTCTCGCCACGGTCACGTAAAGTTTTTCGTGCAAGGCGTTTTTCCATTTCTGTTGCGCCGCTGAAGTAACCGTCATCCGCGACAATTTTCTTCAACGCGGTACTGCTCTGACCATCTAGGCGGTCATGAATCGCCTTCATTTCCCGGGAACTGTCGAGCGCGTCTTTAGCGACGTTTTTGGCGAGTTTCCCGGCAGTATCCCAGAATCCCATGTATTCCTCCTTTGCAGGTAACCCTTGGCGATGTTGAGCAGCGTGTGATAAACCAGTACCGCCCACCCGATACGGCGCTAGACGCCTACTCAAATGCCATGCCGGAGGTGTGTTGCACTGTGCTAGGGCGGCCATCAGTGGCGTGGTGGAAAGCTGTTGCCACTCCGTCATTCCCTACCGCCATACCAGCGTGGATACGGTCAGCTCACTGCGTTGTATGCGTCCGGTGATATCGTCTTCAGTCACACCGTCGTGACGTACGCTATTTTTCTCGTAAAACTAGGCCATTGTTTTTTTCCTTGTTAACAGAGGTCATTAAACCGAAGCCTAGCCCGATTCCACATTATCGGCAGCCTGTGACAGAACTTCACGGATACAGTCGAAGTGCGGAAGTGCCCGGATAAAGCCCGACTGTGTGGTTAACTGGCTGAGACGTTTTTTCGGGATAAAAGTGGTATTGAGGACTGTCACCGCATGGATGGTCGTCAGAGGATGCACGGTGATATACCCGTTAAGTTCACCAGTGAGGTACCAGCAGCCG
>OJYT01000520.1_pt1 | contig 9327 bp, 9 predicted proteins | sample 1601021 | NCBI WGS metagenome assembly OJYT01 (sample SAMN04436602, study PRJEB24849) | human gut metagenome | biome: human gut; feature: NICU; material: stool | host: Homo sapiens | place: USA: Saint Louis, MO | collected 2009-12-07 | reverse complement strand
GCATTTGTTGTGTGAATAAATCTGATTCTGGTGTTCTTGCCTGGTAAGAATTTAACATGAAAATTAGTTACTTTTAGTTACAGGTGGCTGAGAGTGTTTTAATCATATCCTTATAAAGAGTGCGATTTTATAACATCATCCGCCTGTTATTTGATGTAACATAATTCCTGACGGGCTATCAATTCCAGTCCGTCAGGAAGGGAAAACAACATTAGAACTGATAGTTTAAAGATACCCAGTAGTTACGACCCGGGTTTACGTATCCGGTGGTGGATTGTGCAGTCTGATAATAATCACCTGCGTAGGTGCTATTACGGCCCACCTGGTAAAGTTTAACCTCGCTAAAGTCTTTATCCAGCACGTTATTAACTGCCGTATTAAGTGTCAGATCTTTGGTCAGTTTGTAAGACATTCCCATGTCCAGGACGGTCCAGGCTTTTAAATTAGCACCTTTATCGTCATAGACGGCTTTTTGTACTGCGCTGAGATTGTCGTAATTTTCCGTGAATCGAGGGGCCTTACCGCGATAACGTGCGCTCAGCCAGGCGTTCATATCTTCCGTTGCCTGCCAGTTCAGACGGGCGTTAGCCATATGCTTTGGTGTATAGCTTAACGGCGCGCCTTTATTGTCACCATCTTTTTGCTTGCTCTGAGTGTAGGTGTAGTTGAGAGATAAGGTCAGCACATCCGACCATAGAGGGAAGGTGCTGGCAAATTCAACGCCATCGGTCCTCGCCTTGCCGCTGTTGGTATAACTGTTGGTATTATCATCGATAGAATACGAGACAATTTTATTTTTGTATTCAGTATAGAAGCCGGTAATGTTGGCGTTAAGCCCGGCGTTGTTCTCGTAATACAGTCCGGTTTCGTAGCTGATGCTTTCCTCAGGTTTGAGGTCCGGGTTACCGACTGTATTCACCGTTCCCTGCGCGGTTACACCGCTGATCCCGTCATGTAACTGGCTCAGTGATGGCGCTTTATAACCAGTCGTTACGCCGCCTTTGAGCGTCCATTCGTCGGAAACATCCCAGACCATATAGGCTCGTGGGCTGAGATGACCGCCAAAGACATCGTTATGCTCATAGCGTGTTCCTGCGGTTAAGGCCAGCGAATCGAGAATATGCCATTCATCTTCCGCATAGGCTGCCCACGTTTTTTGGTGGAACGTCTCGCCGGTATTGGCCAGCACCACACCATCTTTCATTCGTGCATCCCAGTATTCCCCGCCGAGGGTTAACAGATGCGAATCACCTAGTGGCGTCAGCAGCACGGAGTCCAGAATGACGTTGGTGTTCTTCAGTTCACGCGCGTCACCGGCCCGACCTGCGTTCTCTGGCGTGAGTGCGGAGGAGACCAGTTGTCGGCCTTTGTTCTCGGTCTCATTCCAGCCGAGGGACGATTTCCAGGTGCCAAACGTTAAGGCTGTATCGTGGCCGAGGGTCACTTTGTTACGCTCATAGCGCAGCGTTTTATCATAACCTCCCGTCAGGTTACCCAACTGACCGTCATCGTTGTCATAACGCTGTCTGGCGGAGTCGAGATCCAGCCACAGCGTATTGCTTTCATTGGCTTTCCAGTCGAATCGCGTGCCAATATTGTAGTTTTCCGACTCGGTTGGATAAGGTACGCGGGTGGAAGAGGTATCGCTCAGCGAAGTGACGCTGGAACCCTGACGCTGGGTTGTGCTCCCCCGAACCTGCATATCCAGTACGCCCGCGATTAACGGGCCGCTTGACCAGAAGTTGGCGACCGTACTGTTACCCCATTTATTACTCTCTTGCAGGTTAACGCCGGTATTGATGGAAGTGCTCCATTTATCGGTGCTTTTTTTGGTGATGATATTCACCACGCCACCGATTGCGTCGGAGCCATAAAGCGTCGACATCGGGCCGCGGATAACCTCAATATGATCGATTGCCGCCAGCGGGGGCATAAAGCTGGTATTCATGGCAGAGAAGCCGTTTGGCGTCACGTCGCTGCTGCCGTTTTGACGAATACCGTCAATCAGGATCAAGGTATAGCTGGCGGGCATGCCACGGATGCTGATCTCCAGACCGCCAGTTTTACCGGTGCTGCTTTCAACATCTACCCCTTCAACAGAACGCAGGGCTTCACCTAAGTCATTATATTTATTGGTTTGTAACTCTTGCTGCGAAATAACAGAGACGCTGGCGGCGGCATTGGTGATTTTCTTTTCGTAACCGGAAGCGGTTACCACCATGACATCTTCAGCAAATACCAGGGGGCTGGAAAATCCTAAACAGGACAGAACGACAGGGGCAACAGGTTTTAAACGCATAGTCAAACTTCCTTTGTTAAAAATCAAAGGCAGTAAGATAAGTGATCGTAATGATAATACAAATAATTATCATTACAAATTTACATAACTTGTCACTTCTGGTGTTTTTTTTGAATAAATATACATAAATTGTCATGAATTTTAGATAAGGGAATAGCGGGGAGGGTAAATAGTCCGCATGGGTAATTATTAGATAGGGATTAATATTCTTTGAATAAATGGCGAGGGATTAATCTATATTCTGAGATTCACATCGTACTCATAACGGAGTATCAGAAAAAAGTATGATAATTTTAGAAAATCGTCATACTTTTCTGCGCCGCATCATTTTTTTCGTCATTTCTGTCCGCCATAATCCCTTCCCCAGGAGACTGCTTAACGACTGTAAATCGTTATGCAGCATAAAAATAACGTAAAACTGGATAACATAATGATCAAAGGCAAGCTGGCACTGCTTACGTGCGCATTGACTCTCGCATTAACCTCACCACTTCTCGCCGCGCAAAATGCGAGCGAAGGGCAGACGTTAAAACTGGCAATTGGACCGGAGCCAACGGAAGGTTTTGACCCGATGTTGGGCTGGAGTCATGGCAGCTATCTGCTTTTGCATGCACCATTATTAAAACAAAATGCAGATATGAGCTGGGGAAACCTGCTGACGGAAAAAGTAGAGACCAGCGCAGACGGCAAAACCTGGACGTTGACGTTAAAACCTGACCTTAAATTCTCTGATGGTTCGCCGCTAACCGCTGAAGACGTGGTGTTCACCTATAACAAAGCAGCAAAAAGCGGCGGCAAAATTGATATGGGGAACTTCACCCATGCCAGTCTGAAAGATAACCGCACGGTAGAAATTACGTTGCGTAGCCCGCAAAGTACCTTTGTGAACGTGCTGGGTTCATTAGGAATTGTTCCGCAAAAACGGTATGACGAAAAAACATTCGCTAAAAATCCGATTGGCGCGGGTCCGTATCGACTGGTGAGTTTTCAGCCGGGGCAGCAGTTGATCGTTGAGGCTAACCCTTGGTATGCCGGTAAGAAAAATGATTTCAGTAAGCTGGTGTTTGTCTTCCTTGATGAAGATAACGCTTATGCCGCAGCGCGCAGCGGCCAACTGGGACTCGTACGTATCGCGCCATCGATGGCAGTCGCTCCTCAGCAGAAAAATTTGAAACTTTGGGTACGCGACAGCGTGGAAAACCGCGGCATTGTGTTCCCGATGGTTCCTGCAGGTAAAAAAGACGCCAATGGCTATCCGATTGGGAACGATATCACTGCCGATGTTGCCATCAGGCGCGCCATCAACTACGCCATCGACCGTAAGCAGCTTGCCGATCAGGTCATGGAAGGTCATGCGATTCCGGCGTATAGCGCGGTTCAGGGTCTGCCATGGCAGGGACAATCAGTTGCGTTCAAAGATGGCGATAGCGAAAAAGCGCGAACGATTCTGGAAGAAGCCGGCTGGAAGGTGGGTAAAGACGGCGTACGTGTGAAGGACGGTAAAGAGGCTCGCTTAACGTTGTGGTACGCCAGCGGTGACAGTACACGCCGGGATTTAGCCGAAGCCGTACGTGCGATGCTGGAGCCAGTGGGTATTCAGATTTCTCTGCAATCCGGGAGCTGGGAAACTGTTGAGCGGCATATGCATGCCAACCCTACGCTGTTTGGCTGGGGAAGTCTGGATCCGATGGAGCTTTTCCATCACTACAGTAATCAGGCTGCGGGCGTGGAATACTACAATCCAGGCTATTACAGCAATCCTGTCGTTGAGCAGCATCTTAAACAGGCTATTGACGCTCCGGACTGGCAAAAAGCGTTGCCGTTCTGGCAACAAGTTGAGTGGGATGGCAAGCAAGGGGCTGGCGTGCAGGGCGATGCGGCCTGGGCATGGCTGCTGAATATTCAGCATACCTACCTGGCAAATCCGTGTATTGACTTAGGTAAAGGCGCACCGGAGATTCACGGTAGCTGGTCACTGCTCAATAATCTGGACGAATGGACCTGGACCTGCCGTTGATGAAGTCTGTTGTGGGCCATTTTCTACGGCTGATGGTGTTATTGGTGCTGGTTGCGGCTGGCACTTTTATGCTGCTCAGCTTTTCTCCGGTCGATCCGATTCGGGCTTATATCGGCAACGATCTCCTGCATGTGCCGCCGGAGCAATATGCGCGTATCGCGGCTCGCTGGGGATTGGACCAACCGCTATGGGAGCGTTTTGGTCACTGGTTTGGCCGTGTATTACAGGGCGATCTCGGCTATTCAATGTTGTTTAACGCACCGGTTGCCAGCGTGATCAAGGAACGCTTTTCTACCTCGTTTGCGCTGCTTGGTGGCGCGTGGCTGCTCTCTGGCATATTGGGAACGGCAATGGGGTTTGTCGCGGGTCGCTATCTGAATCGCTGGCCGGATAAAGCAATCTGTCGCCTCAGTTATCTGCTTTCTTCGCTGCCGACCTTCTGGATTGGCATGCTGTTGCTGGCGTTATTTGCCGTGCGCTGGCCGGTATTTCCGGTCTGCTGCGCGTGGGAGCCGGGCAACAGCGGCGATATGGCGACGCTGACTGAGCGTCTGCGCCATTTGGTGCTTCCCGTTTGCGCGCTCAGTTTGCTGGGATTGGGACAAATTACGCTTCATACACGGGAAAGCATCGCCAGCGTGATGAAAAGCGATTTTGTCCGTTTTGCGCGTTCTCAGGGAGATAAAGGCTGGTCACTGTTACGCCATCAGGTTCTGCGTCATGCAATTACGCCTGCGCTGTGTTTGCAGTTTGCCTCGCTGGGGGAGCTGTTGGGAGGCGCATTATTGGCCGAAAAAGTCTTTGCTTACCCGGGACTGGGGCAGGCCACTATTGATGCTGGATTACGTGGAGATCTGCCGTTACTGATGGGAATTGTATTGTTCAGTACCGTATTGGTGTTTATTGGTAACTCGCTGTCTACCTGGCTTGTCCGTATGTTGAACCGTGCTCTGGAACGACCTGATGCTCTATAACCCGACGCCGACGCTGATTCGTCTTTTGCTCTCATTTAGCTGCCTGTTATTCATTGCAGTGTATGGTGCCGCAATGCTGGATAACCCGTTGAGCGTTAATCTGCTTGCCCGGCATTTACCGCCTGATGCGCTGTACTGGTTTGGCACCGACAACCTTGGTCGCGACCTGTGGATCCGTTGTTTTCAGGGTGCACTAACCAGTCTGCAAATTGGTATTGGTGCGGCGTTGTGCAGCGGTTTCATTGCGTTAGTGATGGCGGCGGTTTCGCGCATACATCCGCGTCTGGATGTGCTTATGCGCCTGATTACCGATGCCATGCTGTCGATGCCGCATCTGCTGTTGCTCATTTTGATCTGTTTTACGCTGGGCGGTGGGAAAAACGGCGTGATTATGGCGGTTGCGCTGACTCACTGGCCGCGTCTGGCGCTGATCCTGCGTGCTGAAGCGCAGCGCGTGGCTCACAGTGACTACTTGACGCTGACCTGGCGTCTGGGGCACGGCCATTTTTACTGCTGGCGACATCACTATCTACCCGCCTTATTACCTCAATGGCTAACGGGAACACTGCTGATGTTTCCCCACGCGGTGTTGCACAGTGCGGCGTTAAGCTTCCTCGGTTTTGGGCTGGCACCGCATGAACCGTCACTGGGACTGCTGCTGGCGGATGCGCTGAGATTTATCAGTCATGGCGATTGGTGGTTGGTACTGTTTCCGGGACTGATGCTGTTCAGTCTGGTGATGTTATTCGATCAGCTCGCAAGGGCGGTACATCGTTTATGGTTACGAGGTGACGCATGTTGAGTTTAAGACAGGTCTCGCTGGAGGTGGCGCGTTATCGCTGGTACGGCGCGAGAAACTGGTCTTCGCTGTTGCAGGATATCTCTTTCGACGTGGCACCGGGTCAAATGGTGGCGTTAGTGGGAGGAAGCGGGGAGGGTAAGAGCCTGCTGCTGCAATGCCTGCTCGATCTCTTACCGGAGAATTTGCGCTTCCAGGGCACTATCACGCTGGAGGGCAAAACGCTGAACAGCGATGATATTCGCAAATGTCGTGGCGATACCTTCAGCTATGTCCCGCAAGGCGTTCAGGCGCTTAACCCGCTGCTCTCGATTGAAAAGCATCTGCGCAGGGCATGCCAGCTTTCTGGCCAGCAATGGAATGCCGGAAAAATTGAACGATTGCTCCAGCGTAGCCGACTGGAAAGTCGCGTATTAGATGCTTTTCCGCGCCAGCTTTCAGGCGGTATGGCGAAACGTGTCCTGGCCTGTCATGCGTCTCTGAGTCAGGCTGGCTATATTCTGGCGGATGAAATTACCGCCTGGCTTGATGCACCTCTGGCTAATCAACTCCTTGAACAGTTGCGTGAGCAATGTGAGCAAGGGGCTGGCGTTTTATGGGTAACGCATGACCTCACGCTGGCGGCCCGCCATGCGGATCGTATTGTCGCGTTGCATCAGGGAAGGGTGTCGGATAACGTCAGCCGGGAACAGCTGTTACGCGGAGAGATTAGCGAACATCTGCAACGACAATGGCGGGCGCTGCCTGAAAGAAATCAACTTTTTGGAGAGCGCAATGTTGTGCTGTCGTGATGTAACAATCCGTCAGGGAGAAAAGGTTCTGTGGCAAAATCTGACCTTCTCTCTACACCCTGGAGAACGTATTGGGATTTGTGCGCCAAGTGGGACGGGCAAAACGACGCTGGGACGCGTGCTGGCGGGCTGGCAGAAACCAACTTCGGGTGACATTCTGGTTGATGAACAACCGTTGCCGATGCACCAGTATTGCCCGGTGCAACTGGTTCCACAGCATCCGGAATTAACTTTTAACCCCCGACGCAGCACCGGTGATGCGGTTCATGATGCCTGGCGACCGGATGCTGAAATGCTTACCCGTCTTCACATCAACCCAGAGTGGTTAACTCGCCGCCCCGGACAACTTTCTGGCGGTGAACTGGCGCGAATTGCTTTACTTCGTGCGCTGGACCCGCGGACACGTTTTCTTATTGCTGATGAAATTACAGCCCAGCTCGATCCTTCCATTCAACGGGATATCTGGGCGCTGCTGCTTGAAGAATGCCAGCGTCGACCGTTGGCTATGCTGATTATCAGCCATCAGCAGGCCCTGCTTGATCAGCTTTGTTCCAGCAAACTCATTGTAACGTGAAATGAGATAGCGGCTTGTAGTTGGTCTATTGATTAAATTGATACGTTATATTATAACATTTCACTCGCAAATGATTTGAGGGTGAAATTTTGGCTATTTGTATTAAAAAACTGACAATTGCTCTGGGGATGCTTGTAGTCAGTGGTTCGGTTATGGCGCACGGTCATCATTCCCATGGTGCGCCGATGAGCGAAGCAGAACAAAAGGCGTCGGAAGGGGTTTTTGATGATAACCAGGTGCAAAATAGGGCGCTGACCGACTGGGATGGCATGTGGCAATCTGTCTATCCGTATCTGGTCAGCGGCGAGCTTGATCCGGTCTTCAAAAAGAAAGCGGAGAAAGACAAAAGCAAAACGGCAGAACAAATTAAAGATTACTACCGTAAAGGTTATGCAACCAACGTAGACACCATCGGCATCGAAAATGACGTAATGGAATTTCACACCGGTAATCAGGTTGCATCATGTAAATACGACTACGCCGGTTATAAAATTCTGCACTATAAGTCAGGCAAGAAAGGTGTACGTTATCTGTTTGAGTGTAAAGACGCTAACAGCAAAGCACCTAAATACGTGCAATTCAGCGATCATATTATCGCGCCGCGTAAATCGAGCCACTTCCATATCTTTATGGGAAATACCTCGCAGGCAGCTTTGCTTGAAGAGATGGAAAACTGGCCTACCTACTACCCTTACCAGTTGAAGGGAGAAGAGGTTGTGGATGAGATGCTGCACCATTAATCCGGGCTAACCTTATCTGTACACACCCGTCACCAGTGGCGGGTTTTTTAATTCATAACCTTCTCTTTCCATCACCCGATGCATTCGTTAGCATATTGTCTCGCAGCAAGTGCATGTGTTTTTTCAGGAAGAGGTTAACGTGTTTGCAGAGTATGGAGTTCTGAATTACTGGACGTATCTGGTGGGGGCTATTTTTATCGTGCTGGTACCGGGCCCAAATACGATATTTGTGTTGAAGAACAGCGTTGGTCGGGGAGTGAAGGGCGGTTATCTCGCCGCAAGCGGTGTGTTTATCGGCGATGCCGTGTTAATGTTTTTGGCCTATGCCGGAGTTGCCGCATTGATCAAAACAACGCCCGTTTTGTTCAACATCGTTCGCTATCTTGGCGCGTTTTATCTGCTGTACCTCGGTGCGAAGATCCTGTATGCAACACTGAAATCGAAAGTTGGCGATGCCGAGCCTGAAGAAGTCCCGCTTGGTGCTATTTTTAAGAGAGCATTAATTCTGAGCCTGACGAATCCAAAAGCTATTTTGTTTTATGTTTCGTTCTTCGTGCAGTTTATTGATGTCAATGCGCCGCACTCAGGGCTGTCATTCTTTATTTTGGCTATTACGCTTGAGATAGTGAGCTTTTTCTACCTGAGCTTTCTTATTTTCTCCGGCGCGTTCGTGACGCAGTATATCCGTACGAAGAAAAAGCTGGCCAAAGTGGGTAATTCCCTTATTGGTTTGATTTTTGTTGGTTTTGCCGCTCGTCTGGCCACGCTTCAGTCGTGACGCCATTGGCCCGTTGGTTACGGCGGGCCTTCAATATTACACCCTGCAATTCATTTATAATTGTATTGTTATAACCAATAAATGGTATTTCAAATGAATATTATGAGGCGTACCCTGTGTACAGCAGCGGTTCAGTAAGAACTCGCTGGTTTTCGACTGGAAAAGGGAAGAAAAATGCTTCAAATTCCACAGAACCATATCCATACACGCTCTACTCCATTCTGGAACAAAGAAACGGCACCTGCCGGAATTTTCGAACGCCACCTTGATAAAGGAACCCGTGCCGGGGTTTATCCTCGACTTTCGGTTATGCAGGGGGCGGTCAAATATCTCGGAACCTGAAAGATCGGAAGAG
>OJYT01000448.1_pt1 | contig 12000 bp, 9 predicted proteins | sample 1601021 | NCBI WGS metagenome assembly OJYT01 (sample SAMN04436602, study PRJEB24849) | human gut metagenome | biome: human gut; feature: NICU; material: stool | host: Homo sapiens | place: USA: Saint Louis, MO | collected 2009-12-07 | reverse complement strand
GCCAAGAACCACGTCTTTGATTGCCTAACATTCCCAACACTATACTAAATAAAGAGAATACAGCTGATTTTTTTACATAAGAAGGAAATGTTTTATCATAAACAGTAATTAAAGCTAATGAAAAAGCGAGCGTTAACAACATAGCTAGCCCCATCATAGAGCCATTAATGACACCACCTGCACGACCCTCTGTTCCTACATTATACCCCAGTAAATATTGTACAAAGGCAGATAGAGCATCGATGCCTATATACACAAAAAATATTGATAAAATAGTATATAATTTGCGAGAACTCTTGATAAATAGCAAGATTGGTACGATAATTAAAAGTCGTCACTCGTATATTATCACTAATAAATGCAGACGGTAATATACATAACAGCATACCTAAGTACGCCCATCCATATTGGCGTATCGAATTTGGTATAGAAACTTCATCTCTTTTATACCACCATGTTAAAAGTGTAACGAGTACTATAAGTCCATAAATAAAATTACCAAAAGCCATAGATGACCGCGTCGTACATATCATAATTGAAATGAGTACAGTAAGTATCATTTCATAATTCTTAAGTATCCAAGATTTCATACTAACACCCTTATCCCCTTATTGTTATTATCTAATAATTAAGTATAGTTACGACTTACATATAACGTATAAATGTATACTTATTTTATTAAATTTTTCATATGTTCTTGAATTTCTTGTTCATATTGATCGAGTAATTCATAGCGTTTACGATATTGGCTACGTTTTTGTGACTTTATCTCCTCAATAGGCTTACGATATTCCTCTAAAGGAATTTTGAAAAAACGTTCATCACTACATAGTACACCGCCAGATTCCTCCCACAATGAATCTAGCTCAGCTACCTTTGCACGATGACCGCGAACTAAATGAGTATTCGCATAAAAGCCTTCATCAGATACAGCGTAAATAGATTCTACCTTACAAATGGCTGCAATATGACGTAATAGGAACATGATAAAGTTTTTTGGACGATAGCCAAACATCTTTTTTGTAACTATTTTAGCATTATCAAGACCATCTTTATAACCTTGAATCGTACCAATCCACATAGCAGATTCCCCATTAAAACCTTTACCAAAACGGAAGTTAGCATGGTATACCCCTTGATTACCCAAGGTGAGTAACAAGGTCAAAAAACCTTCTTTACGCTGACCAGGTCCATAATATAAACGAGCTACCATATCAAGGTCTACCGATTCCCATACGATATAGCCACGATTCATCCGACTTACGTCATCATAAATATTATCAGGATCTACAGAGTACATCTCACGAATTGCTTCATCTGTAAATATATCTTTCAAATAATCAAAATGATTAACAATAGCCTCTAATCGTTCCTGAGGTGTAGAGCTTTTAAACAAGAAAAATCTTGTCATCAACTCAAATAAACCAACTTGTCGGTCTAATAGTGTTAAATCAGGCGTGTAACTTGCAAAGTAGTTCTCTAGCGCCTCTATTTCTCGTTTATTTCGTATGGAGCGCATTGTATGTAAGAAGGTACGACGTGTTTCCCTCCAACTACGCTTGCCGTAAATCTTACGACCTCGCTGCCATTGTATTTGTAAATATCCCATCTCATACTCCTATCCACTAATACAACTAACAAACTTTATCATTAATGATTAGTGGAGTGTAAATTATCTATAATCGCAACTAATTCATCAGCTACACGATTAACAATGAATCGTTCCTCAACAACACGTCGTGCATTTGTGATAATACTTGATAAATCTACCGCATCACTCATCACATGCTCCACTGCTTGTTGTAATGTATGTTCATTCAAAGGATCAACAATAAATCCAGATATACCATCTTCTATAATTTCTCTCTGAGCCCCAGATCCACTCGTAATGACTGGTACACCGCAATACATAGCCTCACAAATAACAAGACCAAAGGCTTCACGCGTTACAGTTGGCAATAACAAGCAATCAATTGATCTATATAAACCTTCAATATCAGGTGTAAAACCTATAAATTCAACATAAGAATGCATGTGATGCGCATCTATATAGTCTTTAAGTTTTTTGATTTGATCCTCTGTACCAGCCCCCGATATAATCAACCGAATATCTGGATTGTTTTGATGAATCTGTTCAAGAGCACTTAAAATCAGATATAAACCCTTACGTTCTGTAATACGCGCACTATATCCAAATGTAGTAACTTTAGATTTCATTGGCACATTATCTGCAAATGAAAGAAATCTATTTGGATCAATACCATTATAAACAATATAATATTTACTAGTATTCTTAATAATAGGTGTCATAAGGTCATCATAAACGAGTTTAGATACACATACAAAGGCATCTACTTGTGAATTGATCCATTTATGATACATATCTGTTTTACCAGGTACAAGATTATGTTTAATAAACATCAATTTAGCACCCGTTAACTGCTTAAGAGCAATACAGAATAAGATATATTTACCAGAGTGGCATACAATTGTATTAATTCCTTGTGCTTTCATCTGTTTGGCTACTGCATTAACAGATAGAAAACCCTTCAAAGTATAGAGATTGGCAGTCATCACATGGCCGACTTGAGCATAGCGAGATTGCATCTCTTCATTTGATTGGTCTACTAAGGTATAAGCAGCCCTATGTCGTTGTTGTAATTGTTTACAAATATCATATACATATTGTTCACCACCGCCCCAAATTTTGGCGCCTACAATATTGATTATAGACATAGGTTCCTCCTATCATATACAGATCAATACACATATAGTGGCATCCATTGATGTATTCGAAATAATGTTTACATATACATCAATAGATATCATCGTCTAATTATACTACGACTTATTCATACTGTCCTCATGATTAATGAGCCACATGGTCAACAATGTCCAATCACGAGCATCATCCCCATGATTATCAATAGGCCGAATTGGCTCAACCGGTTTATAGGACGGTATGTTGCTTTCACCATAATCCATGCGAACATCGCCCATCATATGCGGCGTAATCCACTGGTACGGCGTAACTAAAGTTTCTGGCTGCTCATCAAACAAGGACGGCACAATGGAATAATATTCAAAACCCTTTGGTGCAATGGTTTCAATAATGGTAGGCATGAGGCTCATATGCGTGCCAATGGGCACCGTAATCACATCCTTAGTGAAAGCAGGATGTTGTAACAACCCTACGGTACAGAATGTATCGCGCAAGGTATAGTCCCGTTGAATTAAAGATGTATTATTCAATGAGCCAAATAGATTAGAGTGATCACCTGTAACAACAAATAAACTATCTGGAAAGGCCTCTTTCATAGCATTTACAAAGTTAAATATTGCCTTATCACTATAGCGATAGGTAGCCAATTCTTTATTGCGTTTCTTATTAGATTTTAGATCATCCCCAAGATTCGGCATGACCTTTTCAGGATCATAATCTAATAAGGAATCCTCCATTTTATAAGGACCATGATTGGATGTAGTGTAAATAAAATGGAATGTCGGATGATCTAATCCTTTAATTTGTTCCGTTATATTCTCTAAAAATACGTGATCGTATACGCCCACCCAAGTTTTAGGTGCATCAGGACCACAGAAAACAGAAGCGCTTTCCACACGGTCAAAGCCTTGAGCCTTACCGAAGTGATTAAAGTTGCCGTACGACGCATTACCACCATACCAATAAATCGTATCATAGCCTAATCGCTTCATTTGAGCTGCCAAAGAGGTCGGCAACGGTTCATGCCAAAAAGCTTCCCGTTCATTGATTTCCATACCCGCATCATAGACGCCGGATAATAGACTTACAATGGATGGACGAGACACATTACCAGCAGGCAAGAAATTAGGTACTTGCACCGTATGAGGATTATCTTTAAAATCCCATAAACCAGGACATATATTGAGATCCTTATAAGGTTCATCAAGAGACCATTGAGGGATACTTTCACCAACAATAAAGAAAATATGCTGCGGTTTATCAATACGAGGACCTGATGCAACACGTTTAAATGCATGAAGCGGTGTGTGTAGATCCTGCCATGAATCTTTGTATTCGTTAGGAACAATACGATAAATGGCGTCATCAATATCTTCAGGAGATGCGGTATATTCATCACGTAGCGGATGTTTAAACACCGTTTCTAAGGCACATAAATCTGGCACTGTAGCACGAGCAAAGAATATATCTTCTTTTACCACTGTAGGAATCGTATCCCATTCTGGTTTATCATCATGAGATAAGGTACCACCGTAGCGGAACCAATAGAATCCTAGAACAGATGCCGCCACAAGTCCTATATTCCAAGCTACAGTAGGCCAGGTTCCTTCAATGTTTGGATATGGTATAGATGGCAAGGATAAGAAGAAACCTCCCATGAACCAGGATATAACTGCAATAGGAATCAATCCTAGAATGACAAGAATTCCTCGGTCTTGATTAAAGAATACATCAATCAAATTCCGTTTCTCTGCATGATTTCCATAATGAACCATATAGTTGTACGTATCATGGAAATGCTTGTAGAAGATCATTTTTCCTGCAAAGGCTGCGTACAGTACACAGGAATACATCGTTAGACCTACTAATCGTATGGAATCTTCTATTTGATGGTACCCTTCAAACCATAGTGCAGGGAGTGTCACCAAGACTAAAGGTAATAAGAATACATAGGCATCAAAATCCATGCCCCACCAAAAGCCGTAACGCAATGAACCTAGAGCTGATTTCCAACGACCTTTCCATGTTGGATACGGATTATAAATAATCATAAAAATGATTCGAAAGATACTACTCAATATGGGTGCCCAAATCATTAATTTTATATTTTGTTGTAGGGATAGAAAAAATTGTTCACTCATTTATACTTCCATATCTACTTAAAGAACAATACTTCCCCATAGCAACCTACTTATACTACATTACTGATTATAATTGTCCATTAGATTTATTCAAATAATACAATTTTACATACTTTGTCATGGTGTACATCATATGATAGATCGATAATAGAAAACCTATTTTTCCGTCTAATATGCCACCTTGCAAAATATATATCTTGAAAAATGCCCATGTAGGGCGCAATATAATATCCCCTAAAAAATTACAAGACTTCCCTTGTGCCTTGTATTTATTAGCTGCTACCGTCGTATACTTATTGAACTTCTCAAAAAATTGATGCCAATTATCATACGTATAATGATACAATTTTCCCTCTAATGTATCTTGTGGATACGGACTGATAAAAGCTTCGTGAACAGCCCCTTCCACAGTTGCTCCCTCTCGAGGCATCAATCGTAATACCTTATCAGGCCTCACCACACCATGGGTTGCCTGATTATAATGGAATAGATTATATCTGCGTAACCAATACGCCTTCGGTTCACCTTGAATAGCTCGTTGAATAGACTTTGCTAACTCTAGTGATACACGTTCATCAGAATCGACAAATAGAATCCATTCACTCTGGGCTTGTGAAATACCAAACCGTCGTTGTTGTGACCAATCTCCATTTAAGGGATGTGGTATAACCTTTGCACCCAATCCCGTAGCAAGTGATACTGTCTGATCTGTACTGCCATCATCGATGACTAAAATTTCATCAGCAAATTGAATACTCTTAATACAATCTACAATATGTTGTTCTTCATTGCGCGCTAAGATAATAGCCGTCACAGTACTCATAGATAATCCTTTAACTTACAAATCAATTAAATTTAATGGATAAAAATGTATATTTCTTTATTTGATGACATCCCCATGTTTAATGCGCCATGCCGCAAGTTCACGCATGTTTTTAATCATATCCCCATAGGATTGAGGCATGCTCGCACTTTGTTCTAACACTTTGCCACTTTTATCAAGATATAGTCTATGATTAAATACAAATTCCTCTTGTGTAAACAAGCTTGGTACCATCGCTTCATAGGTTTGACCAGGTCGGCCTACCAATTCCGCCAAGGTTGGAATGATTTGAATGCTCATGCCGAACGCATTAGGTGCAAGCCAATCTTTATGAATACCACGACCATAAAAAATAATAGGAATAGTAGATGCCACATTAGGACCTACTTCACGAGCAAAGTTAAAGCGTTCGCTATGGTCACCTGTAATGACGAACAGTGCAGACGGATCTGCTGTTTCTTCGCGAGCGATAAAATCACCCATTACGTGGTCTGCGTACCAAATATGGCCCATTTCGTTCAATTGCTTATCGTTTTCTTCGATAGAATCTGGCAAATGCCCTTTTACCTTATTCACATCGTAGCCTTCCTTAGCCACATTGATGCTATACGGTGGATGATTAGAGGTGGTCATAATCACATTGAGGATTTTTTCCCCTCTATGCTGATCCATGTAGGCAGAAATAGCTTTAAACAAGTCTTTATCGCCTACGCCCCAAGCATTGCCGTCTTCGCTTGGCATTTCAGAGGCATCGTGGAATTCATCGAAACCTTGAGATAAAACAAAGTTTTTAACATTTTGCCATGTGCTAAAGCCACCATACCAGAATACAGTCTTGTAGCCTAGCTTTTTCATAACAGGACCAATGCCTAAACCGTAAGGTTCTTTGAAACTTTCACCTTCATAATTAGGATATAGCCCTGTATCAGGCATCCCCGTCAACAAACCATTGATGGCCGGCATCGTACCGGTGCCTTGGGCAAGGGCTAGCTGCGTGCTCATCGCTTGAGGGCTGGCAGCGTATTTACGACCTTGCTCAACGAGGTACGCACCAGGCCCGTTATATTCAGCGAGGAACGGCCACAAGCCATAGGATTCTCCAAGAACGAAGTTTATAGACTGCGGTTGATCCGCTAATCGTTGTGTCGTAATGGTTCTCGTGAAAGAACCGTCAAAATTTGTACCGTTAAACTTACCACCAACGGAAGTGATTTTTTCGTTTAACTCTTGAGGTGTTAAGTTGATAACCTCCAGCTCAGCCGTCCGTTTCGCAATGCTTTTAACACGATAGAGCGCTTGTACATCATCGAGGATATTTTCGTTTAACAGATTTGAACTAAGACGGGCTGCACTTTCCCAGTTGATAGAATTTGTATAGCTGAAAGCACCGCCAAATCTAAAGAATAGACCTAATACGCCAATAGCGACAGTCAATCCAATGCCCGTCATCCATTGCGTTTTCTTCGTCTTAGGATACCAAGTAGTACAAAGTCGTTGATGATCTGCAGAATCACTATTTCTTACATTATCCGCATCATCACCATTCCTTAGGTCAACAGCGTAATCACTATATTTCTTGGCTCCCCACTCTAGGAAACGAACTAAAAAATAGCAAAGCGCTGCGCTCAATACAACGGCTCCAACGATGTACATTAAAGCGTTATATTCGTTGATAGCTGTATTTACAATGGCGCCGATATCATCGTTTTTACCGTTGATGAGCATCGCATTGTAGGAAGAGTTAAATATCTTGTAGAACGGAATGCGTCCCAAAAACAGGAAGGTCAACAATATAGTCGCAATGGAGTAGAGGACCTGTTTAATGCGCAAGGACGGCCATTTTGGCACAAAGGTATGTACCAACGTCCCCCCTAAAAAGCCTAGTAAACACAAAGAACCGACGGTCTTGAGACTCAATCTAAATCCTAGCCATAAGGATGTGAGGATATTCTCCATCGTCACGGAAGCTAGTTGTGATTGAAATACTGCAAGAAACACGATTCTAAATGCAGTCAACAAAACAGAGAAAAAGATAAATGCCTTAATCTCTGTTCGTATGCCTTCAAATAATCGCTGCCATCGGTTCATCATTAACCCCTAACTGTTGAATCGTATAACCAAATTGTTAAATCACTAATCCAACTATATTGTTACAAACGTAACAAAACTACATAACTATACTGCCTAAATGAGTAATAAAATTTATAAACTACATATATATGCTATATATATATCCTACGTAATATATTACGTAATATTCTACTAATTACATAACTATCAATTATTTCGGATATTTCTTACATTTAGGACCTTTACATCGTTTGCATTTACCGCATCCACGGTCGATAGTCTCAGCACCTGCTGATTTCTTCGCACTAGCACTCTCCTTGGCCATCTTTTCAGAGGCCTTACTATTCCATACGGAAACTATCGATTTTGCTTTTTTGCGGATTCATCCTTTTTGGATTTTTTATCCTTTTTCTTGTCTTTCTTCTTATCTTTTTTCTTGAAAGTATCAGCCAAGAAGACTGTTTTTAACTTATCATTTAAGACTTTAAGCTTCTTTTCAGCTTTGTCTTTCTTTTTCTTTAACTTTTCTTCGTCTTTAGAGCGTTTTTCTTCCTTAGACTTCTTGTGTTTTTTCTCTTTTTTATCTTCTTTAGACGTTTTATCTTTCTTAGATTTTTTCTCGCCTTTGGACTTTTTGTCTTCTTTGGATTTCTTATCCTCTTTAGATGTTTTATCTTCCTTGGATTTTTTATCGCCCTTAGCTTTCTTATCTTCAGAGCCGTTAATACGCGCCCATTCATCGTCAACGCGTTTCAATTTCTTTTTAAGAAGCTTCTCCATCTTCTTATTTGTTTTATCGGACTCTAAACCTGCTTTACCAAATAATAAAGCATTCACCGCCGTGTATGGATCGATAGAGGACATATCCTCATCATCCACGTTAGCTGCCTCTGATTTCTTATGTTTCGATAATTCATCAAGACCATCTACATCTAACGCTTCATCTTCATCTAAATGATGAATTGCTAAACTTTCAACGCCTTCTAATGGTTTTACATCAAGGTGCTCAATCGCAGTATCTTCAAAATCTGCTATTTCCTTACCGGAGCTTTCACCAAAACCAGTAAAGAGGCCGCCTATAGATTTTAATTCGTTCAATTTAATATGGTTCATGCCCACCGTAGAATCATGATGCACAGGAACATCAGATAATTGTACCTGTTCCATAGCATATGCATCATCATTATGACTCGCACCCTTGCCAAGTCCAGATGTATTAGAAATGACGATATCTTCCTTATCGTCGCCTAGCACATCGCCAAATAAATCTTCTTCTAAAGATTCGTAAGAATGCAATAAGGCCATACGTTTTTGAACATCTTCAATTTGATTCCACAAATCAACGAGAGAAGATGTATAGTACACCCGTTCTTTTACCTCTAAATAAGCTTGGTAAACGATAGATAATTCGGTCTCATTAAGACCTTCCTCTGCACCAATTTCTTCAATCATTTGTTGAATCTGTTGATCTCGGTCATATCGTTTAATTAACGCTTTACGAATGCGTTCAATCAACATTGTATCGATGAGTTCCATATGCACCTCCTGTATTCAATACACTCAGTCCTACCCGCTACATTAGCGTATACGAATCAATGTATAGAATCATAAAAATGAATTGATTTTATAATCTCTAATATATTATTATAGCAGAATTTATCTGCTTTTTCCTTAATAATATGTGTAAAAGTTCCTTAAAAATAGAATAAAACCTCAATTTAAATACGTTCCTAATAGTATGCATTTCATACTACTAAAACACTATTCAAACCGAGGTTATTTAATTAACTGTTACATCAAAACATATCTAATTGTTACATAAATGTCTTTAAAGGTCTTAAATTATTTCATTATAAAAGTCTTAAATTACTGCACTAAAACAAGTTAACTGAATAGACGAGAATTCGTTCCTTTGCATCACTGGCTTCAAAGAGGTCACTACAATCAATAGGTTTCTCTTGTTCCAAGCGCACATGGTTATTTAAAAAGTTCTCCACCTCGTCATTAACATAGTAAAAAAATAACTTAATCTCTCGAGGATGATGATATAGCGAATCAAAAATATTTCCTAATACCCGCTTAATTGTATGGAGTGCAAAGGGATTAAAGAAAAAGCATCGATCAGCCTGATCTGGCAATTTATACAGCGCCGCATCACCTAGTACAAAGCTTACACGATTGCGAGCAGCAGGGCTTTCAACATTGATTAAAGCCTTTTCATAAAGCCGTTCATCGTATTCGATGCCTATGGAATGACAGCCCGTTTGGTAAGCCATGAAAATACTAACTCTACCCTTACCACTGCCATAATCGATGAGGGTATTTTTCTTGCAAATATGACCGCTATTTGCCAAGCGCTCCAACACGCAATAATCCGTCGGCTCGTACGGATGATGCTCCATATCGGAATGACTATCATCGCGGCCAGAGGTTTTAATTTGTAATAAAATTTCCCACTCTTGCTCTGTTGCCATCTATATAATCCTATTATGAGGCCAAAATATATGACCTAATATTTAATACTAATCTTAATTTCTATACATACTATACCCTTATTAGGGCACTATTTACTAGTTCAGTAACACCTATAGTATATAACAAAAATATCCACAATCGGGTGCTTTTGTTATATGAAACACTTATTAATGTCGATATGGTATACTAGGAGTAATATTTCTATTATTCTCATGTGCAGAATTATATGTCATTAAAAAGGAGTATCTACTTACATGGACAGTGATCTGACCTTAGATTTTATCATTATCATCGTATTAATCATCGCAAATGGTTTATTCTCCATGACAGAGTTAGCCATTGTAAATGCGAAAAAACGTAAGCTTGAAGAGTTGGCAGAATCAGGCAATGAACGTGCGAAAACAGCCTTTGAATTGTCAGAGAACCCAAATGAAATGTTCTCTACCATTCAAATCGGCATCACCCTCGTAGGCATTTTAACTGGTTTATATTCTGGTGCTACCTTCTCTGGACCTTTAGAAGATATATTAGTAGCAAATATTCCAAGCATCGAACCATACGCAGCCTCTGTGAGCTCTTTCATTATCGTTGCCATCATTACCTATTTATCCCTCGTTATCGGCGAACTCGTACCTAAACGCTTGGCCTTAAATAGCCCTGAAAGCATTGCCGTTGTAGTAGCAAAACCAATTTACTGGCTATCTGTAGCACTGAAACCAATCGTTAGCTTCCTCGGCGTTTCCACAGAATTCCTTTTAAAAATTCTAGGCGTTACTGTAAAAGAAGAAGCACCTGTTACAGAGTCTGAAATCAACAAGATGCTCACCGAAGGCGTTGCCATGGGTGCTTACGAAGAGGAAGAACCTATCCTCGTAGAAAATATCTTCCATCTCGCAGATATGAACGCAGGTGACATCATGACGCCTCGTACACAGCTCAAATGGATTGATCTTAACGGCACGGAAGACGAAATCATGGAGGTTCTCAAGAATGCCAACCATTACCGCATTCCTGTAGGTACCGATTCCTTAGATGAATTAAAGGGTCTCGTTACCGTATCCGATGTATTAGTTCAAATTATGCAACGTCCTAGTGAAAGTTCCATTCACGATATCATCAAAGCTTGTTTGAAAGAACCAGTTCTCGTTCCTGAATCCATTTCACTCATGAAATTATTGAACGTTCTACGTACAGAAGGCGTTCATGAAGCAATTATCCTCGACGAATATGGTGGTTTTACTGGCCTTGTCACCTTGCATGACATCATGGAGGAAATTGTAGGCCTCATGCCTTCTGGTGAGGAAGAAATCAAGGAAGAAGAAAACAAGATCATCGAACGCGATGGTGCATGGCTCGTAGATGGCCTTCTCAATGTAGATGAATTTAAAGAATTCTTTCACATCGATCAAGAATTGCCAGGCGAAGAAGACGATTTGTACAAAACTATGGGCGGTCTTTTAAACGTCCTCTTCGGCCGTATTCCAAAGGAACTCGACAAGGCAAAATGGAACGGCTATACCTTTGAAGTCATCGATATGGATCATACTCGTATCGATAAAATCCTTGTAACCTATGAAGAACCTATTGTAGAACAAGAAGAAGAAAAATAAAGTTCAAATTATATAGACAAAACCTAAAAAAGTGAGTTCTCTTACTATGAACTGCACCCCCAAAATTGGACATATTTTGGAATACAGCTCAATCAATAGAGGACCAAACAACCCGAAATCTCTCGCTCTGCGTACCCACTGCCAGACCTCCGGCTGGAG
>OJYT01000397.1_pt1 | contig 13880 bp, 6 predicted proteins | sample 1601021 | NCBI WGS metagenome assembly OJYT01 (sample SAMN04436602, study PRJEB24849) | human gut metagenome | biome: human gut; feature: NICU; material: stool | host: Homo sapiens | place: USA: Saint Louis, MO | collected 2009-12-07 | reverse complement strand
TTTGATAAATATCCTTGCTAAGATATAGGTTTATTTAGTATAATCGTATCATTAAATTCAATATTCTATAGAATTTATAAAATAGATGAAGATGGAGAGGTAATAGTATATGTCTCATTATGTAGATTTAAATAGTGATTTAGGCGAAAGTTTTGGTAATTATACATTAGGTATGGATAGTGAAGTATTAAATCACGTAACAAGTGCTAATATTGCTTGTGGTTGGCACGCTGGAGATCCTCTTATTATAGATGCGACTGTCCGCATGTGTAAAGAAAAGGGCGTAGCTGTAGGGGCACATCCTGGTTATCCAGATTTGATGGGATTTGGTCGTCGTGCGATGGCAGTAAATCCTGCTGAGGCAAAAGCCTATATGATATACCAACTGGGCGCACTACAAGCTTTTTGTGATAGCAATGACCTTATTTTACAGCATATGAAGTTACACGGTGCCTTTTACAATACAGCTTGTGTTACGCCTGTAATAGCTGATGCAATTTTAGATGGTTTACAAGCAGTAAATCCCAAAATTGCGGCTATGGTATTGAGCGGTAGCTATATTGCTCAAGAGGCACAGCGACGAGGTATTCCTGTTATACAGGAGGTGTTTGCCGATCGTGGCTACACAGAGGAGGGAACATTGGTTCCTCGTACAGAAGTAGGTGCTTTCATCAAAGACCCACAAGGGGCTTTAGACCGAGTTCTCATGATGGTTACAAAGAGTAAGGTTGTTACTAATACGGGGAAGACCATTGATATTGTGGCTGACTCCATATGTGTTCATGGAGATAATCCTGAAGCGATAGCTTTCACAAAGTATATTCGGGAAGGGCTATCAAAAGCTGGTATAACGGTGGCGAATTTTCAACACCGATAACACTATTAAGAACATTAAAATAAATGCTTAATTAATACTAACAGAAAATACGAATATAAGTATTAAAAGCAAGTATGAGCTTTAAGCAATAAGTATGACATAGATTAATTATTATTTTGGAGGTTCCTATGAAACCAATTACAGGTAAAGCGAGTTTCTCTGTCCTATTAGGGGCAGCTTTCTTAATGGCCACGTCATCTATTGGGCCTGGCTTTATGTTGCAAACAGCAGCGTTTACAAATGAGCTGAAAGCAGACTTTGCATTTGCTATCGTTATATCCGTTATTTTCTCTATTATTGCACAGCTTAATGTGTGGACAATTATTGGTGTATCCCAAATGCGCGGTCAAGATATTGCGAATAAGGTATTACCAGGCCTTGGGTATATAGTGGCATTTTTAATTTCCCTTGGTGGATTAGCCTTTAATATCGGTAATATTGGTGGTGCTTCTATGGGCCTCAATATTATATTTGGTATCGACACAACAACAGCAGCGGCTATTAGTGGTATTTTGGGCATCTTACTATTTACATCTAAGAAGATGGGTGGTGTTCTAGATAATACGGCTAAAGTACTCGGTACGGTTATGCTCGTCCTAATTGCTTATGTAGCATTTTCAACGAATCCCCCGGTAGGGACAGCAGTGACTCATGCGATAGTACCTACGAATTATCCGTGGCTTGCTACGATAACTCTTATTGGAGGGACCGTAGGTGGATATATAACATTCTCTGGTGGGCACCGCCTTATTGATGCTGGTATTACAGGTCAAGAACATTTAAAGGATGTACGTCGTGCAGCGATTATGGGCATGTCTGTTGATGCGCTAGTTCGTATATTATTATTCTTAGCTGTTCTTGGTGTGGTATCTATGGGATTTGTACTAGATGCTAAGGATCCAGCTGGTTCTGCTTTTCTTTTAGGAGCTGGTGAAATCGGGCATAAATTATTCGGTATAGTGTTCTTCTGTGCCGCATTGACCTCTGTAGTAGGGGCTGCCTACACATCAGTATCCTTCTTAAAAACATTGTTTAAGGTGGTAGAACGAAATGAAAAACTGACTATTATGGCATTTATCTTTATTTCCACATGTATCCTGATTTTTATTGGTAAACCAGCATCTCTATTGATTTTAGCCGGTTCTGTAAATGGGTTAATATTACCTGTTACATTGGCAGTTATGCTTGTCGCAACTCATAAATCTGAAATCGTAGGAATATATAAACACAATAAACTTTTATATTATACAGGGTGGATTGTAGTGCTCGTAACATCTTACATTGGTGTTACATCTTTAAAAGGTATTGCTAAGTTACTAGGTTAATTAATTATCTGTGAAAGCACCATTACGTTCGTCTTGAATGTGATGGTCCTTTCTAGTTATAGCAGGAGGTACATATGAAACCTACAATTTCACCTGTAGGGGATTGCGCTATCTCTATTGATTTTGGTCAAGCAATCGATCCAAAGATTAATCGACAAATCCGACAAGTTATAGAGCAGATTAAACTCTTACAGCTAGATGGAATTATTGAACTAGTTCCTACATACTGTGCATTGCTTGTTCAATATGATGCAATGGTATATACGTATTCCGACATTTGTAGAACTATCAATCCTATATTACAAGAATCTGTAACAGACAGCGCAAATGAACGTGTTACGATTGTTGAAATCCCGACCATATACGGTGGCGAGTATGGTCCAGATCTAGGCTTTGTAGCCTCTCATAATCATATAAGTGAAGCTGAGGTTGTATCCATTCATAGTGGTACTGATTATTTGGTTTATATGTTAGGTTTTATTCCTGGTTTTACTTACTTAGGTGGAATGGATCCTCGCATTGCAACGCCGCGGTTGTCTTCGCCAAGAACTTTGATTCCTGCCGGGTCTGTAGGTATTGCAGGAGAACAGACTGGCACATATCCATCAGATTCTCCAGGGGGATGGCAGATCATTGGGCGCACACCTGTGACTATGTATGATATGTCTAAAAAACAAGCTGCATTATTAAGAGCAGGGGACTACGTTCGTTATGTGCCCATCGATGATACTGAATTTTATCGCATCAAATCCTTAGGTTCAGCTTATATTCCTGTTGTACATGAAGTAGAGGTAGGTGATTTGCGTGGCTTTAAATAGTTTTAAGAAAGCTTCAATCCACGTAGATGGACCAGGGATGTATACAACGATTCAAGATGCAGGACGAGTCGGCTATCAACAATATGGTATGCCTGTAGCGGGGCCTATGGATAGTGAAAGCTATCTATTGGGGCAGGCTTTAGTAGGAAACAAGGAGCCTTTAGGTGCTTTAGAATGCACCGTGTTACCGCCTACACTAATGGTTCAAGGTACATGTATTGTTGCTTTTACAGGGGCTGATATGCACCCCACTATTAATAATATAGTCGTGCCTCGATACATACCTTTTATATGTCATGAAGGAGATATTATTTCTGGTAGCTTTAGCCAATGTGGCGTGCGTATGTATATTGCTTTCTCCGGCGGTATTGATGTTCCTACTATTAATGGTAGCGTATCGACTCATACAAAGGCTAAAATAGGTGGTTTTGAGGGGCGTTCATTACAAGCGGGCGATCAGTTTGGCATTAAAGCATTTACTAGAGACGAAGTGAATGTGTGCGACTTCTATGGTGGTCATAACTTATTCAATACTGCTTTATATAACCGCGGCGGTCGTGAGTGTCACGAACCTTTGCGTGTTGTTCTCGGAAATCAAGCAAAGTATTTTACAGAGAAAGGGATTAAGACCTTTGGTAGTAAAATATATACATTGACTGTACAATGTGATCGCATGGGCTTTCGCTTGGATGGCCCTGTTATAGAGCATATAGATGGTGCGGATATTATCTCCGATGGCGCTGTATTTGGTTCTATCCAAGTTCCTTCTGATGGAAACCCTATAGTGCTCATGGCAGATCGGCAAACAACAGGTGGCTATACAAAGATTGGTACTGTGATTACGGCAGATTTACCTAGGTTAAGCCAATTACCAGTAGGGGATGGAATTCATTTTGATATCATATCTGTCGAAGAAGCACAAGCGATATATCGTACATATATGAAACGCTTACATAAGCGCATACAATTAGCACACGAACAAAGTGTATATGCCTTTAATGTAACTTAATTGGTTTTCCCTATTTAATTATATAAACTAGCAATAAAGCTATCTTGTAGATTGTTATTTCTATGAGATAGCTTTTTGTTATGTAATGTAAGATGAATTGATGAGGTGGTGGGAAAATATAATCTTATAAAACAAGTTTAAAATAATGATTATGAATTTATATTCATTTTATCTCTTCGTTATGGTATAAAATAAGCCCGTATTTTATATAAATTTGTGATATGAATCACTATAAAACGCATTAATGCTGCATTTGTGCGCCGTGTAGAATTATGAATAAAAAATGAAAAAGCTTGATAGTGTATTAAAGGTTTTGATATACTTATAATATTGAAAATTTTGGAATTCTCGTATGACTTACCATATGATAAAACATCGAGGGAGCATTAATATTAATATAGTTTATAGGAGAAAGTATGAATAAGATTTTTAAAGTGGTTTGGAGCAAATCAAAAAACTGTTACGTAGTAGTATCTGAGTTCGCTAAGAATAATAGTGGCAAAAAGAAAATTGTTGTAGCAGCAATTTTGGCTGCATTAGCAATGACTAATGCTAGCATCTCTATGGCGGCAAATACTTTGCCTACAAATATGCATGCAACAGCAGTAGGCTTGGGGGCTGGTGCTTCTGTTACTGGTGATAAAGCTGTAGGTTTCGGTCAAAATGTAGCAGCTGCAGGTGGATATTCTATTGCAATAGGGGCTAATTCTAGTACCAGTGTTAACAGTCCACAAGGAATCGCTATTGGTGGTGGTAATACTGCTAATGAAGGTGCAAGAGTAATTGGGGAGCAAGCAATTGCCATTGGGGGAAATACAATAGCTCAAGGTAACTCTTCTATTGTTATTGGTGGCGATGATGTAGTTAAAGCCGATGGTGTAAAAGTTATTTACACTACGAATAATGGTGAGAATAAAACTGGGGATTTGCGTAGTGCGGTTCAAAGCTTAACAGGATTTGATATGAGAAACCCACTATATACATCGGCAACGGCTGGTGAATCTGGTATCACATTAGGGATGAAAGGTCAGTCAGGCAATGTGGGCATTGCCATTGGTACAGGTGCAAATGCGAAGGATCGTTTATCAGGAACTTCTAGTGGGGCTTCTGGTCAAGCCAATAATGATGTAACAAATGCTATTGCTATTGGCACAGGGGCTAGGGCAAATCGTGATAATGCTATTGCCATCGGTGGTGGTTCTAACACTGATGTAGGCGGTACAAAACAATCTAGCTATACATTGCCAAATAACGTTGTTGCTTCCTGGGCTGGTGGTGATAAAACATTGCCAGGTGACGTTGTATCTTTTGGTTCTAAAGGGTATGAACGTCAGTTGAAACATGTGGCTCCTGGTGAAGTAAGTGCTACTTCCACAGATGCAATTAATGGCTCTCAACTTAGCGCTATTGTAGACCAAATCGCTTATAAATATATATCTATAAAATCTTCTGATGTTGCTAATAAAGATAATACTGGTGCTACGGCCGATAATTCTATTGCTATTGGCCCAAATGCCGCAACAGACGCATCTGCAAGTCGTTCTGTAGCTGTTGGTGATGGCGCCAGAGGTAAAGTAGTAGATGGTGTAGCTGTTGGCTCAAAATCTATAGCTGATATTGCTTCAGGCGTAGCGGGATATAATGTTAATGCTAGTCGTACAGATATATATGCTGGTTTAAGTGGTGCCGCCCTAACGTCTAAATTAGGTGGTGTTGCTGTTGGTACGATAAACCAAACACGTCAAATTAACTATGTTGCTGCAGGTACTGCTGATACAGACGCAGTAAACGTGGCGCAATTAAAGAGTGTTAATCTAGCTTTTACAGGTGATACTGGTACAGGCGATGTGAACCTTGCTAATAGTAAATTGGTTGTAAATGGTGATAATACATACATTAGCACTACAGCTAATGGTAAGAAAATTACAGTTTCTGGTAAAAAGCAAGACATTACTGTAGCAAATGGTAGCGCTACAGCCTCGGCTGGTATGGCGGATTCTGCTAATGTAGCTAATGCGATTAATCAAGCGATTGATCAAAACAAATATGGTTGGAATCTTTCTGCTAATGGTGAAGCTACACCAGTAGCGGTTGAAAAAGGTAATACAGTAGATTTTTCTGGTGGCGATAATGTTGCGGTTGCTAGAAATGATAAGAAAATCTCTATAGCTTTGAAAAAAGATCTTTCTAAATTAAACAGTGCTTCTTTCAATAATGCTGGCGGTAATGAAACTGTAAAAATTGATGGTGATAAAGGTATCAATGCTGGAAATTTGAAAGTTGCCAATGTAGCAGATGGTGTTGCTGATAAAGATGCTGTCAATGTATCCCAATTGAAAAAAGTTGACGATAAAGCTGAAGCTAACAAAACTGCTATTGATACAAATAAAACCGCAATTGCTAAAAATGTAGGTGACATTACAACAAACAAAACAGATATTGCCACCAATAAGAACAGTATTGCTGCGAATACGCAAAAAATTGCTGACAATAAAACTGCAATAGATAAAAATACTGGTGAAATTGCTACAAATAAAGGGGATATTGCTTCTAATAAAGCTAATATTGCTCAAAATACTGCTGCTATCGCTCGTAAGATTTCTTTAGGTGGTAACTCTGGTTCGACTGATGAAAAATCGTTGAGCACAGGTGATGTGAAATTCAATGTGAAAGGTGAAAATGGTCTTACGACTGTTGCTAATGGCGACGATGTGACAGTTAAACTCGATGATACGACTAAAGGTAAAATTGAGAATGCAGCTGATCGAGATTTGAGCAATTTGACTCCTGATGGTAAACAACAAGTTAAGGACTTAGCAGCTTGGAATGTAGTCGCTAATAATGAGACGGCTGAAAAGGTTGAAGGTAATAACACTGTTAAGTTTATTGATGGTGATAACATTTCTATTACTCAAAATGGTAAGGACTTCACCATTTCTGCTAAGAAAGATGTAACCTTTGATACGGTAACAGCTACTCAAACGATTACAGCACCAAAGGTTAAAGCGACAACTGGGGTTGAAACTCCTCAAGTAACAGGCTTGACTAACACTGTATGGACTCCGGGCCAAACACAACCTGTATCTGGTCGTGCAGCCACAGAAGACCAATTGAAACATGTTGATGATCAAGTAGCAGGAAACAAAGCCAAGATTGCTGATAATACAGATAAGATTGGCAAAAATACTGATGCTATCGTAGATAATAAGCAAAAAATAGCTGACAATAAAACGGCAATTGATAAAAATGCAGTAGATATTGCTACTAACAAAGACAATATTGCTGCGAATAAAACAGATATTGCTACTAATAAGGATAATATTGCAGATAACAAGCAAAAGATAGCTGCCAATAAATCTGCAATTGATAAAAATACTGGCGATATTGCTACTAATAAAGATAATATTGCAGATAATAAGCAAAAAATAGCTGATAATAAAGATGCTATCACTAAAAATGCTAGTGAGATTGCAATAAACAAAGGGGATATTGCTTCTAATAAAGCTAATATCGCTCAAAATACTACTGCTATCGCTCGTAAGATTTCTTTAGGTGGTAACTCTGGTTCTACCGATGAAAAATCCTTGAGCACAGGTGATGTGAAATTCAATGTGAAAGGTGAAAACGGTCTTACTACGGTTGCTAATGGTGACGATGTGACTGTTAAACTCGATGACGCGACTAAAGGTAAAGTTGACAATGCAGCTGACCAAGACTTGAGCAATTTGACCCCTGATGGTAAGCAACAAGTTAAGGATTTATCCGCGTGGAACGTAGTAGCTAATGGTAATACTGCCGAAAGAGTTGAAGGTGGCAATACAGTTAAGTTTATCGATGGTGATAACATTTCTATTACTCAAAATGGTAAGGACTTCACCATTTCCACTAAGAAAGATGTAACTTTTGATACGGTAACAGCTACTCAAACGATTACAGCGCCAAAGGTTAAAGCGACAACTGGGGTTGAAACTCCTCAAGTAACAGGTTTGACTAACACTGCATGGACTCTAGGCCAAACACAACCTGTATCTGGTCGTGCAGCTACAGAAGACCAATTGAAATACGTTGATGATCAAGTAGCAGAAAACAAAGCCAATATCGCTGATAATACAGATAAGATTGGCAAAAATTCTGATGCCATTGCAGATAACAAGCAAAAAATAGCTGACAATAAAGCTGCAATTGATAAAAATGCAGTAGATATTGCCACTAACAAAGACAATATTGCTGCGAACAAAACAGATATTGCTACTAATAAGGATAACATTGCAGATAACAAGCAAAAAATAGCTGATAATAAAACTGCAATTGATAAGAATACTGGTGACATTGCTACAAACAAAGCTGACATTTCAACTAACAAAGATAACATCGCAATCAATAAAGCTAACATTGACAAAAACACGACAGCTATTGGCCGTAAGATTTCTTTAGGTGGTAACTCTGGTTCGACTGATGAAAAATCGTTGAGCACAGGTGATGTGAAATTCAATGTGAAAGGTGAAAATGGTCTTACGACTGTTGCTAATGGCGACGATGTGACAGTTAAACTCGATGATACGACTAAAGGTAAAATCGAGAATGCAGCGGACCAAGACTTGAGCAATTTGACTCCTGACGGTAAGCAACAGATTAAGAACTTAGCAGCTTGGAATGTAGTCGCTAATAATGAAACGGCTGAAAAGGTTGAAGGTGGTAACACTGTTAAGTTTATTGATGGTGATAACATTTCCATTACTCAAAATGGTAAGGACTTCACCATTTCTACTAAGAAAGATGTAACTTTTGATACGGTAACAGCTACTCAAACGATTACAGCGCCAAAGGTTAAAGCGACAACTGGGGTTGAAACTCCTCAAGTAACAGGTTTGACTAACACTGCATGGACTCTAGGCCAAACACAACCTGTATCTGGTCGTGCAGCTACAGAAGACCAATTGAAACACGTTGATGATCAAGTAGCAGAAAATAAAGACAAGATTGCTGATAATACAGATAAGATTGGTAAAAATACTGATGCTATCGTAGATAATAAGCAAAAAATAGCTGACAATAAAGCTGCAATTGATAAAAATACTGGCGACATTGCTACTAATAAAGATAATATTGCAGATAATAAGCAAAAAATAGCTGATAATAAAGCTGCAATTGATAAGAATGCAGGTGATATTGCTACTAATAAGGACAATATTGCTGCGAATAAACAAAATATTGCTGATAACAAAGCTGCTATCACTAAAAATGCTAGTGATATTTCAACTAATAAGGATAACATCGACAAAAACACAACAGCCATCGGTCGTAAGATTTCTTTAGGTGGTAACTCTGGTTCTACTAATGAAAAATCCTTGAGCACAGGTGATGTGAAATTTAATGTGAAAGGGGAAAATGGTCTTACGACTGTTGCTAATGGAGACGATGTGACAGTTAAACTCGATGATGCAACTAAAGGTAAAGTTGACAATGCAGCTGATCGAGACTTGAGCAATTTGACTCCTGACGGTAAGCAACAAGTTAAGGATTTATCAGCATGGAATGTAGTAGCTAATGGTAATACTGCCGAAAAGGTTGAAGGTGGTAACACTGTTAAGTTCATCGATGGCGATAATATTTCCATTACTCAAAATGGTAAAGACTTCACAATCGCAACTAAGAAAGATGCTACTTTTGATACGGTAACGGCTACTCAAACCATTACAGCGCCAAAGGTTAAAGCGACAACTGGGGTTGAAACTCCTCAAGTAACAGGTTTGACTAATACTACTTGGGTTTCAGGTCAAACACAACCTGTATCTGGACGTGCTACCACAGAAGATCAATTGAAACAAGTTGATAATCAAGTCGCAGAAAATAAAACCAATATTGCTGATAACACAGATAAGATTGGTAAAAATGCGGATGCTATTGCAAATAACAAGCAAAAAATAGCTGATAATAAAGCAGCAATTGATAAAAATGCAGTAGATATTGCTACTAACAAAGATAATATCGCAACTAATAAAGATAATATTGCGACGAATAAACAAAATATCGCAGATAACAAAGTGGCTATCACTAAAAATGCTGGCGATATCGCAGCCAATAAAGCTAATATTGATAAAAATACAGAAGCTATCGGTCGTAAGATTTCCTTAGGTGGTAATACTGGTTCAACCGATGAGAAATCCTTAAGTACAGGCGATGTGAAATTTAATGTGAAAGGGCAAAATGGTATTGTTACTGAAGCTAATGGAGACGATGTAACTGTCAAATTAGATGATGCTACGGCTAATAAAATCAACAATGCAGCAAATACGGATTTGAGCAACTTAACAGATGCTGGTAAACAACAAGTTAAAGATTTATCCGCATGGAACGTAGTAGCTAATGGTAATACTGCCGAAAAAGTTGAAGGTGGCAATACAGTTAAGTTTATCGATGGTGATAACATTTCCATTACTCAAAATGGTAAAGACTTCACAATTGCTACTAAACAAGACGTAACTTTCAATACTGTAAAAGCAAATCAAACAATTACAGCACCAAAAGTGAAAGCTACAGAAGGTGTAGAAACACCTCAAGTAACGGGTTTGACTAATACTGCATGGACTCCGGGTCAAACACAGCCTGTCTCTGGACGTGCCGCCACAGAAGATCAATTGAAACATGTTGATGATCAAGTAGCAGAAAACAAAGCCAACATTGCTGATAATATAGATAAGATTGGTAAAAATGCTGATGCCATTGCGGATAACAAGCAAAAAATAGCTAATAATAAAGCTGCAATTGATAGAAATGCTGCTGATATTGCAACTAATAAGGACAATATTGCTGCGAACAAACAAAATATTGCTGATAACAAAGCGGCCATCACTAAAAATACTAGTGATATTGCAACTAATAAGGATAACATCGCAACCAATAAAGCTAATATCAACAAAAACACGACAGCTATTGCCCGTAAGATTTCTTTAGGTGGTAACTCTGGTTCTACCGATGAAAAATCGTTGAGCACAGGTGATGTGAAATTTAATGTGAAAGGTGAAAATGGCCTTACTACGGTTGCTAATGGCGACGATGTAACTGTTAAACTCGATGATGCAACTAAAGGCAAAATTGATAATGCTGCAAATCAAGACTTGAGCAACTTGACAGATGCTGGTAAACAACAAGTTAAAGATATATCTGCATGGAATGTAACGGCTGCTGGCGGGACCGTTGAAAAAGTACAAGGTAGTGATACCGTAAAATTCCAAGCTGGTGATAATCTTGTAGTTAACCAAGATAGAACTACTTTCACATATGGCTTGGCTAAAGACTTAAAAGGCCTAAACAGTGTTATTGTAGGTGATGAAAACGGTGTATCTACTAAAATCACTCCTGCAGGTACAACTGTGAAAGATGCAGCTGGCAACTCTACTACAATTAATGGGGGTGGTATGACTATTACTCCTGCAGATACAGCAGCTAGCCCTGTATCACTTACTGTAGACGGCTTAAATAATGGTGGCAACAAAATTCATGGAGTAGCGCCTGGCACAGCTGATACTGATGCAGTAAATGTTAGCCAATTGAAAGCATCTAATGCTGGTTTACAAGAAGCTGTTAACCGTGTCGGTACTGAAACACAACGTGTTGGTGCTCATGCGGCAGCTATGGCAGCGTTGAAACCAATTCAATATGATCCATTGGAACCAACACAAATTATGGCTGGTATCGGTAACTACCGTGGTGAAACTGCTGGTGCCATCGGTATTGCTCACTACCGAACTGAGGATACTATGTTCAACGTAGGTGTTTCACTTGGTACTAGCCACAACATGGTAAATGCAGGTGTTACGCATAAATTTGGTGGTAGTCGTGAAAGAAAAGATGCTATTCCAGAACGTTATAAAGCAGGTCCAATTAGCTCTGTTTATGTAATGCAAGACGAAGTATCTAGCCTCAAAAAAGAGAATAGTAATCAAAAAACTGTTATTGCTAATCAAGCAGCACGTCTAAATACATTAGAAGCTGAAAATGAACGTCAACGTCAAGAATTGGCTGAGACTAAACAAGGCTTAGATGACTTGCGTGCAGTAGTAAATCAACTATTAGCATCTAAAGGTTAAAAGTTGAGAGCTAGTTTTGATAATAGTTTAAGATAATTATTTTCCTGTAGACCTAAAGAACCTCTTATACACTGTTATACCTGATACGGTACATACATTTTGTATAAGAGGTTCTTTTGCTATTTTGATATATATTCTTATTTAAAATGCATAACATATGAATGACTTCTCATATGTTATGTGATATAATACAGTGGAACTAAGAGGCGAAGTGATGCCTCTACTATGTATGATCTTGCATGAATAGGAGATAGAATGTTAGACCGTATACAACGATGGCTTTCAATAGATACCATGTTGCCTGTTGCAGAACGATTAGGACCTGTAGGCACGACAAAGCAGCTATATGGTAATTATCTAAAAATAGCTTGGCCAGCTACATTACAAGGCTTGATGTTACAATTTATGACGGCCATCGATTTGGCGATGGTTGGTGCCTTAGGTGCATCAGCTCTTGCTTCGGTAGGTATTATGGGACAACCTGAGATGGTAATGCTCATCTTCTGCCGCGCCTTATCCATTGCTGTGACAGCAATCATAGCTCGTCGTCATGGTGAAGGTGATGTAGATGGTATGAATGCCGTGCTCAAGCAGTCTATTTTATTGAATTTTTTGATTTATGTACCGTTATTATTGATATGTTTCTTAAATTTAGAGCATATTCTACGTTTTACAGGTGCTGAAGAGAGCTATATTGAAACAGCTGTTTGGTATGGTCGTTTCATAGTTATTAGTTTAATCTTTCAGTCTTTTAGTCAAATCGTAGGGGCTGCACTCATTGGATATGGTAACACCAAGGTTATTTTTAAATCTAATGTAGTAGGGAATATTTTGAATACGATAATGAATTTCTTCTTGATTTATGGTATCGGTTTCTTCCCTGAACTTGGTGTTATGGGGGCAGGTGTTTCCACTATGATCAGTAGTGCGATTATTGCATTATTGTTGTTGCGTACGATTTCACAACATACTGCTACTGGATTAACATTGCGCCATCCGTCGAAGTGGATTTTTGAAAGACCTGTACTTCATACGATGTTTCATGTAGGTGGCAGTTCTTTGGGGGAACAGTTCTTTGAAAGGTTCGGTATGTATACATACACTATGATTGTGGCTTCCTTAGGTGCAGTACCTTTGGCCGCGCATTACGTATGTATGAATCTAATGGATATATTTTATTATTTTGCGATGGGACTTGGCTTTGCAGGCGCGTCACATACGGGTCAAAATCTTGGGCATAAAAGGCCGGATATTGCACGTACTTATGGTAAAATTGGTGCTCGTATCGGTTTAGTCGTGGGTCTTGTGAGTGCATTAATCTTTATTGGCCCTGGTGATTTTTTAGTACACTTATATACTCGTGAAAGTGATGTTGTTACACTTTCAGCCACTTTGATGGGTATTATGGCTATCGCTGCATTCCCTCAAGCATTACAGCAAGTATATTCCGGTGTGTTGAAAGGGGCAGGGGATACATATTATATTATGAAATATTCCCTTGTGAGTGTAGCGATTATTCGTCCTATTATTACATATTTATTATGCATTACATTAGGTTTAGGGCTTTTTGGGGCATGGTTATCTTTGTGCTTTGATCAGTCTCTAAGATTATGTTGTTCTTATTTGAGATTTATTCGAGGAACATGGCAACATAAGGTTGTTTAATGAGATGTAAATGATTCTTTTTCACATTGAAAGTTTTAGAAGGATTCATGAAAAAGAAGTGAATAAACTCTTGTCTATTAAAAATTTTTGATGTAC
>OJYT01000377.1_pt1 | contig 14644 bp, 8 predicted proteins | sample 1601021 | NCBI WGS metagenome assembly OJYT01 (sample SAMN04436602, study PRJEB24849) | human gut metagenome | biome: human gut; feature: NICU; material: stool | host: Homo sapiens | place: USA: Saint Louis, MO | collected 2009-12-07 | reverse complement strand
CTTCTGATGCCATTCTATTTCAGGAAGGAGTGTCCGTTAAACTCAGGCTACCTCAGTTGCATTCCAGCCATGATCCAGAATATGTGCATTTTTTTGCCTGATAGTTTCTTTTTTTATTCGCTCATGTTTAAGGCATAACAGGCAGATAAATAATGTCAGAAAAAGAAAGCTAATAATGAGAGCAAGAGCGATATAGTCTGTCACAGGGTAATACATATTCTCTCCGGTAGAAGAAGGGCCGCAAACGCGGCCCGGGCTGTTATCAGAAAGAGTAACGGAAGTTGGCGTTGATCGCGTTATCCACGTTGTATTTACCAAATGCCGATTTCTCAAACTCAAGACCGAAGCGAAGATTATCGCGAATTTCAGCGTTGAGACCAACATTCATGAGCATACGACCGTCTTTTTCACCTTTGATACGTTTCTCACCGGACGCATCACGCAGTACGGTTTCACCGTTGGCAAACAGGTCAAACTGGTAGCCAAGGCCGGCGCGGGCTGTGACTTTCCAGTCCTTACCCGAGAAGGATTTACCCACATCAACACCGGTACGCCCAATCAGCGGATTAAAGTCCTTATCCTTCATGGTGAGGTTCATTCCCTGGTCCTTCCAGGAGAACTGTTTCCCGGATACAGCACCGTAAACAAGTTCCGCCTGCGGCTCAATCCATGCAGAGTCAGTTACATGGTAACGGTAACCGACTTCCGCACCGGCATACCAGGAGTGGGAGCTGTAGTCTCTGGTGCCAAGGCCGGCGAAAGTTGCGGTATACTCGTTGTCATGGTGAACGTACTTACCGATGAGGTCGATATATGCTCCGGACTCAAACATGGCAGAGGCATAGAGACCGGCACCCACAGACTTCGTTTCACCACTGAAGGCATCACTGCCTGCATGGCTGTCGGTATAGGTCATGGTCACCCCGGTGAAGAGGTCAAGGCCATCGAGTTCATGTTTGTTATCCGCACCGACCTGAACGTGGGTGTAGTTGTCACTGAATCCACCGCCGGCAGACCCGGTTCCGCTCATGATTCGGGCCCATGCACCGGACTCACCGTTAATGTCACGCAGATCACCCATACGTTTGTTAAGGTTGTTGACCTCAGCAAGGAAGGCTTTATAGCCGCCTGACATCAGTAATGTTGCCTTTTTAGCCGCATCGGCGTTGGCCACAGATTTATAGCCGATCAGAGTCCATGTTGCTTTGTCTGTATCGTTCTTTTGCTCGATAACCGGTGTTACATCACTGAAGCCAATACTCCGAGTCGTAGCTTTAAAGACATCTACTGCAGTTCCTTTTGGTGCGCTGACCAGATCGATATTCAGTCCGTTGCTGTTTCCATTTTTCTCAATGAAGTCGACTAACAGAAGGTTGTTTTTACCAGACAACGATTTATTGACAACAAGCTGATCTGCTTGGGCCAGATTTGCACGCAGCACAAATGCACTGTCATCTATAGTAAGGTTGTCCACTGTAAGGGTTGTAAACTTCCCATTATCACCAGTAAAACGCACCATACTGTCTTTTGTTTCTAGACGATTAATTGATGACTGGCTATTTAGATGCCAGATCGCATTATTCATGCTAACTGTAGCTTTGGGGGCTGTTATTGCGCCTCGATAGGCGGTATCAAAGCCATACAAAAGAGTCTCTGCCCATGCCTGATAAGCAGACGATATAGTCGGTGTTTCAGTTTCAGGCTGTCCCAGAGTAATGGTTGCTGCATCATCAGCATAAATATTTCCGGTGACAGATGCCATATTTCTGGCAATGAAATTTGCATTTCCACCACTCAGCCTGAATCCATCAGCAGCGTAGTGGAGACCCGGCGTTACAGTTTTACTATTCTGTTCAGGGATTCCCATCATAGTCAGCTCACCGGAGATATCAATACCTTTTGTTGTGAACATGGAATTTTGTGCTATAACTTTTGCTCCTTTATCTATACTTATAGGAGTATTATTCAGAAAGGTTGCACCATTAAGTGTAACTACAGCTTGATCACCTATGGCTATTTGGCTGTTATGTGCAGTGATGCCACCTGTAAATTTAGTTTCTCCTATGGATAGATTAGTACTGATAGTTTGTTTGAAGTCAAAACCATTATTAGTAATATTTTTCCCTGCAAGATTATCAATGTAAGCATTTTTATCGCCGATTGTGATAGCTGATTTATTTGCTGATATATTTCCTTCAACATTGGCATTGCGTGATATTGAAAAGTCAGCATTGTTCAGGTGTAATGTATCAAATTTAAACACCCCGGTTTTCCAGTCTGGCTGATCAAATGAGGTCTGCTGATTATTACTTTTGTGATCAGAATTGAACTTTTTATTATATGAACTCTCTGTTTCTTTCAAAACGGTGACCCAGTCCGTTCCACAAAGAAATACCAGGGAGCAATGATTCGCTGTGCTTCTGAATATTGCATGCTCTGTTGCATGGCCTTGCATGGTAAGACTGGCATTACTGACTTCAACATCATTTTTTGTGTTGACACTACCATCCAGAATTAATTTTGCATTAGTTTTCTTATCCTGAGAATTAATATTGTGCGTTAGTTTTATATTGCCATTTATGTTCCCATGATATATGTAGGAGTCTTCGTTATTGATTGCCAGAACGGCTTCTTTCGTTGTATCTGAGTTAGTTATTGTTGTTCCATCGTCAGTGGCGGCAATTCTAGTAAAAGTCTGATTGTGTCCATTTAAATCTAGCGTGCCACCACGTTTAGTAAAAAATATCCCCGCATATTGATCATTGCCAAGGGAATTATCTTTATTTAGTATTACCTTACCATTTCCGCTTGCAAGGTATATATTGTTAAATGTTCCTTCTTCATTAAGAATAACATTTCCTTCACCTATCTTTATATTTGCCCCCTGTTTTTTTTGAACATTCAGAGTACCGGGGCCTATTTTGTGTAAAACATCATCACTGGAATACAATGCATTCCAGTTTACAATGCTTTCTTTTCCGATATCAATTCCTGCTCCTTTAAATGTAAATCCCTGACCGTTTATGTTATATTCATGGCCTTCGTCAAAGATAATACCACCGCTACCAAAATCCAAATTATCCTTAAACAGGACATTTCCCCCATTTGTGAACACAATATCTTTGTCTTTAGTTATTTTTTCTTGAGTACCAGTGGTATCTGCATTGTTTTGGTGTAATGTTATATCTGTGTTTTTTATGGTTACATTATTGCCATTCAGATTTATTTTATGACTATAGGTATCTTTTAACTCACTAACCAGTTTATCATTGTATTTTGTTATCCATGTCAGTTGGTCACCATTAACGCTGGCAATACCATGGGTTGTTCCGACTAATACCCATTTTTCTAGTTTGTTATCATATAAGTATGCTCCAGAGCCGCTGTCTCCGAATATTTCAAGATTACGAAATGTTTTATCATTTTTATAAATCATCATGCCGTATGAGTCCCATTGGGTGACCTCAAATAGACTAGCACTTAACAGATCATGGCTATATGCTGAATTTGTTGAGATTTTGGATTCACCATTAATAAATGATGTTCCTCCAGAGCCAGCACGAAAACCTATGATTTTTTTTGAACCGTCAGAAGTGACTATACCGTAGCGTTCTAATGCATCAGAATATGTTGTAGGGTTGGTCTCTGCCGGGGTGGCACCTACTGTTTCCACAACAAATTTATTTAACCTCTGAATCTCAAAATCATTGGAATTTCTTCTGTCAACAACCTTGTAAGAAGACTGAGCGTAAACCTGAGTTTCTGCGGCCTGAGGGTTCTTTTTGTTATGTGCAACAGTAACACTATAAGAACCTCCTATTGCGGTAGCTGCGCCACTCGCTGCTGCACCAGAAAAATCCGGAATTGAGAGATTATGGAAAGAGAATTTATCTCCGTTTTTTAAAGTGATTGTTACGTCTGTTGCTCCGGGCTGGAAAATACCTTTATTTTGTGCAAGATCAAGATAGTCTCTCGCCCATACATTTGATATATCAATATTTGCTGCATTTACTGTACCGGCAACAGCCAGAGACAACATTGTTGCTACAAGTTTTCGGTTTGTTTTACCAGAAACTCTTTTCGCTAATTCAGAAACAGCAATGAGTCCGCCAGTGGCAGCACTATATTTAAGGGAGTATATTTTATTCATATATTCTCTCAACTCATTTATTGAATGAACAAAGTATTAAGAATTAAAATTATTAGTAACGGTTGGTTACTAACAGCTTGCTAAAAGTAACAGTTCTATATTGTAAATATGTGACAATGTTCTCATTAATGATGAGAGATTATGTGAATCAATACTAATTGATCGTTAATTGATCGTTTTTTGTTTTTTTTTTGCCCAATGTGGGGAGGGGTAATGTTTAATATTTCGATATGATCGAATATCTGTTCGCATGGAACATCGTTCAGTGATTCACGACGAATTAGCGATCGACCACGATGCGATTTTGCAGTGTGCCGAAGAAGTTCTCCATCGCTGCGTTATTCAGACCGTTTCCTTTGTGCGGCATATTTTGTGCTACTCCATGGGGCTTTAACTTTGCCTATAGCCTGCCATTCGATATTGCCAACCCTGATCCGTATGTAGCTACGGGGCATCCTCCGGGCCGGGCACTGACAATGCATCGTGCACCATCGTATTAACAATCTCCATTACCGGACTTTATGACAGGCGCAGGAGAAAATCTCCCGGTTAAACTGAACGGAGAACCAGCGACAGGTACCTCTTTTTACCCTGTAGCAAGTACTCTATAACATACTCCCCCATTTTTCGTTGGCCTTCATTGCAGCAAAGTTCCGGCTCAGGATATTGGGCGCAGATCATCCTCTCAGGAATTTCAGGATCTGCCAGACGGTGCTGAGACGACGCTTACTTGTAAGGTTAGTTTTCAGACGGACAATGAAATGAGGATATGCGATAAATTTCAGTCAAAGATCCATAAAACAGACATAATGTTATTCAGTGGTGAACAGTCCATTCCGGAGACGGAATATCTTGTTAAGGCTGTATATTATACTGGCTGTAAACAACATGGCCACCAAGGACCATGTTGTTTACAGCATACCCTTGTTGCAAAAGCATCCCCGTCAGAACAGCACAGAGTAGTTCAGACCAAAGGTTCGGCCCCTGCCTTTGTAGTCGTACAGTGACGCTGGGCCGTAACCCGGGCTGTAGTACAGTGGTGCACGCTGCCCCCAGACAGTGGTGTAGTCACGGTCGAAGAGGTTTTCAATGCTGAAGCTGAGTGTACCCACCGGAAGCTGATAACTGCCGAGCAGATCCACGGTGGTATAGCCATCGACCTTGTAGCCCTGCGCGTCGCTCACGTCAAAGGAGGTGGTGCTCTGCACGCGCAGACTCCACGGGTCCGGTGCCCAGCCAATGTAGGCTGTCGCTTTTGATGGGCTTGCTGTCTTCACATCGTATTTCTGCCAGGTACCGTTCACTTTCGACTCAGTTTTCAGCACGTTGAAGTTCACTCCGGTACTCCAGTCAGTATCAGGAATCAGGTAGTCCACCGCACCTTCCACGCCGTAAATACGGCGTTTGTCGTCCACCACGCTGATGGTCAGATCTTTATTCGCCACCACGCTCTTATCAGAAATCGAATAGTAGGCCGCGATTTGGGTGCGCAGATTATTGCCAGTAAAGCGCCAGCCCAGCTCATAAGAATCGACTTTCACGCCTTCCAGCTTGCTGTCGCTGACGTTCACACTCTTTGTTAGAGGAAGATGGCCGTTCACTGCAGCACCATAGATGCCGCGACCATAGTATTTACCCGGGTCCGGCAGCTCCACGCCCTGGGAGAAGTTGAGCCATGCCTGCTGGCGTTCGGTGATGTGCATCAGCAGACCGGCGTTGAACAGGAAGTTGTCGTAATCGACTGAGCCGCCAGGAATGGCGTCGGCGGATGTAGCCTTCCCGGCGGCAATCTGCCGTTGCTGCGCGTAGCCGATGAAATCATCAATCTTGTTTTCAGTGTACTGATAGCGTACGCCACCGTTGAGGGTAAAGAGATTATTGATGTCATAGCCTGATTGCAGGAAGGCCGCCAGGTTGGTGATGTCATACGACGGATAGCGCCCGGTGGTGTAAATCTTCTTGTTGTTCAGCCCTCCGGAAGCGCTTGCCTGAGCCAGGTCGAAGAACATCTGGTTGGAGGTAAAGCGCTCATGATCAGCATCCAGCCCCCAGGTGATTTGCCAGCCGTCCATCGGTTTGCTGTTCAGAGTCAGTTTCATGCCGTACTGGTCGGTGTCCTGCTGTGACGAAGAGAAAGCCGTCACCTGTTTGTTCGCATTTACCGTCGGGAACGGGTAGAATCGCAACGACTCATCGCGGTAGTAAACCTGACCGACCAGCTCCTGTCCCAGAAAAGCGCTGTCAGAGTACTGCAGGCTGATCAAATGCCGCTCAGTGCCGGGAATACGGTCGGAATTCAGCCCGTTACTGACGAATGGCGTGCTGGTCCCTCTGATGGCAGAGAAGCCTTTCCCGAGATTAAGCCCGTAATCGTCGTCGCCCTGGCTTTTATAGTACTGTGTGATCAACTGAAGCTGCCGGGATTCATCGATGTTCAGCGTACCAGTTCCCATGATGTCCAGCCGATCGGAGTACTGCAGGCCGGTCTGGGTGTTATCAAGCAAGGTGGCATCGCCGTTACCGTCAAACCAGCCGCCAAATTTCTGATATGCCACGGAAAGACGTCCGGAGATATGCTCATTTCCGCCGGAGACAGCTCCGGCAATGCGTTCATCGTGATCTTTACTGCTGCTAAAGCCACTTTTGGTGCCAGCCTCAAACTCCATCATGGTTTCCGGCTGGCCTTTTTTGGTCACGATGTTGATCAGGCCACCGGTACTGCCGCCGCCGTACAGGGACGTCGCACCGGAGATCACTTCAATATGGTCGATATTAAAAGGATCTATAGAGTCCAGTTGTCGGCTGTCGGTACGTGAAGAGTTGAGACGCACGCCGTCAACCAGCACGACCAGCGGGCGGCCACGCACATTCATACCGTAGTTGGTGCGGCTCCGGCTGCTGACGTCAAGGCCAGGGATCAGCTGAGCCAGTGCGTCTTTAAGCTCTTTGCCGCCCTGAATCTGCTGTTCCAGTTCGGCGTTTTCGATAACCCAGGTGGTTTGCGCCATCTCCGCTACGGTGCGATTGCTGCGGTTGGCAGACACCACGAACGTTTCATCATCGGTTTGTTGAGCGACTGCTGGCGCCATCATGGTAAGAAGCAGTGGGTTGAGAGCCCAAAGCGTATACTTTTTGCTTATCATCATTATTCCTCCATACGGGCGGAAAAAATCAGCCCAAAGATGCTGTGTAGCGAGTTAAAGAAGCAGCCTCCGGCTGCGTTTTCCCTAGGTGCCGCTGCGCCACTGAATCAGGGCGGGCGGCATACTGAGATCGAATAAATCACGTCCCATTACGCGATTAAGAATACGTGCAGATCTCCATGCCATCAGGCTGAGCTGGGGTTCGGCGATGCCATGGGTTTGCATACTGGCGTTGACCACGAAGATGTTGTTCTCTTTCGGGCCACTCCATTCCAGAGTGAAGTCATCACGCACTTTAAAGGTGTTCTTATCGTGCATGGTGATCAGGGGCATCAGTGAGGGAAGTATTTGTGGCAACGCAGAACGGTAACCTGTGGCGAAAATCACCACATCACTTTCCAGGCTCTCCCTGCCCTGATCCAGATGATGCTCCATCAGCAACTTCCAGCCAGGACCACTACTTTCCAGAGTTGTTACCGAGCGGCTGGGTAGCAGACGGATATTTCTTGGTTTTCTCAGAACTTCAAAACGGTGGTACAACTCACGATAAATGGTCAGTAAAGAATCGGCAGTGATGCCATCCGATGTCATTTTCTGCTCATCCAGTAACTGATGGCGAATATCTTCCTCCAGTCCGGAGAAGCCTGAAATATATTCAGGTGTAAAATACTCATCAGCAAAAGCAGCCTCATCCAGTGCGTTAAAATTATTACGCCGGGAGACCCAGTTTATTTCCGCCGCTTCTCCCCATTCCCCGCGTAATGCATTAAGGAACAGGTCTGCACCACTCTGTCCTCCACCAACCACGGTTATCCGTTTTCCACTAAGGTCCGGCCGACGAAGATTCATTTCACTGGCATGGAAACAGGATTGTGTCATATGCTTCACACAGGGTGGTAAATAAGGTTGTTTTCCTGTACCAAGGCAGATATTGCGGGCAAAATATTCTCCCTGGCTGGTTTGCACCAGAAACAATCGACGTTTTTTATCGAAATCAATGTTTTCAACGGTATGACTGAAATACAGGTTATTCATATCTTCAGCAGCCCAGCGGAGGTAGTCAGAAAACTCTTCACGGGATACTGTACGTAGTCTGCTTGTAAGGAAGCGATAGAACTTTTTGTGCTTCACCAGATAGTTAACAAAACTGTAGGGATTTGTAGGTGCAACAGCACTGACCAGATCTTTCAGAAAGACGGTCTGCATATGACAATCCGGTACCAGCATACCCGGATGCCAGGAAAAATGAGGATGTTCATCAAAGAAGAGACAGTCCAGTTCTTCGATCTGATGTGACAACGCAGCAATGCTGAGATTAAATGGCCCTGTCCCTACACCAATAAAATCGACACTTTTTTTCATGATTCATATTCCTGAGTTACCAGCCACAGCGGATTTTGCAGATCCTCAAGGTAATTCGGCAGCATGCGGCTGCCGCCATCCAGATCAGGCCAGGTCAGTTTTACCGGGTTCAGCACCACGCGAATGATTTGTGGCCTGAAAAGTGAGAAAAGCGCAAAACGCTCTGACATTTGTGGATGTTTTTTCATGTAATCACTCAACACTGCTGCCAGCAGTTGATAAAATCGCCTTTCAGGTACGCCAAGACGAACCATCAGTGGCGAAATAAAACGCAGTACTGTCACGAAGTGACCCGTCTGCAAATCATGGATTAAGTAGTCCGCACTCAGGCGGGATGTAACATCACGAACCTCCTGAGGCAAAGAGTCCATTTCGGGGAACTCTTCTTTCACCAGTCGCATATCGCCCTGGAAGTCTTTCAGCAGAACACGCTGTGGAACCCCCTCTTTCATGGCGAGAGTTATATTTTGTCCATGTGCAATAAGCGCGACACCGTAGCGGCAAAGCAGGTGATACAGAGGAACCACGACCACCCGGAACAGTTGCGTAAGCCAGGTTTCAGCGTCCAGCCCGGAGCGGTCTATATATGCGCCTGCCAGCGGCTGATTGTTTTCGTCGCACTCCATCAGTGTTGCCATCAGAACCGGACTTTCATCCGGTTTCAGCCAGCGGCACGGATTCTCCCGCCAGATAACACCAAGCATTTCCTGGTAGCGATAGGGAGCCCGGGCAAGCGCGGCATAGCCTTCATGGGAGACATAGCCTGCAGCCGGTTCACCAAGTATCACTGCGCCGCTTTGCACTAGGGTGGCGTCGGTCGCAAAAACCTGTTGTAGCCAGCGTGAAGCCAGTGGTCCGGCAGCGATGTATCTGCCAGGGATCCCCCGGTAGCATGAGGTGTTGTAGATGGTCAGCGGCAGCTTGATATCCAGCCCGCCCCGGCGACTGGCGTTGGTCAGGGTACGCAGCGACTGCTGGGCGAGCCACTGGTCGCCAAACTCGCCGAGAGACACCATCCTGCCTTCGGCAAAATCAGCGATGAAGTCGGTAGCGATTTTTTGCTGCCACTGCCACGGATGTACCGGCAGCGGCAGCCAGTTGTGATCCAGCCCGTTTTCCTGCCAGACCTGACTGAAGCGTGTAAACTCCTGCGGATCCATTGCGGCAGTCAACAACTGCTGAATATCCAGATCGTTATCGCAGCGCCAGATCATATGTTCACGTTTTACCGCCAGCCAGTGCAGTCTGAAGGTGTTGGTATACTCTGGCGCATATCGTTCCAGCGCCTCTTTGCCCCAGCCACGGCGACCTTTATTAAAAACGAATTTAGGATGACCGCTCAGCAGGCATTGCAGACGATCGGCATCAAGATTAATCAGGTCACTGGCACTCAGTCCGCGACGGGCCTTCAGCAGTTGCAGGTCGCCCAGTAGCGTGGCATACAAATCCTGCATATGCTCTGCAACAGTGGCATCACTCATTGACAGCACCGGCTTTAGCTGCATCAGCAGCGTCTGCGCCAGTACTGGTTCGTCCGTGCAGCGCAACGTTTGGGCATCAATCCACAGCCAGCCCCAGATACCACGTTCAGCGATGAAGCGCCATTGTGCTCCCGGCAGGTTAATGCAGTAGTGGTCATCGCCCTGAGATTCCGCGTGGAAAACCTGCTCATACTCCATCTCAGACAACATTTTTGCCACCAGCCGACGGTTAACAAAATCCCAGTCCTTGTGATTCATTACAGACCGACCTCCGTGAAGAAGTGATGACGATCCGCCATCACCATGCGCGAGCGCTTATGTGGGAAGTCGAACTCTTTAATTGTCCGGTATCCCGCAGGCTCAAGATGGCGGAACAGGCGCTGGTTATCGGTGCGTGGCTCCAGTACTGTGCGCTGCGTACGGGGCTCATCCAGCAGCAGGTAATGTGTCAGCCCGCGCAGCCAGCTTTGCACATAGTGGGCCCCGCGCCATTGCTGTTCACCAACCAGCAGATGCAGGCCACGGTCAAAGGGCTGCCACGAATAGTGACGACCAATGCGGTCTTCCGCCGCCCAGTAGATTTCGAAATAGCTGAATGGCCGATCGTCGAAGCACCCAATCAGCGGGAATGCATGTTTACCGGTGAGCTGGCGCTCCAGATAGGCGGTCTGTACCTCCAGTGAGCCACTTTGCTCCCAGAAATACTCAACGCGCGGATCATTCATCCAGCGGGTGAAACGTTCTGCATCAGAAACGGGATCGGCAATGCGGAAACTCAGCATCCTGCGAATACGTGGATCGTAACGGCGGTAAACCTCACCCTGTGGACGGGGTGGGCGCTGCGGGAAATAAATCTCACGCTCTGCATCAAAAACCATTTCACCGGAGGCCCGGTTTGCCGGTGAACTCAACCATAACGGTAACTGCCAGAAGGCAGTACGATGGATAATGTCGCTTTTTACCTGCCCAAAAAGCGTCAGCGCCTGTGGCTCCTCACGCCATTCGGCCCAGGGGAGAGCCACTGCTGACAGTTGTGGTGCGGCGATAAATATCTGATCCAGCGCATCGCACAGCCACCCTGTCGGCAGCTCCCCGGGACAGTGCAACACCGCGCTATTGTCCAGTCCCCAGCCAAGATTCAGGGGCTTGTCGAGTTTTTCACAGCGCAGTCCATATCTGCTGTGAATAATGTTTGCCTCAGACATTCAGACCTCCTGAGCCTGCAGCGGGTTAGCGAAATCGAAATAGATCACCGAAGGGTCAACAATGGTGTTCTCGTTATGATCGTTCAGATAACAGAAAAAGTTACCTTTTACGTTCCAGTACGGACTTTCCAGCACGTAGTTGAGACAGGTTTTATGAGTCACCTGATCACGCACTTCAGCCAGCGATGCTCGTACACGAGCCATCAGATTCGATTCGCTGTCCAGCCCGGCAGCCCCCAGCGCAGCGGTCACAGCAAAAGTGGAGTTAACCAGCAGGTAATAAGGGAAATAGCGCAGCAACTGCTCATGGGTGAAAATATTTTCCGCCTGCGCCTCGCCAATAGAATCGAGCCAGTCTGTCGCGTGAGGCATAAAAGCGCTGCCCTGACAGTCACGGTAAATAAATCCGACCGGCAGATCCCCAAGCATCTGGACAAGAATATTTTGCTGATGCGCCAGCAGCACCAGGCCGTAATCCGCTTCAGCCGTAAACAGCGGCTTTAGCACTTGCTGACAGTATGCATCGACCCATGCATGGGCGGCCTGTTGCACAGTGATACCGAGGCGATCGCTCAGGCGTTTTACCGCCGAAACCAGCAGCGAATCACCGCCATCAGGTGCGGCCTGAGTCAGGGAGACCAGTACGTTAGTCTGGCTTTTCGGCTGATCCACCAGCAGATTTTCACGCAGGGCAAACAGACTTTCCTGCATGATGTTGCCGTTAAGATCGCGCAGCCCGGCCCAGCCATCCTCCTGCATTACCCGGAAAGTCGGGAAGCGGACCTGTAGCATCTGCCAGCCGTCGGTTTGAGCCAGGCGTGCCAGGCGCATCCCACGCTTCACTTCTTTCACGGACAGAGTACGGATGGAGTTGGTCAGCCGTACGCTCAGGGAGAACTTGATCATATCGCGGCTGGTGGCACAGTAGAGGGAACGGGAAGAGGTGGTCGGCAGCCACGACGTGCCGGCCTCACCTAAGTCTTTAATCAGCCCTTTAGCAACAAGTGCCTGGCACCACCCCTGCTGCAAAAGATATTCCCCCTGCCACGGGTGCAACGGGAACAGCCATTGGTTGTCACTTAATTCGTTGAGTAACTGAGGCGCATTCTCTGCGGCAAATCGCGTCAGCCGCTGTTGAAGGTTGAGATGCAAACTTTCACCGGCGATTTGCGTTTTATCCACCGAAAACCACCGCAGTGGGAAGTGGGGTGCCATATCAGGCAGGTAGCGTTCAGCCTCCCGCCGGTTAAACGGTTCATGAGACTTAGGCGCAGGGTGGAAAGCGTGTCCTGTCAGCAGCGCCTGCTCAGCCTCGCCAAAATTCAACGCTTTTTCACGCAGAGCGGCCCAGTCATGACGGGCATCAATTGCCTGTTGCGTATGGACATGGCTTTCCAGCACGCGCTGGTGGAAAGTTTCGCAGAGGGGAACGGGCAGAAACAGTTGATGGCGTAGCTTATCAATAATAAGCCGGGAGAGAGTGGTAAAGTCGACAGGATAACTGCCTGATGCCGTGACCAGACGTGCAGGAAATGCAAAGCGGTGATGCTGGGTTGGGGAGAAATAAGCCACTCTGAAATGGAGCGATTTCTGCTCATCCAGCGGGATGAGCAATTCGTCTGGCGGGTATTCTGTCAGTTTCCAGTCTGTGGTTTCACGAATCAGTGCATTCAGGAAGCACTGCGCAGCCACATCTGTGGCTGGTTTTTCAGAGGGCAGGGTCATAGTCAAACAGCTCCCACACAGCAAAATAATAACAATTGTGTCAATAATGATTCTCATTATCAACAATAAATGTTATTGTCAGATAAATTAATTTTACAAATAAACACAATTAATACATGGAGTTGAAACATTATAATGTCACCAGGGATCGAAGATACGCCCCAAAAACCACTGTCCTGCTGGCCACTTGCGTTCAGTGCCGGGCTTCTCGGTATCGGACAGAACGGTCTGCTGGTTGTGCTCCCTGTTCTGGTCATACAGACAAATCTGAGTCTGTCTGTATGGGCTGCCCTGCTGATGCTTGGCTCAATGCTGTTTCTGCCATCGTCCCCGTGGTGGGGAAAGCAAATTTCCCGTACTGGCAGTAAACCTGTGGTGTTGTGGGCTCTGGGAGGATATGGCATAAGCTTTACCCTGCTAGGGCTGGGAAGCGTGCTGATGGCTACCAGCGCCATAACAACAGCGGTGGGACTGGGAATATTAATCATCGCCCGGATCGCCTACGGGCTGACCGTGTCGGCAATGGTGCCAGCCTGTCAGGTCTGGGCATTGCAGAGAGCTGGAGAAGGGAATCGCATGGCCGCTCTGGCAACCATCAGCTCCGGCCTGAGTTGCGGCAGGCTATTCGGGTCGCTGTGCGCGGCAGCAATGCTGGCCATTCATCCTCTGGCGCCACTGGGGCTGCTGATGGCAGCCCCAGTGCTGGCGCTGCTGATGCTGCTGCGGTTGCCCGGCACACCACCACAGCCCACACCGGAGTGCAAGAGCGTCAGTCTGAAGCGGGATTGTCTGCCTTATCTGCTTTGCGCAATATTACTGGCTGCGGCGGTGAGCATGATGCAGCTTGGACTTTCGCCTGCCCTTACTCGCCAGTTCGCCACGGATACCACCGCCATTAGCCAACAGGTGGCCTGGCTGTTGGGTCTGTCCGCAGTAGCTGCGCTTATCGCGCAGTTCGGGGTACTCCGTCCGCAGCGCCTGACTCCGGTGGCCCTGCTCCTGAGTGCCGGAGTGTTGATGAGTGGTGGTCTGGCTATCATGCTCTCCGAACAGCTATGGTTGTTTTACCCGGGCTGTGCAGTGCTGTCATTTGGAGCAGCTCTGGCAACACCCGCTTATCAACTTCTACTGAATGATAAGCTGGCTGATGGCGCAGGCGCGGGCTGGCTCGCTACCAGTCACACACTTGGCTATGGACTGTGCGCTTTGCTGGTGCCGCTGGTATCGAAAACAGGTGTCGCAATCGCGCTGATTATGGCAGCATTATTTGCAACTATATTATTTACCATTGTGTCTGTATTTATCTGGCATTACCGTACTATCAAATAAAGATATGATCATCACCTTACTGGAGTAAATCAGAGGATATGAGAGAGGACCTGCGTCTGATGAAAGCATGTCAGGCAGTGTTCTGGCTTGCTGCCCCCGCCTGGATTTGCCCCTATATTTCCAGACATCTGTTATCACTTAACCCATTACAGGCCCGCTGCCGCAGATATTCCCGTGGCGAGCGATAACCCAACGCACTATGCGGATGCCATTCGTTATAATGCTCGAACGCCTCTGCAAGGTTCTTTG
>OJYT01000229.1_pt1 | contig 25392 bp, 25 predicted proteins | sample 1601021 | NCBI WGS metagenome assembly OJYT01 (sample SAMN04436602, study PRJEB24849) | human gut metagenome | biome: human gut; feature: NICU; material: stool | host: Homo sapiens | place: USA: Saint Louis, MO | collected 2009-12-07 | reverse complement strand
AACAGACATTCAGAAATGAATGACGGTAATAAATAAAGTTAATGATGATAGCGGGTCTATTTTAGTTGCGAGTGAAGATTTTTTTTGTCATTCAGTGCTATAAGATTTTTTTCGTGTAACTTGTTGATTTTAAATAGCATTAATATGATTCTTGATTATTTGTGCTTATTTTGCCTATTTTTTGATTTTAAAAAAGTTCCCTTGTATTAATATTTTGAAACATCTATGCAGATAAATGAAACACCTTAAAAGTTTTAGTATCATATTCGTGTTGGATTATTCTGTGTTTTTGCGGAGAATGAAGTTGCCGACTGGTTAATGACCTTAATCAGTATGCAGTGGCATAAAAAAGCAATAAAGGCATATAACAGAGGGTTAATAACATGAAAGTTAAAGTACTGTCCCTCCTGGTACCAGCACTGCTGGTAGCAGGCGCAGCGAATGCGGCTGAAATTTATAACAAAGACGGCAACAAATTAGACCTGTACGGCAAAGTCGACGGTCTGCACTATTTCTCCGATGACAAAAGCGCTGACGGTGACCAAACCTATATGCGTATCGGCTTCAAAGGCGAAACTCAGGTTAATGACCAACTGACCGGTTACGGCCAGTGGGAATACCAGATTCAGGGTAACTCCGCAGAAAATGAAAACAACGCCTGGACCCGTGTGGCGTTTGCGGGTCTGAAATTCGCAGACGTGGGTTCATTCGACTACGGTCGTAACTACGGCGTAGTTTACGATGTAACGTCCTGGACCGACGTTCTGCCGGAATTCGGCGGCGACACCTACGGTTCTGACAACTTCATGCAGCAGCGTGGTAACGGCTTCGCGACCTACCGTAACACCGACTTCTTCGGTTTGGTTGATGGCCTGAACTTTGCCATTCAGTACCAGGGTAAAAACGGTAGCGTGAGTGGCGAAGACGATACCGGCAGAACTTTCACTGGCGTGACAAACAACGGTCGTGAAGCACTGCGTCAGAATGGCGACGGCGTTGGCGGATCTATCACTTATGATATCGGCGAAGGCTTCTCTCTGGGTACTGCAGTCACAAGTTCCAAACGTACCGACGAACAGAACCGTTTGAACTTCGGTACCGGCGACCGTGCTGAAACCTATACCGGTGGTATTAAATACGACGCGAACAACTTCTACTTTGCAACTCAGTACACTCAGACCTACAACGCAACGCGTGCAGGCTCCCTGGGTTGGGCTAACAAAGCACAGAACTTCGAAGCGGTTGCTCAGTACCAGTTCGACTTCGGTCTGCGTCCGTCCGTGGCTTACCTGCAGTCTAAAGGTAAAGACCTGGGCCGTGGCTATGGCGACGAAGACATCGTGAAATATGTTGATGTTGGCGCGACTTACTACTTCAACAAAAACATGTCCACCTATGTTGATTACAAAATCAACCTGCTGGATGACAATCAGTTCACCCGTGACGCAGGTATCGGTACCGATGATATCGTAGCGCTGGGTCTGGTTTACCAGTTCTAATCTACATTTATTGTTATCAAAGGCCCTGCGGGGCCTTTTTTAATGCTGTTTTTCCGCCGTACAAACAACGATTTTTGGTGTACTCTTGCGCGCGTTCGCATGAGGATAATTACGTATGGAAATGAAATTTTATCGCGCAGCGCTGCTGGCGGTGACGATTTTTTTTGTCGGGTGCGATGAAGCCCCGAAACCTGCTCAGACCACAACGCCAGCCACCGTTCTGGAAGGTAAAACCATGGGCACTTTCTGGCGGGTCAGTGTCGTGGGCGTCGATGCAAAACGCGCCGCAGAACTACAGGTGAAGATTCAGACTCAGCTTGATGCCGATGATCAACTGCTCTCCACCTATAAAAATGACTCTGCATTGATGCGCTTTAACTTATCGAATAGTTTGTCACCATGGCCGGTTAGCGACGCCATGGCGGATATCGTGACCTCGGCGCTACGCATTGGTGCAAAAACCGATGGGGCTATGGATATCACCGTGGGGCCGTTAGTCAACCTGTGGGGCTTTGGCCCGGATCAGCAACCGTTGCATATTCCCACCCAAGGGCAAATTGACGCTGCAAAAGCGCAAACCGGACTTTCACATCTGAAGGTCGTGAATGAAGCGCATCAGAACTACCTGCAAAAAGACTTGCCGGATCTGTATGTGGATCTCTCTACCGTTGGCGAAGGGTACGCCGCCGATCATTTGGCTCGATTAATGGAGCAGGAAGGGATCGCCCGTTATCTGGTTTCAGTTGGCGGCGCGCTAAACAGCCGCGGTATGAATGCTGAAGGGCATCCGTGGCGAGTCGCAATTCAGAAACCGACCGATCGTGAAAACGCGGTGCAGGCGATTGTAGACATTAACGGGCATGGCATTAGCACCTCCGGCAGCTACCGTAACTATTATGAGCTGGATGGCAAGCGTCTTTCCCATGTTATCGATCCGCAAACCGGTCGTCCGATTGAACACAACCTGGTGTCCGTAACGGTGATTGCCCCAACGGCGCTGGAGGCCGATGGCTGGGATACAGGATTGATGGTGCTCGGCCCGGAAAAGGCCAAAGAAGTTGTGCGTCGTGAAGGGCTTGCGGTCTATATGATTATGAAAGAGGGCGAGGGGTTTAAAACCTGGATGTCGCCGCAGTTCAAAAGCTTTCTGGTCAGCGAAAAAAATTAAAAAGCAAGATTGCAGGTTTTTGTATCCGCCTGTGGGGACACACTGACGCTAAGCGCTATGCTTAACAAAGGAGTCCGAAATGAAAAATCGTTTACGCATCACTGACGATGACCGTTGGCAGTCCGTTTTGGCTCGTGACGCCGACGCCGACGGTCAGTTTGTTTTTGCCGTCCAGACCACCGGTATTTTCTGCCGTCCGTCCTGTCGGGCAAAACATGCGCTGCGCAAAAATGTCCGCTTTTTCTCTGATGCTCAGCAGGCGCAGGCTGCCGGGTTTCGCCCCTGTAAGCGCTGCCAGCCGGATAAAGACAGCGCGCAACAGCATCGACTGGACAAAATTGCCCGCGCCTGCCAGTTGTTGGAGCAAGAGTCACCTCTTACGCTGGACGAGCTGGCACAACAGGTGGCAATGAGCCCGTATCACTTACATCGCTTGTTCAAAGCTACGACAGGCATGACCCCGAAAGCGTGGCAGCAGTCCTGGCGTGCCCGCCGTCTGCGCGATGCTCTGGCGAAAGGTGTTCCGGTTACGCAGGCGATTCTCAACGCCGGATTCCCCGACAGCAGCAGCTATTACCGCAAAGCGGATCAGACATTAGGCATGACCGCAAAGCAATTTCGTAAAGGTGGCGACAACGTTTTTGTACGCTATACCCTCGCAGATTGTGCTCTGGGTCGTTGTCTGGTGGCAGAAAGCGAGCGGGGTATCTGTGCGATCTTACTTGGTGATGATGACTCCACGTTAGTTGCGGATCTGCATGAGCTGTTTCCCGCCGCGCAGGATGTTCCTGCAGATGCCGATTTTCAGCAGCACGTGCGCGAAGTGATCGCCGCGATCAACTCGCGTGATGCGTCGCTATCGCTACCCCTGGATATCCGGGGCACCGCATTTCAGCAGCAGGTGTGGCAGGCGCTGCGCGCAATTCCGTGCGGCGAAACAATGAGCTACCAACAGCTGGCCAGCGCCATCGGCAAACCGAAGGCGGTACGCGCGGTGGCCAGTGCCTGTGGGGCCAACAAACTGGCGATTGTTATACCGTGTCACCGGGTGATCCGTGGTGATGGCGCACTTTCGGGCTACCGATGGGGTATTGCGCGCAAGGCGCAGTTACTGCAACGGGAAACTACTGGCGAGGAAACATAATGCTCGATCTTTTTGCGGATGCTAAACCCTGGCAGGAGCCGCTGGCTTCAGGTGCGGTTATTCTGCGACGTTTCGCTTTTGACTCTGCACCCACTTTACTGCAGGCGATAGCGGCTGTCGCCAGACAGTCGCCGTTTCGTCAGATGGTAACGCCCGGCGGCTATACGATGTCGGTGGCAATGACCAACTGCGGCCATCTGGGCTGGACGACGGATCAGCATGGCTATCTTTATTCTCCGTTTGATCCACTCACCGGCGTGCACTGGCCGCCGCTGCCGGATGCATTTGCTGACCTGTGTCAACAGGCGGCGACGGCGGCGGGCTATGCTGATTTTCAACCCGATGCCTGCCTGATTAACCGCTACACGCCAGGGGCAAAACTGTCCTTACATCAGGATAAAGACGAGCCCGACCTGCGGGCGCCGATTGTCTCTGTATCGCTGGGGCTACCGGCCATCTTTCAATTTGGCGGATTGCGCCGTAATGACCCTTTAAAGCGTTTGCTGCTGGAGCATGGCGATGTCGTGGTGTGGGGCGGTAATTCGCGGCTGTTTTATCATGGGATCCAGCCGCTTAAAACGGGGTATCATCCGTTGACCGGAGACTGTCGTTACAATCTGACGTTTCGTCAGGCAGGTAAAAAAGAATAAAAATAAGAATTATTATTGCTGTCAGCGAAGAGATGTTTAAACTGCGGGCTGTTATTACTTGCCCGGGTTGTTCGCATGGAACTTTTACTTCTTGTCTGGCGGCAGTATCGCTGGCCATTTATCAGCGTGATGGCGCTCAGCCTCGCCAGCGCCGCGTTGGGGATTGGGCTGATTGCGTTTATCAACCAGCGTTTGATTGAAACGGTCGACACCACGCTGATGGTGCTACCGGAGTTTCTTGGCCTGCTGCTGTTATTGATGGCCGTCACCCTCGGTTCACAACTGGCGCTCACCACGCTGGGACACCACTTTGTCTACCGACTGCGTAGCGAATTTATCAAACGGATTCTGGACACCCATGTCGAGCGTATCGAACAGCTTGGCAGCGCCTCGTTGCTGGCGGGTTTAACCAGCGACATCCGCAACATCACCATCGCCTTTGTCCGCCTGCCTGAGCTGGTACAGGGGATTATCCTGACCGTCGGATCGGCGGCGTATCTGGCGATGCTGTCGACTAAAATGCTGCTGGTGACGGCAATCTGGATGGCAATCACCATCTGGGGCGGATTTGTGCTGGTGGCGCGGGTGTATAAACACATGGCTACTTTGCGCGAAACTGAAGATAAGTTGTACAACGATTATCAAACGGTGCTGGAAGGGCGCAAAGAGCTGACACTCAACCGTGAGCGTGCCGAGCATATCTTTAATCAGATGTATGTCCCGGATGCCAAAGAGTACCGTCACCATATTATTCGCGCCGATACTTTCCACCTGAGCGCGGTCAACTGGTCGAACATTATGATGCTGGGTGCCATTGGCCTGGTGTTCTGGATGGCCAACAGTCTGGGATGGGCCGATACCGCCGTGGCGGCGACCTATTCTCTGACCCTGCTATTTCTGCGCACGCCGCTGCTCTCTGCCGTTGGCGCGCTACCGACGCTGCTCACCGCGCAGGTAGCGTTCAACAAGCTGAACAGGTTTGCCCTTGCGCCCTTTAAGGCCGAATTCCCGCGTCCAAATGCGTTTCCGAACTGGCAGACGCTGGAGTTACGTAACGTGGTTTTCCACTATCAGGATAACGCCTTCTCCGTTGGACCAGTGAATCTGACGATTCATCGCGGTGAACTGATCTTTCTGATTGGCGGTAACGGTAGCGGGAAATCTACGCTGGCGATGTTACTGACCGGTCTATACCAGCCGCAGTCAGGCGAAATATTGCTTGATGGTAAGGCCGTTGCCGTTGAAAAACCGGAAGACTACCGCAAGCTATTCTCCGCCGTGTTTACTGACGTCTGGCTGTTCGACAAACTGCTGGGGCCGGAAGGTAAAGAGGCTAATCCGCAGTTGGTTGCGAAGTGGCTGGAACATCTGAAGATGGGGCACAAGCTGGAGCTGAGCGATGGCCGTATCCTCAATCTGAAACTGTCGAAAGGGCAGAAGAAACGCGTGGCGCTGCTGCTGGCTCTGGCGGAGGAGCGCGACATCATTCTGCTGGACGAATGGGCTGCCGATCAGGATCCCCATTTCCGCCGGGAGTTCTATCAGGTGCTATTGCCTTTGATGCAGGAAATGGGCAAAACCATTTTCGCCATTAGCCACGACGATCACTATTTTATTCACGCCGATCGTCTGCTGGAAATGCGTAACGGACAGTTGAGTGAACTGCTGGGCGATGAACGTGAAGCCGCCTCGCGTGACGCGGTGGCTCGCACAGCCTGATCCCACGTGCCGCCGGTTTTTTAGCCACCCGGCGGCACTGTTTATTGTTATTTACATAAATCGGCATCATGATTAATGATATTTCATATCATGGATTTATGATTAATGTCCGTAATAAACAAAAACAGCGCCAGGCTGCGTGATGAAGAGCGTGCGCGCCTTATCTGGCTGCTGACCACTGATAAAGCCATTATTTCAACACTGTTGGGCAAGCTTACCCTGGCTGAGCAATATGACGTCGGTACGTTAGCCGACGATATTGCTGAGGTAGGGGCGCTGGTCGCCCACCTGCCGCCTCCCGATTTAGCCGATACCCTCGAAGCATTACCTTCAGAAGAGCGTCACGCCCTGTGGCGACTGGTCGAAAATGAAAAGCGCGGTAACGTCTTGCTTGAGGCGTCTGAAAACGTCTGGGACGACCTGATCGATGAGATGAGTGACCGCGAAATACTGGATGCGCTGCAATATCTCGATATCGATGAACAGATTTATCTGGTGCAGCATCTCCCGCGTAACCTCACTGGACGGTTGCTGGCGACGTTACCAGCCGAAGAGCGGGCGCGTGTCCGCCAGGTAATGCATTACGAGAAGAATCGCGTCGGCGCGATTATGGAGTTCGAAGTCATCACCGTGCGTCCGGACGTGACGCTGGAAGTGGTGCAACGCTACCTGCGACGGTTGGGCAAAATGCCGGAGAACACCGATAAACTCTTCGTGACCGATCGCAATAAAGTGCTGGTTGGCGAATTGACGCTAACCTGTATTCTGCTCAATGATGTGCAACGCAAAGTCAGCGAGGTGATGGAAGATGACCCGCTCACCTTTTCTCCGGACGATATCGCTGAAAACGCTGCACGTACCTTCGAACGTGACGACCTGGTCAGTGCTGCAGTCGTTGACCCTTCAGGCAAGCTGATGGGCCGCTTAACTATCGATGAGATCGTCGATGTGGTTTATGAAGAAACTGATACCGATTTGCGTCGAATGGGGGGCTTAAGCGCCGGAGAGGATGTGTTTGCGCCCGTTACCAAAGCGGTAAAAACCCGTTGGGCGTGGCTGGCCGTTAACCTCTGTACCGCCTTTATCGCCTCGCGGGTGATCGACGGTTTTGAACATACGATTTCGCAACTGGTGGCGCTGGCCTCGCTGATGCCAATTGTGGCGGGAATTGGCGGCAATACCGGGAATCAAACCATCACCATGATCGTTCGAGCGCTGGCGCTACAAAATATTCAGCCGGGGAACCTGACGTTTTTGATCCTGCGCGAAATGGGCGTGGCAGTGATTAATGGCCTCGTATGGGGCGGAATTATGGGCGGTATTACCTGGTGGCTGTACGATGACATGGCGCTCGGCGGAGTAATGACCCTGGCGATGATGCTTAATTTGTTGATGGCAGCATTAATGGGGGTCATCATTCCGATGACGATGGTGAAGCTCGGGCGCGACCCGGCGGTTGGCTCGAGCGTCATGATTACGGCTATTACCGATACCGGCGGTTTCTTTATTTTTCTCGGTCTGGCAACGCTGTTTCTGATGTAGCCGCGCGTTTGCTTCTGACGATACGTGGCAGAATGAGCATTGCCATCACCCCAGCAACCACGCCAATCGCCAGGTTGCCGGTGGACACCGTGGCAGCGACGGTCATCAGCATCACCAGCGTTTCAGTTATGGGGAGTTTCCTCAGCGTGGCGGGCTGGATGCTGTGCCAACTGAAGGTTTTTACCGCCACAATCACCATAATTCCCGCCAGCACCGACATGGGTATTTCTGCCATCACTTCGCTTAACCCAGTGACTAACAGTAGTAATACCAGTCCGGCGGCAACCGTCGAGACGCGGCTGCGTCCTTTGCCCATCTCGACGTTAACGATGGTTTGACCAATCATCGCGCACCCGGCGATGCCGCCATAAAATCCGGCCAGAATATTGGCTATCCCCAGCCCGGCACTCTCGCGATTCTTATTCGACGGCGTCACCGTCAGGTCATCCACCAGACGGGCGGTCAACAGCGACTCCATCAAACCAACAAAAGCGATACTCAGCGCGCAGGGCCAGATAATCGCCAGCGTTTGCAGGTTGAGCGGAACCAACAACTGGGTGAAACCCGGCAGGCCGCCGCTCATCGAACCTTCGTCACCGACGGTCGGTAACAGTTGCCCGCTGGTGACAGTGAACACGGTCAGCAGCACGATGGCGATAAGCGGTGCGGGGATGGCTTTAATAAACCGCGGAACCCACAGCACAATCAGCAGCGTCAGGACAAACAGCCCCCAGATGAGCGGGCTTTTTCCCCAGAAATGAGGGACCTGGGCAAAGAAAATCAAAATACCTAGTGCGTTGACAAATCCGGTCATCACGGCCGTAGGGATGAATCGCATCAGACGTGCCATTCCCAATACACCAAACAAGATCTGAATCATCCCGGCCAGCACCACTGCAGGCAGGATGTATTGCACGCCGTGTTGATGCACCATCGGACCAATCACCAGCGCAACCGATCCTGCAGCGGCGGTAACCATTGCGGGACGACCACCTAAAAAGGACATCGCCAGACACAGTACGACGGAGGCGATCAGACTGACTTTAGGATCAACGCCTGCGATAACGGAAAACGAGATCACTTCCGGGATCAGCGCCAGGGCGGTTACCACACCGGCCAGTGTTTCGCGAACCAGCAGACGGGGTTGGCGGAGCACGGCTCGAGCCGCGTTTTCCGCGACTGCGACAGAGGAATGTTGAGTTGCAGACATAGTTACACTCAGGTCAAAAATGGCCTGATACAGCAGACCGACAGGCATCCGTGCGGTGAATAGCAAAGCGCAGCATAGTACCCGTCTGCCGGGCCGGTTTCCAGAAATGATTGCCAATAACCCTATAAAATATCAACGTATTTATAACATCTTTAAAAATTAAATATAATTTATAAACAATATTTAATTATTTTTACTTAAGTGTTACCGTTGATGCCGCTCGATTTTCACCTGCATTAAAAGCAAAAAAGCGATACTAAAAGTAAGGCATTAACATTATGAAAAAAGTGACTGCCATGCTCTTCACCATGGCTGTAGGGCTGAATGTTGTCTCGATGGCGGCAAAAGCGAAAGCGGCGGAAGAGCAGGAAACGGATGTACTGTTGATTGGCGGCGGCATCATGAGCGCCACGCTGGGAACCTATTTACAGGAGCTGGAGCCGCAATGGTCAATGACCATGGTTGAGCGACTGGATGGTGTAGCGCAGGAAAGCTCAAACGGCTGGAATAACGCCGGAACGGGACACTCCGCACTGATGGAGCTGAACTACACGCCTAAAAAGGCAGACGGTAGCATCAGCATTGAAAAGGCAGTCGACATTAACGAAGCCTTCCAGATTTCCCGCCAGTTTTGGGCATATCAGGTTAATAATGGCGTGATGCATGAACCACGCTCGTTTATCACTACCGTTCCGCACATGAGTTTTGTCTGGGGTGACGAGAACGTCAACTTCCTGCGTGCCCGTTACGCCGCATTGCAACAGAGCACGTTATTCCGCGGTATGCGTTATTCTGAAGATCACGCGCAGATTAAAGAGTGGGCGCCGCTGGTCATGGAAGGTCGTGATCCAAAACAGAAAGTCGCAGCAACGCGTACCGAGATTGGTACTGACGTGAACTACGGCGAAATCACGCGCCAGTTGATTACCTCATTGCAGAAAAAGCCCAACTTTGCGCTACAATTGAGCACCGAAGTGCGCGGTTTTAAGCGTAATGCCGACAATAGCTGGACGGTCACGGTTGCCGATCTGAAAAATAACGAAGCGGAACATGATATCAAGGCGAAGTTTGTCTTTATCGGTGCCGGTGGCGCTGCGCTGAAGCTGTTGCAGGAAACCGACATTCCGGAAGCGAAAGGCTATGCCGGATTCCCGGTGGGTGGGCAGTTCCTGGTTGCGGACAATCCGGACGTAGTCAACCGCCACCTGGCGAAAGTGTACGGTCAGGCCTCCGTTGGCGCGCCGCCGATGTCCGTACCGCACATCGACACGCGTATCCTTGATGGCAAGCGCGTTGTGCTGTTTGGGCCATTCGCGACATTCTCCACCAAGTTCCTGAAAAACGGTTCATTGTGGGATCTGCTTAGCTCGACCACCACGTCGAACTTTATGCCGATGGTCAACGTGGGTCTGGATAACTTCGATCTGGTGAAATATCTGGTGAGCCAGGTGATGCTCAGCGACGACGACCGTTTTGCTGCGCTGCAAGAGTACTATCCGCAGGCGAAAAAAGAAGACTGGCGTTTATGGCAGGCGGGCCAGCGTGTGCAGATCATCAAAAGCGATGCGGAGAAGGGCGGCGTGTTGCGTCTGGGTACTGAAGTCGTCAGCGATAAAGAAGGCACGATTGCTGCGCTGCTGGGAGCTTCTCCGGGCGCATCAACCGCGGCACCGATCATGCTGCATCTGATGGAAAAAGTGTTTAAAGATAAAGTGGCCAGCCCCGAGTGGCAGGCGAAGCTGAAAACCATCATTCCGTCTTATGGTACTAAGCTGAACGGTAACGTTGAGGCTACGGAACAAGAGTTGCAGTACACCAGTGAGGTTCTGGGTCTGAAATATGACAAGCCGCAGGTTGCTGATGAAGCGCCGAAACCACAGCTGAAATCTCAGGCACAACCGCAGCCTGAACAGAAAGCCGTCGCGGATATCGCACTGTAAATACAATGCCGGATGGCGCTGCGCTTATCCGGCCTGTTTTATGCGTCTGTAGGCCGGATAAGGCGGTACGCCGCCATCCGGCACATCCTGACTTAGCGCGCGACTGCGTCCTGAATTTTATCTTCTGCTTTCCAGATACGGTATTTAACGTCCACGTTTTCCGGGGTGTAGACCACAATCGGCAGCTTGCTGTTGTAACGGAGCATGCCGTCATCACCCAGATACGCAGTAATGAATTTCTTCTCTTTCTTACCGTCCGGGCAGGCCATCATGGTTGAAACCGGAGATGTGACTTTGTCGAAGACGTAGTAGTCATATCCCCAACCTTCCAGCGTTTTGCTGTCCAGTTCGCCGCCAAGGCGGTGTTGGTTGCAGTCAACTTCCAGCGTTTGTCCGATCAGCAGTTCTACTTTCAGAGTAGATTCATCTTTCTCAGGGGTAAGCTGGATAACCTGGCGCTTCATACCCTTTTCCGCCTTAGGATAAGGGGCGACTTTTTCCAGCGGTTGAGCGCCGGCTTCGTTACTGGCAGCCCATGCAGAGGTGCTGGCAAAGGCGGCGAAAAGTACGGCAGGGACAATTGTCTTCATCTTATTGTTCACAGTGTTTCCTTTCTTCTGTCTTTTGAACGAGTCTGGGGCAGGTTAACATATTCGCATCATCAATTAATCTGTATTTACTTATATTTTAAGTGTATATAGCAATGGTTTACGTTCAATGTAGTGATATATGCTAAGAATTATCTTAAATGTAAGATTATTCTCTTAATATTGATGCGCTATATACATGGCTATATAACTCATTGAAATGTGAGCAAAAGCGCATTTTTTCCCGCCAACTCAACGCTCCTTTGATCCGGCAACAGCATTTACCCCAATTGGGGTATGCACCTCTAACACATCCTGAAATATCTTACGGCTAAAAATAACTACTCATAAATAGTGCAGTTTTTTATGTCGTTCAACCCGCCGAGGGAGGGCGTCATTATGGAAGGACAATGTCATGGTTGATTTATCCCGTCGAGGCATGTTGACAGGCAGTTGGCGAAACGCCAGCTCAGGGATCCGTCCGCCGTGGAGCAAGGAAGACTCTCACTTTCTGGCCCATTGCCTCCGTTGTGACGCCTGCATCCAGGCGTGCGAAACCGACATCCTGCAGCGAGGCCAGGGTGGTTACCCGAGCGTAAATTTCAAACACGGCGAGTGCAGCTTTTGCTATGCCTGCGCAGAAGCCTGTCCCGAATCACTTTTTCTTCCGCGCCACACCAGGGCATGGGATCTGAACTTTACGATTGGGGAAAACTGTCTCGCACATCAGTCAGTTGAATGTCACCGCTGTCAGGATAGCTGTGAGCCCATGGCAATAACCTTTCGCCCCACGCTGTCCGGCATTTATCAGCCGCAGCTCGACAATCAGGACTGTAACGGATGTGGCGCCTGTGTCGCTATCTGCCCGGTATCAGCCATTAACGCGGAGTACAACCATGGACAATAACTGGCAGGTCTGCAGCCTGGTCGTTCAGGCCAAAAGCCAGCATATCAACGATATCGCCACGCAGTTGCGTTCCTTTCCCGGTTGCGAAGTTGCCCTCAGCGATGTGGAAAGTGGTCAGTTGATTGTGGTGGTGGAAGCTGAGCAAAGTGAAACGCTAATGAAAACAATTGAGTCAGTGCGCAACGTTGCGGGCGTGCTGGCGGTGTCGCTGGTTTATCACCAGCAGGATGAGCAAGGTGAGGAAACACCATGAAACTCAGTCGTCGTAGCTTTATGAAAGCTAACGCCGTTGCGGCCGCTGCGGCGGCTGCCGGGTTAAGCGTGCCGGGCGTTGCCCGCGCGGTAGTCGGTCAGCAAGAAGCCATCAAATGGGACAAAGCCCCGTGCCGTTTTTGCGGGACGGGCTGCGGCGTATTGGTCGGAACGCAGCAAGGGCGTGTTGTGGCATGCCAGGGCGATCCGGATGCGCCGGTTAACCGTGGGCTTAACTGCATCAAAGGTTACTTCCTGCCGAAAATCATGTACGGGAAAGACCGTTTAACGCAGCCGATGCTGCGCATGAAAGACGGCAAATATCACAAAGAAGGCGAGTTCACCCCGATTAGCTGGGACCAGGCTTTTGACGTGATGGAAGAGAAATTCAAAACGTCGATGAAAGAGAAAGGCCCGGAATCTATCGGCATGTTCGGCTCTGGCCAGTGGACGATTTGGGAAGGTTATGCCGCTGCCAAATTGTTTAAAGCGGGTTTCCGTTCCAATAACATCGACCCGAACGCACGTCACTGCATGGCCTCAGCGGTAGTCGGCTTCATGCGTACCTTCGGTATGGATGAACCGATGGGCTGCTATGACGATATCGAACATGCAGACGCCTTCGTCCTGTGGGGCGCGAATATGGCAGAGATGCACCCGATCCTGTGGTCGCGCATCACCAACCGTCGTCTGTCCGATCCTAACGTCAACGTCGCGGTTCTCTCCACCTTCCAGCACCGCAGCTTTGAGCTGGCGGATAACGGTATGGTCTTCACGCCGCAAACCGATCTGGTGATCCTCAACTACATCGCGAACTACATCATTCAAAACAATGCGATTAACCAGGATTTCTTTAGCAAGCACGTCAACCTGCGTAAAGGCGTGACGGACATCGGCTACGGTCTGCGTCCGACCCATCCGCTGGAAAAAGCGGCGAAAAACCCGGGATCCGATGCCTCTGAACCGATGAGCTTTGAGGATTACAAAGCCTTCGTTGCTGAGTACACGCTGGATAAAACCGCCGAAATGACCGGCGTACCAAAAGATCAGTTGGAACAGCTGGCACAGCTGTATGCCGATCCGAAGAAAAAAGTCATCTCCTACTGGACGATGGGCTTTAACCAGCACACCCGCGGCGTATGGGCTAACAACCTGGTCTATAACCTGCACTTGCTGACTGGCAAAATCTCCCAGCCAGGCTGCGGCCCGTTCTCTCTGACCGGCCAGCCTTCCGCATGCGGCACCGCGCGTGAAGTCGGTACATTCTCCCATCGTCTGCCTGCGGACATGGTGGTGACAAACGAAAAACACCGCGATATCTGCGAGAAGCACTGGAATATTCCGTCAGGGACCATTCCGGCAAAAATCGGTCTGCACGCCGTGGCACAAGACCGCGCGCTGAAAGATGGCAAGCTCAATGTCTACTGGGCGATGTGCACCAACAACATGCAGGCTGGTCCGAACATCAATGAGGAGCGTATGCCGGGCTGGCGCGATCCGCGCAACTTCATCATTGTCTCCGATCCGTACCCGACGGTCAGCGCCTTGTCGGCCGACCTGATCCTGCCGACTGCGATGTGGGTAGAGAAAGAAGGTGCCTACGGTAACGCTGAACGCCGTACACAGTTCTGGCGTCAGCAGATTAAAGCACCGGGCGAATCGAAGTCGGATCTGTGGCAACTGGTGCAGTTCTCTCGTCGCTTCAAAACAGAAGAAGTGTGGCCCGAAGAGCTGTTGGCACAAAAGCCGGAGCTGCGTGGCAAAACGCTGTATGACGTGCTGTTTGCCACGCCAGCAGTGACAAAATTCCCGGTGACTGAACTGGCTGAAGATCAACTGAATGATGAATCCCGCGAGCTGGGCTTCTATCTGCAAAAAGGGTTGTTCGAAGAGTACGCCTGGTTTGGTCGCGGTCACGGGCATGACCTTGCGCCATTTGACGATTACCACAAAGCCCGCGGTTTACGCTGGCCGGTCGTCGAAGGCAAAGAGACCCAGTGGCGCTACAGCGAAGGCAACGACCCTTACGTGAAAGCAGGTGAAAGCTACAAGTTCTACGGTAAACCGGACGGTAAAGCGGTTATCTTCGCGCTGCCGTTTGAGCCTGCTGCTGAAGCGCCGGATAAAGAATATGACCTGTGGCTATCCACCGGACGTGTTCTGGAACACTGGCATACCGGCAGTATGACGCGTCGTGTGCCTGAACTGCACCGCGCTTTCCCGGAAGCCGTGCTGTTTATCCACCCACTGGATGCAAAAGCACGCGATCTGCGTCGTGGCGATAAGGTCAAAGTGATTTCCCGTCGTGGCGAAGTGATTTCGATTGTTGAAACACGCGGTCGTAACCGTCCGCCGCAGGGGCTGGTGTACATGCCGTTCTTCGACGCCGCACAGCTGGTAAACAACCTGACGCTGGATGCGACGGATCCGCTCTCCAAAGAGACGGATTTCAAGAAGTGCGCCGTGAAACTGGCGAAGGTGTAACGCGTTATGTCCCGGTCAGCAAAACCCCAAAATGGCCGCCGCCGCTTTCTGCGCGATATGGTTCGCGCAGCGGGCGGGCTGGCCGTCGTTGGCGTGGCGCTGGGGTTGCAACAACAAACCGCACGCGCAACCGGCGTGCGGTTGCGCCCGCCAGGTGCTCTGAGCGAAGAGGCATTTGCCAGCGCTTGCGTACGTTGCGGTCAGTGCGTTCAGGCATGTCCGTATGACACGCTGAAGCTGGCGACGCTGGCCTCCGGGCTGGCGGCTGGTACGCCATATTTCATCGCCCGTGATATTCCCTGCGAAATGTGTGAGGACATTCCGTGCGCCAAAGTCTGCCCCAGCGGCGCGTTGGACAGAGAAATTGAATCCATTGACGATTCGCGTATGGGGCTGGCGGTACTGCTGGATCACGAAAACTGCCTCAACTATCAGGGATTACGCTGTGACGTTTGCTATCGCGAGTGCCCGAAAATCGATGAGGCGATCACCCTGGAGCTGGACCGTAACATGCGTACCGGCAAACATGCGCGGTTTATTCCTACCGTGCACAGCGATGCCTGTACCGGCTGCGGGAAATGCGAAAAAGTCTGCGTACTGGAGCAGCCAGCAATAAAAGTGCTGCCGTTGTCGCTGGCGAAAGGGGAGTTAGGACACCATTACCGCTTCGGTTGGCTGGAGGGGAACAATGGCAAATCGTAAACGTGATGCCGGGCGTGAAGCGCAGGCAAAAAAAGGATGGTGGAAGAGTCATCGTTGGCTGCTGCTGCGTCGTCTGAGTCAGTTTCTGATACTGGCGATGTTCCTTAGCGGCCCGTGGCTTGGTGTTTGGATCCTGCATGGCAACTACAGTAGCAGCCTGTTGCTGGACGCTATCCCGTTCACCGATCCGCTGATTACTCTGCAAAGCCTGGCCAGCGGGCATCTGCCAGCGACGGTGGCGTTAACGGGGGCAGCCATCATTACGGTGCTGTATGCCCTGGCCGGTAAGCGACTGTTTTGCAGTTGGGTTTGTCCTATGAACCCGGTCACCGATTTAGCCAGCTGGTTGCGCAGAAGGTTTGACCTGAATCAGTCTGCAACCCTGCCGCGCCATATACGGTACGTCCTGCTGGTGGTTATCCTGGTCGGTTCCGCCCTGACCGGTACGCTGTTGTGGGAGTGGATAAATCCAGTCTCACTGCTTGGACGGAGCCTGGTAATGGGATTCGGTAGCGGAGCGCTGCTGATCCTCGCGCTGTTTTTATTTGATTTACTGGTCGTTGAGCATGGCTGGTGCGGGCATCTCTGCCCACTGGGTGCGCTGTATAGCGTGGTGGGAAGCAAAGGTGCATTAACCGTTTCGGCAAAAGAACGTAACAGATGTAACCGCTGTATGGATTGTTTTCATGTTTGCCCGGAACCGCATGTGCTACGTGCGCCGGTGCTGGATGAGCAAAGTCCGGTGCAGGTAACCAGTCGCGATTGCATGGCCTGCGGTCGCTGTGTGGATGTCTGTTCTGAGGATGTTTTTACAATAACAACACGATGGAGTTCGGGAGCGAAATCATGAAAAGCCATGACCTGATTAAAGCGCTGAGTCAATGGATGGCCGCGCTGGCCTTGCTAGTCAGTGGGGCAGTTTGGGCTGCAAACGGAGTGGATCTGAGCCAGTCACCGGAAGTCTCAGGAACACAGGAAGGGGCGATTCGCATGCCGAAAGAGCAAGAGCGCATGCCGCTGAACTATGTGAATCAGCCGCCGATGGTTCCGCATAGCGTTGAAGGGTATCAGGTGACGACGAACACTAACCGCTGCCTGCAATGCCACGGTGTGGAAAGCTATCGCACCACCGGTGCGCCGCGCATCAGTCCGACGCACTTTATGGACAGCGACGGCAAGGTATTGGCTGAGGTTGCGCCGCGTCGTTATTTCTGCCTGCAATGTCACGTTCCGCAGGCTGACGCCGCGCCGATTGTTGAAAATACCTTCACCCCCTCGAAAGGTTACGGGAAATAAGAGGTCATTATGGAAAATTCTAACCGTAAACCAGGCTGGATTAAGCGCGTCTGGCAATGGTGGCGTCGCCCCAGCCGTCTGGCGCTCGGCACGCTGTTGTTAATCGGCTTTGTGGGCGGCATTATTTTCTGGGGCGGCTTTAATACCGGTATGGAAAAGGCCAATACAGAAGAGTTCTGCATTAGCTGTCACGAAATGCGCAATACGGTGTACCAGGAATACATGGAAACCGTACACTACAACAACCGCAGTGGTGTGCGAGCGACTTGCCCTGATTGTCACGTCCCACACGAGTGGGGCCCGAAAATGATCCGTAAGATCAAGGCCAGTAAAGAGCTGTACGCGAAAGCACTGGGGTTAATAGATACACCGCAGAAATTTGAAGACCATCGTTTAACGATGGCGCAAAATGAGTGGCGGCGTATGAAAGATAACAATTCGCAAGAGTGTCGAAACTGTCACAACTTCGAGTTTATGGATTTAACCGCCCAGAAAGGCGTAGCGGCCAAAATGCACGACCAGGCCGTGAAAGACGGGCAAACCTGTATTGACTGCCATAAAGGGATAGCGCACAAACTGCCTGATATGCGCGAAGTCAAACCGGGCTTTTAACAGGATGTAGATAACCAGGTATGCTTGAAGCCAGAGAATTACTTTGCGAGCGGGATGACAGAATACTGTTCAGCGAGTTGTCATTTCGCGTCAACGCAGGGGAATGGGTACAAATTACCGGCAGCAACGGCGCAGGGAAAACCACTCTGCTGCGGTTGCTTACCGGGCTGGCGCGTCCCGACGCAGGGGAGGTTTGCTGGCAAGAGCAACCGCTGCATCACGTGCGGGACAGCTACCATCAGCAACTACTGTGGATTGGACATCAGCCGGGGATAAAAACCCGGCTTTCGGCGTTGGAGAACCTGCGTTTCTTCCATCATGATGGCGACATCGCGCAGTGTCTGGCTGCGCTGGAGCAGGCGGGACTTGCCGGATATGAAGATATCCCAGTGAACCAACTTTCCGCCGGACAACAGCGGCGCGTGGCGCTGGCCCGTTTGTGGCTAACCCGCGCCCGACTGTGGATCCTCGATGAACCCTTTACCGCCATTGATGTGAACGGCGTTGAGCGACTGACTCATCGTATGGCGCAGCATACGGAGCAGGGCGGTATTGTTATTCTCACCACCCACCAACCGCTCAATGTCGAGACCGATAAAGTGCGACGCATTGCGCTGACCAGTGAGAGGGCAACGCAATGATGTGGCGAATCTTTCGTTTAGAACTGCGAGTTGCGTTTCGTCATAGTGCGGAAATTGCTAATCCTTTATGGTTCTTCCTGATTGTTATTACGCTGTTCCCCCTGAGTATTGGGCCGGAGCCACAGCTGCTGGCGCGCATAGCGCCGGGCATCATCTGGGTTGCGGCGCTGCTGGCGTCATTGCTGGCGCTGGAACGCCTGTTTCGTGATGATCTGCAGGACGGCAGCCTTGAGCAACTGATGCTGCTGCCGTTACCGCTACCGGCCGTGGTGCTGGCGAAAGTGATGGCGCACTGGGTCGTGACAGGTCTGCCGCTGCTGATCCTCTCGCCACTGGTGGCGCTGTTGCTGGGCATGGATATGTACGGCTGGAAAATTATGGCGCTGACCTTGTTACTCGGCACTCCGACGCTGGGTTTTCTCGGCGCGCCGGGCGTGGGGTTGACGGTGGGCTTAAAGCGCGGCGGCGTGCTGTTAAGCGTGCTGGTACTCCCGCTCACCATACCCTTACTGATTTTTGCGACCGCCGCGATGGATGCGGCTTCTATGCACTTACCGGTTGAAGGGTACATGGCGATTCTGGGGGCGTTGCTGGTCGGCAGCGCCACGTTAAGCCCGTTTGCCACAGCCGCGGCGTTACGGATAAGCGTGCAGTAACGAGAATTAGATGTGCAGGCCGGGCAAGGCGCTCCGGCACAACGGATTTTAATTTATGGAGTCTGGTGACTGAACTATGTGGAAAACACTTCATCAATTGGCGATGCCCCCTCGGCTCTATCAGATCTGTGGCTGGTTTATCCCGTGGCTGGCGATTGCCAGCGCGGTGGTACTGATAACGGGATGGGTCTGGGGCTTTGGTTTTGCGCCTGCAGACTATCAGCAGGGGCAGAGCTATCGCATTATTTATCTGCATGTTCCGGCGGCAATCTGGTCGATGGGCATTTACGCCTCGATGGCCGTTGCCGCGTTTATCGGCCTGGTCTGGCAGATGAAAATGGCCAATCTGGCGCTGGCTGCGATGGCGCCGATTGGTGCAGTGTTTACCTTTATTGCGCTGGTGACAGGTTCCGCATGGGGCAAACCGATGTGGGGAACCTGGTGGGTTTGGGATGCCCGACTCACCTCTGAACTGGTGCTGCTGTTTCTCTACGTTGGCGCCATTGCGCTGTGGCATGCCTTTGACGACCGCCGTCTGGCAGGTCGTGCCGCCGGTATTCTGGTGCTGATTGGCGTGGTCAACTTACCGATTATTCACTACTCGGTTGAGTGGTGGAATACGCTGCATCAGGGGTCAACCCGCATGCAGCAGAGTATCGATCCGGCAATGCGAGCGCCGCTGCGTCTGGCGATCGTCGGCTACCTGTTACTGTTTGTCACGCTGGCGCTGATGCGCATGCGTAACCTGATTCTGATGATGGAAAAACGCCGCCCGTGGGTGAGCGAACTGATCTTAAAAAGAGGCCGCCAATGACCCCTGCATTTGCATCATGGAGTGATTTTTTCGCGATGGGCGGCTACGCCTTGTATGTCTGGCTTGCCGTAGCGATGAGTGTTATCCCGCTGGTGGTGCTGGTAGTGCATTCCACGTTACAGCATCGCGCAATTTTACGCGGTGTAGCGCAGCAGCGGGCGAGAGAAGCACGTATGCGTGCGGCGCAAGTGCAACGGGAGGCGGCGTGAATATTCGACGTAAAAATCGGTTATGGATAGCCTGTGCGGTACTGGCGGGTCTGGCTTTGACCATTACGCTGGTGCTTTATGCGCTGCGTTCCAATATTGACCTGTTCTATACGCCGGGAGAGATACTCTACGGTAAGCGCGAAACGCAGCAGATGCCTGAAGTCGGTCAGCGCCTGCGCGTGGGCGGTATGGTGATGCCCGGTAGCGTAAAGCGCGATCCGCAGTCGTTGAAGGTGAATTTCAGCATCTATGACGCCGAAGGTGTGGTGGATGTAACCTATGAAGGTATTCTGCCGGATCTGTTCCGCGAAGGGCAGGGTGTTGTTGTTCAGGGCGAACTGGACGAGGGAAATCATGTACAGGCCAAAGAGGTTCTGGCCAAACATGATGAAAATTACACCCCGCCGGAAGTTGAAAAAGCGATGCAGGAAAACCATCGTCGTCCGGAAAGCGTGTATAAGGATAAAACGTCATGATGCCTGAAATTGGCAATGCGCTGTTGTGCCTTGCGCTAGGCGTGGCGTTACTGCTGTCGGTCTATCCGCTGTGGGGCGTAGCGCGCGGCGATGTGCGGATGATGGCTTCCGCGCGGCCCTTTGCCTGGGTTCTGTTTATCTGCGTGATGGGGGCGTTCCTGATTCTGGTCAACGCCTTCGTGGTTAATGACTTTACCGTCACCTACGTCGCCAGCAATTCCAATACCCAGCTTCCGGTCTGGTATCGGGTGGCAGCAACCTGGGGCGCGCATGAAGGCTCTCTGCTGCTGTGGGTACTGCTGATGAGCGGCTGGACGTTCGCCGTTGCGGCATTCAGCCAGCGTATGCCGCTGGACATCGTCGCCCGCGTGCTGGCGGTGATGGGGATGGTCAGCGTTGGCTTTCTGCTGTTTATTCTGTTTACCTCCAATCCATTTGCCCGAACGTTGCCCAACTTCCCTATTGAAGGGCGCGACCTGAACCCGCTGTTGCAGGATCCGGGGCTGATTTTCCATCCGCCGTTGCTGTACATGGGGTATGTCGGTTTCTCCGTGGCCTTTGCGTTTGCGATTGCCGCGTTGATGAGTGGCCGACTGGACAGCACCTTCGCCCGTTTTTCGCGTCCGTGGACGCTGGCGGCGTGGGTGTTCCTGACGCTGGGTATTGTGCTCGGTTCCGCCTGGGCCTATTACGAGCTGGGCTGGGGCGGCTGGTGGTTCTGGGATCCAGTTGAAAACGCCTCGTTTATGCCATGGCTGGTGGGAACGGCGCTGATGCACTCGTTGTCGGTCACCGAACAGCGTGCCAGCTTTAAAGCCTGGACGCTGCTGCTGTCAATCTGCGCCTTCTCGCTTTGCCTGTTGGGGACTTTCCTGGTGCGCTCCGGCGTGCTGGTGTCGGTGCATGCTTTTGCCTCCGATCCGTCGCGCGGGATGTTTATTCTGGCCTTTATGGTATTAGTGATTGGTGGCTCCTTGCTGCTGTTTGCGGTTCGCGGTCACAAGGTCCGCTCACGGGTAAACAACGCGCTGTGGTCGCGTGAATCTCTGCTGTTGGGCAACAACGTTCTGCTGATTGCCGCCATGCTTGTGGTGCTATTGGGTACGCTGCTGCCGCTGGTGCACAAACAGCTGGGGCTGGGTAGCATTTCGATTGGCGAGCCGTTCTTCAACACCATGTTTACCTGGCTGATGGCACCGTTCGCGCTGTTGCTGGGAATAGGGCCATTAGTGCGTTGGGGCCGTGACCGACCGCGTAAGCTGAAAACACTATTGCTTGTCGCGTTTGTCACCACGCTTGTTATGTCGCTGCTGCTGCCGTGGCTGTTTGAGAATCGCATTGCCGCTATGACGGTGGTGGGTCTGGCGATGGCATGCTGGATATTTGTGCTGGCGGTGTCCGAAGCGTTCCTGCGTGTTTCCCGCGGAACGAAGTTAACACCAAGCTATTGGGGCATGGTGTCGGGCCACGTTGGGCTGGCGATTACTATTGTCGGTATTGCCTTTAGCCAGAACTACAGTGTTGAACGCGATGTGCGCATGAAGGCAGGTGATAGCGTCAGTATCCATAACTATCAGTTCACGTTCCGCGAAGTGAAAGATATTACCGGACCTAACTACCGGGGCGGTGTCGCCATTATTGGCGTTACCCGAGATGGTAAACCAGAAGCCACGCTGCATGCGGAAAAACGCTTCTATAACAGCACCAGTTCGATGATGACCGAAGCGGCAATTGACGGCGGATTCACACGCGATCTGTACGCTGCGCTGGGTGAAGAACTGGATAACGGCGCATGGGCTGTGCGTTTGTACTACAAACCGTTTATTCGTTGGATTTGGGCCGGAGGATTGCTGATGGCGCTGGGCGGATTGTTCTGCCTGTTTGATCCACGCTATCGTCAGCGCACGCGTCCTCGCGCCGCGGTGCAAAAAAATGCGTCGGAGGCTGTATGAAGCGCAACGCACTGTTAATTCCGTTTATTATTTTTCTGATCATTGCGGCGGCGCTGCTGTGGCAGCTGGCGCGTAACGCTCAGGGTGACGATCCCACTAATCTGGAGTCGGCGCTGATCGGCAAACCCGTTCCGACATTCCGCCTGGAGTCGCTGGAAAATCCGGGTCAGCATTATCAGGCCGATGTGCTGACCCAGGGCAAACCGGTACTGCTGAACGTCTGGGCGACCTGGTGTCCGACCTGTCGCGCCGAACATCAGTACCTGAATCAGCTGTCTGCGCAGGGCGTACGGGTAGTGGGTCTGAACTATAAAGACGATCGTCAGAAAGCCATTGTCTGGCTGAAAGAGCTGGGCAATCCTTACTCATTAAGCCTGTTTGACGGCGACGGTATGCTTGGTCTGGATCTTGGCGTGTACGGCGCGCCGGAGACGTTCCTGATCGACGGTAAAGGTATTATTCGCTATCGCCATGCCGGTGATTTGAATGCCAGGGTGTGGGAGAGCGAGATCAAACCGTTGTGGGATAAGTACAGTAAGGAGGCTGCGCAATGAGATTTTTACTGGGCCTGCTGATGCTGGTTATCTCGGGATCCGCGCTTGCGACCATCGATGTGATGCAGTTTAAGGATGAAGCGCAGGAGCAGCAGTTCCGTCAGCTTACCGAACAGTTGCGCTGTCCTAAATGTCAGAACAACAGTATTGCCGATTCTAACTCGATGATTGCCACCGACCTGCGTCAGAAAGTGTACGAACTGATGCAGGAAGGAAAAAGTCAGAAAGAGATTGTCGACTACATGGTGGCGCGCTACGGCAACTTCGTCACTTACGATCCGCCGTTGACGCCGCTTACTGTGCTTTTGTGGGTGATGCCGGTGGTCGCGATTGGTCTGGGTGGCTGGATTATTTTCGCCCGTACTCGCCGACGTGTCCGGGTGAAACAGGAAGAGTTTCCTGATGACGTTATCCCGGATGGCAAGCGCGGTGGATTCGGGTTGTTTGTGCCCGGCATCGTGGTGGCGCTTGGGGTTGGCGCAGTGAGCTATTATGAAACCGGCAACTATAAGCAGGTTCAGGTCTGGCAACAGGCCACCGCTCAGGCTCCGGCGCTGTTGGAGCGGGCGTTGGATCCAAAAGCTGATCCGCTCAATGAAGAAGATATGACGCGTCTGGCGTTGGGTTTGCGCACTCGCTTACAAGCCGATCCTACCAACGTTGAAGGTTGGATCATGCTTGGGCGCATTGGCATGGTATTTGGTAACGCCAGTACGGCCACTGAAGCCTATGCCAATGCTTATCGACTGGATCCGAAAAACAGCGATGCTGCGCTGGGCTATGCGGAAGCGCTGACCCGTTCTTCCGATCCTGACGATAACCGTCGAGGAGGGGAGCTGCTACGCCAGTTGGTACGCGGCGAACATGCCAACGTGCGGGTTCTCAGCATGTATGCGTTTAACGCTTTTGAACAGCAGCGCTTTGGCGAGGCGGTTGCGGCATGGGAGATGATGCTGAAATTATTACCGGCCAATGATACCCGTCGGGCGGTGATAGAACGCAGCATTAAGCAGGCGATGGAGCAGCTAACGCCGCAGGAGAAGTAAGAGTGGAAGATGCCGGATGGCGACGCAAAGCGTCTTATCCGGGCTACTGATGCACGTGACTTGTAGGCCCGATAAGCGTAGCGCTATCGGGCAATATCTGATTACTGCATGCCGCGTGTTTGTAAAAATAGAATGGTGGCAGCTACACGAGAACGCACGTTGAGTTTGCGCAGCAGATTGCGAATATGCACCTTCACCGTCTGTTCAGAAATATTCAGCACTGATGCAATCTGTTTGTTCGACAGCCCCTGAGCAAGTTCATGTAACACATCCAGTTCGCGTTCGGTGAGAACGCTGAATGGGTCTTCCTGAGCGCCAAACAGGTCGCGCTCGCGCAAATATTCGCTGACGCGGGTACTAAAGGCTTTACCACCTTTGGCACCACTGCGAATAGCCTCCAGCAGGACTTCAGGATCGCTGTCTTTAAGTAAATAACCATCCGCGCCGGCATCAATTAGAGCGTACACATCGTTGGCGGCATCCGATACGGTAAGAATAATAATTTGCGCGGTGACGCCGTCCCGACGCAGCGCATTCAGGGTATCCAGTCCGCTCATCCCTTTCATATTGAGATCCAGTAGGATCACATCAAGGTCCAGGCGGTTTGCCAGGTCGATAGCGCTGGCGCCATCACCCGCTTCCGCGACTACGTTAAAGGCGGGATCAAGTTGCAATAATTGACTAATTCCTCGCCGCATCAGTGGGTGGTCGTCAACAATCAGCACCCGAAAAGGCGTTGCTTCAGGCATACTATTCTCCTGAGTTTTTATTAGTATCATTATTGTTTTCAGCGCATCAATCGTCCAGATTCATCACGCTGATGAGAGGATAAATTTTACCCCAATTTGTGCATGGGTAAGTAGTAAAACCTGTACAGATGTAAGTATCCCACATAATCGTGCCATTCATATTTAGAGATCCTTCGGCATAATCAATCTGCCAACAAAGGAGATCACTATGCGTAAAGCCCGTTTTACTGAGCATCAGATCATTGCCGTAATTAAATCGGTTGAATCCGGACGAACCGTTCAAGATGTCTGCCGGGAGGCCGGTATTTCTGAAGCCACCTACTATAACTGGTTGTTGCAAAGGATTATTCAACGGTGAATGATTTTCATTGGTATTATTTTTTTTGAAATTGTCGTTTTGTTCTAATATATGATAACCATAGGTTACTGAATCATATCAAGCAGTGTTCCTTTGCCGATATTTGGCGTAATAACGGAAATCATTAAAGATGTCCTGGCTGGCCAATTGATGGTGAGTCGTAACGAGAGTTGCCGCAACCACACCGTATGCAAGAGCATGATTGCGGCCGACTGGCGAACGTTC
>OJYT01000087.1_pt1 | contig 47877 bp, 10 predicted proteins | sample 1601021 | NCBI WGS metagenome assembly OJYT01 (sample SAMN04436602, study PRJEB24849) | human gut metagenome | biome: human gut; feature: NICU; material: stool | host: Homo sapiens | place: USA: Saint Louis, MO | collected 2009-12-07 | reverse complement strand
AATAAATGACAAAAATGAAGAAAAGATGAAAAAGTTGTTTACAAGATAGAAATTTTTTGATATTGTATTGCCGTGGATGAGTATATGATGAAGAATCATGAATAATTATAGTATTCAGATCGTAATTTGGAATACTAATATTTGGTGTAAGAAGTGTAGATGATAACTAATCTTTATACTTATTCTTTTTATTATCTTTGCAATATTATGCAACACAAGTGGTGTGTTTTACTGAGTTTTCGGTAAGAAAGGATAATCATGAATCGAATTTATAATGTTATTTGGAGTAAGACAAAAAAATGCTACGTTGTAGTATCTGAAATTGTAAAAACAGGTGGCGGTAAGGTAAAATCCGTACAAAGCGGTACAACCTGGGCACGCATGAGTGTGATTATGGCGGTATCCGCATTATTAATGGGTGGTAATATTACTACGGTTAATGCAGCTACTTATGCTGCGATGACTATTGATGCTGTAAATGATGCTGGCTATGCTACCGGTAAGAAATCTTATAGTGAAGGTAGTTATTTATATAACTATCAAAATCCTGGGAACTTGACACCATTTGATAATAGTCATTTGTACAATGGTACAGATAGAGGTAACTATACAGAAAATAGCTTTGCCGGTATTGCTATCGGTACGCATACAAATATTGTAGAATCAGGTAATTCGAATTATCATTCCGGTTTAGCTATCGGTAACTATGCTCAGGCCACAGGTGGTATTTCCTTTGCTTTAGGTCATTATGCTCAGGCCTTATCACCATCTGCTATGGCTCTTGGTACAGCTACAAAGGCGAGCGGCTTTAACTCCTTGGCTATGATGCGTCAATCCGCTGCAGAAGGTGAGTTCTCCACAGCATTGGGTACTGCATCTTGGGCAAAGGGTAATGGTAGTTTCGCCATGGGTTACTCCGCTACAGCAAAAGCGGATCAATCCATCGCAATCGGTGCGGCAGAAACTATAAAATTACCTGGTCAACAACATGGTACTCCAAGTGCTAAATATAATGGCGATGGTAATACCGTAACAGAAGGGGCTCGTTCTCTTGCTTTCGGTACGAAAGCTCGTACTGCAGTTGGTGCAGATGATTCTATGGCATTCGGTTCTTCATCCAGTACTGGTGGCGCCAATGCGGTAGCTATGGGTTATAGTGCTAATGCTAGTGCAGAGAATGCTTTTGCTATCGGTAATACGGCGCAATCATCCGCACAAAATGCGGTAGCGATGGGTAAAAGTGCCAATGCAAGTGGTGTAAGTAGCTTTGCCATGGGTAGTAGCTCTAATGCTGCTGGTGCCGATGCTATTGCTATGGGTAGTTCTTCCCAAGCCAAATTATCGAACTCTATCGCATTAGGTGGTAATGCAAAATCCTTGGGTGCTGATGCGCTTGCACTTGGCGGTGCGGCTAATGCATCTAAAGATGGTGCCATTGCAATCGGTAAAGAAGCGAAAGCAAACAATACTAATACGACAGCTATCGGTCTTGGTGCTACTGTTACAGGTACTAACTCCATGGCTATCGGTACAAATGCCGTTGCAGAATCCAATAATTCCTTGGCATTGGGTACTGGTACGGAAGTAAGAGGTGCCTTGGTTAATGGTTACTCTGCTTTCACTAATCAACAAAACAACAATGTTGCAAACGGTGTAGTTGCGGTAGGTAACGTAGGTTCTGAACGCCGTATCATCAACGTAGCAGGTGGTGAAAACGATACTGACGCAACAAATGTAAAACAATTAAAATTTGTAAACAGTAACTTGGCAAAATCCATCGCAGGTCCTACATATACGGGCTATGAAGCGAATGGTTCTACATATAAAGCGCCTGATTTCAATATCAAGAACAGCACGTATCATACGGTAAAAGAAGCTGTTGAAGCGGCGCAAACGAATTTCTTCAGTGCTAAAGGCACATCTGCCGATGCGAACTACGATAACACAGGTGCTACAGGCAATAACGCGACAGCAGCTGGTGTACGTACTTCCGCAGCAGGTAATTTCGCGACAGCTGTCGGTGCTGATGCGACTGCAGCTAATACGAACAGTACGGCTATCGGTTATAAAGCTAAATCCAGTGTAGATGATGGCGTTGCATTGGGTGCAAACTCCGTTGCTTCCGTTGCAGCAGGTACAGCAGGCTATAATGTGAAAACTGCAGACAGCCGTACAAACGGCTATAGCGGATTGACAGGCGCTGCGTTGACTTCCACTATGGGTGCGGTGTCCGTAGGTGACGGCGGTACAAAAACTCGTCAAATCACAAATGTGGCTGCAGGTACAGCTGATACTGATGCTGTTAACGTGGCACAATTGCGCAATGTTAATTTGAAAGTAGCCGGCAACAGCGGTAACAATGACGTTTTATTGGACAACCAAACATTGACTGTAAAAGGCGATGGTTCTTATGTTACGACATCTGTTAACAACCAAACAATTGATGTGACGTTGACTGATGCAACTAAGAACAAGATTGACAATGCGGCAAATAAAGACTTGTCCAACATTACGGACGGTGGTAAATCCGTTATTCGTGATGAAGCACAAAAAGCCGTAAAGGTTGTAGCTGGTAAAAATACAACGATTACAGAAGGTACTGACGGTACATATAAAACATATAAAGTTGACGTAGATGCTCCTGACTATCAATTAGTTGAAAATAGCAGTGCTGCTGATAAAGCTTACACTGTATCTGGCAATAAAGTTGACTTGACTGTACAAGATGCTAAAAATCCTGCGAATAAGAAAACTGTAACTATCAAGGATATCGCGTCTAAAACAGAACTTGATACTACAAAAACAGAGCTTATTAATAAAGGTTTGAAATTCGATGCGGATAATGGTGGCGAAAAAACAAATAAATTAGGCTCCAAGGTAACAGTAGCTGGTGATGGTACTAACATCAACACTACAATTACACAAACTGGCGACGATACAACGATTAAGGTTGCATTGGGTCAAGATATCAATGTTAATACGGTAACTGCTACAAGAACTGTAAAAGCTGGTACTGCTACTATGGGTACCCAATCTGTAACAGATAACAAAAGTGCTGCTCAGAACGGTAACTTTGTATCCGGTTTGGACAATAAAAATTGGACATTAACTGATCCTGCCTATGTATCTGGCCGTGCGGCAACAGAAGATCAACTTAAGATTGTTAGTGATGCTGTGAAAGCGGCTAACGCAAGTGCTTCTGATTATCGTTTAATCGCTAATCCGAACAATGCGGCAGATGGTTCTTATAAGGTTGATAACAATAAAGTTGATTTACAAGTGAAGGACGATAAATCCGGTACAGTTAATACTGTGACAATTAAGGATATTGCGTCCAAAACTGAACTTGATAAGGTAAAAGATCGTTCTGTGAAATACGATGGTAACACAGGTCATGACACAGTAACATTAGAAGGCGCTAACGGTACAAAAATCACTAACTTGAAGGACGGCAACGTAGCAGCTGGTTCTAAAGATGCTGTAAACGGCGGTCAATTACATCAAGTTAAGCAAGATCTTGGTGACCAAATCACAAATACCAAGAATGAATTAAACAATAAGATTGATACAACTAAGCAAGATCTTATCGATAAAGGTTTGAAATTCGATGCTAATAACGGCGGTGAAAAAACAAATAAATTGGGCTCCAAAGTAGCAGTTAAAGGGGATAACTCCAATATCATTACAGAAATCTCTCAAGACGCTAACGGCGATAGCACAATTGATGTGAAACTTGGTAAAAACCTTAATGTAGAGACAATTACCGCTACTGGTGCAAACGGTAAGGACGGTAAAATCGGTATCAACGGTAAAGACGGTGTAACAACTAACATTTCCGTTACTCGTGACGGTCAACCTGGTGTAGACGGCGCTCCTGGCACAACTACAACACGTATTACATACCAAAAACCTGATGGCACCAACGAAGAAGTGGCAACTTTGAACGACGGCCTTAAATTCAAAGGTGACATGGGTGCTACATCCAATGTTAAGCTTAACAAACAAGTGGACATCAACGGTGGTGTAACAAGCGCTTCCGATCTTGCTACAGGCAATAATATCGGTGTTACTTCTGCGGCTGTTGGCGCTGATGGCAATGCAAAATTACAATTGCAATTGGCGAAAAACTTGACTGGCTTGCAATCCGTAACGGCATCCGACACTGTGAAAGCAGGCACTGCAACTGTAGGTAATCATACGGTAGCAGATAACAAAGGTGCTAACCAAACTGGTAACTTTGTAACAGGTTTAGATAATACATCTTGGAATATTGCAGATCCTGTATATGTACCTAATCGTGCGGCTACTGAAGAACAGTTAAAAACAGTTAGTGATGCTTTGAAAGCGGCTAATGCAAGTTCTACGGATTATCGCTTAATCGCTAATCCAGATAATGCACAAGACGGTTCCTATAAGGTTACTAATAATCAAATTGATTTGAAGGTAAAAGATGAAAAATCCAAAGACGTTAAAACTGTAACGATTAAGGATGTTGCGTCCAAAACTGAACTTGATAAAGTAAAAGACCGCTCCGTAAAATACGACGGTGATACTGATAAAGATACAGTAACTTTGGAAGGTCCTAACGGTACAAAAATTACTAACTTGAAAGATGGTAACGTAGCGGCTGGTTCTAAAGATGCTGTAAACGGCGGTCAATTACATCAAGTTAAACAAGACCTTGGCGATCAAATTACGAATACCAAGAATGACTTGATTAATACAGGTCTTAAATTCGATGCCAATGTAGGCGGCGTACAAACTAACAAATTAGGCTCCACCGTAACAATTCAAGGTGAAGGTACTGCAACTGACGCTGATTATAGCGGTGAAAACCTCAAAACTTTCATCAAACAAGATGCGGCGACAGGCAACACGACTATCGACGTGAAGATGAATAAAAACCTTAAGGCTGAATCTGTGAAGGTTGGCAAAGATGGTAAGGATGGCGTATCCATTACTGGTCCTGACACCGCGAACGGTACAGATGGCAAGGTAGCTGTTACTGACAAAAACGGTAAAGAAGCAGTTTCTATTTCCGGTAAGGACGGCGTAGGCCACATCGGCTTAACTGGCCCTGCAGGAACGAACGGCGTGAACGGTACTAATGGTATCGACTTGTCCGTGAAACCTGGTTACGACGATGCTGCTACAGGCGTTAAAGGTGAAAAAGGTGTAGACGGCACAAACGGTCTTACTCGTATCGTATACACTGATGGCAACGGCGAGCACCAAGTAGCTACTATGGAGGATGGTTTACAATTCACTGGTAACAACACTGGCACCGTGAATAAACAAAAATTGAACTCCTTGGTGAAAGTACAAGGTGAAGGCGTAACTGTAGCTGAATCTGCAGCGTTCAAGAGCGCATCCGGCAACATCAACGTAAAAGCTGATGGAACAGACAAATTGGAACTTCAATTGGCGAAAGACCTTAAAAATCTTGATTCCGTAACGGCGGCTAAGACTGTGAAAGCAGGCGACGCTATTATGGGTGGTCAAACTGTTAACAATGTAGCTGGTGACAGCGAAACAGGCAACTATGTAACAGGCCTTGATAATAAAGATTGGGATGCAGATAAGATTGTATCCGGCCGTGCGGCAACAGAAGATCAATTGAAAAAAGCGTTGGATGCTCAAAGTGCTAACTCCACTGATTATCGTTTGATTAGAAATCAAGCGGCAGGCTCTAATGGAGACTACACTGTGGATGCGAACGGCGATGTAGCGTTGACTGTACAAGATAAGAATCATCCAGATAAAACAGAAACCGTTACAATCAAAGACGTTGCTTCTAAATCCAAACTTGATAAATTGAATGACCGTGCTGTTAAGTATGATTTGGACCCTACTGGTAATCCTGATAAATCCAAGGTAACTTACGAAGGTCCTGCATATAACAATAAACAAGGCGGTACTCACGTAACGAATGTGGCATATGCTACAGGCAACGATGGTAGCGAAGCGGTTAATGTGGACTACTTGAATGACAAAATCAAAGATAGTGCGGACGCATTGACTAATAAAGGTTTGAAATTCGATGCTAACGTAGGCGGAGAACAAACTAACAAGCTTGGCTCCAAAGTGACTATTAAAGGTGAAGGCACTGCAGCTGACGATGATTACAGCGGCGAAAACCTTAAAACTTTCATCACACAAGACCAAACATCTGGTGATACAACTATCAACGTGAAGATGAATAAAAACCTTAAAGCTGAATCCGTGAAGGTTGGCAAAGATGGTAAGGATGGCGTGTCCATTACAGGTCCTGACACTGCGAACGGTACAGACGGCAAGGTAGCTGTGACTGGTAAGGATGGCAAAGAAGCTGTATCTATTTCCGGTAAAGACGGTGTAGGTCATATCGGTCTCAACGGTAAAGACGGCCGTAGCGCTGACATTTCCGTTGAAAAAGGTGATCCGGACCTCAACGGTAATGAAATCACTCGTATCAAATACACTGATGAAAACGGTAAGACACATCAAGTGGCAACTAAAGATGACGGTATGGCATACGGTGGTGACTCCGGTAATGTGATTAAGAAAAAACTTAATGAACAATTGGACATTAAGGGCGGCGTAACAAACGAAGCTGATTTGACTGAAAACAATATTGGCGTTATCAGCAAAAATAATATCCTCAATGTTCGTTTGGCAAAAGACCTTAAAGACTTGAACTCCATTACTTTCAACAACGGCGCTAATGGTGCAAATGGTAAAACCGTTGTAAACGGCGCAGGCATGACTATTAATGATGCAGCAGGTAATCCATTGACAGCTGTTACAAAAGACGGCGTGAAGATTACTGATGGTCCATCCATGACGAAGGACGGCATCGATGCAGCAGGCAAGAAGGTTACTAACGTTCAAGATGGTAATGTTGCAAAAGACAGCAAAGATGCTGTGAACGGCGGTCAATTGCATGATGCTGTTGAAAGCCTTAAAACTAAAGGCTTTGGCCTTGAAGCGGAAGACGGTCAATCCGTGAAGAAAGCTCTTGGTGAAACTGTTAAGGTTAAAGGTGATGACAAAAATATCAAAACATCCGTAGACGGCGGTGCTGTTAAGGTAGAATTGAAAAAAGACATCACTGTAGATACTGTAACAGCTAAGACTGTAACAACAGGTGACACTAAGATGGATACAAATGGCGTTACGATTAAAGACGGCGCTAATGAAGCGACTAAGTTGACTAAAGATGGCTTGCAAATTAATGATGGTGGCAACAAAGCTGTTACTATAAATAAAGATGGCTTAACAATCGAAAACGGTCCTAAGGTAACAAAAGACGGTATCGATGCGGCTAATAAGAAGATCACTAATGTGGCTGATGGTACTATTGGCGCTGGTAGCAAGGACGCTGTAAACGGTGGTCAATTGCATACAGCTATTGAAGACATCAAAACCACAGGCTTCGGTCTTAAAGCGGAAGACGGTCAATCCGTGAAGAAACCTCTTGGCGAGACAATCGACTTGAAAGGTGACGGCAATATCAAAACTTCCGTGGATAACGGCGCCATCAAAATGGCCTTGAACGATAAGATCACTCTTGGTCAAGACCCAGCAAAACAAGTTAACATCGACGGTTCTGCAGGTACAATTACAGCTGGCAATGGCGGCAATCAAGTTAAGATTGACGGCAATGACGGTTCCGTAACTGCAAATACTGTGAAAGCCGGCGATGTAGTTGTAGGCAAGCAAACTTCTGACGGTAAAGAAGGCAACTTCGTAACAGGTTTGGATAACAAAACTTGGGATCCTGAAAACCCTGTAGCAGTTCCTGGTCGTGCCGCAACAGAAGATCAATTGAAAGCTGTTAATGACGACTTCAATAACAAAGCAAGAACAGGTCGTGTATTCCAAGGTGACCAACCTGGTGATAGCGGTAAAGTGGTTCGTGGATTGGGAGATACTATGAGCCTTAAAGGCGGTGCGGATGTGAACCGTTTGGCAGACAACAATATCGGTGTTGTGAAAAACGCTGCTGGTGATGGTTACAATATCAAGTTGGCGAAAGACTTGAAAGGTCTTGAGTCCGTAACTACTACAGATGCTGCTGGTAATACAACTGTTATGAACGGTGGCGGCGTGACAATTACACCTGCTCAAGGTAATGCTGTAAGCCTTACTAAAGACGGCCTTAACAACGGTGGTAATAGAATTACTAATGTTGGACCTGGTGTAGATGGCACTGATGCGGTTAACGTAAATCAATTGAGCAATGCTATGCGTAGTGTGGATGGTAAGATCGCTGATGTAGGTGCTACTAGTGCAGCTATTTCCGGCCTCAAACCATTACAATATGATCCATTGGAACCAACTCAAGTATTGGCTGCTGTAGGTCACTATAAAGGTAGCACAGCTGCAGCTGTAGGCGTGGCGCACTATACTAATGAATCTACAATGTTCCATATGGGCGTATCTCTTGGCGGTCATGACAACATGATTAATGCGGGCGTATCCTACAAATTTGGTACATCTGACGCTAAGAAAGCGGTTCCTGCACGTTACAAAGCCGGCCCTATCAGCTCTGCATATGTATTGCAAGATGAAGTGACTGCTTTAAAAGCTGAAAATGAACGCATGAAACAACATGACTTAGAGTTAACTGCTAAATACGATCAAGTACAACGTGATAATGAAGAAATGAAAGCTCAAATCGCATTGTTGATGCAACAAGCAGGTCTTACAAAATAATCGAATCTGAATATTCGAGTTCTTAACCACTCATGTAAGGATTGTGAAAGCCGCCCTTCGGGGGCGGCTCATCATAAGGAGGAAGTATGAAATTCAAAACATTTATGCCTGTATTGGCACTTGCTTGTGTGTGTGCGGTAGGTCAAGCGGATGCGGCTCAAGATCGATTGATGATGTCGGAACAACCAGCTGAACCATTAAATGTGATTGAAGCAGAAGTGGCCATTCCTGTACCTAGCGAAGAAGTTCACGACGTAGTGAATGCTTTTACACAATTCCAATTGGATCAAAAAGGCAAATATATCATGGACGACTCTCGCGTTATGAAGGGGCAAGAACGGTACCGCAACAATGTGTTGTACTACATGAACGTTCGCCGCAGCTGGTACATCGTGAGCCATCGTTATAAAAATGACAGCTATGCGCGCATGGCGTTAGATCGTTTGTACAACGATTACAAACAGTTCTTTACAGAACATGCGACTGTATCTGAAGACGCTAAATTGGACTATGCGCAACAAATCATCGATATCTTGGATCGCAATACAGCCAATGTACATGATGATGAATTGCGTTTCTACATGAACGAAATGGTGATCTTTAGCTTGAACGAAGCTATGAAAGACGGCAATAATCGCGTGAAACCTGTGGACGAAAAAATGGCTCCTGCGATGGACGAACTTCCTACAGTAGACCTTCGCAAGGCGATTAATGCGCCCACAATTCAATAAAATTTAGACTATATAAATGGTGAAAGCCGAGGCAGAAACTGCCTCGGCTTTTGTCATACATAGATTAAATCTTTTGTATGTGAATATGTAAATTTAATTCCACAAATATATAGAAAAGATGAAGAATTTCTATCTTATTTTTTAAATCTATTAAATAAACTATAAAAATGAATGAAACATGAAAAAGCTGTTTACAATATTGAAATTATTTGATATAGTAGTCGCTAGAGTGAGTATCTTATAGGAAAAGATATACGTAATAGTACTTAAACTATAGTATTGAGTACTATTGTTTTATGTTAGAAGTGTAGATGATTTTTTATGTCTATGACTTCTTCTTTTATTTTATTATATGAGGATATAAATAGAATGCGTAACCGGCAAGATCGGTAGTTCGGTGAGAAAGGAATAACATGAATCGAATTTATAATGTAATTTGGAGTAAAGCTAAAAATTGCTACGTTGTAGTATCTGAGTTAGTTAAGAGCGGTGGCGGTAAAGCTAGTGTGAGTTCTGCAAGAACGAGCATTACTTTCCGTGCAGCTTTATGCGCGTTTGCTATTACGGGTTGTTTAGTATCGGGGATTGCAGAAGCAAGTGTAATACAAGGCCCTGGCGCTGCTGCTACTGGTAGCAATAGCGTGGCAGTTGGTGATAATGCGAAATCCGCAGGTGCTAAGTCTGTGGCGATAGGTAATGACGCGGCTACATTAGCAACAAGTGAAAATGGTATTGCCATCGGTAATGGTGCGAAGGCTGAAGGTCAACAACGAGTGAAGGTTCCATATCCTGCGGGTACTATTGCTATCGGTCAAGGGTCAGTGGCAAAGGAAAATGGCGATATTGTAATAGGTCGTCAAGCAAAGAGCACGATTTCCATGTATCATCAACAACCTGGCTCCGGCGCAGTTGTAATGGGTGCAGAAGCTGCTTCTTACGGTTCTCGTGGTGACGTAGTCATCGGTGCTGCAGCGGAAGCTAATATAATTAGAAAGAATGCTACTGTTGACGGTGATGGCCAGCTATTCTCACAATCTGTAGCTATTGGTAGCGTAGCAAAGGTATATGGTACTCAATCTGTGGCTATCGGTGGTGATGTGAGATCTATTGGACACTCTTCTATCGCTATCGGCGGTGATGATATCGATAAAGCGAAACCTGATTTATATAATGCTATTCCTGATTTAGCGGTGCCAGGTACGCAGAAAAATTTTAACCGTGAAGTGGCTGCATTACATCCAAGTGGATTGGGTACAGCAGGTCTTAATGATAGTAAGAACTATGTAAATACTGCTTCTATCGGAAATGCCAGCCTTGCTATTGGTATGATGACACAGTCTTTAGGCACGGGTTCCAATGCTATCGGTGCTAACTCCTTGTCAAAAGGTGTGGCTAGTTCCGCTATTGGTGCTATGGCTCGTAGCTGGGGGAATAACTCTCTTGCTATCGGTAGCCAAGCCGGTGCGTATGGTGAGAAATCCACATCCCTCGGCGATGCGAATATAGTAGGCTTTGATATGACAAATGCTACTCTATCTGGTTCAGCTGCGGGTGCTCTAGGTAGAGGCAATAAGGTGTATGGTAATAATGCATACGCTATCGGTAGTGAAAATACAGTAGGGTCGGCTACTGTTACTGAAACTACAGAGTCTAATGGCGATAAAATTAAGAAGGTTACTGCTGGTACGGTTAAAGGTAATACAGCCGGTGCGTTCGGTTATAAGAATACTATTACAACGGATAATTCCTATGTAGTAGGTAGTAACTCCACTATTTCCGCAGATAATGGCATGGTTTTAGGTAATAGTGCTACTGTAACAGGGGCTAACGGTTTAGCTCTTGGTAATAATACGAAAGTAGCTAATGACAATGCCGTAGCCATCGGTAATGGCTCTGAAACAGCAGCAGCTGTGGCTACTCCTTCTGCCACAATCAATGGGGTAACTCATAACTTTGCAGGCACAAACCCTGCTTCCACAGTAAGTGTAGGTAAGGCAGGTATGGAGCGGACTGTTACTAATGTAGCGGCTGGTCGTATTTCTGCTACATCCACTGATGCTATCAATGGTAGCCAATTGTTTGCAGTTAAAACAGAAGTAGAAAAAGGTGTATCCTATGCAGGCGATGTAAAAGCTGCAGCAGCTGCAGATAATAAATTCACGCGTAAATTAGGCGAACAAACTAATGTTGTAGGCGGCGTGACCGATGCAACTAAGTTAACAGATAACAATATCGGTGTCGTTTCCAATGGCACTGATACGCTAAATATTAAATTGGCTAAAACATTGACTGGTTTGGACAGCGTTACAGCTGGCGGCACTACTATCAATAACGGCGGTTTGACCGTAGATGGTAAAAACTATGTATCTCCAAACGGTATCAATGCAAATAACCAAAAGATCACCAATGTAGCTGATGGTACTAACTCTAATGATGCGGTTAACTATGGTCAATTACAAAATGTGATTAACTCTATCGATAAAGCGCCTACTGTGAAAGCAAAAGATGCAAATGTAACTGTAACAGAAGGTACAAATGCAGTAGGTGGTAAGGAATATATTGTTGGATTAGGTAATACAATTAATGTTGGTACTGCACATCCTGTAACTGTAGATGGTAATGCAGGCCATGTTACAGGCCTTCAAAATACAGATTGGAATGTAGGCAATCCTGTGGCTGTTCCTGGTCGCGCGGCTACAGAAGATCAGTTGAAAAAGGTTAACGATATAGTTAATACCAATAAGGATCAAATCGACAAAAATAAACAAGCTATTGCAGATAACAAACAAAATATCACAACAAATGCCGGTAATATTGCTAATAACACGCAAAATATCGCAAAGAACGCTGGCGATATCGTTACAATCAATAAAACTATTGAAAAAGGTTTGAATTTTGACGGTGACTCCGGTGCAACAATCAATAAGAAATTGGGTGATACTGTTGCTGTTAAAGGCGGTGCTACAGGCACATTGTCTGACAACAATATCGGTGTTGTATCCGATGGTACTGGTACATTAAATGTGAAATTGGCTAAAACATTGACAGGTTTGGATAGTGTTACAGCTGGTGATACTACCATCAATAACGGCGGTTTGACCGTAGGTGGTAAGAATTATGTATCTCCAAATGGTATCAATGCAAATGACCAAAAGGTAACGAATGTTGCTAACGGCGACGTGGCTCCGAACTCCAAAGATGCAGTTAACGGTGGTCAATTACATCAAGTTAAGCAAGAGCTTGGTGACCAAATTACGAATGCCAAGAATGATTTAAATAATAAAATTGATAATACTAAAACTGACCTTATCAATAAAGGCCTTCGTTTTAACGCGGATAATGACGATGAAAAAACGAATAAATTAGGCTCTAAAGTAACTGTAAACGGCGATGATAACATCACTACAGAAATTACTCAAACTGGCGATGATACTAAGATTGCTCTTAAATTAAACAAAAATCTTAATGTTACATCTGTTACGGCTACGGACACTGTGAAAGCAGGGGACGTAACAATGGGTAAACAAGCTGATGGTGCGAACCCTGGTAATACAGGCAACTATATTACAGGTCTTGATAATAAGACTTGGGATCCAGGTAATGTTGTATCTGGTCGTGCCGCAACAGAGGACCAATTGAAACAAGCTTTGGCAAATCAAACGGCAACAGGTCTTAAATTTGATGCCAATGTAGGCGGTGTACAAACTAGTAAATTAGGTTCTACCGTAATCGTACAAGGCGAAGGTAAAGCTGCTGATAGCGATTATAGCGGTGAAAATATTAAGACTTTCATCAAACAAGATGCAGCAACAGGTAACACGACCATTGACGTGAAGATGAGTAAAAATCTTAAATCTGAATCTGTAAAAGTTGGCAAAGGTGATAATAAGGATGGTGTATCTATCACAGGTCCAGATAGTGCGAACGGCACAGATGGCAAAGTAGGTATCACAGGTAAAGACGGTAAAGATGCTGTATCCATGTCCGGCAAAGACGGTGTAGGTCACATCGGTCTTAATGGTAAGGATGGCCGTAGTGCGGATATTACTGCTGAAAAAGGCGATCCTGATATCGAAGGCAACGAAATCACGCGTATTAAATACCAAGACGAAAATGGTAAAACACACCAAGTGGCAACTAAAGACGATGGTATGAAATACGGTGGTGATAGTGGTGCCGTGATCAATAAAAAGCTTAATGAGCAAGTAAACGTAATTGGTGGTATTACTGATGCTAGTAAGTTGACTACTGAAGACAATTTAGGTGTCGTATCCGATGGTAGCAATAACCTCAAGGTTCGTATGGCAAAAGACTTAAAAGGTCTTGAGACAGTAACAACTAAAGATGCTGCAGGCAACACTATAGTTGTAAATGGCGGCGGCATGAAAATTACACCTGCTAGCGGTAACCCTGTGAGTCTAACTAAAGATGGTTTGGATAATGGTGGTAACAAGATTACGAATGTAGCTGCTGGTACAGCTCCAACTGATGCAGTCAATAAATCTCAATTGGATCAAGCTGCAGCTGCTGCGACTACGACGGTAACAGCGGGCGATAATATTAAGGTTACGCCAAGCGACAATCCGAATGGTTCCAAAAACTATGAAGTAAGTCTTAAAGACCAAGTAACATTGGGCTCCGATCCGAAGAAACAAATCGCTATCGATGGCAATGCAGGCACAATCAAAGCTGGCGACAAGGTTGAAATCGACGGCGATAAAGGGACTATTAAAGTTGGTAAAGATGGTCAAGATGGCGTATCCATTACAGGCCCAGATACGGCGAACGGCACAGACGGCAAGGTAGGTATCGCTGGTAAAGATGGTAAAGATGCTGTATCCATGTCCGGTAAAGACGGTGTAGGTCACATCGGTCTTAATGGTAAGGACGGTCGCAGTGCTGATATTTCTGTTGAAAAAGGTGACCCTGATATCGAAGGCAACGAAATCACGCGTATTAAATACCAAGACGAAAATGGTAAAACCCACCAAGTGGCAACTAAAGACGATGGTATGAAATACGGTGGCGATAGCGGTGCCGTGATTAACAAAAAGCTTAATGAACAAGTAAACGTTATCGGCGGTATTACTGATGCTAGCAAGTTGACTACAGAAGATAATTTAGGTGTTGTATCCGACGGTACTGGCAACCTCAAGGTTCGTATGGCTAAAGACTTGAAAGGTCTTGAAACAGTAACCACTAAGGACGCTGCGGGCAACACCACAGTTGTGAACGGTGGCGGTGTAACAATTACACCTGCTAGCGGTAATGCAGTAAGCCTTACTAAAGATGGTCTCAATAACGGTGGTAATACAATTACCAATGTTGCGGCTGGTGTAAACGGCACTGATGCGGTTAACGTAAATCAATTAAAAGGTGCAACAGATAAGATGGCGAATGCAATCAATGCTGTAGCGGGCGAAACACAACGTGTAGGCGCACATGCAGCGGCTATGGCTGCGTTGAAACCAATTCAATACGATCCATTGGAGCCAACTCAAGTAATGGCTGGTGTTGGTAATTACAGAGGTGAAACTGCGGCGGCGTTAGGTGTTGCACATTACTCTGCAGAAGATACTATGTTCCATTTGGGCGTATCTGTTGGTGGTCATCATAATATGGTGAATGCTGGTGTAACTCACAAATTCGGTAACTCCGATGCGAAGAAAGCGATTCCAGAACGTTATAAAGGTGGCCCTATCAGCTCTGTTTATGTGTTGCAAGATGAAGTAACAGCATTGAAAGCTGAAAATGCACGCATGCAAGAAAGCCTTAACGAATTGTCTTCTGTGAAGGCTGACAATGCACGTATGCAACAACGTATTGATGAATTATCCTCTGTGAAGGAAGATAATGAACAAATGAAGGCTCAAATTGCATTGTTGATGCAACAAGCAGGGCTTACAAAGTAAATTTGACTTGATTAAATGGGTTATTTAGTATACTCTAGTCATGTAAGAATCATGTAAGGAATATGAAAGCCGCCCTTTGGGAGGCGGCTCATCATTAGGAGGATTTATGAAATTCAAAACATTTATGCCTGTATTGGCACTTGCTTGTGTATGCGCGGTAGGTCAAGCGGATGCGGCTCAAGATCGATTGATGATGCCAGAACAACCGGCTGAACCATTAAACGTGATTGAAGCGGAAGTTGCAGTTGCTGTACCTAGCGAAGAAGTTCGCGATGTAGTGAATGCTTTCACACAATTCCAATTGGACCAAAAGGGCAAACGTATCATGGACGATTCTCGCGTTATGACTGGTCAAGAGCGTTACCGTAACAATGTGTTGTACTATATGAACGTTCGCCGCAGCTGGTACATCGTGAGCCATCGTTATAAAAATGATAGCTATGGTCGTTTAGCGTTGGACCGTTTGTACAACGATTACAAACAGTTCTTCACAGAACATGCGACTGTATCTGAAGACGCTAAATTGGACTACGCACAACAAATCATCGACATCTTGGATCGCAATACGGCCAATGTACATGATGATGAATTGCGTTTCTACATGAATGAAATGGTAATCTTCAGCTTGAACGAAGCTATGAAAGACGGTAATAATCGCGTGAAACCTGTGGATGAAAAAGCAGCTCCTGCGATGGACGAACTTCACACAGTGGATCTTCGCAAAGCGATTAATGCACCAACAATTCAATAATTTTAGATTATTCAATTATAAGAATTAAGTGTTGTTGTGTTGTATTGTATTTCTTATAATTGTATGACCGATAAAAAATATCGGGGTGTTGTTTGTATTAACAATACCCCGATATTTTTATGCATATAATTTTGCAATCAATGTGATTCGCTGACCTTGAATCACCTTATATGTAATTTTTTTTACGATGGCCGTAAAGTTGTGATGCAGAAATTGTAACTGATCGTTAGGTTGAACGTCCGCATCATATGTGAATACGCCTTCTTCCCCATTAAAGCGACCTTTGATTGTGAAAGTTTGATTATCTCGTGTAACTACGATATCTTCTTCGGTAACCGTATTTGGTTTATCTATATTTTGTTGTAAGATATTGAGTTCTGACATAGATTTCTTCCTCCTTTCTGCTTTCAGTATAACAATAAAAATTAAAAAACACATGGAGTAATCGTATAAATTGTTTTTATACACATATGCTCTATTTCTATAAAGCCTATAAAGCCCGCCAATACGCCTTTAGAGTGCCTTAGAATAAAAAAGGAATGACGGCGATTTGAATTTCACCTGTCATTCCTTTTACTATATAATAAAATGCTACCTTTATTGATTGTGCAATAGTTAATTGGCTTAAGTAGGTATGTAGTAATTGTGTACGTACATTGAGTCAAAATGGCAGAAACACTGTACGATATCTGTTTATGCAAAGATATCATTCTATTATATGGTTCATCATAAATCAGAATGATGAAGAGAAAATAAATTGATTATATATGAAGTGATATTGGTACATAATTATGGAGCATATTAGTATTATTTATGAAAGTTGGTGAATAATAGTAAAAAAATACAGCATTTATGTAGAATATTCAGTATATTTAATTTTATCGAAATTATTAATATCTTAAACACAAAAGTTTTATGAAAATAAAATGAAAAAAAGTTTACAATTCCTGTAATATGTGGTATTTTAGATATACACATTCAAGAATGTCGATGAATTCTCAATACATCATCGATCCATCATTGTTATTTCATTAAATATATAGGATAGTTAGTAAGTTTTATAAGTTTTATAGGAGAAAGATTAATGAATCGAGTATTTAAAGTGATTTGGAATCGCACAAAGGGCTGCTATGTCGTTGTGGCAGAAACAGCAAAGAACATGACGAAACGTTCTTCTTTGTCGGTTGTATTCTCTAAAATGGTAGGTGCTACAGCAGTTGCCGTTATGCTGACAGGCGTTATGATGCCTACCGATGCCTTAGGGGCACCTATTACAAGAGGTAACGGTGCACAAGCTGAAAATGACGGTGGTATCGCAATTGGTGATAGCACAAATGCTCGGGGTGATTATAGTGTGGCTATGGGAACAGGCGCTACCGTCGGTAAAGCTGATCCGTCCGAATCTGAAAGCCAGAACGGTATCGCTATCGGTCATGGTGCGACAGTAAGTGTTAACCCTGCAACGGCGACGCCGGGTATTACGGATAAAAGCGGTGGTATCGCTATCGGTCATGATGCGACAACAAAGGATATCAATACAATTGCTATCGGTACGAGCACTATCGGTCAAGGTGCACAGGCGGTGGCTATCGGCCGTAATGCGCGTACAATCGCTAACAACGGTGTGGCTATCGGTAACGAAGCACGCGTGCAGTCGACGAATGGTTTTGCCTTAGGGAATAATGCCCGTGCCGGTTTTGATGAAAATAATCAATTGATAGGTCTTGATAATGACCAGGCTTTCGGTTCCAATGCTCGTGCTTATGGCGGTTCCTCCATGGCCTTCGGTAATAATGCGAAGGCGTCCAAAGGCGGTGCTATCGCCATGGGTAACGGTTCTCAATCTCGAGGCGACTGGGGCGTAGCCATCGGTAACGGTGCAAAAGCATTGGCAGCGGGTGCTCGCGCAATCGGTGCGAACTCTAAAGCTGAAGCTACTAATGCTGCTGCTATGGGTTGGGATAGTGTAGCTAGTGGTGCTTCTTCCATCGCTATTGGTGAGACTTCAAAAGCAACTGCAGATCATTCTATTGCTATGAGTACTAGTGCAAATGTAGCGGCTGAGGATGCTATCGCTATTGGTCATAATGCACAAGTTGATGCTAATCAACAAAGATCTATTGCATTAGGTGCTAACTCCAAGACTGCTAATGTAGTAAGCACACCAAATCAATTGGTAAATGGTTTATGGTATAAAAACTATGCCGGTGGCAGTGCTGATTCCACACTTAGTGTGGGTAGTGATACGGTAAAACGTACTATCACAAATGTGGCTGCAGGTCGTGTGAATGCACAATCTACAGATGCAATCAACGGTAGCCAATTATATGGTGTTGCTAATACTTTAGGTAATTTAGCAAGCACTACAAAAGGCCTTTTAGGTGGCAATGCAGCGCTTGACCCTGATACGGGTAACTTGTCGATGAGTAATATCGGTAACACAGGTAAAGGCACGATTCATGATGCCATTAAATTCAATAAAGACACTATTGATAAAGGTCTTAACTTTGATGCTAATACAGGTGGTGCTAAAAATAATCTATTAGGTTCTAAAGTTACTATCAAAGGTGATGGCAGCAATATCAATGCTGCAATTACACAAGCTAATGGTGATACAACTATTAATATGACATTAGGTAATACCATTAAAGTAGGCACAGCAAACCCTGTAACTATTGATGGTACTACTGGTCATGTAACCGGCCTTCAAAATAAAGACTGGAATGTAGATAATCCTGTGGCTGTATCTGGCCGAGCGGCTACTGAAGATCAGTTGAAAAAGGTAAATGATAAAGTTAATACCAATAAAGCTGCAATCGATAAAAATGCTGGTGATATCAATACTAACAAGCAAAATATCACTAAAAATGCTGGCGACATTGCAAATAACAAAACTGATATCGCTAAAAATAAGCAAGACATCTCTACTATTAATACAAAAATTAATAAAGGTTTGAATTTTGCTGGCGATACAGGCACTGTAAGTAATCGACAATTAGGTGATACAGTTATTGTTAAAGGCGGTGCTACTGGTGCATTGTCCGATGGCAATATCGGTGTTGCATCCGACGGCAATGGCACATTGAATGTGAAATTAGCTAAAACATTGACTGGCTTGGACAGCGTTACAGCTGGTGGCACTACTATCAATAACGGTGGTTTGACTGTAGGCGGTAAAACGTATGTGTCTCCATCAGGTCTCAATGCGAATAATCAAAAGATCACTAATGTTGCTAATGGTAGCGACCCTAATGATGCAGTTAACTATAGCCAATTACAAGCTGCTATCGGTGGTACAGCTAAAGCATCCACTGTAAAACCAAAAGATGCAAATATAACTGTAACAGAAGCTACAAATGCTAATGGGGGCAAAGAATTTACTGTTGGTTTAGGCAATAAAATTACCGTAGGTACTGCAAACCCTGTAACTGTAGACGGTGATGCTGGTCATGTAACAGGCCTTACAAATACAGATTGGGATGTAGACAATCCTGTAGCTGTACATGGTCGCGGTGCTACAGAAGATCAGTTGAAAAAGGTTAACGATAAAGTTAACACTAATAAAACCGCTATCGATAAAAATGCTGGAGATATTACTACTAATAAGCAAAATATCACAAAAAATGCTGGCGACATTGCAAATAACAAAAATGATATCGCTAAAAACAAGCAAGATATCTCCACTATTAATACAACCATTAGTAAAGGCTTGAATTTTGCTGGCGATACTGGTGCTGTAAGTAATCGACAATTAGGTGATACAGTTACTGTTAAAGGCGGTGCTACAGGCACATTGTCCGACGGTAATATCGGTGTTGAATCCGACGGCAATGGCACATTGAATGTGAAATTAGCTAAAACATTGACTGGCTTGGACAGTGTTACAGCAGGTGGTACTACTATTAACAACGGTGGCTTGACTGTGGGTGGTAAGAATTATGTATCTCCAACAGGTATCAATGCGAACGATCAAAAAATTACCAATGTTGCTGATGGTACTGTAGGTGCAGGTAGCAAAGACGCTGTAAACGGCGGTCAATTACACGAGGCTAAAAACGAATTAAATACTAATATCAGTAATGCCAAAACTGAACTAATCAATAAAGGTCTTCGTTTCAACGCTGATAATAACGATGAAAAAACGAATAAACTTGGTTCTAAAGTAACAGTAAATGGTGATGGTAATATTACTACTGAAATTACGCAAACTGGCGATGATACTACAATCGGCGTTAAATTGAACAAAAACCTTAATGTTCAAACATTGACAGCTACAGATACTGTGAAAGCCGGCGGTGTAACAATGGGTAAACACGCTGATACTAAGAACTATGTAACTGGTCTTGATAATAAAGATTGGGATGTGAATACATCTAATCCTGTAAGCGGTCGTGCTGCTACAGAAGATCAATTGAAAAAGATTAGTGATGTTGTTAAGAATCAAGGTGCTGCTGCTACAGATTACCGTTTGGTGAAAAATACAGCTGCTGCAGATGAGGCTTATACTGTTGATTCTAATGGCGATGTTGACTTGACTGTAGAGGATAAAAACCATGCAGGTCAAAAAGAAACTGTTAAGATTAAGGATGTTGCATCTAAATCTAGCCTTGATAAATTGACAGATCGTGCTGTTAAGTATGACTTGGATCCTGCTGGCACTGTTGATAAAACTAAAGTAAGTTACGAAGGTCCTGCCTATGCTAACAAAGCGGGTGGCACTCATGTGACAAACTTGGCATATGCTACAGGCAACGATGGTAGCGAAGCGGTTAATGTGGATTACTTGAAAGATAAAATCAAAGATAGTGAAGACGCATTAACTAATAAAGGTTTGAAATTCGATGCTAACAGTGGCGGTGTAAAAACTAATAAACTTGGCTCTACGGTTACTGTTAAGGGCGAAGGTAATGATATTGATGCTAACTACAGCGGTGAAAACATTAAAACTTTCATCACACAAGATCAAGCTGGCAACACAACTATCGATGTGAAGATGAACAAAAACCTCAAAGCTAATAGTGTGGCTATTGCTGGTAAAAACGGTCAAGACGGCGTTACACTTAAAGGTGGCGACGCTAAAAACGGTGTAGATGGTACAAGCATTAATCGTTTAGTGACCGAAGATAAAGACGGTAATACACATACACTTGCAACTCTTGACGATGGTATGATGTACGGCGGCGATACAGGAAATGTGATTAAAAAGAAACTTAACAACCAAGTGAATGTTAAGGGCGGTATCTCCGATGAAAGCAAATTAGCGACTGAAGACAACATCGGTGTTGTTTCCGACGGTTCCGATACATTGAAATTGCGCTTAGCGAAAGAATTGAAAGGCTTGACGTCTGCTACTTTCACAAACGGCGGCAATAATACTGTTATCAATGGTGATGGCATGACCATCAATCGTGCTGGTGGCGATGCAGTAAGTCTTACAAAAGACGGCTTAAATAACGGCGGTAACAAGATTACGAATGTTGCTGATGGCACGGACCCTAACGATGCAGTTAATAAATCTCAATTGGATAAAGCTACAGCAGCTGCATCCACAACGGTATCTGCAGGTAATAATATTACTGTGACACCTAGCACCAATGCGAATGGTTCCAAGAATTATGAAGTAAGTCTTAAAGATCAAGTGACATTGGGCTCTGATGCTACGAAACAAATCGCAATGGATGGTACTACAGGTACTATCAAGGCTGGTGATAAAGTTACAATCGACGGCAACAAAGGTACTATTAAAGCGGGTAATGTAACGATTGACGGTGAAAACGGTACAATTAAAGCGGGCGACAAGGTAACTATTGACGGTAAAGATGGTAAGATTGCAGCAGGCAAGGTATCTGTTGATGGTAAAGACGGTTATGTGACAGGCCTAGAAAACAAAGATTGGGATCCTGACAACATCACAAGCGGTCGCGCTGCTACAGAAGATCAATTGCAAAAATCTCACAAATCCTTGGATAATAAGATTAATAACTTAGGTGATGAAATCACGAAAAAAGGTATGAATTTTGCTGGTAATACAGGTGAATTCCACCGTAATCTAGGCCAAAAGGTTACCATCAAAGGTGAGGGTACAGAAGCGAATGACAAATATTCCGGTGAAAATATTAAAACAGTAGCCGACCAAGATGGTAATATTAATATCAAGATGGCGAAAGACCTTAAAACTGACAGCTTAACTACTGATAAGGTAAAAGTTGGCAAAAACGGTAAGGACGGCGTATCCATTACTGGTCCTAACGGTGCTGACGGTACAGACGGTAAAGTAGGTATCACAGGCAAAGACGGTAAAGATGCTGTATCCATGTCCGGCAAAGACGGTGTTGGTCATATCGGTTTAACTGGTAAAGACGGCCGTAATGCGGATATTACCGTTGATAAAGGTGATCCAGACTTAGATGGTAACGCAATCACACGTATTAAGTACCAAGACGAAAATGGTAAGACACATCAAGTGGCAACTAAAGACGATGGTATGAAATACGGTGGCGATAGCGGTTCCGTAATTAAGAAAAAGCTTAACGAACAAGTTAATGTAGTGGGTGGCATTACTGATGCTAGCAAGTTAACTACAGAAGACAATTTAGGTGTCGTATCTGATGGTACTGGCAATCTCAAGGTTCGTATGGCGAAAGACTTGAAAGGTCTTGAAACAGTAACCACTAAGGATGCTGCAGGTAATACGACAGTTATGAACGGTGGCGGTGTAACAATTACACCTGCTAGCGGTAACGCAGTAAGCCTTACTAAAGATGGCCTCAACAATGGCGGTAATACAATTACCAATGTAGGCCCTGGTGTAAACGGCACTGATGCAGTTAACGTAAATCAATTGAAAGGTGCTACAGATGGGTTAGCTAATGCTATTAACTCCGTAGCGGGCGAAACACAACGTGTGGGCGCTCATGCGGCGGCACTTTCAGCGTTGAAACCGATTCAATACGATCCATTGGAACCAACTCAAGTAATGGCCGGTATCGGTAATTACAGAGGTGAAACTGCGGCAGCTCTAGGCGTTGCACATTACACAGCAGAAGATACAATGTTCCATGTAGGCGTATCTGTTGGTAGCCACCATAACATGGTGAATGCTGGTGTAACTCGTAAATTCGGTACTTCTGATGCTAAGAAAGCAGTTCCTGAACGTTACAAAGGTGGCCCTATTAGCTCCATGTACGTAATGCAGGATGAAATGACTGCTTTGAAAGCTAAGTACGAAAAAGTACAACGCGACAACGAAGAAATGAGAGCGCAAATTGCATTATTGATGCAACAAGCGGGCTTGAAATAATATGAAATAACATATTGATACGGCAGTGCTTATAAAAGGCGCCAAAAGCGAAATGCTTTTGGCGCCTTTTTGCATGCAAAAAATAGATGAAATGGTTGTTATGAGCATATATATGTCATGGTTAACTTGTAATGTAATTAAAATAGGTGAGTGATATAGGTGAATAATAATTGGATCATAATAGTTTACTAAGGTGAAATACATTTTTTTCATGAAGTTAATTTTATGCGAAAAAATTAGTACATTTAGCATATTCATAAGGTATATGACGGCCTTTTTGTATATTCATAAATATTTATGATTTAGAAGTGAGTGTAGAGTGAAAAATTTTTTACTTTTAGTATAGAATATGATATGTTTAATATGATATGCATCGATAAATAGCCATATATTAACTGTATTTTTACTTTTTAAAATAGTTATAAAATATTTTATTATATTCGTATAATTTGATAGTTTTATGCAAGGAGTAAGATGAGATGAACCGAATTTTTAAAGTAATCTGGAGTCGTACAAAAGGATGTTATGTCGTTGTGGCTGAAACAGCGAAGAATATGTCGAAATGCTCGACAATGACATCTGTGTTTGCCAAGATGCTCGGAATTTCTATCTGTACTGTTATGTTAGCAGGAGGGATTATACCAACTGAAGCGCAGGCATCTACATTAAAATGGGGTGATAATGCTCAGGCTAAAAATGGTACTGTAGCGATAGGTGACAATAGTACAGCAATGGCAGATAATAGTGTGGCCTTGGGTACAGGTGCTACTGTTACAAAAACTAATAGGGCTAATGTTGGTAATGTGCAAGGTGTTGCAATCGGAAGAAATGCAACGGTTGAAGTAAATAATGGTGTTGCTATCGGTAATTTGACAAAAGTAGCTTCTTTAAATGGCTTTGCCCTTGGTAATACATCCTGGGCTGGATATGATGAGGCCGGTAACTATGTGGGTGCCGATAATGATCAGGCATTTGGTACCAATGCCAGAGCTTGGGGTGGATCATCCATGGCATTTGGTAATAATGCGAAGGCATCTAAAGGCGGTGCCGTTGCTATGGGTAACGGCTCTCAATCCAGAGGCGAGTGGGGCGTAGCCATCGGTAACGGTGCAAGAGCATTGGCAGCGGGTGCTCGCGCAATCGGTGCGAACTCTACAGCTGACGCTACTAATGCTGCTGCTATGGGTTGGGATAGCGTGGCTAGCGGTGAGGCTTCTATTGCTATCGGTGAGACGGCAAAAGCGACGAAAAATAATTCTATTGCTATGAGTAAAGCTGCAATCGCAGCTTCAGATGATTCCATTGCCATCGGTAAAAATGCATTAGTTGATGTGAATCAACAACGATCAATTGCATTAGGTGCCAACTCCAAGACGGCTAATGTGGTAAGTACGCCAAATCAGCATGTAAATGGTTTATGGTATAAGAATTTAGCTGGCGGCAGTGCTGACTCCACGCTTAGTGTGGGTAGTGATACGGTAAAACGTACGATTACCAATGTGGCGGCGGGACGCATGAATGCTTCGTCTACAGATGCTATTAATGGTAGTCAGTTATATGCCGTAGCAAATAGCCTGGGCAATTTAGCCACTACTACTAAAAATATCCTTGGCGGTAATGCGGCGCTCGATCCTGATACCGGTAAATTAACGATGAGCGATATCGGTTTTACAGGTAAAAGCACGATCCACGATGCTATTAGATATAATAAAGACAATATTGATAAGGGATTGTTCTTTTATGGTGATAACTTTGTTCAGAACCAAGTAAAATTAGGTGACACAGTAAGAATAAAAGGTGGCGCTAGCGGTGCTCTGGCTGACAACAATATTGGGGTTCAAGCAGACGGAAATGGCACACTAAATGTGAAATTGGCTAAAAAATTAACTGGTTTGGATAGCGTAACAGCAGGAACTGCTACGATTGATAATAAAGGGGTGTCTGTAGGCGGTAAACTCTATGTGTCAACCGGTGGTCTTAATGCCAATAATCAACAAATTAGAGGTGTTGCAGACGGTACAGGTAGTCAGGACGCAGTTAACTACGGTCAGTTGCAACGCGCAATTAACGGTACGGCTAAAGAAGCCATAGTAAAAGCAAATGATGATGGTAATATTACGGTAAGGGAAAACTCAACGGCGAAAGGTGGTAAGGAGTATACTGTTGGCTTAAACTATAAGATTACTGTAGGGAAAGGGGCGGCCTCGCATCCTGTAACCATAGATAGTGGTACAGGAACGGTCACAGGTCTTACCAATACATCATGGGATGTAAATAATCCAGCACCCGTTACAGGGCGTGCTGCTACGGAAAATCAGTTAAAGCGGGTTAATGAGAAAGTTAATTCCAATCAGTATTTTATTAGTCGAAATACGCAGAGTATCTCAGATAACTCAAGCCGTATTGGTAACAATGCACGAAATATCACAAAAATACAAGATGATATTACTACTAATAAGAATGATATTAACACTATCAATAATACTCTTGAAAAAGGGCTCTATTTTAGCAGCGATACAGGTGCTCCGATTAAGAGAAAATTAGGTGATACTCTAGTCATTAAAGGCGGTGCTACAGGGGCATTATCCGATAATAATATTGGTGTTGTATCCGATGGTACCGGTAGATTGACTGTAAAGTTGGCAAAATATTTAACAGGATTAGAGAGCGTTAATGCAGGAAACACTACTATTAGTAAAAATGGTTTGAGTGTAGGTGCTAGAACCTATGTAACACCTGATGGCATCAATGCTAATAATCAAAAGATTACTGGTGTTGCTAATGGTACAGCACCTAACGATGCGGTTAATTTCAGTCAATTACAAAGTGCTATCGGTGGTACTGCTAAGGCCACTACGGTAAAAGGGAAAGACGCGAATATAACCGTAACAGAAGGTGCCAATGCAAATGGTGGTAAGGAATACACTGTTGGATTGGGCAATAAACTTGCTGTAGGTACGGCACATCCTGTGACCGTGGATGGAACCACAGGAACTATAACAGGTCTTACTAATACAACTTGGAATGTAAATAATCCACAAGCCGTAACTGGTCGTGCCGCAACGGAAGATCAGTTAAAAGCTGTTAATACGCAAGTTAACACAAATAAGGATAAAATAGCTCAAAATACAACTGACATTGCTCAGAATACGACTGATATCGGTAAGAATAAACAAGATATAGCTAAGAACAAGACTGATATAGCTCAAAATACGACTGACATCGGTAAGAATAAGCAAGATATAGCTAAAAATACGGCAGATATCACCAAGAACACAACCGATATTGGTAAGAATACGACTGATATTACACAAAATAAACAAAATATCGCACAGAACACACAAGATATTACGACCAATAAAAATTCTATCTCTACCATCAATACGACTATCGCTAAAGGTCTAAATTTTGATGGAGACAGCGGCGCTGTAATTAACAAACAGTTGGGCGATAAGCTTAGCATCAAGGGTGGTGCAGCGGCTGCGAATTTGACGGACAATAATATCGGTGTCGTATCTGATGGCAACACATTAAATGTGAAACTAGCTAAGACATTAACCGGTTTGGATAGCGTAACGGCTGGGGGTACAACTATCAATAGTAGTGGTTTGACCGTAGGCGGTAAGACCTATGTAACTCCGAACGGCATCAATGCAAACGACAAGAAAATAACTAATGTTGCTGATGGTGAAGTGGCGGCTAATTCCAAAGAGGCAGTTAACGGCGGTCAACTTCATGCGGCTAAAACCGAATTAAATAACAATATTAATAATGCTAAAACTGAATTAAACAAAAATATCGGTGATGCCAAAACTGAGCTCAATAAAAATATTAATGACGCTAAAACTGAACTGAACGGCAATATAGATAATGCTAAAACCGAGCTAAACAATAATATATCGACCGCGAAGAATGATGTGATTAATACAGGTCTCAAGTTTGATGCGGATACAGGCGGAACTAAGACCAATAAATTGGGTTCCAAGGTAACGGTAAATGGCGATGATAATATCACGACAGAAATCAGTCAAACTGGTGACGATACTAAGATCGGCCTTAAATTAAAAAAAGATCTCAACGTTACTACTGTTACTGCTGCTGATACTGTGAAAGCTGGCACTGTGACTATGGGCAAACAAGCTGGTGGTGCTGGCGGTGCAAACGGTAACTTTGTGACAGGACTCGATAATAAGTCTTGGAACGCGGATAATCCTCAAGCTGTAAGTGGTCGAGCTGCAACGGAAGATCAGTTGAAATCCGTTAATGATAAGGTCAATACAAATGTAACCAATATCAATAAAGGATTAAACTTTAACGGTGATAGCGGTACTGCGATTAATAAAAAATTGGGCGACACTGTTACCATTAAAGGTGGTGCTACAGCGGATCTTACGGACAATAATATCGGTGTCGTGTCTGATGGCAGCACATTAAATGTGAAACTAGCTAAAACATTAACTGGTTTGGATAGCGTAACAGCTGGTGGAACAACTATTAATAGTAGTGGTTTGACTGTAGGCGGCAAGACCTACGTAACGCCGAACGGTATCAATGCAAATAATCAAAAGATTACCGGTCTAGCAAAAGGCACAGATCCTACTGATGCGGTTAACTTCAGTCAGTTGCAGGATGCTATCGGTGGAACTGCTAAGGCAAGTACTGTGAAAGCTAAAAACAGCAATATCACTGTAGATGAAGGTACAAATGCAGCCGGCGGTAAGGAATATACTGTCGGATTAGGGGATAAAATCACCTTAGGAACTGCTAATCCTGTATCTGTGGATGGTACTGCAGGCACGGTAACTGGTCTTACTAATACTGCTTGGGATGTAGATAATCCACAAGCCGTAACCGGCCGTGCTGCAACGGAAGATCAGTTGAAGTCTGTTAATACGCAAGTTAATACGAACAAGGATAAAATAGCTCAAAACACAACTGACATTGCTCAAAATGCGACTGATATTGGCAAGAATAAACAAGATATAACTAAAAACAAGGCTGATATTGCTCAAAATACAACTGACATCGGTAAGAATAAGACTGATGTTGCACAAAATAAGCAAAATATCGCTCAAAATACGCAAGATATTACGACTAATAAAAATGCTATATCCACAATCAATACGACTATTGCTAAAGGCCTTAACTTTGATGGAGATAGCGGCGCTGTAATTAATAAACAGTTGGGCGATAAGCTTAGCATCAAAGGTGGTGCAGCGGCTGCGAACTTGACGGACAATAATATTGGTGTCGTATCTGATGGCAGTACGTTAAACGTGAAGTTAGCTAAAACATTAACTGGTTTGGAAAGCGTAACAGCTGGTGGCACTATCATCAATAGTGTTGGTTTGACCGTAGGTGGTAAGAATTATGTATCTCCAAATGGTATCAATGCGAACGACCAAAAGATTACCAATGTTGCTAATGGCGATGTGGCGGCTAACTCCAAAGATGCGGTGAACGGCAGTCAATTGCATGACATTAAAACTGAGTTAAATAAAAACATTAGTGATGCTAAGACTGAGTTGAATAAAAATATTGGTGACGCAAAAACTGAACTTACCAACAAAGGCCTTCGTTTTGATGCGGATAATAACGCTGAAAAAACGAATAAACTAGGCTCTAAGGTAACAGTAAATGGCGACGACAATATTACGACGGAAATCAGTCAAACTGGTGACGATACGAAGATTGGTCTTAAATTGAAGAAAGACCTTAATGTTACCACTGTTACTGCTACGGAAACTGTGAAAGCCGGTACTGTAACTATGGGTAAACAATCCGATGGTGCAACTCCTGCTACTATGGGTAACTACGTAACAGGTCTTGATAATAAGACATGGAGCGTAACTAATCCGACTGCTGTCAGCGGACGTGCTGCAACAGAAGATCAATTGAAGACAGTTACTGAAGCCATCACAACTCAAGGCGCTAATGCAACGGACTTTAGTCTCGTTGCAAATCCTGCAGCAGGTTCCAATGGTGACTATACTGTAGATGCCAATGGTGACGTGGCATTGACAGTTCAAGATAAGAACCATCCGGATAAAACAAAAACCGTAACGATTAAAGATGTAGCATCTAAATCCGAATTGGATAAAGGCTTGAACTTTAATGGCGACTCTGGCACGACTATTAATAAGAAATTAGGTGGTACTGTTGCCATTAAAGGCGGAGCTACGGCCGCAGATTTAACGGATAATAATATTGGCGTTGTATCTGACGGTACAGGCACATTGAACGTGAAGTTGGCAAAAACATTAACCGGTTTAGATAGCGTAACAGCTGGCGGTACAACCATCAATAGTGGTGGTTTGACCGTAGGTGGTAAGACCTATGTATCTCCAAATGGCATCAATGCGAACGACCAAAAGATTACCAATGTTGCTGATGGTAATATTGCGGCTAATTCCAAAGACGCGGTTAACGGCGGTCAATTACATGAAGCTAAAACTGAGTTAAACAAGAATATCGCTGATACAAAGACTGAATTAAATAAAAACATTGGTGATACTAAAACCGAATTAAACAAAAATATCGCTGACACTAAAACTGAACTCAACAATAATATTAATGACGCTAAGACTGAACTTACCAACAAAGGCCTTCGTTTTGATGCGGATAATAACGCTGAAAAAACTAATAAACTAGGCTCTAAGGTAACGGTAAACGGCGACGATAACATCACCACAGAAATTACACAAACCGGTGACGATACGAAGATCGGCCTAAAATTGAAGAAAGATCTTAACGTTACCACTGTTACGGCAGCGGAAACTGTGAAAGCTGGTACGGTAACTATGGGTAAACAATCTGATGGTGTAACCCCTGCTAATACGGGTAATTACGTAACAGGTCTTGATAATAAGGCTTGGAGCATTGATAATCCTACGATTGCATCTGGCCGTGCAGCAACGGAAGACCAATTGAAAACGGTTAGTGATGAAGTTAAGAAACAAGGTGCTAGTGCAACAGACTTTAGTCTCGTTGCAAATCCTACGGCGGGATCCAATGGTGACTATACTGTAGATGCCAACGGTGATGTAGCATTGACAGTTCAAGATAAGAATCATCTGGATCAAACAAAAACCGTAACGATTAAAGATGTGGCGTCTAAATCCGAAGTAGATAAAGGCTTGAACTTTGACGGTGACTCTGGTACGACTATCAACAAGAAGCTAGGTGGTACTGTTGCCATTAAAGGTGGAGCTACGGCCGCAGATTTAACAGATAATAATATTGGTGTTGTATCTGATGGCACAGGCACATTAAACGTGAAGTTGGCAAAAACATTAACTGGTTTAGATAGCGTAACAGCTGGCGGTACAACCATCAATAGTGGTGGCTTGACCGTAGGCGGTAAGACTTATGTATCTCCAAACGGCATCAATGCGAACGACCAGAAGATTACCAATGTTGCTAATGGCGATGTGGCGGCGAATTCCAAAGATGCGATCAACGGCGGTCAATTGCATGACACTAAAACTGAGTTAAATAAAAACATTAGCGATACTAAGACTGAGTTGAATAAAAATATCAGTGATACTAAAACTGAACTCAACAAAAATATTGGTGACGCTAAGACTGAACTTACCAATAAAGGCCTTCGTTTTGATGCGGATAATAACGCTGAAAAAATTAATAAACTAGGCTCTAAGGTAACGGTAAACGGCGACGATAATATTACGACAGAAATTAGTCAAACTGGCGATGATACAAAGATTGGCCTTAAATTGAAGAAAAATCTTAATGTTACATCTGTTACTGCAGCGGAAACTGTGAAAGCCGGCACTGTAACTATGGGTAAACAATCTGATGGCGCAACTCCTGCTAATACTGGTAATTATGTAACAGGTCTTGATAATAAGACTTGGGATGTAGGTAAAGTCGTATCCGGTCGTGCAGCAACAGAGGATCAATTGAAACAAGCCTTGGCAGGTCAAACTGATACAGGTCTCAAATTCAATGCCAATGTAGGCGGTGTACAAACCAATAAATTAGGCTCTACTGTCACTGTTCAAGGTGAAGGTAAAGCTGCTGATACCGACTATAGTGGTGACAATATTAAGACTTTCATCAAACAAGATGCAGCAACAGGTAACACGACTATCGATGTGAAGATGAACAAAAATCTTAAGGCTGAATCCGTGAAAGTCGGTAAAGACGGTAAGGAGGGCGTATCTCTTACAGGTCCAGATACGGCGAATGGCACTGATGGTAAGGTAGCTGTTACAGATAAAAACGGCAAGGATGCGGTGTCCATGTCCGGTAAAGACGGTATAGGTCACATCGGTTTAACTGGTAAAGATGGTCGCAGTGCGGATATTATCGCTGATAAAGGTGCTGCTGATGTTAATGGAAATGAAATCACGCGCATTAAATATCAAGATGAAAATGGCACAACCCATGAAGTAGCAACCAAAGACGATGGTATGAAATACGGTGGTGACTCCGGTACTACCATCAAGAAGAAACTTAATGAACAATTGGACATTAAGGGTGGTGTTACAAGTGAAGATGAGTTGACCGAAAACAATATTGGTGTTATTAGTAAAAATAATATCCTTAATGTTCGTTTGGCAAAAAATCTTAAAGGTCTGGATTCCATAACTTTCAACAATGGCACTAATGGTGCAAACGGTAAAACCGTTGTTAATGGTGAAGGTATGACCGTTCAAGATAAGGACGGCAATCCGTTGACTGCTATTACAAAAGACGGCGTGAAGATTACTAATGGTCCATCTATGACGAAAGATGGTATTGATGCAGCTGGCAATAAGATTACAAACGTAGCTGACGGTACAAATCCTAAGGATGCGGTTAATAAATCCCAATTGGATAAAGCGGCAGCAGCAGCTACTACAACAGTAACGGCAGGTAATAATGTCCAAGTAGATAAGACCACTAATGCGGATGGTTCTACAAATTACAAAGTGGGGCTCAAAGACCAAGTAAAAATGGGGACTGATCCTACGAAACAAATTGCGATGGATGGTACAACAGGCACTATCAAAGCCGGTGACAAGGTTACCATCGATGGCAACAAAGGCACCATCAAAGCCGGTGATAAAGTTGAAATCGATGGTGATAAGGGCACAATCAAGGCCGGCAATGTTGCAATCGACGGTACAAACGGTATGATTAAGGCCGGCGACAAGGTAACTATCGACGGTAAAGATGGTAAGATTGCTGCAGGTAAAGTATCTGTTGATGGCAAGGACGGTCATGTGACAGGTTTGGAAAACAAAGATTGGGATCCTAACAATATCACAAGTGGTCGTGCTGCTACAGAAGATCAATTGCAGAAGTCCCATAAAACCTTGGATAATAAGATTAATAACTTAGGTGATGACATTACGAAGAAAGGTATGGATTTTGCCGGTAATACAGGTGATTTCCACCGTGATTTAGGTCAAAAGGTTACTATCAAAGGTGAAGGTCAAGGGGCTGATAGTGATTATTCCGGTGAAAATATCAAAACAGTAGCCGAAAATGGTAATGTTACTATTAAAATGGCTAAGAATCTTAAGACCGATAGCGTTACTACCAAAACGGTCACTGCCGATACGGTAACGACTGATAAGGTGAAAGTTGGCAAAAACGGTCAAGATGGCGTTTCCATTACAGGTCCAGACGCTGCGAATGGTACAGACGGTAAAGTAGCTATTACAGGTAAAGACGGTAAAGATGCTGTATCTATGTCCGGCAAAGACGGCGTTGGTCATATCGGTTTAACTGGCAAAGATGGTCGCAATGCAGATATGATTGCTGATAAGGGCGATTCTGATCTAGGAGGTAATGCTATTACTCGTATTAAGTACCAAGATGAACAGGGCAAGACACATCAAGTGGCAACCAAAGACGATGGTATGAAATACGGTGGTGATTCCGGTAATGTGATTAATAAAAAGCTTAACGAACAGGTAAACGTAATCGGTGGTATTACTGATGCTAGCAAGTTGACTACAGAAGATAATGTAGGTGTTGTATCTGACGGCACTAATCTTAAAGTTCGTATGGCGAAAGATTTGAAAGGTCTTACGTCAGTAACGACTAAGGATGCCGCAGGTAACTCTACGGTTGTGAACGGCAGTGGCATAACCATTACTCCTGTTAGCGGTAACACTGTAAGTCTTACTAAAGATGGATTGAATAACGGTGGTAAAACAATTAGCAATGTAGGTCCTGGTGTAAACGGCACGGATGCGGTTAACGTAAATCAATTGAAGGGTGTTACGGAGGGCATGGCCAATGCTATTAATTCTGTGGCGGGCGAAACGCAACGTGTAGGTGCTCATGCGGCGGCTATGTCTGCGTTGAAACCGATTCAATATGATCCGTTAGAACCAACTCAAGTGATGGCTGGTATTGGTAATTACAGAGGTGAAACTGCAGCAGCTTTAGGTGTTGCTCACTACACATCGGAAGACACTATGTTCCATGCAGGCGTATCTGTTGGTAGCCGTCATAATATGGTGAATGCCGGTGTAACTCGTAAATTCGGTTCTTCTGATGAGAAGAAGGCTATTCCTGAACGCTACAAGGGCGGACCTATCAGCTCTATGTACGTAATGCAGGATGAAATGACTGCTTTGAAAGCTGAAAATGCACGCATGAAAGCGCAGGATGAAAAATTAACTGCAGACTATGCGGCATTGAAAGAAGACAACCTTCGTCTACAGAAAGATAACGAAGAAACTAAACGACAATTAGCGCTTATTATGAGTCGTTTAGGTATGTAAATCATATAAATTTCATTTTATATTCATGTGATAAAAAACTGTTGATGTACCAGAAAATACTCATGAAGATTAGATGATGTTAACCCTATATGGTATATAAATGAAAGAACGAAAGTCTATTGTGAAAAGACTTTTGTTCTTTTTTTGTATTTGACTTCACAAATCTTTCATAATAGTGTATAATACAGAACATATAATTTTAATCGAAAATTATAAATATGATTAATTTACTATAAAATCATTAGTTTTAGATTATAAGTGTTGTTTGGCCCATTGTTGTAAGGGTTTTTATGATTGAAAATATATCTAAATGAGTAAGAAAATCAATTTTTAAAAGAAGTTTAAAGTTCTGAAAATAAATGAGCGAAATGTGAAAAAAATATATTTACATTCATAAACTAATCTGATATTTTATATGTATAGTAATTAAATTTTTGATGAAAATTTTATTATTTTTAGTGTTTTAGTGTTGGTTTTAGAATCCCTTATAAAACTGTGTGAAAGGTAGGTACTACTAAATGAATCGTATTTATAGGGTAATTTGGAGTCAGGTACGGGGCGCATATGTCGTTGTATCTGAAATTGCAAAAAGCCATACTCGTGGCTCCAAAAGCTTTGTTAGTAATTCCGCTAAAGCTTCGGTAAAAGTTGGCTTGGCGGCTATGGTTTTGACCTGCGGTAGTGGGTTAATTTCGGGTGTTGATGCGGCACCTAACAGAGGCCTTTCTTTGGCTCCTGGTGAAGGACATAATGATGGCGGGTTTACGTATTTATATCCTGGTCAAAATTCTCCTTATATTCAGATGTATGATTACAAAACACCAGGGAATCCAGGAGGAGGATATTTATATACCAATAATAAGGTATTCGGCATCCAAATCGGTAACAATGCGAATGCACGTGCTAATGATGGCTCCATATCCGGTATTTCTATCGGTGACTATTCCCAATCTCGTGCGTTGGGTATCGGTTTAGGCCATTATGCTCAATCTGAACAAATCGGTGCTATTGCTGTCGGTTCGGCTTCAAAGGCAAAGGGTTTTAACTCTTTGGCTATGATGCGTCAAGCCTATGCAGGCGAACAATATGCGGCGGCTATTGGTACAGCAGCATCTGCACAAGGTAAAGCCAGCTTGGCTATGGGTCATTCCGCATTAGCAACAGGTGATCAATCCATTGCTATCGGTTCTGCAAATCCAACTCCTAAATATGATGATAAAGGCACACCGTATACAGCATATGACGGAACTACTAATACCCAAGCTAATGCAGCTCGTTCTATTGCTATCGGTCAAGGTGCTAAATCAAATACTGAAGATAGTGTTGCTATGGGTACAGGTGCTAATGTTGCTTCTGGCTCAAATTATAAAGGTGAAGCTTATGCAAGAGGCGTAGCCATCGGTAATCGTGCTACATCTCAAGGCATTCAAGGTGTAGCTATCGGTAACGGTGCAGCACATTATCGTGATAATGCGGTTGCTCTTGGTAACAATGCGCAAACTCGTGCGAAAGACGGCATTGCTATTGGTAACAATGCTGAATCCGGTATTAAAAATGACCCAAATTATAAAGTAAATAACTCCGTTGCTGTAGGTAACTCCGCACGTGCTCATGGCGGTTCCGGTGTGGCTCTTGGTAACGATACTTATGCATTGGGCGGATCTTCTGTGGCTGCAGGTAATGCAGCATGGGCATTAGGTGAACGTTCCACAGCTATCGGTAACAATGCTCATTCTGAAGGTTATGGCTCTATTGCTATGGGCCGTGAAGCTAGTGCTTTGAGCACTCAAGATGGGGACAAGAAAAATGTTGTGGCTATCGGTGATGATGCACAAGCAACTGGTTCCCGCTCCATCGCATTGGGCGTAAGCGCTCAAGCTGGTACATTAGAACGTGTACGTGATAGTAGCGTTTATAAAGATAACGATCAATTAATCACTCAACTTAAAGCGAAAAAAGAAGTAACTGATGCGGTAGCAATTGGTAGCGAAGCAAGTGTACAAGCGAACGAAGGCTTAGCTCTCGGCAGCAAAGCAAAAGTAAATGACCTTCGTGGCGTTGCATTAGGTGCTAATTCTGCAACAGCTGCCCCTGTAAGCACAGCTAGTGAAACAATTAATGGTTTGAAATATAACTATGCTGGTGATACTGCTGATTCCACAGTTAGCGTAGGTAATACTTCTACAAAACGTACAATTACTAACGTAGCAGCTGGTCGTGTGAATGCACAATCTACAGATGCTATTAATGGCAGCCAATTATATGGTGTTGCTAATGCAGTAGGTAATGTAGCTAAAAGCACTACGAATATCTTAGGCGGTAATGCTAAGGTTGACCAAAACGGCTCTATCACCATGACTAATATTGGTGATACAGGTAAAAACACTGTTCATGAAGCAATTCAATCCGTAAACCAAGGTTGGGAACTTCAAGTTAATGGCCAAAAGGTTAAAGACGTAAAAGCTCCAAACCGTACAGTAAACTTTAACGCTGGTAAAAATATTAAATTAGAAGGCGCCGGAGACAATGTTACGGTTTCAACAGTTGATAATGCAAACTTCAACTCCGTTACAACTGGTAGCGTATCTATGAGCAAAACCGGTATCAATGCTGGTGGTTATCAAATTACCAATGTACAATCTGGCGGTGATACATTAACAAATGCGGCTAATATCGGTGATATTTCTCGTATTGCTGCAAAATACGATAAATACTTGCAACGTGGTTCTGCAACGTATGAAGCAAACGGTAATGGCAAGATTAACATGACCGGTACAAATGGTTTGACTGCTGAAGTAACAGGTTTGAAAAACACGTATGTTACATCTGGTACAGTATCCAATGACGGTAAGAGATTGACATTGACACGTAATGACAATCAAACATTCGATGTTGATATCTCTAAAATCTCTAATGGTCTTTCCAAAACTGACTACCGTTTGATTGCAAACCCTGCAGCAGGTAGCAATGGCGAATATAAAGTAGCTGCTGATGGTAGCATGACATTGACTGTTGCTGATGCTGATGGTTCCAACCCTAGACAAGTTAAGTTGACGAACCTTGCTTCTAAAGAGCAACAAGATATTAATACTACTAATATCACAAATAACACTAACAAAATCGCTAAAGGCTTGAGCTTCAGAGGCGATGACAATGTTAAAATCAATAAACAACTTGGTGATACTTTAGGTGTTACTGGTGGTGCTACAGGTGCTTTGTCTGACAACAACATCGGTGTTGTAGCTAAAGACGGCAACCTTAATGTTAAGTTGGCAAAAGACCTAACAGGTTTGAATAGCGTAACTGCAGGTTCTGTTCGCGTAGGTAAACATAGCGACAATAAAAACTATGTAACTGGTTTGGACAATAAAGAATGGAATGTTCAAAACCCTACCATTACATCTGGTCGTGCAGCAACTGAAGATCAGTTGAAAAAAGTGTCTGATGAAATTAAGACTACTAATGCGGCTAAAACAGATTACCGTTTGATCAACAATGCAAACTCTGCAGACGGTTCTTACTCTGTAGAAAACAACAAGGTTGACTTAAAAGTTAAAGATGAAGCTCATCCTAACAACCCTGCTAATACAGTAACAATCAACAACATCGCATCCAAAACTGAATTGGATAAATTGACAGAACGCGCTGTTAAATATGATCTTAACGGTACTACTGTTAATAAAAATAAGGTTACTTTGGAAGGCCAAGGTGGCACAACAATTACTAACTTGAAAGCCGGCGAAGTATCCTCTACTTCTACAGATGCTGTAAATGGTAGCCAATTACATGATGTGAAAATCGAAGCAGGTAAACATTCAAAAGTAACTGTTTCCGATGATAACCTCAAATTGACAACTACTCCTGCTACAAGCACTGAAGGTGCTAAATATGATCTTCGTTTGAACAACAAAGTGACATTGGGTAGTGGTAACAATCAAGTAGTTCTTGACGGTACTGCAGGCAGAGTGACTGCTGGCGCTGTTGTAATGGGTGCTCAAACTGTTCAAAATACGAAACATGCAAGCGAAACTGGTAATTATGTAACTAACTTGAGCAATAAGAGTTGGGATTCCACATCTATCGTATCCGGTCGTGCAGCGACTGAAGATCAGTTGAAAAAAGTTAGCGAACAAATTACTCAACAAGGTAGCAGTGCAACTGACTATCGTCTTGTAAGAAACTCCAGCGCTGACGGCTCCTACAAGGTAAACGACAATGGTGAAGTATCTTTGACTGTAGAGGATAAAAACCATGCAGGCGTTAAAGAGCAAGTTACAATCAATAACATTGCATCCAAATCTTCCGTAGATAAATTGACTGATCGTGCAGTTAAATATGACATCAATAACGGTGTTGTTGATAAAACTAAGGTAACATTGGAAGGCGCTGACGGCACTACAATTACAAATGTAAAAGACGGTGCTGTAACATCTACATCTAAAGATGCTATCAATGGCAGCCAATTGTTCAAAACTAAAGAAGAATTGATCAATAAAGGCATGAAATTCGGTGCTGACTCCGGTAACGTAATCAATAAAAAACTTGGTGAACAAGTAAACGTTAAAGGTGGCATTACAGAAGCATCCAAATTGACTGCTGAAGATAACATCGGTGTTGTATCTGATGGCTCTAATGACTTGAAAGTTCGTTTGGCTAAAGACCTTAAAGGTTTGAATAGCGTAAATGTAGGCGATACAAAAGTTACTTCTAACGGCGTAACTATCAGCAACGGTGCTACAAATAATGCATCTGTATCCCTTACTAAAACTGGCTTGGATAATGGTGGTAACAAGATTACTAACGTTGCTCGTGGTACAATCGACAGCGATGCAGTAAACTTGGCACAATTGAAAGAAGTATCCAACAGTGCATCTGCAGCTAATACGAAGGTAGCTGAAGGTAAAAACATTAAAGTTGATGAAAGCATCGACAATGTAACTAAAGCTAAAACATATACTGTAGGCTTGAAAGATGAAGTAACATTAGGCACAGGTAATACAGCTATTAACATTAACGGTACAACAGGTATCGTGAAAGCTGGCACTGGCGATAATGCGGTGACTATCAATGGCACAAATGGTACTATCAACTCCGGTAAAGTAACTATCAATGGTACTACAGGTACTGTTAACGAATTGACTAACAGAACTTGGAACCCTAAAGCTATTACTAATGGTCAAGCTGCTACAGAAGATCAATTGAAAGTAGTAGATAATAAAATTGATACTACAAAAACTGAAATCGTAGAAAAAGGCTTGAACTTCCAAGGTGATGCAGGTACTGCAATTCATAAAGACCTTGGTCAAACTTTGAAAATCTCTGGCGGTCAAGCTGACGCATCTAAACTTTCAGAAAATAACATCGGCGTAGTTAATAACAACGGCGTATTGAATGTTAAACTTGCTAAAGATTTGACAGGATTGAATAGCGTAACAACTGGTGCTACAACTATTAACAACAATGGTTTGACAATCGGTGGTAACACATTTGTTACAAGTAATGGCTTCAATGCTAACGATACTCAAATCACAAACGTGAAAGCTGGTACAGAGGATAACCATGCAGTTAACCTTAAACAGTTGAAAGAAGTATCTAACAACGCAGCGGCAGCTAAAACTGTTGTAAAAGCAGGCAAAAACATCAATGTAACTGATTCTGAAGATCCACTTACTAAAGCTAAGACTTATACAGTTGGTTTACAAGACACAGTAACATTGGGTTCCGGCAATACAGCTGTTAACATCGACGGTACAAAAGGTATTGTAAAAGCCGGCGAAGGCAACAATGCTGTAACTATCAATGGTACAAACAGCACAATTACTGCTGGTAACGTAGCGATTGACGGTGTAACAGGCAATATCAATTCCGGTAAAGTTCTTGTTAACGGTGCTAAAGGTACTGTAAACAACTTAACAAATATCACTTGGGATGCTAATAACATCACAAGCGGCCAAGCTGCAACAGAAGACCAATTGAAAGTTGTTGATAAGAAAATCACTGACAACGGTAGCAACTTGACTAAGAAGGGCTTGAACTTCAAAGGTGATGATGCTACAAGCATTCATAAAGACCTTGGCGAAACATTAGACGTTGTAGGTGGTACTTCCGATAAAGCTAAATTGTCCGACAATAACATCGGTGTGGTATCTGAAAACGGTAAGTTGAATGTTAAACTCGCTAAAGAGTTGACTGGCTTAACAAGTGTAACAACTGGTGTTACAACAATTAATAACGAAGGTTTAACAATTGGTGGTAATAAATTCGTTACAGCTAACGGTTTTGATGCTAATAACACACAAATCAAAAACGTAAAAGCTGGTACTGATGGCAATGATGCAGTTAACTTGAATCAATTGAATGAAGTTAAAAATGCATCTAACACTACAGTTGAAGGTAGCGAAAACATCAATGTTAACTCCACAGTAGATCCTAATACACAAGCTAAAACTTACAAAGTAGCATTGAAAGATAATGTAACTTTAGGTTCTGGCAATAATGCAATCAACATCAACGGTACTACAGGTATCATAAAAGCTGGTGACGGTGCTAATGCTGTAACTATCAATGGTACAAACGGCACTATCAACTCCGGTAAAGTGACTGTCAACGGTACTGCTGGTACTGTAAATAACTTGACAAACATCACTTGGGATGGCAAAAACTTCACAAGTGGTCAAGCTGCAACAGAAGACCAATTGAAAATTGTTGATAAGAAAATCACTGACAACGGCAATGACTTGACTAAGAAAGGCTTGAACTTCCAAGCTGATTCTGGCGAATTAATCCATAAAGATCTTGGTCAAACATTGGATGTTGTAGGTGGCATTACTGAGAAATCTAAATTGTCTGACAACAACATCGGTGTTGTATCCGAAAACGGTAAGTTGAATGTTAAACTTGCAAAAGACTTAACAGGCTTGAACAGCGTAACAACTGGTCAAACAACTATCAACAACGATGGCTTGACAATCAACAACAAACAATTCGTTACAGATAATGGCTTCAACGCTAACAATACGCAAATCAAAAACGTAACAGCTGGCGTAGAAGACAACGATGCTGTAAATGTTAAACAATTGAACGATGTAAAAGCTGCATCTAATACAAAAGTAGAAGGTAGCAAAAACATCAATGTTGATGAAACTGTAGATAATGTAACAAAAGCTAAGACTTATACAGTTGCATTGAAAGACACTGTAACATTGGGCTCCGGTAACACAGCAGTTAACATCGACGGTACAAAAGGTATCGTAAAAGCTGGTGACGGCGCTAACGCAGTAACTATCAATGGCGTAACAGGTAACATCAATGCAGGTAAAGTTCTAGTTAACGGTGCAAACGGTACTGTAAACAACTTGACAAACAGAACTTGGGATCCTGCAAACATCACAAATGGTCAAGCTGCAACAGAAGACCAATTGAAATCTGTAGATCAAAAAGTTACAGACAACACTAATAATGGCTTGAACTTCAAAGGTGATGACGCAACAAGCATTCATAAAAACCTTGGTCAAACATTGGATGTTGTAGGTGGTATTTCTGATAAAGCTAAATTGTCTGACGGCAATATCGGTGTGGTATCCGAAAACGGTAAGTTGAATGTTAAACTTGCAAAAGACTTAACAAACTTGAACAGCGTAACAACTGGTCAAACAACTATCAACAACGATGGCTTGACAATCAACAACAAACAATTCGTTACAGATAATGGCTTCAACGCTAACAATACGCAAATCAAAAACGTAACAGCTGGCGTAGAAGACAACGATGCTGTAAATGTTAAACAATTGAACGATGTAAAAGCTGCATCTAATACAAAAGTAGAAGGTAGCAAAAACATCAATGTTGATGAAACTCAAGATCCTACTACAAAAGCTAAGACTTATACAGTGGCATTGAAAGACACTGTAACATTAGGTTCCGGCGACACAGCTGTTAATATCGACGGTACAACTGGTATCGTAAAAGCTGGTAACGGTGCTAATGCAGTGACTATCAATGGTATGAACAGCACAATTAATGCTGGTAAAGTAGCGATCGATGGTGTAACAGGAAACATCAATGCTGGTAAAGTTCTAGTTAACGGTGCAAATGGTACTGTAAACAACTTGACTAACAGAACGTGGGATCCTAATAACATCACTAACGGTCAAGCTGCAACAGAAGATCAATTGAAATCTGTGGATCAAAAAGTTACAGACAACGGTAAGAAAGGCTTAAACTTCCAAGCTGACTCTGGTGATTTAATTCATAAAGACCTTGGTCAAACATTGGATGTTGTAGGTGGCATTACTGATAAAGCTAAATTGTCTGACAACAATATCGGTGTTGTATCCGAAAACGGTAAGTTGAATGTTAAACTTGCAAAAGATTTAACAGGCTTGAACAGCGTAACAACTGGTCAAACAACTATTAATAATAATGGTTTGACAATTGGCGGTAATACATTTGTTACAAACAACGGCTTCAATGCAAACAATACACAAATCAAAAATGTTAAAGCTGGTACAGAAGATAGCGATGCTGTTAACCTTAAACAATTGAACGAAGTAAAAGCTGCGTCCGATACTAAGGTAAAAGGTAGCAAGAACATTCATGTTGAAGAAGAAATCAACGATCTTACAAAAGCTAAAACATACACTGTAAACTTGAAAGACACAGTGACATTGGGCTCCGGCAATACATCAGTTCATTTCGATGGTACAACAGGTATCATTAGAGCTGGCGAAGGTGCTAATGCTGTAACTATCAATGGTACAAACGGTACAATCAACTCCGGTAAGGTAACTATCAATGGTGGTTCTGGTACTGTTAACGATTTGACTAACAGAACTTGGGATCCTAATAAGATCACTAATGGTCAAGCTGCAACAGAAGATCAATTGAAAGTTGTAGATAACAAAATTGATAAGAACACTCAAGACTTGACTAAGAAAGGCTTGAACTTCAAAGGCGACTCCGGTGAAGCTATCCATAAAGACCTCGGTCAAACATTGGAACTTAAAGGTGGCGAAGCTGATGCTTCTAAACTTTCAAATGGTAACATTGGCGTAGTTAATGAAAACGGTAACTTGAACGTTAAACTTGCTAAGAACCTTAAAGGTCTTGACTCTGTAACAGTTGGTTCCGATCCAAACAAACAAGTTGTACTTGACGATAAAGGCGTATCTGTAGGCGGTAAAACATACATTTCTAACGAAGGCTTAAATGCAAATAATCAAAAGATTACTAACGTGGCAGCTGGTGTAAATGATACAGATGCAGTTAATGTTCAACAGTTGAAGAGCAGCATGGCGGCAGCAACTACAACAGTGAAAGCTGGCGATAGTGGCAATACAACTGTAGAAACTACAGTTAATGCAGATAAGTCTAAAACATACACTGTAGATATCAAAAAAGACTTGAACTTACGCAGTGTAACCACAACTACAGACGATCAACAACACTCTACTTTAACAAACGGTAGAGGTGTTACAAGCACTGATACATTTGGTAATAAGACTACTCTTACTGCAGATAATGTGAAAGTATCTGATAGTCAAAATAATACAACTCAAACAACAGCTAAAGGTGTACTTGTAGACAATCCAACTCAGTCCACTGAGTTGACTGTTAACGGTGTTGTAACTACTGACAAAAAGACTAAGAGAACAAGCACAACTGCAGATGGTGTGGTTGTTACATCTGGCATGGGTAGTACTAAAGTAACTACTACTGTTAGCAGCAACGGTGTTGCAATTACTACTCCTCCAGCAGGTCAAGGTTCCCCTAAAGATGGTACTGGTGCAGTAACATTGACTAAGGACGGCTTGAACAATGGTGGCAATAAAGTTGTTAACATGGCAAGCGGTTATGGCGAAGGCGAAGATATCAACAATATTGCTGATAATAGCAGCAGCTTAACAAATGGTGCTAACATCGGTGACTTGAAGAAAGGTATTGACGGCCTTAAGAAAGCTGGCTTAGACTTTGCAGGTGATAGAGGCGAATTCCATCGTGACCTAGGTCAAAAAGTGACTGTTAAAGGTGGCGTTACTGATGAAAGCAAACTTTCCACTGCAAACAATATCGGTGTTATTTCCGATAACAACGGCAGCTTGAATGTTCGTTTGGCAAAAGATATTACTGGTATCAACTCCATTACAACTATGGATAACTCCGGTCATACAACTGTGACAAATGGTAACGGTATCACAATTAAGAATAATGGTGGTGGCAGCGTATCCTTAACAAGCTCTGGTTTGAACAACGGCGGTAATAAGATTACTAACGTGGCTCCAGGCGAAATTAGCTCCACTTCTACTGATGCTGTTAATGGTTCCCAACTTAATCGTGTTGCAAACAGCATGAATAATGTTGTAAACGAAGTTCGTCAAGTTGGTGCGATGTCCTCCGCGTTGTCCGCATTGAAACCTATGGCTTATGACCCTTACGAACCTACTCAAATCATGGCAGGTTACGGTAACTACCGTGGCGACTCCGCATTGGCATTAGGTGTGGCTCATTATAAAAATGAATCCATGATGTTACATGCTGGTGTAGCTTGGGCAGGCAGCAATAGCCATATGATGGCAAATGCTGGTGTAACTTGGAAAGTAGGTAACAGAGACGGCGAAGCAGAAACTGCAGATCGTTATCGTAAAGGACCTATCAGTTCTACATATGCAATGCAACGTGAACTTGCTGCAATGAAAGCTGAAAATCAAGGATTAAAAGGTGAAGTAGCTGATTTGAAAGCTGAAAATGAACAAATGAAAGCTAATATTGCTGCAATGATGGCAAGACTAGGTTTGTAATACGTTCATACTGAACATTACGGGTTGAGGATTCCCCTTTAGGGGATCCTCCCACCCGATTTAATTCGTTGATAGAAAAGAGGAATATATAATGAAAAAATCCACTTTGCTTGCTTTCACAGCGGCAGTATTATTTGGCAGTGGCGTATTCCATGTTAATGCGGCATCTGCTACATTTGATGATCCATTGCTTTTACCAAATCCAGCTAAAGTGCCTACAACAGGTTCTGTTGTATTGGTTCCTGTGGCTAGCCCTCAGGCGGTACAAAGTATCCATGAATTTGTGAAAGCATGGGAAAATGCGGAAAAACACATTGCTTTAGCTGAAAGCAAAAAGAATAATCATCAAGCGTTAACTAAAGAAGAAGCTAAATGGTTACATTCTAAAGATAAGCATAACTATGCTGATTATTTCCGTAAACATTCTTTAGGTTATGTACATGGCCAAGAAACTGCATTGAACTGGAATGGTGAAAACCGTAATAAAAACGAGTATAGCTATTACACATTCCCTAAATATGATAAGGACCAAGGTTACACAAATAGCTATGGTTACAATGTATTGCGCAGCATGGTTGATCGCATGAATGAATTGCTTCAAAAACAAAAGGCCGTTGGCGGTCCTTTGACTGATGAAGAAGCACAAGCATTGGAAGATGCTATGCTTGATATCATGGCACAAGATCAAGAACATGTATCTAATGAAGAATTGCGTTATTACATGAATGAAGCAGTTTGGTTTGCTACAAAACAAACTGTAAAAAATATGTCTGCAGAAGAACCTTCTGTTAGAGACATGCACGAAATTAACCTTCGTGAAGCGATTCAGACAGATAACTAATCATCTAATACATATAATCACATTATATGTATAGCTTTTGTTATAAGGAATGTACAGTTGCAATAACCTTATATATAAAAGTTTTTATATACAGTGTTGAGACACAAATAAGGGATTCTATTAACACACTGTCATATAGACAAGAAGTCGCAACAGAATGCAATAGATGTATTCTTGTTGCGGCTTCTTTTTATTTTAAATTCTTTCTATATGACATGCCTAAAAAGTAATATAACTCAAGTTTTAAATCTGTAAAATTAGGCCGTGAAATTGTGCAAAAATAATGATAAAATTTTCCTGAAATTTGTCGTAAAATTTGTCCAAATTTTGTTGACATCAGTATATGGAAATGTTATTATATTCAAGTACCCCATATGAAGGGGCGCAGATCTTTGAAAACTGAACAATGATAGGTAATCAATCATAATGATTGAACATATGCCAGAGTGCGGGTTTTGACACAGTCAAAACCAACCATAATTCAAAGCTACTTAATAGTAGCGACAACAAAACAAATGAGCTATTCAAATAGCTTCAAGATATCTTGGAGAGTTTGATCCTGGCTCAGGACGAACGCTGGCGGCGTGCTTAACACATGCAAGTCGAACGAAGAGCGATGGAAGCTTGCTTCTATCAATCTTAGTGGCGAACGGGTGAGTAACGCGTAATCAACCTGCCCTTCAGAGGGGGACAACAGTTGGAAACGACTGCTAATACCGCATACGATCTAATCTCGGCATCGAGGATAGATGAAAGGTGGCCTCTACATGTAAGCTATCACTGAAGGAGGGGATTGCGTCTGATTAGCTAGTTGGAGGGGTAACGGCCCACCAAGGCGATGATCAGTAGCCGGTCTGAGAGGATGAACGGCCACATTGGGACTGAGACACGGCCCAGACTCCTACGGGAGGCAGCAGTGGGGAATCTTCCGCAATGGACGAAAGTCTGACGGAGCAACGCCGCGTGAGTGATGACGGCCTTCGGGTTGTAAAGCTCTGTTAATCGGGACGAAAGGCCTTCTTGCGAACAGTTAGAAGGATTGACGGTACCGGAATAGAAAGCCACGGCTAACTACGTGCCAGCAGCCGCGGTAATACGTAGGTGGCAAGCGTTGTCCGGAATTATTGGGCGTAAAGCGCGCGCAGGCGGATAGGTCAGTCTGTCTTAAAAGTTCGGGGCTTAACCCCGTGATGGGATGGAAACTGCCAATCTAGAGTATCGGAGAGGAAAGTGGAATTCCTAGTGTAGCGGTGAAATGCGTAGATATTAGGAAGAACACCAGTGGCGAAGGCGACTTTCTGGACGAAAACTGACGCTGAGGCGCGAAAGCCAGGGGAGCGAACGGGATTAGATACCCCGGTAGTCCTGGCCGTAAACGATGGGTACTAGGTGTAGGAGGTATCGACCCCTTCTGTGCCGGAGTTAACGCAATAAGTACCCCGCCTGGGGAGTACGACCGCAAGGTTGAAACTCAAAGGAATTGACGGGGGCCCGCACAAGCGGTGGAGTATGTGGTTTAATTCGACGCAACGCGAAGAACCTTACCAGGTCTTGACATTGATGGACAGAACCAGAGATGGTTCCTCTTCTTCGGAAGCCAGAAAACAGGTGGTGCACGGTTGTCGTCAGCTCGTGTCGTGAGATGTTGGGTTAAGTCCCGCAACGAGCGCAACCCCTATCTTATGTTGCCAGCACTTTGGGTGGGGACTCATGAGAGACTGCCGCAGACAATGCGGAGGAAGGCGGGGATGACGTCAAATCATCATGCCCCTTATGACCTGGGCTACACACGTACTACAATGGGAGTTAATAGACGGAAGCGAGATCGCGAGATGGAGCAAACCCGAGAAACACTCTCTCAGTTCGGATCGTAGGCTGCAACTCGCCTACGTGAAGTCGGAATCGCTAGTAATCGCAGGTCAGCATACTGCGGTGAATACGTTCCCGGGCCTTGTACACACCGCCCGTCACACCACGAAAGTCGGAAGTGCCCAAAGCCGGTGGGGTAACCTTCGGGAGCCAGCCGTCTAAGGTAAAGTCGATGATTGGGGTGAAGTCGTAACAAGGTAGCCGTATCGGAAGGTGCGGCTGGATCACCTCCTTTCTA
>OJYT01000037.1_pt1 | contig 69484 bp, 71 predicted proteins | sample 1601021 | NCBI WGS metagenome assembly OJYT01 (sample SAMN04436602, study PRJEB24849) | human gut metagenome | biome: human gut; feature: NICU; material: stool | host: Homo sapiens | place: USA: Saint Louis, MO | collected 2009-12-07 | reverse complement strand
TTCCGAACCGTCTCGCGACCTTCCACCTGGAGCCCATTGGGTGCGTAATCACTGAAGGCCGCGCTATTGTTAACACTGGGTGTGGTGTGTTTTTTGGCTGTTTTTTAGGTAAACGATCGCTCGACAGACAGTGTTACAACACGATTCCCTGAGTTTGATTAATACCGGATTTTTGCATTGTGTCATTTTTTCGTCGACTTAATATAAGCCCCGAAACAGCGTAAACACCTGTGGACGGTATTTCTGATGGAATACCAATGAAGTTCAAAATACGGGGTGGCTTGAGATGGATTGTTTGCAAGGATATGCGCTACCGCCACCTACAGATCAGGATTTCCCTTGCATTAATTGTCTGCGGAAATAGATCGTCGGAATAACCAAAAAACAGATATAAGGTTAAGTAGTAATATGAAAATGAAAAACGTGGCTGTGGCCTGTGCGCTGATGGCGGGAATGACTTTTACTGCATCTTCTGCTTATGCTGCAAAAAATGTTGAACCGACTAACGGTAAAATTCACTTCACTGGTTCTCTGGTTAATTCCGCATGCGGTCTGGCCCCAGAATCCAGCCCGGTGCAGGTAAATTTTGGTGAAATCCCAACTTCTCAGTTAAAAGACAACCAACGTGCTGGCGTTAAGCATGCCAAAATCGTGCTGCAGGGCTGTGATACGACCGTCGCGAAAACGGCTACTGTGACCTATACCCCGGCAACAATTGATTCAGATAACAACGCGCTGGCCGCGTTCACCTCGGGTACTGCAAAGGGTGCGGGCATCGGTATGGTTGACAGCGGCAACCAGGACGTGGAATGGGGCAAAGCGGCCTCTCAGGTCAACATTACCGATGGCGAAACCGACATTGATTTCGTCGCTTACCTGCAGGCAAACAACGCATCCGCAGCGGTAACTCCGGGTGATTTCGAATCTACCGTTAATTTCCAGATCGACTACCAGTAACGATCTGCAGCAGGCGCAATTATGCGCCTGCCTAACCCTTCCTGCGAATAACTGAAAGGAAATGCGGTGATGCCTGGATGGCGTATTTTACTGCTTTTTATCTTTATATCGCCTGCATGGGTTTTGGCTGACACTCATCGTCTTGTCAGTACGCCCGGCAAAATGCGCATGCGGGGAAATATTATTGAAGCTGCCTGTTATGTCGATCCGCGCGACCGGTCGCTACTGGTTGAATTTGATGACCTCTCAGCCAGAGATATTTCCGGTAAACCTGAAAAAGTATCTGCGCATGATTTCAGCATTCATTTGCTGGGATGTTCCCTTGGGGATTCTCAACATCCGGGGAGTCTGTTTCAACGCGCTAATATTACCTTTTCCGGCGCACCCGATAGTGACAATCCTGATTATCTGAGCGTGCAATCGGAAACTGAAAATTTAGCGATAGAAATATATGACGGCAAAGGACAGCAAATTCATCTGGGTGAGCCATCACCGGACTATGCGCTTAACCCAGGGAAAAACACGCTCAATTTTACGGCTTATTTGATCTCCCGCGACGGAAGAATGACATCCGGCGAATTTACTGCGGTCACGCATTTTGTTGTGAATTATCTCTGAGCTGCACTGCAATTCGGGTATCTGAAGGTTTGCGAACGAAAATGATCACGCTGAAAACAGATAAAAAACGTCTGGCGCTTTTTATTGCTCTGGTCTGTGCCTCTTCATGTGTTGAAGCGGATGAGGCCATTGAATTTAATACCGACGTACTGGATGCCAGCGACAGGCACAATGTCGATTTGCAGCGTTTTTCCGAAGGCAACTTTGTGACTCCCGGAGAATATCTGCTGGATGTTCGTATTAACAGCCAGGAGATCCCTCAGCAGTCGATTCGTTATATCGTCGACCCTGCCAACCCGCATAAATCCATGGCCTGTCTGACGCCACAACAACTTGAATTACTGGCGCTCAAAGAAGAGGCGCTGACCTATATTCACCCGATCAGCGCGGCCTGCTATGACATTTCCCGCCTGCCGGGAGTGGTGCTGAATAATAGCGCCGGCGTACTGGACATTACCGTGCCTCAGGCATGGATGAAATATACCGATCCAGACTGGACGCCGCCGGAGCGTTGGGATAACGGTGTCGCAGGGCTGATTTTTGACTACAGCGTTTCAGGTCAGGCCACACATTACGAGCAGGGCGGCGATCGTTATCGCTCTCTGTCTGGCTATGGACAGACTGGCTTTAACCTCGGCGCGTGGCGTTTTCGTGGCCAGTATCAAGCCAATTACGCTTCGGACGAGAACCGAGGGCGAATCGATTGGGATCAGATCTATGCCTATCGCCCGTTACCGATGCAGGCGGCAAAACTGACGCTCGGCGAAATCTACCTGAATTCTCAGGTTTTTGATTCGGTACGTTTCACCGGGGCGAACCTCGCCAGCGACGAACGCATGCTGCCGCCGAATTTGCAGGGCTACGCGCCCGAAGTACATGGCATCGCGCGCAGCAATGCGAAGGTCACTGTCAGTCAGCAGGGGCGTGTTATCTATCAAACCACCGTTCCTGCGGGGCCATTTAATATTCAGGATCTGCACGGCTCGGTACGCGGCACGCTGGATGTTCGCGTCGAAGAGCAGGATGGTAGTGTACAAACCTTTCAGGTCAATACGGCCGATATTCCTTACCTGACGCGCCCGGGCTATGTTCGCTACAACGCCGCGGTCGGTAAGCCATCGCGTTATAACCACGACGTCCAGGGGCCTGCGTTTTATAGCGGTGATTTTTCCTGGGGGGTCAGCAATGCGTGGTCGCTGTATGGCGGCGCGTTGCTCACTGGCGATCGTTATAACGCCTGGTCGATGGGGATTGGGCGGGATTTGAGCTGGCTGGGTGCGCTGTCGGCTGACGCGACGCAATCCGTGAGTCGGGTGAAGCACCAGGCTGAACAAAAAGGGATGTCCTTTAAGCTCAGCTATGCCAAAACCTTTGATGAGTACAACAGCGCCATCACCTTTGCTGGTTACCGCTTTTCACAGCGTAATTTCCGCACCTTCTCGCAGTTCCTTGACGAGCAGTATGAAAATAACAACAGCGCCGGCAACGAAAAAGAGATGTACACCATCACCGGTAACAAGACCTTTTTTGCTGACGACCCGCAATTAGCGACCACGCTGTACCTGACCTATACCCACCAGAATTACTGGGATCGTGGCTCTCAGGATCGTTACGGGTTGTCGATGGGACACAGCTTTTCGTTCGCAGGCATTCAGGGGATCAGCGCCAACCTTTCCGCTTACCGTTCTGAGTATCAGGGCAAACGGGACGACAGCCTTTCGCTGTCCATTTCGGTGCCATGGAGCGATGGCCGCTCCATGGATTATGAAGTGCAAAACAGCGGCAACCAGACCAGTCAGATGGTTTCGTATTCCGATAACCGCGACCGTAACAATCCATGGCGACTGCGCGCAGGGGTTTCCGGTGAAGGGCACACCGCGTTTGATGGTTACTACAAGCATCGCAGCATGATGGCTGAGCTTGAGTCTAACGTCAGCTGGCAGCAATCACGTTATTTCTCCGTTGGCGGCACGATGCGCGGCGGCTTTACCGCAACGCGTCACGGCGCGGCGCTGCATAACAGCCAGGCGTCAATGAATACCGCCAGGGTGATGGTTGATACCGACGGTGTGGCGAATGTACCGCTGAACGGTGAACAGGCGCACTCAAACCGCTTCGGTATTGCCGTCGTACCGGACGTCGTCAGCTATCACAGCTTTGATACCCGTATCGATGTAGACGCAATGGACGAGGATATTTCCGCGACCAAAGCCATCGTCACCAACACCCTGACGGAAGGCGCGATTGGTTATCAGCGCTTCGCCGTGGCGCAGGGGCAAAAAATGATGGCGCTGCTGCGCCTGAAGGATGGCTCTGTACCGCCGTTTGGAGCCGAAGTGTTTAACGCCAACGGTGTCAGCGTCGCCATGGTGATGGAAAACGGCATGGCCTGGATTGCGGGTGTGAATCCAGCTGAGCGTCTTTCTGTTGCCTGGGGCGGTCGTGCTCAGTGTCACTTACAGGTGCCGCAACAAATCAACCCGGAGGGTAACGTGCTGTTGCCTTGTGAATAATTTCAATAACCTGAATGAATTTTGTCATGAAAAATAAAGCTTTTTACTCCGTGCAGCGTTGGCTGAAACCCGTGGCCTGCGGTCTGCTTTTTATTGCAGAGATCAACGCCTCATGGGCGGGTATCGCACTTGACCGTACGCGCCTGATCATCACTGGTGATGCGCGCTCTGTCAGCGCGAACTTAACCAACACCAGTCCGAGCATTCCGTTTCTGGCTCAGTCGTGGGTGGAAGACGCCAATGGAACAAAAATTACTTCGCCGCTGATGGTTTTACCGCCGCTACAACGGATTAACGGCGGGCAAAAGGGCATTGCACGTGTGACGAAAACCAGCGGTATTAACGCTCTGCCACAGGATCGAGAAAGTCTGTTCTACCTGAACGTGCGCGAAATTCCGCCCAAGCCGGATAAGCCGAACGTTCTGCAGCTGGCGATGCAGTCGCGTATCAAACTGTTCTACCGTCCGACCGCTATCGTGCCGGAAACACCGGGCGCCGTGTGGCAAAACCAACTGGTCTTTCATAAGCAGGGCCTGCGCTGGAGTGTGGATAACCCAACGCCGTACTTCGTCACCTTGATCGGCTTAAGCCGCAAACCTGAAGCTCAGGGCGGCGACAGGCTGACTGACTTCCCTGGGGTTATGGTTTCACCAAAGTCCTCTCGCGATTTCAGTGTGACCGACGGCAGCGTTAGCCAGTTCAGCATGATGTATGTGAACGATTTTGGCGGTCATCCCGAATTGAAATTCAGCTGCACAGGCAATGTGTGTAAAGCATTGCCAATGGAGCAACAGCCCCGGTAACAGGATTCGTAAATGAAAAAGATGCTTTGCGCTCTGCTGATGGCGGGCATGGCCTGCTCGGTTCAGGCCACAAGCGGTCGCCAGGATATGAGCAACGTGTCCGGTGAGTATGGCAATGTCCGCTTTCATGGTCGGGTATTCGTTTCGCCGTGCGTGCTGGATATGGCCTCCCGCGATCAGACTATCGATCTTGGTGATATTTCCGCCAGCCGATTTCGCCAGGGCGGCGATCGCAGCGATCCGGTATTGGTTACGCTGTATCTGAACGGCTGTTTAAAGGGCTCCGGTCATACCTTAAGGGATTTTCCCGGGCAGACCAGTGAGATGCCTGAGCTTGCTTACAGCACGGTGGAGCGTGGTGTTTCGATGACGATGATGGCTGAAGGCGCACCGGAAAACAGCGATTTGGGGCGCATTCGTGGCGATGTTCGCGGCGCGGGCATCCGGCTACTGACTGAACGTAAGCAGTTGATCCACCTGAATCAACCGCAACGCATGTGGATCCTCAAACCGGGCGATAACGCCATTCATTTTCTTGCCGCGCTGGAATCTTTTGGGCGAGAGGTGACTGCCGGAGAATTTAACGGTCTGGTCAGACTTAAGCTGGAGTATCTATGAGCGTATTGCGCAAAATGCTGCTGTGGGGGGTGCTGGCAGGCTGTCCTCTGGCCGGGCAGGCATTTACACAGGGAGAAGGTGAGCCGGAAGGTGGGGCGCCGCATCAGTACGATATTGAACTGAACTCGCTGGATGTCAGCAAAAACCACGTGGGCGGCAGAACGGAGCCGTTTCCCTGGAATCTTGGCAGTTGGTATGTAGTGGATTTTCACTGCGAACAGGCTGACATCTCCCGACAACCGATTTACTACACCACCACGACCACGATGCCGCCTTCCAATCAGGGAGCGAACCGTTTTCGCCTAAACGAGTATCTGGATGTGGAAGTACAGGTGTGGGTCGCCGGGCGTTATAACAACTACGTTCAGGCACCTTTTACCAATTTTTCAAATCGTTATAACGATCATAGCTGCAAAAAGCGCAAAGGTTACGAGCGGGCTACCAACATAGAAAGTGGCTCAAAAGGGAAAGTGACGTTTATTGTCACAAAACCCATTATTAATGGCATCAATATTACCTCCCAGTCGCTGGTGGAGGTTGCTGGGCGCTTAGGGGATGCTGGTCCTACGCCGACAACGCCAATTTCCCGCGTGGTGATTAAATCCGGGCTGATTACCGTACCGGACAAATGCACCTTCAACCGGGGAGACAAAATCAGCATTGAGTTTGGCGATTTGCCAGGATCCGCTGCCCGGCTCAACGGCACTAACTATAGTAAGCCAATCCCTATACATGTGGTGTGTGAGGGCGGCAGCTTCGATCAGGGCGCGCTGAATATCAATCTTGGCGTGCAAACGACCACGGCGTCAGGCACGGCGGGATTTAACGGTAATCTCCTCGGCACGTTAAGCGGCGGACAAAAACGCGACGATCTCGGCATTATGCTTAAAGACGAGAGTGGTGGCACCGTCGTGCCCAATCAATTTTACAACGTGAAGGGGTTTTACCAGAATCAGGGCGACTGGAATCTCACCGCCGCGCCGGTGGCAAAGCCGGGCGTGGGAAGTGTGAAGGAAGGTGAATTTGAAGCCTCTGCCACCGTTGTCGCGCAGTTTCAGTAGGGGGATGTCATGAGATTCTCGGCGTTATTCGCGACCGTTATGTTGCTGCTTGGCAGCATGGCACAGGCCGACACCAAACTGGTCGGCGGCGATATGTATTTTCACGGCACCATCAGAGCGCTGGCCTGCAGCCTTGCACCGGGTGGCGACAAAATCGAGGTCGATTTCAAGCAAATCGCGACGCAGGATCTCTATCTCTCGGGGCGCAGTAAGCCGGAAAAATTCAGCATCCAGTTACGCGACTGCAATCCTGAGGTTTTCCGTGGGATCTCGGTTACCTTCAGCGGTCGTGAGGATGCGGAGCTGGCCGATCATCTGGCGCTGGATAGCAGTGAACAAGGCGGCGCGTCAGGGATCGGGATTGGGATGAGCGAAGAGGACGGCACGGCAATCCGCCTTGATGAGAGCACATCAGTCAAAGAGATAACAGAAGGTTCGATGACGCTGAATTTTTTGGCGTGGGTCGCCGCGGAGCCATCGGCGATAAAAAATCAGTCTCTCGAATACGGTCCGTTCAGCGCCAGCGGGACCTGGACGTTGAACTACCAGTAGCATGATGAACGTACTGAATCGCATTGCGCCGCTGCCTGCGCAGAAATTATTGCTCGGTATTAGTCTGTTTTTCTGGTGTGGGGCCATGCATTTCTACTGGCCGAACAACGGCGGCAGCGGTCTGTCGTTGCCGCTTAATATTACGAGCTGGATCTACGCTGTTGTACTGGCTGCAAGCGCATTGATGCTGGCGCCTCGTCAACGCTGGCGCATCACTGTGCCAGCTGCGGGTTTTACGATCGGGGCGTTCATCCTGATGTTGCTTTGCCTGCTAACACCTGACGTCAGGCAGGCCAAGGCACTACTGGTGGCGGGGGCGTTACTGGGAGGTGTGAGCGTCTATCTGGTCACATTGCAAATTCCTCTCACGGCAAACACCCTGACGGCACTGCTGGCCCTGCTATGGGGGGCGTGCGTGATTGAATGTCTGGTGTTTGTCTATCAGTACTGGCATTTGCCGGGTGTTGATTACTGGGAGTTTGCCTGGCGACGTGGTACACGACCTTACGGCATTTTTCAGCAGGTCAACCTGCTGGCCAGCTTTACGGCCTGTGGCGTGTTGCTGTCAGCCACGCTCTTTTTACGGCTGCGCGACGGGTATCGAATTGTCATCGGGGTTGGCCTGGTGATGATGGGATTTGTGCTGCATGAATCCCAGTCGCAAACCGGTTACCTGTCTCTGGTAGTCGGTGAAGTGCTGCTGCTGGCGGTTTTCCCGGCGCAACGGCGTACGTTGTTACTACTCCAGTTACCGTTGGCGTCAGGCATGGCGACGGGGTCGCTCGCTCGCCATTTTTTGTCCGTAGCAACGGTCGATCATTTCACCACTTCCCAGGTGCGCTGGACGGTACTCAAAACGTCGTTGGCATTATTTGCCGAACGCCCGTGGACGGGGTGGGGTGTGGGCAGTTTTGCCGCCGTGTTTCTCGAACGTGCGGGACCGTTGGGGTTGAGCAGCATCTCGCATCCGCACAATGAACTGGTGTTATGGCTGGTGGAGGGCGGTCTGGTTGGGCTGGTGGGAGCGCTGTGTTTTATTGCGAGTGGTTTCTGGCTCTGGAGGCATGGAAATCGTTGGCGTCGCGCCTGTCTGGTGGCGGCGCTGCCGGTGGTGATTCATATGCTGACGGAATACCCCGTCAGGCAGTCAACGCCGCATTGGCTACTGCTGATCCTGTTGCTTCGATGTGCAGACAGCGACCGAGCTGGAATACGCCTGGCGCTTACCTCGACGTGGCTGATTCGCGCGCCAGGGGTTATCTCGCTACTGACAGTCGCGCCATTGCTGCTTCTCACGCTGCATACGCAACAGCAACTGACGCTGGCGGAGAGGCAGTCATCGCAGTGGCATCTTGCCGAATCGCTCCCTGTAGGAGGCTGGCTTCTTACCAGTCGCTATCGGTTTGATGTCCAGATGGGGTATCTGCAACGGTATCAGCGTACTCGGGACGCTCGTTGGCTGGAGGCGGTTCGCCGCTGGGCGCCTGACTATGTGCGCGTTCACCCAGACCCTAATGTCTCCTTCACGCAAATCTTGCTGGCGTTGCAACAGCGCGACCTTGTCGAGGCGCATCGTCTGGCGATGCGCTTTTGCCTGATATACCCGAACGATCGCCGTATCCCGTGGCTGCAGGATGCACGACGTCCTTTTAATAAAATAATGGAATGATATGAACAGATTCAGCGAACAGGCCCGTTATGTGCCAGAACTTCCCCGCAACGCCGAACTGCTGCAGATCACTGGGATCCGTTTGCAGCGCATTCATTTTTTTGATGACGTATCGCTGGATGTCTGTGAAGTGTTAAGTCAGGTACGCACTCCGCTCCCACTGGATTTGTTTTTCAAGCACCTTTCAATTGCGGCAAAACAGCAGCTTTTTCTATGGCAAATGCAACGGGTGCTGGCTCTTTCTGGAAGCTATTCGTTGAATTTATCCGTCAGGATGCTGACCTGTCTGTCATGGGTCACGCGTCTCACAAAGCAGGTGCATCAGGGGCGGATTGTTATTGAGATTCAGGATCCGGGCTCCATGATGCGGCTGGAGAAGGCAGAGCAGCAGGCCGTATGCATCGCCGTAAAAACGCTGGTGCGTCACGGGTTTCGCGTGTGGCTGGATGATGTTTCACCTGAGCTATTTTTTGTCTGGCGGCTGTCGGGCATCCGTTTCGATGCCATCAAAATTGAAAGTGGAATGTTTCATCAGTTCAGAACATCGGAGTGGCAGTTGAGGGTTCTGGTCAATCAGTTTCGTGGGCTGGGTGAACGGGTTGTCATTGAGGGGGTAGAAACGCCACAGGATTATGCCATTTGCCGTATGAGCGGCGCAGATGCTGTACAGGGTTTTTTGTTTGAACAGGCGATTTTACCGAAAAGCCTGAATCATTGCTGATTCAGGCTCTGGCAATTATTCGCTTAGCGTCTGTGCGATGTCTTTTTGCACCTGCTGGCGCTGTTCTGGAGTCAGCACTTTGTTCAGGTCAAAATAGTATTTCACGCGATAATAACGCGCCTGCTGTTCGATGTTGCTGAATGCCGAAAGCTGTTTTTTGACGGCTGCTTCATCCCACTTCCCGGACTTGATGACGTCAATCAACGCGCCGTCTTTAACATCCTTCACCGAAATCTGGCTTACGTTGGTTTCAAGCTGCTGGTGCAGTTTTTTAATCTGCGCAATCTGGTCAGTGCTCAACTTAAGATGTTGTACTATCGGATCCTGGGCTGGAGCCGGAACATTAGATGTGGTTGCTGCAAGCGTGCTAAAAGAAGCGCCAGCCACGGTAACTGCCAGCAAAGTCATGCGTAAGAAGTTCTTCATGTCGAGATCCTGATAAGGGAATTATTAACATTGTCAGTCACTCGCTGGTTACGAGTGATTATCTTTTGCAGGATACGATGCCCACCGCATGTCGCCACGCGAATTTGTTTTGCGGTTGGTTACGGAGTGAAACAATCCCGCCACGGAAAAACGTTATGCAGCGGGAGTGAAGGCGATAGTTATAGCGTGAACGGGTCGGCATCCTGCCAGGCGGGAAATTTCTCGCGATATTCACGCAGCGCTGAGAGAGACAGTTCTGCGTCAATGCGTGTGGCCTGATGCGGCTCGGCGGTGGCAATAATCTCACCCTGCGGATTAATCACCCGGCTGTCACCGCGATAATGATGCCCGTTACCGTCAGTGCCCACGCGGTTACATCCTGCTACATAAGCCTGATTCTCAATCGCCCGTGCGGCAAGCAGAACCTGCCAGTGCAGAGAACGCGGCGCAGGCCAATTGGCAACATACAACGCAAGGTCGTAATCGTTGCGATTGCGCGACCATACCGGAAAACGCAGGTCATAACAGACCAACGGTAGAATGCGCCAGCCGCGCCATTCAACAATAACGCGCGCGTCACCCGCCTGGTAATGCTGGTGCTCATCCGCCATGCGGAATAGATGGCGCTTGTCGTAGAAATGCACATTACCTTCGGGTTCAACCAGCAAAAAACGATTCACCGGCCCCCGTTCAGACTGTATCGCCGCGCTACCTGCTATCAGGGCATTTGTCTGCTGCGCTTTGCTACGCATCCAGCTTACGACTTCCTCTTGCGGCAACGATTTATTTGCCGCTTCCATGGCAAATCCGCTGGTAAACATCTCAGGCAATACAATGACATCACGTCCGGCGACGGTTTCCAGTTGTCGGTCAAAATGGCGCAGGTTGGCCGGGCCATCCATCCAGATCAATGGTTGTTGCAGCAGAGTAATTTTCAAACCAGGCACGATCGAGGCTCCTCGTTGAACAACATTTTGACACTGTAGCATGAGCATTAATGAAAATGTGGCAATAAAAAGCCCCGCATTAAGCGGGGCTAAACGTCGTGCGAGTGTCGTTATGCGGCTTCGACTTTACGCACTTTCTCTGGCAGCTTTACCGGCTGAGTCGCCAGCTCTTCGGGTTCAAAGTCATCCACGTTGATACTGCGCAGGCGGCTCGCTTCGGCTTTCACCAGAATCGCGGCTTCATCTTTATCAATCAGCCCTTTCGCCAGCGCATTGTGCGCCAGTTCGTCGAGACGGGTAAATGGCAGGTTTTTACCCAACTCTTTACAGATCCGCTGGTGGATTGGGTCGGCTGCAATCACGTCCAGCAGCGCCTCTTCCAGCAAACCAACCGGGTTATGCTCGCTTGGCGTCAGATATTGACCGCGACCAATACGAGAACGAGTAGCGCTCGGAACCTGCAAAATCTTCGCGACTTTATGATCCAATTTGTCAGACGGTGCATGGTAGTGGCGACCGGTAGGGAAGATAACCACATTCAGCAAGCCCGCGACCAGACGGTTCGGGAAGTTCTTCAGCAGATCGTCCATCGCCTGTTCCGCTTTGTACAACGCATCCTGAACGCCCCAGTGAACCAACGGCAGGTCCGCTTCATGACGGCCTTCGTCGTCATAACGCTTCAGCACCGCGGAGGCCAGATACAGCTGACTTAACACATCGCCCAGACGTGCGGAGATACGTTCACGACGCTTCAGACTACCGCCCAGTACAGCCATCGACACATCTGAAAGCAGGGCCAGGTTGGCGCTCAGACGGTTCAGGTGCTGGTAGTAACGTTTGGTCGCATCGCCAGTTGGCGTGCTGCTGGTTAAACCACGCGTCAGGCCAAGCCAGAAGCTACGCACTTTGTTACTGCCGACGTGACCGATGTGTTTGAACAGCAGCTTGTCGAACGCATTCACATCGTTACTCTGTGCCGCAGCCATCTCTTCCAGAACATACGGATGGCAGCGAATCGCACCCTGACCGAAGATCATCATGCTACGGGTCAGAATGTTGGCACCTTCAACGGTAATAGCGATTGGCGCACCTTGATAAGCACGGGCGAGGAAGTTGCTTTCGCCAAGCATAATGCCTTTACCGCCAGTGATATCCATCGCATCGATGATTGACTGCTGTCCGCGGTGGGTGCAGTGATATTTCACGATGGCCGACAACACCGCCGGTTTTTCACCCAGCATAATGCCGTAGGTAATCAGTGATGCTGCAGCGTCCATCACGTAGGCGTTACCGGCAATACGTGCCAACGGCTCTTCAATACCTTCCATCTTGCCGATAGAGATTTTGAACTGGCGACGAATGTGCGCATACGCGCCGGTGGCCATCGCGACCGATTTCACGCCGCCCGTCGAGTTAGATGGCAGGGTAATACCACGTCCCACAGACAGGCATTCCACCAGCATGCGCCAGCCCTGACCGGCCATTTTCGGACCACCGATGATATAATCAATTGGTACAAACACATCTTTGCCCAGTGTCGGACCGTTCTGGAACGGCACGTTCAGCGGGAAGTGACGACGCCCAATTTGTACACCTGGCGTTGAGGTTGGGATCAGCGCACAGGTAATGCCAAGATCTTCTTCGCCACCCAGCAGTTTTTCCGGGTCGGAGAGTTTAAATGCCAGACCCAGCACGGTAGCGATAGGCGCCAGCGTGATATAGCGTTTGTTCCAGGTCAGGCGCATACCCAGCACCTGCTGGCCCTGCCAGTCGCCCATACAAACTACGCCGGTATCAGGGATCGCGCCTGCGTCGGAGCCGGCTTCCGGGCTGGTCAGAGCAAAGCATGGGATCTCCTGACCGCGAGCCAGACGTGGCAGATAATGATTTTTCTGCTCTTCGGTGCCGTAATGTTGCAGCAGTTCGCCTGGGCCTAATGAGTTAGGCACGCCAACGGTGATCGCCAGGATCCCAGAAACGCCGGAGAGTTTCTGTAGAACGCGAGCCTGAGCATATGCTGAGAATTCCAGCCCGCCGTACTCTTTCTTAATGATCATCGCGAAGAAGCGGTGTTCTTTCAGATATGCCCACAGTTCCGGAGGCAGATCCGCGAGTTCGTGAGTGATCTGAAAGTCGTTCGCCATTCGGCACGCTTCTTCCACTGGACCATCAATAAACGCTTGCTCTTCAGCAGTCAGATGCGGCTGAGGATAGTTATGCAGTTTTTTCCAGTCAGGCTTGCCCTGGAACAGGTCACCTTCCCACCAGGTCGTACCGGCATCAATCGCTTCTTTCTCAGTACGCGACATCGGCGGCATGACTTTACGGAAACCGCGGAACACCGGTGCAGAGATCATAGATTTGCGCATCGGCGTAAAGTTAAACGGTACGAGAATAATGGCCAGAGGAACCAGCAGCCAGACTGACCACAGGCCAGCCACGCCAAGCGCGGCCGTCCAGGCGAGCAAAATTAAGCTGCTGAGGAATAAGCTCACGCGGTGATAAAACAGAACGCTGAGCAGAACAACCGTAGCGATAATACTCAAAATCATCATAACGAAAAGCTCCCTTGCTTGTAGGAGGTCTGACCACTTGTGATGATATGGTTGTAGTGGATGTAAATTCTTTTAGCAATGTGTTTACAAAATAATTACAACAAAGCTCACATTGTTGCTGTTTTAACCGGCACAAAAAATCAAAAGCCGTAGCCATTCCTGTGGCTTGTACTTCTCGCTGGTAGCGCTATCCGGTACACTGCACCTTGTCATTTACATTCATACTGAAGGATATCCTCATGTACCAGGATCTTATTCGTAACGAACTGAGCGAAGCGGCGGAAACGCTGGCTAATTTTCTTAAAGATGACGCCAATATTCACGCCATTCAGCGCGCGGCGGTCCTGTTGGCAGACAGCTTTAAAGCCGGCGGTAAGGTACTTTCTTGCGGTAACGGCGGTTCCCATTGCGACGCGATGCACTTTGCCGAAGAGCTGACCGGACGCTATCGTGAAAACCGTCCTGGTTACCCTGCTATCGCTATCTCTGACGTCAGCCATATCTCCTGCGTCAGCAACGATTTCGGTTACGATTATGTGTTCTCTCGCTACGTAGAAGCCGTGGGTCGTGAGGGAGATGTCCTGTTAGGCATCTCGACTTCGGGTAATTCCGGTAACGTAATTAAAGCGATTGCCGCAGCGCGTGAGAAAGGGATGAAAGTTATCACCCTGACCGGTAAAGATGGCGGCAAAATGGCGGGCAGCGCGGATATCGAAATTCGCGTGCCGCACTTTGGCTACGCTGATCGTATTCAGGAAATTCATATCAAAGTGATTCATATCCTGATCCAGTTGATCGAAAAAGAGATGGTTAAACCATAAGAAGACGATTGCCGGATGGTGGCTGAAGCCGTATCCGGCCTACATGAGCACCACGTAGGCCTGATAAGCGCAGCGCCATCAGGCAGTTCACGGTTTTAAGGTAGGTGATGTATGTGCGAACTGCTCGGGATGAGCGCCAATGTGCCAACCGATATCTGCTTTAGCTTCACCGGCCTGGTCCAGCGCGGCGGAGGTACCGGGCCGCACAAAGACGGCTGGGGTATTACGTTTTATGAAGGTAAGGGCTGCCGTACGTTTAAAGATCCGCAACCCAGCTTTAATTCGCCTATCGCCAAACTGGTACAAGACTATCCCATCAAATCCTGTTCCGTGATTGCCCATATTCGTCAGGCGAATCGTGGAGAAGTAGCGCTGGAAAATACCCATCCATTTACCCGTGAACTATGGGGACGTAACTGGACGTATGCCCATAACGGGCAGCTCAACGGTTATAAATCACTGGAGACCGGTAATTTCCGCCCGGTCGGTGAAACCGACAGCGAAAAAGCCTTCTGCTGGCTGCTCCACAAGCTGACGGAGCGTTATCCGCGCACGCCTGGCAATATGACGGCGGTGTTTAAATATATCGCGATGCTGGCAGGAGAACTGCGGGAGAAGGGCGTCTTCAACATGCTGTTGTCTGACGGACGTTATGTGATGGCCTTCTGCTCGACCAATTTGTTTTGGATCACGCGTCGTGCGCCGTTTGGCGTGGCGACATTGTTGGATCAGGATGTGGAGATTGATTTTAGCTCAGAGACCACACCCAATGATGTGGTCACCGTAATTGCCACTCAACCGTTAACCGGCAATGAAACCTGGCAAAAGATTATGCCAGGCGAGTGGGCATTATTTTGTCTCGGGGAGCGTGTAGTTTGATGCCAGTTGCGGCTGAACGACTTCGTGGCTCAACGGCTTGCTGACGACGTAACGACCATCGACGACGGAAACGGTCGGTGGTTTACGTGTTTGTTCAAAGTAATCGTATCCCGGCTTTAACTGGGTCCAGAAATCTTTGTAATACGAGAACTTATGGCGCTGCATGTTGGCATCGGTCATGCGGAACGGGTAAATGCTAACCTGTACGCTGGACTGCCCGAACACCAGAGCTCCGGTCACAAACTGGAAAATCTCATCAATGCCGTTGTCGGTCATTGCGTAGCAGCCGACGGAAACACAGGCGCCGTGGATCATCAGGTATTTACCTTCATAACCGTGGGCGCGATCGTAGGCATTAGGGAAACCAATGTTAATCGCTTTATAGAAGCGGCTATCCGGTTTCAGCTGTCCACGCTGAACGCTGTAAAACCCTTCCGGACTTTTGAAATCACCCTGACGCTGTTTCGGCCCTAAGCCACCGGAATAATTACAGATCTTATAACTGTCGAGCAATTGATACTGTTCGCCCATCTTGACGTACAGATCCAACGTTCGCTCTTCTTTGAAGATCTGGATATAAACGGGGGAGCCCATTAATTGCTGCTTATATTCTTTGCTGACAGGCGTAGTCGGGCTGCTGCTGCTCAGCAAACCGGCAAACGAAACGCACGGCAATAAAAGCATCGCAAGAAAAAATGCGATTTTACGCATACTGCTTATTCCTTGATAAAACGATCACACACGCCAGGACGGCAAAAGAGTCCCCAAATCGGATAAATCTGGATCTGGAGCGCTCACATTATCACCCAGAGAGTTTTTCGCAAGTCTCTCGTGCTGCGTTTACACTTTAGATTTTCTTTATACGGATAATTGTGCTTAAAGTCTGTCAGACACTGGCGTATTTTGCGGGTGAGCGACCGTCATTGAGCCCTATTAGTGCAAAATTCCTAATGTATTGAATTTAAAAAATTAATACTTTAATAATCAAATATTAAAATGGAATACCTAGTAATAGCGGTAGACTGCTCGGAACGTGTTTGATCAGGTATTTTTGTTTTCATGTTTTTTGTCTCTGCACCCCGACGCTTTTTGCCGGGTCTGCTGTCTTTGTGTGTTGTGTTGTCCTCACCGTCTGTCGCCAAAGTTCAGCCTTTCTTATCTGACGCCCATGTAAGCTATGCGGCGCAAATGCGCATGCGTAATCGTGCCCGGCTGCTGAAGCAGTATCACGCACAGGTAAAAAAGCAGGCAAGCTACGTGGTGGAAGGCAACGCAGACAGTAAAAGCGCGCTGCGCCAGCAGAACCGGGCACTGATTAAACAGCATCCGGAGTGGTTCCCTGGCCCACTAAAAGCCAGCGACCATCGCTGGCAGGAACTGGCTGAGAATGACCATTTTCTCAGTAGCAATCATCTACACAATATCACTGAAGTGGCCATCCACCGACTTGAGCAACAGCTCGGTAAACCCTATTTGTGGGGCGGTACCGATCCGGATGAAGGGTTTGACTGTAGCGGGCTGATTTTTTATGCCTACAACAAAATCCTGGCGGCAAAATTGCCCCGGACAGCGAATGAAATGTATCACTATCGACGGGCAACGATTGTCGCTAACCGCGATCTTCGCCGTGGTGATTTAGTGTTCTTTCATATTCACAGCCGGGATATTGCCGATCATATGGGCGTCTATTTGGGGCAGGGACAATTTATTGAATCACCGCGGACAGGAGAAACAATTCGGGTGAGCAATTTATCCGATGACTTCTGGCAGGATCATTATCTAGGCGCTCGTCGTATTCTTACGGAAAATACGATTCTGTAATCAAAAAGGCGGTGTAATGACACCGCCTCGGCAGGCGTTAACTTAACGCCCCCATGATCTTTAATTCCAGTTCATCCGGAACTTCGTTATAAGACAACACCTGTAGGCCCGGGGCAAACAGGCGCGCATAGCGCGCGAGCAAAGGACGTAACTGCGGCGCGACCAGCAGCACAGGCTCTTTCCCCGCCGCTTTCATCTGTTCTTTTATCTGCGGCATATTGGTCTGAAACTGATTCAGCATATTGGGATCGACCGGCACGCTATCCAGCACCACTTTTCCACTTTGCTGAGCCTGATTCACCACATTCGCCAGCAGATTCTCCAGTTCACTGTTCAGCGTATATACGGCCAGCTCATCTTTGCGCACAAACGGGTGGGTAATGCTGCGACGGAGCGCCAGACGCACATCCGCCGTTAACAAAATATGATCTTTGGTCACGGTGCTACTGGCGACAAGTACGGTGGCTATGGTGACGATATCGCGCAATGACACACCTTCGATAAGCAGCGCCCGGTACACTTTCAAGAGCTGGCTGTAATTCAGCGCTGCGCTCAAATCTTCCGCCAGACGTGGCGCCATAGAAGAAAGGCGGTTATGCAACTGCGTAATGTCATCGTAATTAAACAGCTCTGGAATATAGTTACGAATGATCTTATTCACATGCGTCGCAATGACGCTGGCACTATCAATAACCTGGTACCCCATATTTAACGCTTTAGCTTTTTGCGCCGGAACAATCCAGGTGACCGGCATACCATAGGCCGGATCGTGGCCTAAAACACCGTCGATCTCGCCATAGGTTTCACTGGAGGGCAGCGCCATCAGCTTATCTGCGGGAATATCGGCTTCATCGGCCTTGATCCCATTGATAAAAATGGCGTACTGGGTCGGTTTAAGGCGGAAGTTTTCGCGGATGCGAATTTCCGGCAGCAGTACGCCGTTCGTGTCTGAGATCACCTGTCGCACACCGCGAATGCGTTGAGTGAGCGGATTCCCTTTGGATTTATCGACCAACGACACCAGCTTATATCCCAGGCTCAGGCTGATAGGTTCTATTAAGGGGATAGTTTCCCAACTGACCTGTTGCTCGGTGGTTTCAGCGATGGTTTTGGTCAGCGTTTCGAGATTTTTCTCTTCGGTCTCAGCCACCTTCGGTCGCTTGCTCATGCGCCAGGCGGTGAATCCCAGCAGGGCGCTGAAAATCAGGAAGGGGAAATGCGGCATCCCCGGCACCACTGCCAGCACAAACATAATGCTGGTGGCGGTATACAGCACGGAGGGGCTGGCCAGCAGTTGGCTACGTACGTCCGTGGCAATATCGCCGCTGTCGCTTACGCGGGTGACGATGATCGCTGCTGCTGTCGACAACAGCAGAGAAGGGATCTGGGCGACCAGGCCGTCACCGATGGTCATCAGTACGTATTGCTGGAAGGCGGCTTCGGCGCTTAAATCGTATTTAAAGATCCCGATACAGACGCCGCCGATCAGGTTGATAGCTAGGATCATCATCCCGGCGATGGCATCGCCGCGCACGAACTTTGACGCACCATCCATAGCGCCATAGAAATCCGCTTCGCCCGCTACGTCTTTACGTCGCGCTTGCGCCTGCGCCTGATTAATCAGTCCTGCGTTCAGATCGGCGTCGATCGCCATCTGCTTACCGGGCATGGCGTCCAGCGTAAAACGGGCAGAAACTTCGGAGATACGCTCCGCACCTTTGGTCACCACGATAAAGTTAATGATCATCAGAATGATGAACACCACAAAACCGACGACAAAGTTACCGCCGATCACCACCTGACCGAAAGACTCAATCACCTTACCGGCAGCGCCTGCGCCCATATGCCCATGCAGTAACACCACGCGTGTTGACGCCACGTTCAGGGTCAAGCGCATTAAGGTGGTGATCAGCAGAATGGTCGGGAACAAGCTGAATTCGAGCGGGCGTTTTGCGGAAACGGCCACCAGCAGCACCATCACCGCCAGCACGATGTTAAAGGTGAACAGAATATCCAGCAGGGCTGGTGGTAGTGGCAGGATCACCATCGCCAGGATACACAGTATGACCAGCGGAATGCCGATGTTACCGTTACGCAGCAGCGCGAGGAATTGTTTAGTTGTTTTCGGCATCCAGTTTAAGAACCTCTTTTGGAATGGAAATATGTCTGTTCAGAGAAGGGCGGGCCTGGGAACCATCACGCCAGTGTTTCATTTGCAGTACATAGGTCAGGACGTGTGCAATCGCCCGATACAGTTGAAATGGGATCTGTTGATTCACCTGGGTGGTGTAATAAACGGAGCGTGCCAGCTTAGGAAACTCAACGATTTCAATATTGCTTTCTACCGCTACCTGCCTGATATACAGCGCGATTTCATCGGTGCCTTTGGCAACCACGAAAGGCGCTGCGGCGCGTGACTGGTCGTACTGTAGCGCCACGGCATAGTGGGTTGGGTTGGTGATCACCACATCGGCTTTTGGCACAACTTTGCGAATTTGCCCCATCGCCATTTGCCGTTGCAGGCGACGGATCCTGGCCTTAACCTCGGGTTTACCTTCTTGATTTTTATACTCTTCTTTCACTTCCTGTTTCGTCATCTTCAGCCCTTTGGTGAACATTTTTTTCGCCAGAGGGACATCGATCAACGCGAAGAAAACAAACAGGATGACAAAGTTGCGCATGATGCTGCTGTACAGCGCCAGACCATCACTGATGGCCTGTTTGAAATGAAGCTCTTGTAAGCCGAGAAACGCGGCAACGTTATTGCGTACGCTGATCCATAGCATCACCAGCAGCACTATCGCTTTGAGCGTCATCTTGCCGGTATCCACAAGATGATCGGTAGAAAACAGGCGACCAATACCTTTGAGCGGGCTTAATTTGCTAAAGTCCGGCAAAATTTTCTTCGGCAGGAATAGCCAGCCTCCCGGAACAAGTGAGGCAAACAGCGCGGCAACCGGCATGGGTAACAGCGTCAGGATGAATTTCCCCAGAATCAGCAGATGGTGTTCAAGGAACTGACCGATGATGTCCGGGTCATTAATGTTCTGTGCGTACTGATGCACGCTGATAAAGCTTTCACGCACGAAATCTTCGTACCAGGGAAAGCTGCTGGAGATCACCATAAACGCGGCAAACAGACTGGCGGCAAGCCCCATATCTTTTGAACGCGGTATTTGTCCCTCTTGTCTGGCCTTGCGAAGTTTTTGCGCCGAGGGTTTTTCTGTTTTTTCTTCGCTACTGTTATCCGCCATAGTGCCCCTTCAGCGCGTCAAGCTGCTGTAAGACGAAATTCGCCAGGTGCAAATAGTGGTCGGGCAGGTTGTAAAGCAGAGTCGCAAAGCAGATCAGGCCCGCCAGCATGTTAATGGGAAAACCTAATGAGTACAGGTTGAGCGGCGGCGCAATACGGTTTAGCAGACCAAAGCAGCCCTGAACAATCAGCATGATAAAGGTTGTCGGCAGCGCCAGCAGCGTGGCGGCAGCGAATACCCAGCCCAGCGCCAGAGAAATCGTGCGCAGAGATTGCGGATGCAACGCATTGCCAATCGGCCAGTAAGTAAAGCCTTTGAATAAAATGCTCACCAGCAGCAGATGCCCATCCATGGCAAAAAACAGTATCACCGCGTAGATGTTGATCATTTCCGCCAGTACCGTCGTTGACGCGCCGCTGCTGGGGTCGTTCATCACCGCCATGCTCATCCCCATATTAAAAGAGAGGATTTGGCCCGCCAGTTGTAGCGCTAAAAATAAAAACTGCAGCATCAGGCCGAAAAGTATTCCCCACAGAAACTGCTCCGTGGTCAAAATAATACTGTTCATCGACAGCAGGCTGGTGGGCACCGGGTGGGGGATAAGCGGCGTAATGATCAAGGCCAACGCCAGTGACAAAATAATGCGTATACGTATGGTCAGCGCGGCATTATCCAGTACTGGTGCGTAGTGAATAAACGCCATAATGCGTACGAAGGGAAACCACATTCCCAGTATCAGATTACTTAACTGTGTAATATCGGTTTCGCGCATGTCAGTGCACCAGAATGGCGGCCTGAGTGAACAGATGTACGCAGAGATCGCTCAACTGGACGATCATCCATTTTCCGCAAATACCCAATACCGCGAGGGTGACGATTAGTCTGGGTAAAAAACTAAGTGTTTGTTCGTTAATCTGCGTCACAGCCTGAAAAATGCTGACCAACATACCGACCAGCAGGCTGGGAACGACCAACACACAGACTAAAATGATCACAACTTTTATACCGCTGGCAACGATGTCTGCGGCTACATCAATGGTTAGCATGTCTGATCTCCGTTAGCCCAGTCCCAGACCGCGAATGCTGGAGGTCAGCGTCCCAACGGTCAGCGCCCAGCCATCAATAAGCACAAACAGCATCAGCTTAAAGGGCAGCGAAACGATCAGCGGTGACAGCATCATCATCCCCATCGCCATCAGTACGCTGGCGACGATCAGGTCGATCACCAGGAACGGAATGTAAATCATAAAACCTATCTGGAAGGCGGTTTTTAGTTCGCTTAGCACATAGGCGGGAACGACAATGGAAAGATCCTGATCGACTGCATTCCCTTTCGCGTTGGCGATCTCCATGATCTGCGCTATCGCCTTTTTGTTAGTCTGCGCCAGCATAAAGCGCTTCAATGGCGAGGCGGCAGTGCTTAGCGCGTCGGGGAGCGTGATTTGATCGTTTTCAAAAGGGACAACGGCATGATCGTAAATATTGAGCCAGATTGGGCGCATCACCAGCATGGTTAACGACAGCGCAATGCCAATCAATATGCGGTTCGGCGGCGTTTGTTGCAGCCCTAACGCCTGACGCAGCAGAGAAAGAACAATAATAAAACGGGTAAAACAGGTCATCATCAGCACCAGGGTAGGCAGAATGCCCACCAGGGTCATCAGGATCAAGACCTGGATTTTTACGCTGTACTCCTGGCTATTTCCGTGTGAAATCACATTCAGCAACGGGATATCTCCCCCTTGCGCGCAGGCAAAGGGAGAAAGGATGAGTAACGAGATACCCAGTAAGAGCGTGAGTGTTGGCGCGCGTTTCATGGTGCAAGGTCGTTGATTTCATGCGTGTTGAATTCAAGGACGCGCAGGCCATATTTTTCGTTAACCACAACCACTTCAGCCTTACCTAGCAGGATATTATTGACCTTAATATCCAGCGGTTCACCGGCGAGTTTATCCATCTCAATGACGGTGTCGTCATCAATGTTCAGCAGGTCGGCCAGCATCACCTCCACGGACGAAACCTCCAGCGTTAGCGTGACCGGAATACGTTTGAGTAATGACATCGACTCGGAAAAACGGTCTTCTAAACGCGCCACCAGCTTTTCTGTAACAGACGGCGCGGATGGCGTAGTAGCTTCGGGGGCTAACTCGAAACCTTGCTCTAAAATATCTTCTGGCTTACTCATAGGATTTCTCCGTCTTGCTCGTTAATTCGGATAAAAACAGTTTGTCTTTATCCTCTACGATCAGGGCATTAAATAATTCGGATTTCCCGATATACACAGGGAAAGTATCAGGCATCGCAATCGGTAAAATATCGCCGGGTTTAATCGTCGTCAGGTCGGCAACATTCAGCGGAATTTCTGCAATCTTCACGTTCATGGTCAGCGGCAGCGTATGGATAATTTCTTTGATCAGCGTTTTTTTACGCGTCTCAGCGCTGGCTTTATCAATCTGCTTTTTTTTCTCGCCGTGCTCGCTATGGCGGATTAAATTCAGAATGTAATCGGTATGCGAATCGTCCAGTAAGATGCGGAAACTGCAATTCTCATCATCACCTAATACAAATGTAAGCTGATAAGCCCAGTGGGTTTGTATGGTGCTGCTGTCGGGTTTGAGTGTCAGTGGAATACCGGATATATTTTTATTAAAAATGATATTACAAATATCCAGCGCCAGTCTGCTTCGCAACCGGATTTCTGTTTTGGTTGGTAAATCATCCTGTGGCTTCTCGTCGGCGAGAGATGATGCCAAACCATAAAAGTTACCTAATAACATTAACAATAATGCGCGGTCGATATCAAAGGCCAGATGCCCAACCTGAGAAACTAATAATTCCGCACTTTTATTGATAACATCCATCTCGCAGTGTATTTTTTTTAGTGTTATATTTGTGCGATGTTTTTTCAGGAAGTAGTTTCCAAGATGTGATTCAATTGTATCAAAACTTCCTGTAAACATAGTCGGCAGACGATGATATGGACGTCCAAGCCGGTTTCCTTCAAGTTTAAAGATTCCGGGCGTTTGACTATATTTCAGCATGGTACGCTTTCTCAGCTGTAATTTCTGGGGCGGTTGAATTGGTATCAAATCCCGCGGTTATCAAAAGAAATTCAAATTCGCTTAATTTATTGTTCATCCTTGACGCTATTCTCATAGTGTTGAAGTCCATTAGATACGAAATACCGTACCCACTCACGTCTATGGAGTAGGGCTGGATATTAGATATTTTACCCCTCTCCTCTGCAAGTTATTAATGGCGTTAGGTTGTAATTAAAAAATAATTAATTACATATACGTGATGTTTCTCGCTTACTGCTTGTCGCAGATTAGGCTTCCCCCTTATGTCTATTTTTTACGCTACCACTAATGCAATATATTGTTTTTAAAGGAATAATGTTTTTATTATCTTTTAATTTGAGATTGTTAATGGTACTGGTGTTAGTATTTTTTTAGGAAAAACCCTATTTGAAAATAGTCTTCAATAGGGCTGCCCTTTGATGGGGTGGTAAAACATGAGCAAGGATGGGATTAAGACATGGCACGGGCGATATCTATTATTCGATGATTGTGCTTTGGAATGATTTGTATATTTCTCGTAACGGATGTTAACTTTACTTCTAAGTGTAAATAATCATGTTTGAACTTATTGCCGAAGCAGCCTCAAGCATTAATGTTTTTTCAATGGCAAGGCGTATTGCTGCTTTTAATGTTCCTGTACTTATCCATGGCGAAACCGGTACGGGTAAAGAATGTATCGCCAAATTTATCCACTCGATTGCATTTGCGCAGGAGGCTTCAGCGCCTTATATCGGTGTGAACTGCGCAGCTATTCCTGAAAATATGCTTGAAGCAACGCTCTTTGGTTATGATAAAGGGGCGTTTACCGGGGCGGTGGCCACCGTACCGGGAAAGATGGAATTAGCCAATAATGGTACATTACTGCTGGATGAGATCGGTGACATGCCTTTGGCGCTACAGGCCAAAATACTGCGTGTATTACAGGAACAACAGGTTGAGCGTTTAGGTAGTAACCGTCTAATCAAATTAAATTTTCGTTTAATCGCCTGCACCAATAAGAATCTTGAAGAAGAGGTGGCCGCAGGACGCTTCAGAGAAGATCTCTATTATCGCATGTCAGTGATTCCGTTGACCATGCCGCCGTTGCGCGAGCGTATGGAAGACATTATCCCGCTGGCGGAATCCTTTATTAAAAAATACTCCACAGTGCTGGTAAAAAATATCAAGCTTTCTGAATCGTCACGCCGGGCATTACTGAGCTATGCGTGGCCGGGTAATGTGCGCCAGCTTGAGAACGCCATTCAACGAGGAATGATCCTTAATCGTGATGGCGTTATTTATCCCGATACCTTAGGTCTGCCGTCCATTGAGTCCGATTCCTGGAGCGAGCCGCAATGGCAGCCAAAACCCAGTGCGCAAATCACCACCAGCGACAATCTGGGCCAGCATGGTCGCAGCGCGCAGTATCAATATATCGCTGACCTGATGCGCAAATATCAGGGTAATAAAACCAAAATCGCTGATTTATTAGGAATTACCCCACGTGCGCTTCGTTATCGTCTGGCATCAATGCGAAAACAGGGAATAGAAATCTTTTCCTGAATCAGTATGTGGTACCGAGAACGCTTTTCTAATTTTAAGAGTAGGTCATGAGCATAAATACGATAGCCCCAGCCAGTACGATGCAGACGCAAATGATGCAGGACATGCAGCAGATGAAAGCGGTCGCACAAGCCCCTGTCCTTTCGCCGATGCAGATTAACGCCGTGGGTGCGCAGTCTGCATCATCTCCGGTTTCGTTTGACCGTGTTATGCAGGGCGCACTCAACCATGTTGATCAATTTCAGCAGGTCGCAGAGCAAAAACAAACGGCCATCGAGATGGGGAAAAGCGATGACCTGGCGGGGGCGATGATCGCTAGTCAGCAGGCATCGTTATCGTTTTCCGCGCTGGTGCAGGTACGTAATAAAGTCGCTTCCGGATTCAACGACCTGATGAGCATGTCAGTCTAACGCTATGAATGAACTAATAAAAAAAGTAACTCAGTTTTTACCCTCGTTCTCTTTCAGGCTGGATGGTAATAAACGCCTGGCATTACTGGCGGCAGCGACTATTGCGGCCACCGCCATTATTGTCAGCGTGTTGTGGAATGGCAACCACGGCTATGTTTCGCTGTACGGTAGCCAGGAGAATATCCCGGTTTCGCAGATAGTCACCGTGCTGGATGGTGAAAAACTGGAATACCGCATCGATCCGCAAAGCGGACAAATTCTGGTTCCGGAAGAGACTTTGTCTAAAACGCGAATGACGCTGGCGGCGAAAGGCGTTCAGGCCATGCTGCCCAGCGGCTATGAGCTGATGGACAAAGACGAAGTGCTGGGCGCCAGCCAGTTTGTGCAGAACATTCGCTATAAGCGGAGCCTGGAAGGCGAACTGGCGCAAAGCATCATGACGCTGGATGCTGTAGAGAGCGCCCGAGTGCATCTGGCGCTCAATGAAGAGAGTTCCTTTGTCGTCAGCGACGAGCCGCAAAACAGCGCCTCGGTGGTGGTGCGTCTGCATTATGGCAGCAAGCTGGATCTCGACCAGGTGAATGCCATCGTGCACCTGGTATCCGGCAGCGTGCCTGATTTGAAAGCTGCGCAGGTCAGCGTTGTCGACCAGGCGGGGAATTTGCTGTCCGATGGTATTGGCGCGGGTGAAGCGGTTTCTGCGGCGACGCGTAAGCGCGACCAGATCCTCAAAGATATCCAGGATAAGACCCGCGCCAGTCTCGCAAATGTTCTCGACTCGCTGGTAGGAAGTGGTAACTACCGGGTAAGCGTGATGCCGGATCTCGATCTGAGCAATATCGACGAAACCCAGGAGCATTACGGCGACACACCAAAGGTGAACCGTGAAGAAACGGTGCTTGATAGCGATACCAACCAGATCGCTATGGGGATCCCCGGCTCGCTGAGTAACCGTCCTCCATTGGCGGCAAATCAGGTGACGAATGGCGCCAATGGAACCGCGCCAGAGGAGTCTCGCCAGCCCGCTGCGTTGTCAAAGCATAGTGAGAACAAACGCGACTACTCCTGGGACCGCAGCATTGAACATATCCAGCATCCCGGTTTCGACATTAAACGTTTAAATGTGGCCGTGGTACTTAACCAGAACGCGCCTGCGTTGAAGAACTGGAAACCGGAACAAACCACGCAATTGACGGCGCTGTTGAATAACGCTGCCGGGATTGATGCCAGGCGTGGCGACAATCTGTCCTTATCGCTGCTTAATTTTGTGCCGCAGTCGATTCCCGTCGAGCCGGTGGTCCCCTTATGGAAGGATGACAGCGTTCTGGCCTGGGTACGTTTAATTGGCTACGGCGTGCTGGCTTTGCTGTTGCTGCTGTTTGTTGTACATCCGGTTATGAAGCGTTTGACCGCCGAACGTCGCCGCACCATAGCACCAGAGCTGGCGCTGGACGCTGCACCGATGGCGATTCCTGCGGATAAGCCCCATTTTGCGGCCGCTGAAGACGAGCGCAAAAATATCGAACTGCCTTCTTTCCCTGGTGACGACAGCCTGCCTTCGCAGAGCTCCGGTCTGGAAGTGAAGCTGGAGTTCCTGCAAAAACTGGCGATGAGCGACACCGATCGCGTAGCTGAAGTTCTCAGACAATGGATTACCAGCAATGAGCGAATTGACAATAAATAACGGCAGCAACAACAGCTACCTGGAACAGGCCGCAATTTTATTGCTGTGTCTGGGCGAGGAGGCGGCAGCCACGGTGATGCAAAAACTCAGCCGCGAAGAGGTGGTGCGCCTGAGTGAAAACATGGCGCGTCTGTCTGGGGTAAAAACCAGCATGGCCAAAAAAGTGATCAATAACTTTTTTGATGAATTCCGTGAGCAGAGTGGTATCAACGGCGCATCGCGTTCCATGCTGCAAGGGATCCTCAATAAAGCGCTGGGCACAGAAATCGCCAGTAGCGTGATCAACGGGATTTATGGCGATGAGATCCGTTCGCGGATGGCGCGTTTACAGTGGGTGGAACCGCGCCAACTGGCGATACTGATCTCAGAAGAGCATTTGCAGTTACAGGCCGTATTCCTTGCCTTCCTGACGCCAGAGATCTCGGCTACGGTACTGTCATACATGAATGAGTCGGTGCAAAACGAGATCCTTTATCGGGTTGCCAAACTCAACGATGTAAACCGCGACGTGGTGGATGAGTTGGATCGCTTGATTGAGCGTGGGCTGTCGGTGCTTTCCGAACATGGTTCGAAAGTGAAAGGGATCAAGCAGGCCGCGGATATCGTTAACCGCTTCCAGGGGAACCAACAGGTGATCCTCGATCAACTGCGCGAACGCGATGAAGATGTACTCGAACAGTTGCAGGACGAAATGTACGACTTCTTTATTCTGAGCCGCCAAACCGACGAAGTGCGTCGTCGACTGCTGGACGAAGTACCGATGGAAGACTGGGCAGTGGCGCTGAAAGGTACCGAAGCGCTGTTACGCCGTTCGATTTATGCCGTGATGCCTAAGCGTCAGGTACAACAACTGGAGGCGATAACCTCACGTCTTGGTCCGGTTCCGGTAAGCCGTATTGAACAGATACGCCGTGAAATCATGGGAATTGCCCGCGAGCTTGAGGAAGCGGGTGAAATTCAGCTACAGCTGTTTGCTGAACAGACGGCGGAGTAACACATGGCGATTGAAACCATTCGTGGTCGTTACCGGCTGCATCGTTTTCCCCCTCGCCAGCGCCATCTCCAGGCTGAACAGCTTACGCCGGGGATCACACCGGCGGATTATCAGCGCCAACTGATGGACGGCTTCCAGGAAGGGCTGCAAAAAGGTTTTGAACAAGGGATGACAGAAGGCCAGGAGCAGGGCTTTCAGGAAGGTCATCAGAAGGGACACGATGAAGGCCGTCGTCAGGGATACACTGAAGGCAGCCTGGCCGGGCAGCAGGAAGGGCGCAAGCAGTTTGAACGAGCCGCCCAGCCGCTGGAGGCTATCTCCGGCAAAGTGAATGACTATCTGGCGCACGTTCAGCGCAAACAGCGGGAAGACCTGTTGCAGCTGGTTGAAAAGGTTACCCGCCAGGTGATTCGTTGTGAGCTGGCGCTGCAACCGACGCAGCTATTATCGCTGGTCGAAGAGGCTATTTCGGCCTTTCCGGCGATGCCTGAGTCGCTACAGGTGCTGCTGAGTAACGAAGAATTTAACCGCATTAAAGATGCCGCTCCTGAGAAGGTCGCTGCATGGGGACTGACGCCATCTCCCGATCTGCAGGCGGGCGAATGCCGGGTGATTACCGATAAATCCGAGCTGGATATTGGCTGCGAGCATCGACTCGAGCAATGTATGTCGGCACTCAAAGAGTCGCTGCTGCCGGAGCCGACGGGTGAGTGATCTTTCCAGCTTCGACAACGCGCTGCGTTCCATTGAGTCGATTCCTTTAGCTCGGGTAGCCGGGCGACTGGTGCGCGTGAACGGCATTTTGCTGGAGAGCGTGGGCTGTCCGCTGGTGACCGGCCAGTTGTGCCGCGTTGAAAGCGCCAACCATACGCTGATCGACGCGCAGGCGGTAGGATTTAATCGTGATATCACCTACCTGATGCCCTTCAAACACCCCGTCGGACTGATGGCGGGCGCACGCGTATTCCCCGAAGAAAAAGCTCAGGAGATCCTGATTAGCGAAAGCTGGTTGGGGCGGGTGGTCAATGGCCTGGGCGAACCGCTGGATGCCAAAGGCCGTCTGACCGGCAATGATGTGCTGCCGCCGCAGGCACCGTCTATCAACCCCCTCACGCGTCGGTCGGTGAATCAACCGCTGGATGTGGGTGTAAAAGCAATCAACGGGTTGTTAACTATCGGCAAAGGCCAGCGCGTAGGATTGATGGCCGGCAGCGGCGTGGGAAAAAGTGTGCTGTTGGGGATGATCACCCGCCAGACCAAGGCCGACATCGTGGTGGTGGGGTTAATTGGTGAGCGTGGCCGCGAGGTGAAAGAGTTTATCGATCATTCACTGGGCGCGGAAGGGTTGGCAAAATCTATCGTCGTCGCGGCTCCGGCGGATGAGTCGCCGTTGATGCGTTTGAAAGCCACCGAACTTTGCCACTCTATCGCCGCCTGGTTTCGCGATCGCGGACATCACGTTTTACTGCTGGTGGATTCGTTAACCCGTTATGCCATGGCGCAGCGCGAGATTGCGTTGTCATTGGGGGAACCTCCGGCGACGAAAGGCTATCCGCCATCGGCGTTCGGCATGATCCCTAAACTTGTGGAAAGCGCCGGCAACAGCGAAAGCGAAGGCTCAATGACCGCCATTTACACGGTGCTGGCGGAAGGAGACGATCAGCAGGATCCGATCGTTGACTGTGCGCGCGCGGTGTTGGATGGACATATTGTGCTGACCCGTAAGCTGGCGGAAGCCGGGCATTATCCAGCTATCGATATTGGGCAGTCGATCAGTCGATGCATGACGCAGGTTACATCCAACGAACATCAGCAGTCAGCACGGTTACTGAAACAAAACTACGCCGCCTATATGGAAATTAAGCCGCTGATTCCGTTGGGGGGTTATGTTGCCGGAGCCGATCCCGGCGTTGATAAAGCAGTCAAAGCGTTCCCCGCTATCGAGCGTTTCCTGCGTCAGGAGGTGAGTGAACCCGCCTCACTTGAGCTGGTGCAAAGTCGCTTACAGGCCCTTTTCCCCCAGGCAAAGAAAACGGAAGGTAAATAATCATGCGACAAATTATCGATACCCTGGCGCAGTTGCAGCGCCTGCGGGATAAATCAGTAAAAGACATGACGGTCCAACTGGCAAAACAGCAGCAGGTCTGTACCGGCTTTGATAATAACATCAAAGCACTGGGCTACCTGATTCAAAAAACCGGCACCGGCGTTGAGGCCCCTTCCGTTGAATCTCTCAAAAACGTGACCGGATATAAAGGCACGTTACGCACGGTTATTGCCTGGCAAGAGCAGGAGAAAACGCTGGCAAAAATTAAAGAGCAGCGTATTCAGAAAAACCTCGTTGTGGCGGCCTGTGAAGAAAAAATTGTCGCCATGACGCTCGATGATAAACGCGATGAACTGAACAACGAGGCGCTGGTAAAAGAGCAAAAAGCCGTGGATGAGATAGCCGCGCAGTGCTGGTTAAGACAAAAATGTAATTAATCTTATTTATTTTGCCATTCATATATCAGGAAAATTAATGCTTAATGAGAACTGGATTGTTGAGCTAAGCAAGAAACTTACTCCAACAATAAAAGTAAATTATATTGATAACATGTATCGACATGAAATTGTCAATGGCGCTGATGATATTTCATGCGTTGGTATTGAGCTGGGAGTTGCTAAAGGTATCTTTTCTAAGAGAATGATAGATAGCGGTAAATTCTCATCATACTATGGTGTTGATTTATATGGTGATATCCATGACACCAACGAATATAAAGAAACGTTAAAATACGTCGGACTTAGAAATAATTACAAATTGCTTCGCATGTCCTTTGATGATGCTCTTGATATATTTGATGATGAGTTTTTTGATTTCATTTATATAGATGGTTTTGCTCACACTGGTGAAGAAGGCGGGAAATCAATTGCCGACTGGTTTTGCAAATTGAAAATTGGTGGGGTTCTTGCTGGCGATGATTACCATGCTGATTGGCCATTAGTCGTGTGGGCCGTAAATGATTTTGTTAAAAAAACAGGGTTGCAACTAACGGTTACCAGAAGTGTTGAATCTCAAAAATATTGCCAGTATCCGACCTGGTTTGTCGTTAAGGAACAGAATATAAAAATTGAACCGGATGAAACATTAATGAAAGTAGCAATGTTAGAGAAAGAAAGAGTTCATAATAACCGAATGAAAAGACTTGGCAGTATTTAGTCACTTATTATCGCGTTTAACGTGTGATAGAGGTTTAGTCAATGAACGTAATTATAACCTTCGGCACATTTGATGTTTTTCATGTTGGGCATTTACGTATTCTTCAGCGTGCCAGGCAGTTAGGTGAACGGTTGGTCGTGGGTATTTCCTCTGATGCTTTAAATATACAGAAAAAGGGGCGTGCGCCTGTTTATAATCAAAATGAACGGATGGATATTGTTGCCGGGCTGAAATGTGTCGATCGTGTATTTCTTGAAGAATCATTGGAAAAAAAAGCAGATTACATTCGGCAGTATAGTGCAGATACGTTGGTAATGGGAGATGACTGGGCTGGGCGCTTTGATAGTCTCTCTTATCTTTGCGAAGTAGTGTATTTCCCCAGAACACCGTCAATATCGACAACTTCGATTATTGAGGTGGTAAAGAAATATTAATCGTTAGACAGTAAATGCCTTAGTGCATGGCTAAGATAAAATGATTAGCAATCTGTTGTTATAATTTGATTGCTAATCAAGCCAACCACTAACAAGATTTCTCTTAATAATATTTCATCGTGAATAGTAGCGTGCTGAAAGTACAGATGATTGCAGATGGCGCTAAACCAATTACCGGTAAAATTTCAAACGGAATATGGTTAGGCAAGGTGTAGATATTATCGCTGGCAAATGCGGAAACTATTTTTGCTCTGTTCTCAGGAGAGTTAATTGGATGGGCTTTGAAAATAATATTATCATCAGGTTTGATGATCTCTGCTGCTCTCATCTTTTGAATCTTGATGATTTGTTTTTCTGTAATCGCATCATCTTTCTGGCGGTTAAAATATCCAGCCCCCATGTACAATAAGCTATTTTCTTGTTTGGTTTCTTTCTTTATTTCGTTGATGGTGGTGTTTGTTAAATTCAACAGTGAGAGGCAAAATGCAAGCTGTTTGGGGTTGAGCGTTTTGATATCTGCAGTCGCTAATGCTGTCGTGTTTTTTTGTATCGATCTCTGGAAAGGTGAATTCCATCTTTGTTGGTACTGATCCATTAGATAATAGGTCACATCAAAAAAATTATGCCACAGGTAATTCATCAACAACGGCCAGGATTCTCTTAGATAGCCAGAGAAGGGATTGGTTTCATTTTGCAGGATAGCCTGTAAATATTTAATATGAACGGCACTCACTTCTGGAAAAACATTGCTGCTCATTTCACTAAGTTGTAGCCTCTCACCGATACTGCGTATGCCGTCATCGTATAGGTGTATCTTTATTTGTTCTTTTTTTAGTAACTTAGATATGGAGGCAATAATGGGATATAGCTCAACATTGGTAAATACAATGTTTGAGTGAATCTCAACCATTTTAGGCTGAGTTTTTTGAATGGCATTGATTATTTTGGATATAAAGTCTGGTGTGATCGCATACGCCTGTTTTATGTAATAAGCATTTGTTCCTTTTAACTGAAATGGCGTCACTTCATTGCGGTACCAGCATATGATTTTAAGCGTTTTAGGATCATATGCGCACTCCGCAAAGTTCAACATTTGCGGGATGACGGGCACGGAACCAGATGAAAGATATATTTTTAAAATATCCGTGTTGTTAATCTTCAATCATAGTTGATAGTGGTTGTATTGTCTATTTGACATTTTAATTTGCGATGTCTTTAAGTATGTCTATAATTACGGATTCCAGTTTCTGGCAGGCATGAACATTATCAGACGGGTATAAACTGGCTACGGCTTGCTCCCTGTCTACTGCTTGCTCATCCTTAAATAGGGCTTGATGCAACATACTGATAATGTTATCCCGAGTAAATTTATAACGAAAATTACTGCTTGTTGGCAATAATGTATAATTAGGTTCGAAATTGGCGTGTTCACCTGGTGCAATATCCAGTGTTAACACTGGTTTTTTAGTTAAAAGGAAATCAAACATGATAGATGAATAATCTGTTATCAACGCATCAAATTTATTAAGGAATGGGTAGACATCCGTCTCGGCATCAATAAAATAAAAGTTGTTAATCTTTAGTGCGTTACTGTCAAAATTCACTGCCCGGTATGGGTGCGTCTTTATAAAAACGTCTATATTGTTTTTACTGGTATATTGAAGGATTTGCGTAAGCATCTCTCGGCTTAAGAGATCGGTACTGTCGAATCGTTGCCAGGTTGGAGCAATAAAAATCTTCTTCCTTTTGCTGGCAAGACCTTTCATTGTTCTGGCATCAAGTTTTGCGCCGAGTAACTCTAATGGTGTGATCTTGCGCAGTAATACCTCATTCCGTGGGTAGGATGCGTTGATAATATTATCGCAACCAAATACTTCTCGCCAATAAGGATTTAAAATCTCTGCGGTACTTAATACGTAATCAGCACGGGAGGCCCAGGCTAAAGATGTACCAAAATCAGGAATGGTCATGCTAAAATGGGGCGTTAATTGTAATAACAAGTTTTTAACCGAAATACCATGCCATAACTGAATATGTTTTGCCCCCTCCAGACATGCAAAGTATGACCAGTTTTTATGTAGACTATGATGCGGATTAACGCAGAAAATAGCTATCTGGGCTTCTAATAATAAATTAATGGTTTCATCATTGTTTTTACCTAACAGATGCACTGGTAGATGATGCTTTTGCAACATGTCATAAACTGCTTCATTCCATGTACACCATATGCATTCTAGCTGCGGATTTTTCACCATATGCAGATATAAGTATTTAGTATTATCAGCAAAGGCATCGCGATCAAAGAACAGAATTCTTTTTTTATTTTTGGTCTTTTTTCGCGAAGTCTGTGCCAATACCTGGTAGAGACGATGATCTACAGCGGGAGAATTATTCATATACCCTTTGATACCTTTTAATTGATGATCAACTAAACAGCTTTTTCTGCAAACTGTGCAGCAACGTATTAGTTATTAGCGGCTGCGGCGCTTTTACCAGACTATCAATCTCCTGAGCCGCCCGTTTGCCCGCCTGACCATCCATAAACGCATCACAATAATGGTGGCGAATTTCGGCTAACGGTGCTTCCAGCTCAGTCCAGTCAAATGTGTCAGACAGCGCGCTGCGCAACATCTGTATATCCTGTGCTACCGGGAGAACGTCGCGGATCCGCTGATCCGCGCTGTCTGGGGTCGAGAAACTTTGTTGGCCATCCAGCAGCGAGGTCATCTCTGGCCAGCTCAGTAAAATGACGCGTTTATTCATATGAATGGCGTCAAAAATAAAGCCGCTGCTGTCCGTCAGGATGTAATCCGCCTGTGCCATAAGCGCCAGCAGATGCTGTGGATCGTCGATTCTGTTCTTTAAATAGCGCTGTGCCAGTGCCAGCGAGGCAGCTTCTTCCGGCCTGTGCAAAGTGCCATTATGCAGTTTGGTAACGATATTGTATTCATGGCTTAATCGACTGAGCTGTTGTGCCCAATGAGGGAGCGAATTTAGCGTGCCGTAGGTTGGGGCATACAGGATGGTCTGCTTTTTCGCGTTCAGCTTCAGGTTTTGTGGCAGCGCTTTATCGTAGTTGTGGTTGTGCCACTCATCGAAACGGGGATTGCCCACCACTTTTGCGCTGCCGCCGATATCAAGCGCGTGCTGACTATAGTGGCTGTAGCAGAGAATGCGATGATAAAAGGCGTTCCACCAGGCATGATTCCACTCTTCTTTCGCCAGTCCATACATCGTGCGCACATGAGTATCTGCCAGCCCGTTTAGCAACGGGGTGTAATAAGGGCTGACAAGACATTTGAAACGCTGACGTTTCTCAATCACCACAGAAAGACGCGTTCCGCCCAATAGGGGATCGTTAATGGTTTTAATTGTTTCGGTCATTTCGTCCAGAAACGACGCGTGTATTTTGTCACTGACCAATAGAGAGCAGGTGTGCCCCATCGCCTGTAGCGCCGTTATGATCGGGCGATAGACCGCGTAGTGCAGTGACGTTTCCATATAGAAACCAATAGCATCTGTTCGGGTGGCAGTTGAAGGAAGCGGGGCATCAGTCAGCGCGTTGACGGTATCGGGTTTCTTATTGATTTTATTGAAGTAGTAGCCGATGTTATCGGTTTCTTTTTTCTCGATATCGCTATAACCCGCATGCTGATAGCAGATGCTCGGATAGCAGGAAAGCCATTTTCCGTCACGTAGCAGCGACTGCCATTGTCCTTCGAGGGTATCGGAGAGGTCATGCTCCATTTGCTGAGCCAGCGTCGGGTAATAGCTGCTGTTGACCAGATAGGCGCAAACCTTATTACAGTCGCGGGCGTGGATCATGCCCTGGAGGCTTTTAAGTTCGCTGCCTTGTTTAATCTCTCCGCCGAGAATAATCACTTCCCACGGGAAATTAGGCAGCGTGCTCAGGAGCGAATTAAGTACCCGAATATGCTTTTCCTGCTTCAGGATCACGCTATCATCTTCGAGTAACAGGTAATTTTTCCATCCCTTAAGCTGCGCCAGTTGCAGCGCCTGGCTATGGGACTGACGGCGCCCAATCTGGCCGTTAGTGGCTACTGATGCGGCAAGGCGGGTGACTTTTTCGGCTGGGAACTGGAGAAATGCCAGCTCTTGCTGGATATGCGTTAAACGATCCGGACGTGAGTCCAGATTCACGATCACCACCTGATCGATGTAATCCCACTGGATCGGCTGATGATGGGTGGCGTTATGCAGGCTCTGATACCAGTTTTTCAGCATAGGGTCGGTAATCGCCTGCGCCAGCGGGGTTTCCAGTGGCTCGCTGCTGCCCAACACAAAGTCTTTGTCGAACGTATTTTGGCTGTGTGAGATACAAATAATGGTGCGTTCACCCGGCAATTGCAGCGGGTTTGCGGTGAACTGGTTAGTGAATCCCTTTTCTTCGCCTAAGTTACATTCATCATCGTAACGGTGCTTTTTCAAATAATTGCGATGGTAGCAAAAGGTGCCGTTGAGAATGTTTTGTGGGCCAAAGCTGCGGCTTTTAAACAGTCGGTTGATATGGCTATACCAGATAGGGATCTGATCGGAACCCGAAATCAACGCCCGGTGGCGCTGCATCATGTCGATGGTGTAAGAGATCTTATCTGCCGGATAATAGTCATCATCATCCATACACAGAATATATTCACCTACCGCCAGCGCATTGAGCATATTGCGCTTTTTCCCCAGATCGAGTTTTTCCGGGTGATAGATATAGCGAATATTAAATTTCTCCGGATGGTTCTGCGTCAGCCGGTCAATGATCGACTGATTACTTTGCGGGGAATCATCGAGGATCACCAGTTCCCGCCGGTCGGCAGGATAGTCCTGATAACGGAACATATACAGCAAATAGGGTAAGAAAGCGCCGCGGTTCCACGTTGGCGTGATAACGCTGACAAACGGTTTTTTGCGACCAGTGTCGAGTGTTTTAACAATACCGGGCAAGGCGGGTCGTGCTTTAGGGGATTCAGACATGGTGATGTGTATTCGCGATTCGAAAAAGGACCGGGCATCAGCCCGGCCAACAGGCACTAACGTGTTATCAGGGAGAACGCCGAGAGCAGTGGATCTCCCGGCAGCATGTCCAGAATATGCTGGCGCAACGAGTGGGCGCTCTCGCTGTTGCGCCACGCTTCAAACAGCGCGAAGAGGGCGTAAATTTCTTCATGGTTTAGCGCAGAATCATCCATCGTCCACAGGCAAAACAGAGTGCGAATCATAAAGACGTCAGCCGCCAGCCAGAAGAAACGCAGCAGTGTGCTTTCGCTCTCATGCTGCGGGACAGTGTCGTGGTACAGGCGATAAATCAGATAGTTGCTGAATATCCATGCCTCTTGAGCAAAGTAGCGCTCATACGTGTTTAGCCATTGAGTCTGCAGCTGCTGCTGAAGCATGGCTTCACTGTTCGCATCTTGCAGCATCAACAGGCTGACCTGCAGGGGTAAGGTCAACTTACGTGTGCTTTCTGGCAACAGATCCCAGTTGAACTCACAGCTGCCCATTTGGGTGATCAGCTCGCGCTGCAGCTGGGGCAGGCTGGGCAGTTGCGCGAACTGATCCTGCAGTTTTCCGCTTTGCGCATGGTCAGCCAGAACCTGCGGCAGCGAGGCCAGCTTCTCCAGCACCGCTTCACTATCGCCTGGGCATTTCTCACTGAAAGAGAGCATGATGCCCAGCGCATACAGGCGCAGCTCCGGCGATAAACCTGGAAGCGTGATGGTATGCAGAGCGGATTGATTCAATACCTGATCGCGTGGGGATAGCGCCGGGCTGTCCGGGTTGGCCGCACATTTTGAATGATGCAAGACAAAGGCATTGGGATCGCCTAATGCAGCCTGACAGCTGGCCGGGTCGGTTAAGGCCAGACTCTGACGCACTTCTGTTTTCCAGCACACGTTAACCCGTAAAGCGGAATCCGGATGGCGGGATAAAAACAACCGGACAAAGTCAGGTTCATAACAATCAATCATACTCATAATCTGTTCTCAGCAATCCCAATATTCAAAATCTGTTTATGACATTGCAATATCCATGCCTGAATTTTTATTTCATTTATATCAAATGGTTAAGCGAGGCGCGGAAAGCGGGTTTCCGCGTCAGGGAAGGAAGTTTAGCGCTGATAAATAAAATCCGGCTCAGTGCCTAAAAAGGCCTGAATAAATTCATACTGGCGGATCAGCAGATCGCCGTTTTTTTCGTTATACGCCTTACAGCGTTTCGCTTTTTGCTCAAGGCTTTGCCACCAGCCCTCTGCGGCACTTTTCTGTACGCCCGGCAACCAGCTAAAGACCTGCTCTATCCCTGTACGATTGACGCTTACGCCCAGCAGTTGCAGGATCGAACGGCGCTGTTGGCTGCTGTTTTGCAACTGCTCATAATGCTGTTGAATAAGTTCATTGATGGCCAGCAGCTCGTCGCTGTCGCGACGGATCATACACAGACGTTGTTGTTCCAACTGGTGTCTGAGCGCGTCATACCGCGTTCCGTCTTCACGAATGCCCTGAAGCAGAGTTTTCACCTGCTGTAGCCTGGTGTTCACTGTTGTAGCCTCTTATTTCTGGAAAAAGCTGAGCATGTCCCCAGCCAGTTGATCGGTATCAACCTGCAAATCGCCTGAGGCCAGCATGGCCTGCATTTGCGCCACTTTGTCGTAATCAACGTCACTTTGCGTATCACTGTTCAGCGTTTGCTGCGCCGTTTGCAATCCCGCCTGAGTAATATCATCGGCGGAAATCGATGCGGAACTGGACGTGCTCGTCTGCACGCTGCTCTTGTCTGCTCGAGCCTGTTCGGTTGTCGATGCAGGGCGATTGCCTGGCAGGGTTGGGGTAATTTTCATAGCAACCTCGTACATATTCCGTTGGGTTGGTTATCTGTTATTGGCTAAAAGCGGCGGCAATAGCGGAAAACTTTAATCCCATCACAAAAAATCCCCGCACTATTCCGCCATCAGCGTGGTGACCACGCCGGTATCGTCCACCATACCGCTAATGATCCGCTGGCTGCTGCTGTTGCGAATTTTTATCACATCCCCTTTACGACCATTTTTCAACGCCACGCCCGGCATTGAAGCGGTAATGCCAGCCATATGGGAGACGATCATCACTGGCTGGTCGCGTTTGACCAGCATCGGCTGAACCAGCTCGCTACGCGTAATCGGTTTACCCGGTTGCAGGGCGCGTTTGCTGGTGAGACCAATCGCTTCATCCATATTTGTTATCAACCCTTCCCGCTGGTTGCTGATATTGAATTTTTTAAGCTGAAGGTCGTCGGCGGTAATCACCGTATCTCGGGCAATCAACGACTTTGGCATCACTACCGGCACCGACACGTCGGGGCGCACTGCAACGTTATATTTCCAGCCCGCATTGCCTGGGCAGGTCACCACAAAGTTCATTCGTGACAAGGCCATCTCTGGGGAGGTACTGGAGGTGATCTGTGGCGCCGACGCGCATAGCGCGCTGGTACTCACGGCTGAGGGGATATAGATATTGAACGTGTAGCGATAGTCCTGCCACTGCTGTTTGTGCGCCAGTGCGTCGATTTCATGACCGGCGGCAGTCAGAACCAGTGCGTTGATCTGTTCCCGGGCGCTGTGCTGAATGGGATGGACGGCGGCATGTACGGGTAAGACGCAGCATAAAGCCAGCATTATCTCCGCGGCAAAGGGGAAAGAAGGCTTCCTTACGTAGGAGGGTAGTTTCATAAAGTCATTTCTCATCAATCACTTATAAGTTGGCATGGTTATTGCTAGTAATAGCGATATCTACGCAGGAGTGATGCAAGAAATGGGAATCAGTTTTCAGCAGGCATTGGGTGTACATCCGCAGGCAGTGAAGTTACGTCTTGAGAGGACCGAGCTACTGACTGCGAATCTGGCAAACGTCGATACACCAAATTTCAAAGCCAAAGATATTGATTTTGCCGCTGAGATGCAACGGGCAAGTCACACAAATGTTTTGCCTGAGGCTGACGTGAAATACCGGGTGCCGATGCAGCCCTCAGAGGATGGCAATACCGTAGAACTGAATACCGAGCAGGCCCGGTTTTCACAAAATAGTATGGATTATCAAAGCAGTCTGACTTTTTTGAATCTGCAACTTAGCGGAATCAAAGAAGCCATCGAAGGAAAATAACCATGTCGTTTACTGATATTTACCAGATTTCCGGCTCGGCGATGACGGCGCAAACCATCCGTCTGAATACCGTCGCCAGCAACATGGCGAATGCGGAATCTCCTGCCAGCAGCGAGGCGCAGGCCTATAAAGCGCGCAGCCCGGTTTTTGCTGCGGTTTACAACAATAGCCTGATTGGCGCAAACAACCGTCACGGCATTGATGGCGCCAGCGTGCAAGTGCAGGACGTGATGCAAAGCGGCGGGGCGGTGAAACGTTATGAGCCGCATCACCCAATGGCGGATCAGAACGGTTTTGTCTGGTACCCGGACGTCAACGTGGTCGAGCAAATGGCCGACATGATGTCTGCCTCTCGTGATTTCGAAACCGACGTTGATGTGCTGAATAACGTCAAAAGTATGCAGCAAAGCTTACTCAAACTGGGAGAAGTATAATGAATACCCTGGCTCTGTATGCCCAATCTCAGGCGCTGGCTTCTTCTCAGGAGAAGACGGCGGTGGCTGAAAATACTGTGAGCGCCACGGCGCAAAGCAACAACCTGGGGGATAGCAGCTCTTCCTCTACCTCGTCAACCACCGATACCAGTGGAACCAGCGGCACACCGACGACGACAACGTCCACGGAAACGTCCGCGGTCGACACGTTTCTGACGCTGTTCGTAGCCGAAATTGAAAACCAGGACCCCACCGATCCGACCGATCCTACGGCCTATATCGATCAGCTCTCCTCAATGGCGCAGGTAGCGATGATGGAAGAGATGAGCGTGCAGGCCAATACCAACGCCGTGCTGATGAGCAACATTCAGGTGATGGCGCTGGGCAATATGGTCGGCGACGACATCATGGTGCAAACCACCTCGCTGGATATCGAAGATAACAGCAAGGACATTCAGGGACGCGTCACGCTGGATGACAGCTGTACCGATGTGGATCTGCATTTCACCGATGAAGCGGGTGATGACTACACCGTGTCGCTTATTCCGGAAGGTGAAACCTCTGTTGGGCCAGGCCAGGTTGATTTTGATATTAACCCCGCGGATTACGGCATCCCGCCGGGCGATTACAGCGTATCTGTGGTGACCAATACCGGGGAAGAAGAAGTGCCGATTGAGGTGACGGGCAAGGTGGAAGATGTGCGTATTCCGCTCGATGGCAGCACGCCGGTGCTCAACGTTGACGGCGTTGGCGAAGTGCCATTCACCATGATCACCCAGTTTGGCGTACCGGACAGCACCGATGACACCACGCCGCCTGACACTGACGACGGCAGCGATAACGCCGACAGCAATACAGTGCTCTGATTTAGTTTACATTACAGGAAGAAACAATGAGTTATGAAATTGCAGCGACGGGGCTAAACGCCGTCAACGAACAACTGGACGGAATCAGTAACAACATCGCGAACTCCGGGACGGTCGGTTATAAATCAATGACCACTCAGTTTTCCGCGATGTACGCCGGGACGCAGGCGATGGGCGTGAGCGTGGCGGGTTCTGCGCAAAGCATCGCCACCGGCGGCTCAATGGTTTCCACCGGCAATGCGCTGGATTTAGCCATTAACGATGATGGCTTTTTCGTTATGTGCGACAGCGCAGGGAACATCTCCTATACCCGGGCCGGCTCCTTTGTGACTGACAAAAACGGCTATATCGTTAATGCCTCCGGTGATTATCTGCAAGGCTATCCGGTGGATGACAGCGGCACGCTGCAAACCGGTACCGTGACCGATATCCAGATTAAAACCGGCAACATCCCGGCGCAGGCTACCGACAGCATGACCTTCACGGCCAACTTTGATGCCAGTGATGACATTATTAGCCGTACAGGTGACCCTACGGCTGATCCTGCGGTTCCAGCTGTGCCATTTGACCCGAATAATAGCGACACCTACACCGACAGCTACACCACCACCGTGTATGACTCGCTGGGTAACGAGCACTCCGTTAGCCAGTACTTTACCAAAACGGCGGATAACACCTGGGAAGTGCAATACACCTTTGATGGCGAACCGCAGACAGGCGTACCTGCAACTACGCTGACCTTCGATCCGAATACCGGCAAGCTGACCTCTCCGACCACGCCGCAAACTATCACCTTCACTACCGATGAAGCCGCGCCGATCTCGATGACCGTCGACTACTCCGACTGTACTCAGTACGGCTCTGATTTCTCGGTCACCACCAACTCCGCGACCGGTTATGCCTCCGCAACGCAAAACGGCGTGCAGGTGGATGACGACGGTAAAGTTTACGCCACTTACAGCAACGGCGAGCGCATGCTGCAGGGCCAGGTTGTACTCGCCACCTTCCCGGATGAGAACGGGCTGGAAGCGGTGAGCGGTACCGCGTGGGTACAGACCGGCGAATCCGGTACGCCGCTGATTGGCGTGCCTGGCTCTGGTTCCTGCGGCACGCTCTCTTCCGGCATGCTCGAAAGCTCCAACGTGGATATCACCAACGAACTGGTCAACCTGATGACCGCCCAGCGCAACTACCAGGCGAACACGAAAGTGATTTCGACCAGTACGCAGTTGGACCAGGCACTCTTCCAGGCGATGTAAGGCTAAGAAATGGATCGGTTGATTTATACCGCACTAAGCGGCGCCACCCAGACGCTGCTGGAGCAGCAAATTAGCGCCAACAACCTCGCCAACGTCAACACCAATGGTTTTCGTGCGGATATGGCGATGGCGAGTAATGACAAAGTCAAAGGCGGTGGCTTCGACACGCGTTTTATGGCGAAAGAGAGTCCCAGCGGCGTCAATGACAGCACCGGCGTGGCGGAAAAAACCGAGCGTCCGCTCGATGTCGCCATTCAGGGAACCGGCTATATCGCCGTGCAGGATAAAGCCGGAAACGAAGTTTATACCCGCAACGGCAATATTCAGCAGGACGATCAGGGGCAGTTGACCATCGACGGCAATATTGTGCTCGGGGATAACGGCCCGATTATTTTACCGCCGAATGCGATTGCCTCTTTCGGTAGCGACGGCACGCTCTCCGTCACACCTGACGATGGCGATGTCACTGCCACGATGGATATCGATCGCCTGAAGCTGGTGGATATTCCGGTCGCCAATCTGGCGAAAAATAGCGAGGGGATGCTGGTGACGGCGGACGGCGTACCGGCACAACGCGATGAGAACATCAAAGTGAGCGGCGGCTTTCTGGAAGGCAGTAACGTGTCTGCGGTGAGCGAAATGATGTCGTCCATTGCGATGAACCGTCAGTTCGAAGCGCAAATCAAGATGATGAAAACGGCTGAAGATCTCAGCGACTCAGGCAACAGGCTGCTACGCGGCTCCTGAGCCGTAGTCTTTAATCAGGGATAAAGTTTTATGAACGCAGCGTTATGGATCAGTAAAACCGGCCTGTCGGCGCAGGATGCTGAGATGAGTGCGATTGCCAACAACATCGCCAACGTCAATACCACGGGCTTTAAGCGCGACCGCGTGATGTTCCAGGATCTGTTTTATCAGACTCAGGAAGCGCCGGGCGCCATGCTCGATCAAAACAACATCATGCCGACCGGAATGCAGTTCGGTAGCGGTGTCCGTATTGTGGGAACGCAAAAAACCTTTACCGAAGGGAATGTAGAAACCACCGACAATACAATGAACGTGGCCATCATGGGGCAGGGATTTTGGCAGGTGCAAAAGGCGAATGGGGATATTGCGTATACCCGTGACGGCAATATGCAGGTTAACGCTGACGGCGTGTTAACTAACTCTGAAGGCTTGCCTCTGCAACCGGAAATTGATGTTCCGTCCGGCGCGACCAACGTGGCTTTTGGCGAAGACGGCACCGTGACGGCAATCCTGCCCGGCGACAGTGACCCTACCGAACTGGGGCAACTGACGCTGGTGAACTTCGCCAACCCGGCAGGGCTGTCAGCCGAAGGCGACAACCTGTATCTGGAGACCGCAGCCAGCGGTCAACCGACGGAAGGCATTCCGGGGGAAGATGGTCTGGGGACTTTGCAGGACAGCGCGCTGGAAGGTTCGAACGTGGATATCGTCAACGAAATGGTGGCGATGATCAACGTACAGCGCGCCTATGAGATGAACGCCAAAATGGTCTCTGCGGCAGACGATATGCTGCAGTTTATTAGTCAGACGCTGTAATTCAGACATGTGAAATGCCGGATAGCGGCAACGCTATCCGGCAAATTTAAAGTAAACAGGCAGAACGTGAAAAATTATCTCTGGCTGGTGGTACTGCTTCCCCTGTTAAGCGGGTGCGAATCGCAGGCTCTCCTGGTCAAAAAAAATGACGAATTCTTTGCTCCACCCAAAACGGAAGCGCCGCCAACGGCGGATGGCCGTGCGGGAGGGGTGTTCGAAACGGGGTATAAGTGGTCGCTGACGGCGGACCGTCGCGCTTATCGGGTGGGCGATATCCTGACCGTGATGCTGGAAGAATCTACCCAGTCGAGCAAGCAGGCGAAAACCAATTTTGGCAAGAACAACACCGTGGATATCGGTGCGCCGACCCTCTTTGGGCATACCAAAGATAACCTTTCCGCTTCCGTAGACGCCAATCGCGATTTCAACGGCACGGCGACCTCGCAGCAGCAAAACAGTTTGCGCGGCGAAATTACGGTGTCGGTGCACTCGGTACAGTCGAACGGCATTCTGGAAATTCGCGGTGAAAAATGGCTCACCCTCAACCAGGGGGATGAGTACATCCGCCTGAGCGGCCTGGTGCGTGCTGATGATATTCAGAACGACAACTCCGTCTCCTCGCAGCGTATCGCCGATGCGCGTATCTCCTATGCGGGTCGTGGCGCATTGAGCGATGCCAATGCGGCGGGCTGGCTGACGCGTCTGTTTAACCATCCTCTCTTCCCGATTTAATGCAGGATTTTACTATGCAACACTTAAGCGGGCGCTGGATGAAAGCGTTAAACGGCATCGTTATCGCCCTGAGTCTGGCGCTGCCTGGCGCGGCGCAGGCGCGATCTCTGGAGTCGCTGGTCAACGTCCAGGGCGTCAGGGAAAACCAACTTGTCGGCTACAGTCTGGTGGTCGGTCTGGATGGAACCGGGGATAAAAACCAGGTCAAATTCACCAACCAGACAATTACTAACATGCTGCGCCAGTTCGGCGTACAGCTGCCGAGTAAAATCGATCCGAAGGTGAAGAACGTTGCGGCGGTGGCGGTCAGCGCGACGTTGCCGCCCATGTACTCGCGTGGGCAAACCATTGACGTCACAGTCTCGTCGATCGGCGATGCCAAAAGCCTGCGCGGCGGTACATTATTGCTCACCCAATTACACGGTGCTGACGGAGAGGTTTACGCCCTTGCGCAAGGGAGCGTGGTGGTCGGCGGCATGAACGCCACCGGGGCCAGCGGTTCCAGCGTCACTGTGAATACCCCCACCGCCGGGTTGATACCGAATGGGGCATCCGTGGAGCGGGAAATTCCCAGTGATTTCCAGATGGGCGATACCATCACGCTTAATCTGAAACGTCCTTCTTTCAAAGATGCCAACAATATTGCGGCGGCGATCAACGCGTCGTTTGGCGGCATTGCGACGGCGCAAAGCTCGACCAACGTCAGCGTCCGCGCGCCAACCAGCCCCGGTGCGCGCGTTGCCTTTATGTCTCAGTTGGATGACGTCCAGGTGCAGGCGGAAAAAGTGCGTGCCCGCGTGGTATTTAACTCGCGTACCGGCACGGTGGTGATGGGGGATGGCATTGCCCTGCACGCGGCGGCGGTGTCGCATGGCAGCCTGACGGTGTCCATCAATGAAAGCAGCAACGTCAGCCAGCCGAATGCCTTTGCCGGTGGCCGTACGGCGGTGACGCCGCAGAGCAATATTTCGGTGAATCATGCCCGCCCGGGAATGATCAGTCTGCCAGAGTCCAGCAGTCTGAAAACGTTGGTTAACGCCCTTAACAGCCTGGGCGCCACGCCGGACGACATTATGTCCATTTTGCAGGCCCTGCATGAAGCCGGAGCACTGGACGCCGATCTGGAGGTGATTTAATGGCCGACATCAAAGTGAATCATAGCGGGGGCATTGACGGCAGCGATGCGTTAATGGGCCCGAAAATTAAAGATAACGATTTACAGAAAGCCGCTCAGCAGTTTGAAGCCATTTTCTTACGCAACATGCTGAAAGAGATGCGTAAAACCAATGAGATCTTCGACTCGAAGGACAACCCGTTTAACAGCGACTCGGTACGCATGATGCAGGGATTTTATGACGATCAGCTGTGCAACAGTCTTGCCCAACAGCACGGCATTGGCATTGCGGCGATGATCGTCAAACAACTCTCCCCTCATCACAAAGGATAAAGGTTGCGCGGCGGCTTAAGAACTGTGGTTTTTTCGCCGCTCTTAATCGGCAAGGTTGTTAACGACAGACCGGGTGACTGACCGGCGAGGACTCTTTGATGGACATGATTAATATTGGCTACAGCGGCGCATCGACGGCGCAGGTGGAGCTTAATGTAACCGCGCAAAACACGGCTAACGCCATGACCGACGGTTATACCCGGCAGGTTGCCATCACCAGTACCATTGGCGCCAGCTCCGGTTCAGCCAACAGTGCGGGTAACGGTGTGCAGGTGGACAGTATTCGCCGCGTTTCTAACCAGTATCAGGTGAACCAGGTGTGGTATGCCGCCAGCGATTACGGCTATTACAACACCCAGCAGGAGTATTTAACGCAACTGGAAACCGTGCTCAGCGACGATAACAGTAGCCTGAGCGGCGGTTTTGACAACTTTTTTGCCGCGCTAAACGAAGCCACCACCAGCCCGGATGATTCCGCCCTGCGTGAACAGGTGATCAGCGAGTCCGGCGCGCTGGCGCTGCGCGTGGATAACACGCTGGACTATATCGACTCGCAAAGCAGTGAGATCGTCAGCCAGGAGCAGGCGATGGTGGCGCAGGTGAACACCCTGACTACCGGTATTGCCAGTTATAACCAGCAAATTGCGGAAGCTGAAGCCAACGGCGATAACGCCTCGGCGCTGTACGATGCCCGCGATCAGATGGTGGAGCAACTGAGCGGCATCATGGACGTGCAGGTCAATATTGATGATGAAGGTAACTACAACGTTACGCTGCAAAACGGTCAGCCGTTGGTCAGCGGGCAGGAGAGTTCCACCATCGAACTGGATACCAACGCCGACGGCACACAGAGCATGTCGCTGGCATTTGCCGGAACTACGTCATCGATGAACACCGATACCGGCGGCTCGCTGGGGGCGCTGTTTGATTATCAGAATCAGGTGCTGACGCCGCTGACGGGAACGATTAACAGCATGGCGGAGCAATTTGCCGATGCGGTGAACACTCAACTGGCGCAGGGCTACGATCTGAACGGTAACCCCGGTGAACCGCTGTTTATTTATGATGAAAATTCATCTGATGGCCCGCTGGAAGTGAATCCCGATATCACCGCCGATGAGCTGGCGTTTTCCAGTTCGCCGGACGAAAGCGGTAACAGCGATAACCTGCAGGCGCTGATTAACATCTCCACCGAGCCGCTGGATATTGAGGGGCTGGGCAGCGTGACCGTGGGCGAAGCCTGTTCGTCGATCATCAGCAACATTGGTATCTACAGCCAGCAGAACCAGACGGAAGCGGAAGCGGCGGCTAACGTCTACTCCGAAGCGCAGACCCAGCAGAGCAGCGTCAGCGGGGTCAGCATGGACGAAGAAGCGGTGAACCTCATTACCTATCAGCAGATTTATGAGGCCAACCTCAAAGTTATCTCAACGGGCGCAGATATTTTCGATTCTGTGCTGGAAATGTGTAGCTAACCTGGAGAGGAATGAATATGCGTGTATCTACTCAGCAATCTTATGTGTCCATGACGCAGAGTTTTAACGATCTCTCCAGCGATCTGTCCCATGTCGTTGAGCAAATGGCGACCGGGAAAAGTATTCTGCTGCCGTCTGACGATCCGATCGCGGCGACCCGTATTACGCAACTTAACCGCCAGCAATCGGCCCTCGACCAGTATCAGAGCAATATTGACTCCGCAACGGCGGGCATGAGTCAGCAGGAGTCGATCCTTGATGGTGTGAATAACGATCTGTTGGCGATTCGCGACGATCTGCTGGAAGCGGCGAACGGCACCAATACCGCCGATTCGTTAGCCAGCCTGGGGCAAGATATTCAGTCGATGACCGAAGCGATGGTCTCGGCATTAAATTACCAGGATGAAGACGGGCACTATGTGTTTGGCGGCACGGTCAACGATCGGCCGCCGATTGTCGCCGTGGACAACGACGGTGATGGCGTGACTGATAGCTATACCTACCAGGGTAACGGCGATCATCGCCAGACCACGGTTTCCAATGGCGTGGAAGTCGATACCAACGTGGCGGTCAGTGATTTCTTCGGCGATAGCCTGGACGTGCTGAACACCCTGACGTCGCTGTCGAAAGAGCTACAGGATCCGTCGGTTGACCCTGCCGATCCGCAGGTGCAAAGCGATATTGAAAATGCCATCAATACGGTGGATGACGCTTCCGACTCGCTCAATGCTTCTATTGCCACCATCGGTGAAACGCAAAATACGATGAGTATGCTGAGCGGTGCGCAAACGGATATCGCCACCTCTAACGATCAGCTGATTGGTCAACTGAGCGATCTGGATTACGGCCCGGCCTCTATTACCTTTACCGGTCTGGAAATGGCGATGGAAGCCACTTTAAAAACCTACTCCAAAGTGAGTGAGTTGAACCTTTTCAGTGTGATTTAACAGCGAGCAGTAGCCTAGGAATAGTATGCAGGTCGGTTTAAATACAACATCACTCTCCGGAAGCGGAGCGCTCAATCCTTCTGTGCAACAACATAGCGTTGCGCAGAATGCCCCTGTCCGTCAAAAGTTACCCGCAACGGCGAGTGATTACCCGGCCTCACCGCTTATTACCACCCGGCCTCAGCGCTACAGTGTGCAGCTCAACGATCAGCTCACCACGCTGCAGCAGGCCGACCACTATCTGGGGCAACTGGAACAGCATTTGCTGGATTATCGCCATGCCTCGCGCCGTGGTGGGCAGACGCAGCAGCAAAAGGGTGCTGAGCTTACCCAGTGGCTGGATAAACGCACGGCATTATCCGGCGGCGCGGTTGACCGGCAGTTGCGTCCGGTTCTGCAAGGTGAAGCGCGAGTGACCTTTCACTCACCCGAGCTGGCGCAGATGCTGCAAAAAAATGCCATAAGCTCGCGCATGTTTAGTGTCTCTGACGGACGGCAAACGCAGCACTCTGCGGTGGTGGTTGGTGAGGATCTGGATCCTGGTCAGTACAAAATGATGATGAGCAACGCGCTGCGTCGTGTCGGCGTACAGGTGCACGATCAACAGGGCACGCTGAGTTTTTCCACCTTGGAAAAGCAGTGGCCGCAGATCCAACAAACCCTGAGCGTACGCGATGTCGACGCTAAGTCATCAACGTTTACCCCGCTCAAGATATTCGTCGATCCCTCTCGTTCAGAAGAGCTGCTGCAACAGCTATCTCAGGGGAGTAACCGCCCTCAGGATGCTTTACAGCAGGCGCTGGATGCGATTGGCGATCAGCGTGCGCAAATGGCCGCCCAACAGGAAAAGGCGCGGCAACTGATTGACGGGATGGCGCGTTTTCCACAGGCAGAAAGTGCGGTTAAAGCTTCTGAGTCACTCGGTGGAGTACTGGATCATGCTAATCACAATTATCAGGTATTAGCGCAGGCGGTAAATGGACAAGCCCGACTTTCCAGCCAGACTGTCCGGAGCTTATTAAGCTAATTTATATGGCATGCTTTTGTTGAAAAAGTAAATGTAGCGGGGTCTGTAACTAACAGACCTCCAATATCCTGAGTAAAGAGCAAATTTTGCTGTGGGTTTAAATGAATCCACCACGTATGCAGGTTATGCTCGTTAACAAAGGTGCTGAAATTTGATAAGCGGGGGTCATTTTTATCCGCTTTAGCATCGCTAAAATGAAATTCGCCTTGTTTAGTTGTTCCTGCAAAACGATTAATGCATGCTGAGATTTCGAATGTCGACGGCGCTTCGTTATTTTTTGCCAACGGGATGAACGTTAGAGCAGTGCTTTTGTTCTGCGAACTCATAATGAGTTCGTAATGAGCGTTCTTCCCGCTGTTCAGATCGTAACTGGCAACAACCGTATTCTCAATATGGGCATGAGCCGTGCAGGTAAAGAATAAAGAAAAAATGGCCGTAGAGCAAAAAAAGTAATTATTTGCATTTTGGTATTTCATTTAACATTTCCTCCACTTCTTTAATTAAAATACCATTCATTTCATTATCTTTATTTAACCAGTTATCAAAGTTCAGCGCTAACTGCCAGCTATCATTGCATTGATTACTGAGTACAATATCAAGCGTAAGTTTGTTTAATGCGACTCGGTAATACATGGTCATTGAGGCATTATGCCTAACCAAAAGTTGATCGATTTGTTGCACTCCAGGAAGAATATGTTGCGAAACAACGGGTAATTCTTTCGTTTTTTCCCCGGGATCGTAAAGCTGATAAACAGCAATACGGCTGGAATTTTCAACGTTTTCTTTAACCAGCAGCGGTGTTTCAGTTGGTTTCTCGACTGATGGCGCTTTAAAGTAAGAGATCAGCGCGAAAAGCGACAGGGCAATAACGATAACGGGCAAGGTGATCAGCATGGCCCGGTAAGGGGGATGTCTGGTTGTCGATTTTTTCTTGTCTTCTGGTGATAACGTAATGTTAAATAAAGGTGTTTTTTCATTCGGTGTCGGTGATGACGTTTCATTAGAAACAAGAAATTCAACATCCCCGGTACTCTCTTCGGCTTTCTCACTGGTGCTGCTATCAACCACAAATTCATTATGGTTAATGGTTTCCGTCAGGTAGTTTTTATTAAACAAATACCCTTTTTTAGGGATGGTTTTTATAATTTCTTGCTGTTTACCGTCATCATCGATAGCAACGCGCAGGGCATGAACGGCTGTAGGTAAGCTATTTCCGCCAACGATGCGATTCTTCCAGACGGCTGTCATTAAAAATGAACGAGATAAGACGACATCGGCATTTTTAGCTAATGTCTCTAATAGAATAAAATGATATTCGCCCAGGCGACGAATTTCACCTGTTTCACAATGGATTAACGCATTAAGCGAAGAGTCCATCCGCCAGTTGTTGACTACAATACTCATGGTTTTGTCTACCCGTGCAAGATTTTATATCCGTGGTATTACACCGTTAAAAATCAGTGCATTAAATTTCTGGAGAAATTGAGATGTCTTTCTGGCTGAGAAACAGCAGCCTGATTGGTATTGGGTGTTTTTTGCTCTATCCTAAAAAGGACTGGAAATGTAGCGAAAGTGCCCGAGACTCACAATATAAAAATACAGGGTATTTGCAACGAAATGTAAAATAAGGCATCAACAGAGCGTTTTAAAGTTACTTTGCTTAAGTATAATCTTATTGCTATCATGATGTTATCCCTGCAGGTGCGTAAGTAATCAACCCATTATTAGATATTTCTAATAATCTTTTAATTAAATCTTGATTGAGTCCTTCCTTGTATAGTGACTGTTTTGGTACTAAGGCACGGAAAGCTAAAATAGATGGGCGGGATGTTTGTCTCTTTAGCTAATGAAGTTGTGGGCTCATAAAAATTTTTTCGCAGCGCTTTAAGTTTTCCGAACGGGTGGTCGTTTTTACTGAGTATCGAAACGAAAACGATTATTCCCAAGGAGCAGTACCATGTTATCGATTAATACTAATACCGCCTCAATGGCAGCAGTAAACGCCATTAACAAAAGCAGCGCATCTCTGTCTACTTCTATGGAACGTCTGGCGACAGGTAACCGTATTAACTCTTCTGCAGACGATGCTGCGGGCAAACAGATTGCCAGCCGTTTGACTGCGCAGTCCAGCGGTATGGGCGTTGCGCTGAGCAACATTCAGGACGCAACGGCGATGCTGCAGACTGCAGACAGCATGTTTGACGAAATGACTGACGTACTGGGCCGTATGAAAGACCTGTCCACGCAGGCAGCGAACGGAACCTACAGCGACGAAGATATGCAGGCAATGCAGGACGAATACGACGAACTGGGTCAGCAGATGTCCGACATGCTGCAGAACACCACTTACGGCGGCACCAACCTGTTCGGTGTTTCCGGTACCAGCAACACCGGTAAAGATGGCCTGTTCCAGAGCTCAGTCACCTTCCAGGTTGGCGCTGAATCTTCCGACACCATGACCGTGAATATCTCCAGCCAACTGGGCGACCTGACCACTGCTTTGAGCAGTGTTAGCGCCTCTTTCAAAGCTGACCAGGCGGATACTACCGGTACTGCGGGTGTCTCTGGTGGTTCTGAGCTGACCACCTCCGGCTCTGCAAACCAGATGATCACCACCATCCAGACCGCAATGGACGATGTGTCCAAGATCCAGTCCAAACTGGGCGCGTCTATCAACCGTCTGAACGACACCGCTGCTAACCTGACCAGCATGCAGGACAACACCAACGTAGCGATCGGTAACATTATGGATACCGACTACGCGACGGAAGCCTCCAACATGACGCAACAGCAGGTGCTGATGCAAACTGGCATCACCATGCTGAAGCAGTCCAACAGCATGTCCAGCATGGTGTCCAGCCTGCTGCAGTAATTCTGTTCTGTGGTGAAATTGCGCCATTCACAACACCGCCGACTGGCGGTGTTGTGCTTTCAGCGGCAGAAGGGGAGTCAGGAAGTTTCCTGTCCAACGGAAATTCGATTTCCATGTGCTTGGTAACTAATTGATTTTAAATAAATTAAAAACTGGCATACATTTTGCTTTAGTAACGATAACGTCGCACGGAGTTATTCATGATCAACCCAAGAACTATGGCGAAAGCCGCAGCTTATGCCGATATCGCCACGCAGAGCGCCAACCTGCAACAACAGCAGGCAGAGTTAGATGCTGAAAGCAGCGGGCTGGATTCGTTGAGCACGGCATTAACCGATTTCCAGTCGGCTATTGATGCCTTGAACAGTGATAAAGACGGTCCACTGACCTTTTCGGCGACATCGAATAACGACTCTACGACGGTTTCTGCCAACTCGGAAGCGCAGGCGGGAACGTACTCATTTTATGTCAGCAAGTTGGCACAGGGTCAGCAGTCTACGTTCCAGATGACAGACAATATTTATGAGGCGACCGGTACGTTTGATCTGACCATGGAAGATGGCAGCAGCATGGAGATCGATCTTTCTGCGGCCGATAGCGATGGTAATGGCTATATCGATGCCACCGGGCTGGTAGATGCTATCAATAGTAGTGACGACAACCCGGGTGTTTCGGCTGCGCTGGTGAAAACAGATGGCCAGACAACCATTATGCTGACGTCTGACACTACCGGCGCACAAAGTGGTTTCACGGCGACAGTTAATGGCACGGTCATTGCCAGTCCGGAAACTGCGATGACGACTCCACAAGATGCTGTAATTAATCTGGGAGGTAAGGATGGGCCGACCATCACCAGCAGCAGCAATACCTTCGATGATGTGATTCCCGGTGTGACCATGACCTTTACGGAGGTCAGCGATCCAGACAATGCCAGCGATGTCACGACGATTACCGTGGCAGAAGATTCCAGCTCCTCACAGGCAAAAGTACAGACCTTTGTTGATGCCTATAACACCCTTGTCGACACCGTAGATTCATTAACCAGTAATGGCGGTGATGGTTCTAATCCAGGTGTTTTCGCAGGTGACGCCGGGCTCAATTCATTAACCAACCAACTTGATGATATCGCCCACTCTTACTACGACGGCGTATCGATTGTGGATTATGGCATCTCGCTCGATTCCGACGGTCATTTAGAAATTGACTCCGATAAGTTTAATGAAGCGATGGAAGCGAACCCGGATGGTCTAACGTCGATTTTTGTCGGTGATGACAGCATGGTCGCGCAGATGGATGACCTGATGGACAGCTATCTGGACTCCAGTACCGGCATCATCACTATGCGTGAAGACAACATTGAGGATCAGCAGAGCAAAATCCAGGACGAAAGCGATCAGCTTACTGAAACCTATAACACCAATTACGAACGCTACCTGGAAGAGTACACCAATACGCTGATTGAAACGTACACCATGAAAGTGAGTATGGCCGCGTTTATGTAAGCAACCGGTTTAGTAAAAGAATAGAGAGTCAATATGTACGACACGCAGGATGGTTATTCGCAATACAAAGAGATGGATCTTGCTGCTCGTACGGCAGCAGCATCACCTCTTGAGCTGGTACTGGTGCTGTTTTCCGGTTTGATGGATGAACTGGAACGCGCCAAAAGCCACATTGAGAACAAACGCTATGAGCGTAAAGCGCAGAGCATTAATAAATGCATCGATATTCTCAACGCCTTAACCAGCTCGCTGGAATTTGAAACGGGCGGCGAGCTGGTGGTGAATCTGTCCCGGCTTTATGACCACTGCGTCTATCGACTGTATGAAGCCAGCGGCGAATTGTCTTTAGAAAAAATTGATGAAGTGATCCTGATCCTGACGAATCTGCGCACAGGTTGGGAAGGTCTGTCGGCAAAACTGGGGTAAGGCGATGGAAAGAGAGCGCCAGCAACAACAGCTTTATGCCCTGGTAAAAGAGATGAACGACGCACTTGATCAAAAGCGTTGGCGGCGGTTACCCGGCCTGCATCAGCAGGTAATGCGCGTTTTTCATGAATATGAAGCCTGGGAAACGGATGCCAGCGCGTTGCGTAAGGTTAAAGACAACATGCTTTCGGCATTTGAGGCGCTGATTGCGAGGCGAACTCAGCGTGCGGAAGAACTCAAAGGGCGAATGGATAAACATCAGCAAAACCAGGAAGGAATGTTGGCGTATTCAATGGTTAATTTAATTTCGGAGAAGGCATGAATCCTGTATTACTGGCCTCGGTCAGTGCGTCGGCAGAGGCCACACCGGAAAAGGCGACTGTTTCGGCGTCGGCGGCCCCTGCAAGCAGCTGCACATTTTCTTTACCCCAGTCGGGGCTTAACGCCGCGGCTGAGCGGCTGATTGGCGCAAAACTGAGCCATCAGCAGACATCGGCGGCTGCACATAAACCAGATGACGCGAATCCGGCAGCCATGCAGGCATTGTTGGCGATGCTATTGGCGCAACCGACTCAGGCAGCCCCGGACGATGTACAAAAGCAGCCTGATGGCGACATGTTGAGAATGCTGGCGCAGGTGCAAACCACCCATTCTGGGTCATCACTGTTGCGCCAACTGGCGAGCGCCATGGCCCAGCCGGAAAAAACGTCCACGCCATCTGCTGAGCAGCATACAACTGACTTATCGTCACTGCCGCCTAAGCTGCAAACGTTATTGGCGTCACTCAGCGAGGATTTGCCGCCAGCAACTCCGGAGCAACAGGCTAAGCTGTCGACATTTTCCGCCCAGGATCTGCGTGCGATTGCGCCGGAGCCTGCGTCACTCTCGACCACCCAACAAATTTCTGCTCGCGTGAAGTCAGCGGATCATAGCGTTCCTCGCCCGATGGTGGAGAGAAAAACCGCTGGCGTGACGGTTAACCCGGCGCTCTCTACGCAAAGTTTGCTCAATACCGCGGCGCAGGGAAATCAGCCGGTGAATCCGCTGATTGACCATAACATCCTGTCGACGCAAGCGTCCTCGCCAGTGACGATGTCAACGGAGGAGCTCGGGGAGAAACTCACCGCGCTGCTTAAAGACAGAATTCAGTTCCAGATTGGTCAGCAGCAGCAGGTGTCGACCATTCGTCTTGATCCCCCTTCGCTGGGCAAACTTGAAATTGCCGTGCAACTGGATGCAGGCAAGCTGATGGTTCATATCGGCGCTAATCAGAGCGATGTCTGCCGCTCATTGCAACAATTTAGCGAGAACCTACGCCAGCACCTGACAGCGCAGAACTTCATGGAAGTCAATGTTCAGGTCTCTTCCGAGGGGCAATCGCAGCAGCAAAAACAGCAGTCAGGTCATCAACAGGATGAGGTGACATCGGCATTAGTGCTCAATGATGAACCTCAATTTCAACGGAATGAATCCGTTCTGATCAAAGTGTAAAAGTAAAATGAAGAAAATTGTTATCGCGTGTGTGATCAGCTCCGTTGTGGCTCTGGGTATTGCGGGGGGCGCAGGATGGGGCATTTATCATTCTATGAATAAGCGAACTACGGCTGCAGCAGGGGTCCCTACCCATGAAGCGGAAGACAGCCAGGATGAATCCAGCAGTATTTTTGTCTCCCTGCCGGAAACGGTAGTTACGCTGCATGATGATGAAGGGAGCGATCGCTATATGGTCGCTGAGCTGGTAATGGTCGTTGATTCAGAGAAAGATGCTGAAAAAATTAAGAAGGACGAACCGCTCTATCAAAGTATTACCGTAGATGAGCTTTCGAATATGAAATATGAAGATATTCGGGCGCTGAAGATCTCCGATATCAGAAAGAAAGTATTTGAGAATCTGAAAGTCGAATTAGCGAAACGTAAAATGGCGACACCTTATAAGGACATATTGGTGAAAAAAGTCGTGTTCCAATAAGCGACAAGCCAGGAAATAACATGATACAGGATGCTTACGAGTCAGAAGACTTTAATGCGACGCCCGTGCTCACGCCAAAGCAAGAGAGCCATTATTTACAGGCTTATCTACCTTTGGTGCGCAAAGTGGTGCGTCAACTTGCGCCGCAATGTACCTGCGTTATGGACAGGCAGGATATGGAACAAACGGCGCTGATGGGATTGCTGAACGCGATTCGCCGCTACGGTCAGCCAGACGAAGGTTTTGCCGGTTATGCTGTTCACCGCATACGTGGCGCAATTCTGGATGAGCTGCGCAGTCTCGACTGGCGGCCTCGCCAGTTACGGCAAAAATACCATCAGATTAAAGATTTGATTCGTGATGCGCGCACACAGCTTGGGCATGAACCCTCATGGGAGGAGCTGTCCCGGCTGGGATTATCGTCTGAGGATTATCAGGAATATCAACAGTTGGAAGGCGCCGAAACGCTGGCCAGTCTGGATGAGTTGCTGAATGGCGATATGCCGATTGCACCGCTCGAAGGGCGGGGGCTTGAGGAGCAATTCGTCACCCAGGAAATGTTGAGTTACGCCCTGAGCCAGCTCAGCGAAAAAGAGAGCCTCGTGCTCTCAATGTATTACCAACACGATATGAATTTAAAAGAGATCGCGCTGGTATTAGGGCTGACCGAAGCCCGAATTTGTCAAATGAATAAAAAAATCACGCACAAGATTCGTGATTGTTTATATCCAGATTAACAATTCCGAATCAACATGCGGAGGACGTAATGCAAAAGATTTTTGGTTTATTAGTGGTTTTGGGCTGCGTATTTGGCGGCTACTTTGAGGCTGGTGGGCAGTTAATTGCTATTTGGCAGCCAGCAGAAATTATTATTATCGTCGGTGCTGGTCTGGGGGCGATGATTATTGGTAACCCGGTACATGTACTGAAAGAGATCGTCCACCAGATCAAAGGGGTAATCAGTAAAAAGAAAATGGGGCCGGAGTTTCAGCGTCAGCTACTGATGTGCCTGTATGAGTTGCTGGAAATGGTGCAAAACGGCGGTCTGCGTATGCTGGATCAGCATATCGAGCAGCCGGAAGAAAGCACCATTTTCCAGAAATACCCGCTGGTGCTGACTCAGAAGCGACTGGTGACATTTATCGCCGATAACTTCCGTCTAATGGCGATGGGTAAAATCGATGCCCATGAACTGGAAGGGATCCTCGATCAGGAACTGGATACCGCGGAAGAATCTTTGTTAACCCCTTCGCGCTCCTTGCAGCGTACCGCAGAGGCGATGCCTGGATTTGGCATTTGTGCTGCGGTATTGGGCATTATCATCACCATGCAGTCCATCGATGGCTCCATTGCGCTTATCGGTTTGAAAGTGGCGGCGGCGTTGGTGGGGACATTCTTAGGGGTATTCATCTGTTATTGTCTGATGGACCCGCTGGCAAACGCCATGGAACAGCAGGCGCGGGCAGAGCATTCGCTGCTCGAATGCGTACGTACCGTGCTGGTGGCGCAAGCGGGCGGTAAACCGACGCTACTGGCGGTCGATGCTGGCCGTAAGCTTCTCCATCTGGCCTCTAAACCCACTTTCGCCAATCTGGATGCATGGGTTAATGCGATGCTGGAGCAGGAATAAGCATGAGGAAGGGGCCAAATCGTCGCGATCGCGGCGCGAAAACCACCATTATCCGCCGACAAATTAAAAAGCATCATGCAGGCCATCATGGCGGGGCGTGGAAGGTCGCCTTTGCTGACTTTACGCTGGCGATGATGGCGCTGTTTATGACGCTGTGGATTGTGAACAGCGTCAGCAAGGCTGACCGAGAAAATATTGTGGCGGCGCTGCACGGCCAGTCAATCTTTAACGGTGGCGGTATGGCACCTTTAAACAAGCTGGGCAAGCAGCCGATAGCGCCGGGTGCGCAGAAGAAAAACGTCACGCGCAACAAGCTGGATAAAACGGTTACCTCGCAAGAGACGGCGAAGATCACAGAAGATAACGCCAAAAAAGCGCTGGATGTAAATGAAAAAGCGGTGTTGCTGAAGCAAAAATCAGCGCGTGAATTGGGCGAGCTGGCGACCGATATTAACGTCATTGCCCGCAACGCACATATGGAAACCAACCTCGAGATGGAGATTGTTCCTCAGGGGTTGCGCGTACTGATTAAAGATGACCAGAACCGGAATATGTTTGAACGCGGCAGCGCCAAAATTATGCCGTTCTTTAAATCGCTGCTGGTTGAGCTGACCCCCGTGTTTGACTCGCTGGACAACAAGCTCATCATTACCGGACATACGGATGCGATGAGCTATAAGAGCAACATTTACAACAACTGGAACCTCTCCGGCGACCGTGCTTTGTCAGCACGACGCGTGCTGGAAGATGCCGGCATGCCGCAGGATAAAGTCATGCAGGTTAGCGCCATGGCGGACCAAATGCTGCTGGATGCGAAAAACCCGGAAAGCGCAGGCAACCGCCGTATTGAGATCATGGTGTTAACGCAAAGTGCCTCCGATACGCTGTATCAATATTTTGGTCAGCACGGCGAGAAAGTGGTTCAGCCACTGGTTGATAAGCTGGACAAACAAAAGCAGGTGACTTCTTTACGTCAGCCCTCTGTTCCCGTCACTCATTAATTCTGTTTTCCGCCCCCCACGCAACGTGGGGGCAAATTATCCCTCAGGAAGGTAATGTGATAGATGTAACCCATATTATTCCATTGGATATTCATACTGATAACGTCACTGATGGGGCTTGTCAGGGCGCGCATTTCGACCCGGTTTCAGGTATCTGGTACACCGAGCCTCATGTGTTAAATGAGGGGCTTCGTGACTATGTCTACAACACCGACAGTTTTAACATCGTTGCGCCGTACTATCTGGTGATTACCTCGAAGATGCACTGCTGGAGCTGCCACCAGCTCACCCATATTCACGGGGTGATGTTTACCCGCTTTATCAGAAAAGATCAGGATGGCAAAGGCTGGCAATCTATTCGGCGGAATACCTTTCTGTTCCACATTAATTCTCTGCCTGAAGAGATACAAAAGAACATCAAAGCCAGCAATTACTATCTGGATAAAAGTAAAACTACCGGGCTACGTTACTGGATGAATCATTGTGAAATTTGTGGAGAACGTCTGGGCGACTATGAGCTTTTCTGCGTGGAAAATGATGCATTTCGCCTGATGACGATCGAAAAATTGCTGCGGGCAAAGATTCGCAAAGTGAATAAACTTTTTGTCAGTACGGCGGGTAATCCCGCAGAACATAAGATCACGGACATCGTGCGTTACCTGTGCGATGCACGCTTCGTCATGAATGGTCCGGCCTAAGGCATAAACAGACTTCTCACAACATAAAAATACTGTATACTTAAACAGTATTGTGGGAGGCGAGCGATGCGCAAAATCATACATGTCGATATGGACTGCTTTTTCGCGGCGGTGGAAATGCGCGACAACCCCGCCTTGCGTGATATTCCCATTGCTATTGGCGGCAGTCGTGAACGTCGGGGAGTCATCAGCACGGCCAATTACCCGGCGCGCAAATTTGGTGTGCGTAGCGCAATGCCGACCGGAATGGCGTTAAAACTGTGCCCGCATCTCACGTTATTACCTGGTCGTTACGAGGCCTATAAAGAAGCCTCCCGCCAGATTCAGGCTATTTTCTCCCGCTATACCTCGCTGATAGAACCGCTTTCGCTGGATGAAGCCTATCTGGATGTGACTGACAGCACTCACTGCCATGGCTCAGCTACGCTGATGGCTCAGGAGATCCGCCAGACAATTTTTGCCGAGCTACAGTTAACCGCCTCTGCCGGAATTGCGCCGGTCAAATTTCTGGCAAAAATAGCCTCCGATCTCAACAAACCCAATGGGCAATATGTGATTACCCCTGCCGATGTTCCTGAATTTCTCAGAACATTACCGTTAGGCAAAATTCCCGGCGTTGGCAAAGTCTCTGCTGCTAAGTTGGAAGCGATGGGGTTGCGAACCTGCGAGGATGTTCAAAAATACGATCTGGCCATGTTGCTCAAACGTTTTGGTAAGTTTGGTCGCGTGTTGTGGGAACGCAGCCAGGGCATTGATGAGCGCGACGTCAACAATGACAGACTGCGCAAATCAGTCGGCGTCGAGCGTACTTTGGCAGAAGATATTCATGAGTGGGCTGAATGTGAGGAGATTATTGAGCGGCTATATCCCGAACTGGAACGACGTCTGGCCAAGGTAAAACCGGATCTGTTGATCGCCCGACAGGGAGTAAAACTCAAGTTTAATGATTTTCAGCAAACCACGCAGGAGCACGTCTGGCCGCGCTTAAGTAAAGATGACTTAATTGCGACGGCGCGCAAAACCTGGAATGAACGTCGGGGAGGGCGGGGCGTAAGACTGGTGGGATTACACGTCACGCTGCTGGATCCACAGCTGGAAAGGCAACTACTGTTGGGGCTGTGATGTTGATGTATTGCCGGATGGCTGCGTAAAAACTATATCCGGCCTACAAATCAGCATGTAGGCCGGATAAGCACCGCGCCATCCGGCGTTTAGCGCAGACTTACTTCGCCGGAATAGACTTCAGCAGTTCAGTCAGCAGCGTCCAGTAATGGCCGACGCTTTCGATATGAACCTGTTCATCCGGTGAGTGTGGACCGGTGATGGTTGGCCCGATGGAAACCATGTCCATATCTGGATACGGTTTCTTGAACAGACCACATTCCAGACCGGCGTGGATGATTTGGATGTTAGGCGTTTTGTTGAACAGACGCTGATAGGTTTCACGAACCAGGTGCATAACCGGAGAGTTGGCATCCGGCTGCCAGCCAGGGTATCCGCCTTTTGCCTGGGTTTTCGCGCCAGCCAGTTTACCCAGTGAATCCAGCATGCTCACCACGTAGTCTTTACCGCTGTCGATCAGAGAACGGATGAGGCAGTGAATTTCAACGTTGTCGTCAGTCATGGTTACAACGCCGACGTTCAGGGAAGTTTCTACCACGCCTTTGGCGACGTCGGAGTTGCGGATAACACCGTTCGGGGTGGCGTTCAGCAGACGCACAAAGCTGTCGCGAGACTCAGCGGTCAGCGCGGCTTTGTCTTGAGTAACGGCATCCAGCAGCAGAGCCAGGTTCTTCTCTTTGGCTTCCAGTTCGTTTTTCAGGATTTCCTGATAGGTGTTGACCAGCGCTTTTAACGCATCAACTTTATCTGCAGCCACGGCCAGGGTGGCAAAGGCTTCACGCGGAATTGCGTTACGCAGCGTACCGCCGTTGAAATCAACCAGACGCAGATCCAGCTCTTCAGCGTGGCCCGCCAGGAAGCGTACCAGCAGCTTGTTCGCGTTACCGAGACCCACGTGGATTTCGCCGCCGGAGTGGCCGCCTTTCAGGCCTTTTAACGTCAGCTTAAAGCTCTGGAAGCCTGCAGGGATTGCTTCACGGGACAGCGGCAGGTTGGAGGTAAAGTCGATACCGCCTGCGCAACCCATGTAGATCTCACCTTCTTCTTCTGAGTCGGTGTTGATCAGGATATCTGCCTGCAGCCAGTTAGCCTGCAGACCAAACGCGCCATCCATACCTGCTTCTTCGGTCATGGTCAGCAGCACTTCCAGAGGACCATGTACCACGCTGTCATCAGCCAGAACGGCCAGCGCGGACGCCATACCGATACCGTTATCCGCACCCAGCGTGGTGCCACGGGCTTTTACCCATTCGCCATCAATATAAGGTTGGATAGGATCTTTGGTGAAGTCGTGAACGGTGTCGTTGTTTTTCTGCGGGACCATATCCAGGTGCGCCTGCAGAACGACCGGTTTACGGTTTTCCATGCCTGCTGTAGCGGGTTTGCGAATCAGGATATTACCGACTTGATCGCGCTCGACGTGGAAACCTTTTTCCTGGGCCCAGCTCAGAATGTGTTCAGCGAGCTGCTCTTCATGATAGGACGGATGAGGAATAGAACAGATTTTGGCAAAAATATCCCATAGCGGTTGCGGGGATAATTGAGACAGTTCAGACACGTTGAGTCTCCTTGGCGATGTCCTACAAAACTTGCTTGCAGGCCACGGGGTTAGCAGAATTAAAAACATCACAAGTCAGGCTTGCGCGATGCGATTGAGAATACCACTTTCTCCGCTGACGGCTAGCATAAAGCATGCAAAAAGAGGCGCGGATTCCGCGAAACACTGGTTTTTAGTGCGTCAGATCTCTATAATCTCGCGCAACCTATTTCCCCCTCGAACACTTTTTAAGCCGTAGATAAACAGGCTGGGACACTTCACATGAGCGAAAAATACGTCGTCACCTGGGACATGTTGCAGATCCATGCACGTAAACTGGCAAGCCGCCTGATGCCTTCTGAACAATGGAAAGGCATTATTGCCGTTAGCCGTGGTGGTCTGGTACCGGGCGCATTGCTGGCGCGTGAATTGGGTATTCGTCATGTCGATACCGTATGCATCTCCAGCTACGATCACGACAACCAGCGCGAACTGAAAGTGCTGAAACGTGCCGAAGGCGACGGTGAAGGTTTCATCGTAATCGATGACCTGGTTGACACCGGTGGTACCGCCGTTGCGATCCGCGAAATGTATCCTAAAGCGCATTTCGTTACTATCTTCGCTAAGCCGGCAGGTCGTCCGCTGGTGAATGATTATGTTGTTGATATCCCTCAGGATACCTGGATTGAGCAGCCGTGGGATATGGGCGTGGTGTTCGTCCCGCCGATCTCTGGTCGCTAATCTAAAAAGTTTTCAACGCCTGGCAACTGCCGGGCGTTGTTCTTTTTGTGCAGTGTCAGGTTACACTATGCCTTAGTGAGTACTCATGGAGGCTGCAATCATGTCACAGGCTAACCTCAGCGAAGTCCTGTTTAAACCCCGCTTCAAACACCCTGAAACGTCAACGCTGGTTCGTCGTTTTAATCACGGCGCGCAGCCGTCCGTACAATCTGCCCTGGATGGTAAAACCATTCCCCACTGGTATCGCATGGTGAATCGTCTGATGTGGATCTGGCGTGGCGTCGACCCGCGTGAAATCCTTGAGGTGCAGGCACGTATCGTGATGAGCGAAGCCGAGCGTACGGATAAAGAACTCTACGATACGGTTATCGGCTATCGCGGTGGAAACTGGATCTATGAGTGGGCGAAGCAGGCGATGGACTGGCAACAGAAAGCGTCTATGGAAGAGGATCCGCAGGTGAGCGGACGCCACTGGCTGCATGCGTCTACGTTGTACAATATTGCCGCTTACCCGCACCTGAAAGGCGATGAGCTGGCAGAACAGGCACAGGCTTTGGCCAATCGCGCCTATGAAGAGGCCGCGCAGCGACTGCCGGGGACGTTGCGCGAGATGGAATTTGCCGTTACCGGCGGCGCGCCAATCACTGGATTTCTGCATATGCCAAAAGGCGACGGTCCGTTCCCGACGGTGCTGATGTGCGGTGGCCTCGATTCCATGCAAACGGATTATTACAGTCTGTATGAGCGCTACTTTGCTCCGCGTGGCATTGCCATGCTGACGCTGGATATGCCGTCAGTTGGGTTCTCATCAAAATGGAAACTGACTCAGGATTCCAGCCTGCTGCATCAGCACGTATTAAAAGCGCTGCCTAATGTTCCCTGGGTGGATCACACTCGCGTGGCGGCCTTCGGTTTCCGCTTTGGCGCTAACGTAGCGGTACGTCTGGCATATCTGGAATCATCACGTCTGAAGGCGGTGGCCTGTCTGGGACCAGTGGTTCATGCGCTGCTCAGTGACCCGCAGCGTCAGGCGAGCGTCCCGGAAATGTATCTTGATGTACTGGCTAGCCGCCTGGGGATGCATGACGCCTCCGATGAAGCGCTGCGCGTTGAGCTTAATCGCTATTCATTAAAAGTGCAGGGCCTGCTGGGGCGACGCTGCCCGACGCCAATGCTTTCGGGGTTCTGGAAGAACGACCCGTTTAGCCCGGAAGAAGAGTCACGTTTAATCACATCTTCATCTTCAGACGGTAAGCTACTGGAGATCCCCTTCAATCCGGTGTATCGCAATTTTGACAAAGGGTTGCAGGAAATAACCGGTTGGATCAATCAGAGATTGTGTTAAAAGTTTGCTAAATTTTATCGATTTGGTAAAACAGGTGCTTCACCTAAGGAGATCGTAATGACGTTACCGAGTGGGCATCCGAAAAGTAGATTGATCAAGAAATTCACCGCGCTTGGCCCGTACATCCGGGAAGGGCAGTGCGAAGATAATCGATTTTTTTTCGATTGTCTGGCTGTTTGCGTCAACGTGAAGCCCGCCCCTGAGAAACGCGAGTTCTGGGGCTGGTGGATGGAACTGGAGGCGCAGGAAAAACGTTTCACGTATAGTTATCATTTTGGTTTGTTTGATAAAGACGGTAACTGGACTGCGGTGCCGGTGAAAGAGACTGAAGTGGTAGAGCGACTGGAATACACCTTACGTGAATTCCATGAAAAATTACTTGGCTTGTTAACGACGCTGAATCTGGCGCTGGAACCTGCTGACGGCTTTAAGGATGAACCGGTTAAGTTAACGGCATAATGAACAGTGAAAAGCCGGATGGCGGCGCAACCCCATCCGGCTTTTTTATGCTATATCAAAACTGGTAGACCATACCGACTGCAACGATATTATCATCGTTGATGCCCAGCTTATTATCGCTATCGAGCTGGTTGATTTTATAATCGACAAACGCGGACATATTTTTGTTGAAATAGTACGTTGCGCCGAGATCAATATAATTCACCAGATCTTCATTGCCGACGCCTTCAATATCTTTCCCTTTAGACAGCACATAACCCAGTGACGGACGCAGACCAAAGTCAAACTGGTACTGAACGACCGCTTCGAAGTTCTGTGTTTTATTAGCAAAGCCACCGGAAATTGGCGTCATATTGCGCGTTTCAGAATAGAACGTTGCAATATAAATATCGTTAGCATCATATTTTAAGCCAGTTGCCCAGGCTTCTGCTTTATCGCCTGTACCGCGAGTTTGCAGATTCTGCTGGTTAGTACGATCGGAGTTGGTATAAGCGCCGCTCACCGCAAAATCGCTGCCGCCAAAGTCATAGGTAACGGAAGTACCAAAACCGTCGCCGTTCTGTTTTTTCACATCGCGGTCCTGGTTTTTACCCTGATATTGCAGGGTCAGATCCAGGCCATCCACGACGCCGAAGAAGTCGGTGTTACGGTAAGTTGCCAGGCCGCTGGCACGTTTGGTCATAAAGTTATCGGTCTGTGCGGAGGAGTCGCCGCCGAATTCCGGGAACATATCGGTCCATGCTTCCACGTCATACAGCGCACCCAGGTTACGACCATAATCAAATGAGCCAAAATCTTTTAATTTCACACCAGCGAAGGCCAGACGTGTTTTTTGTTGGTTAGAATCGCTTTCAGCTTTATTGCCGGCGAATTCAGCCTCCCAACGACCATAACCGGTCAGTTGATCGTTAATTTGCGTTTCGCCTTTAAAACCTAAACGGATATAGCTTTGGTCACCATCTTTGCTGTCATAATCCGTCATGTAATGCATGGCTTTTACTTTGCCGTATAAGTCCAGCTTATTACCGTTCTTGTTATACACTTCCGCTGCCTGTACGGATGCCGACGCAACAATTCCCATCACCACTAATGCCAGAGTGCTCTTTTTCATTTTCATTCCTGATTAAAAGTACGCGCTAATATTCACTGGGTGTGATCCCCCGTTAAAAGACAGGAGGGTTTTTAACGTCTGGCAATGAACGTTTTATGACAAAGTAAGAATATTTTTAAAAAAGGATGTTTTTTTGTTTCTGTAATAAATGCGTCAAAATCTGCCGCTACGCTTGCTGATCCTGCGCAATAAAATTTCATGCTTTGTGCGCTGGTTGTTGGCAACCGGGGCCAGTCCTGCTAAAACGTTCGTTTGATATCATTTTCCCCAATTTTGAATGGCAGAGAATCATGAGTGACAGCCAGACGCTGGTGGTAAAACTTGGCACCAGTGTGTTAACGGGCGGATCCCGCCGCCTGAACCGCGCCCACATCGTAGAACTGGTTCGCCAGTGCGCGCAGCTCCATGCCGCAGGGCATCGTATTGTTATTGTTACCTCAGGCGCGATTGCCGCCGGACGTGAGCATCTTGGTTACCCTGAACTCCCGGCAACGATAGCCTCGAAACAGCTGTTGGCAGCGGTAGGGCAGAGCCGACTGATTCAACTATGGGAACAGCTTTTCTCGATTTACGGTATTCATATCGGGCAGATGCTGCTGACGCGTGCGGATATGGAAGACAGAGAGCGCTTCCTCAATGCCCGCGATACGCTGCGTGCGCTGCTGGATAACAACATCGTTCCGGTCATTAATGAGAACGATGCGGTGGCGACCGCTGAAATTAAAGTGGGTGATAACGACAACCTCTCAGCGCTGGCGGCAATTCTGGCTGGAGCCGATAAGCTGCTGCTGTTGACCGATCAGCAGGGGCTGTTCACCGCCGATCCGCGCACTAATCCGCAGGCGGAGCTGATCAAAGACGTGCACGGTATTGATGATGCGCTGCGCGCCATTGCCGGAGACAGCGTCTCGGGTCTGGGAACCGGCGGTATGGGGACTAAACTGCAGGCCGCCGATGTCGCGTGCCGCGCCGGGATCGACACCATAATTGCCGCAGGCAGCAAACCGGGCGTCATTGGCGACGTGATGGAAGGCGTTTCCGTTGGGACGCGTTTTCATGCACAGGCATCTCCACTGGAGAACCGTAAACGCTGGATCTTCGGCGCGCCGCCTGCCGGAGAAATTACTGTTGATGAGGGCGCTACCGCAGCGATTCTGGAACGCGGCAGCTCATTACTGCCAAAAGGCATTAAAAGCGTGACAGGCAACTTCTCTCGTGGTGAAGTGATCCGCATCTGCAATCTCGAAGGGCGCGATATTGCCCACGGCGTCACCCGCTATAACAGCGATGCGCTGCGCCGTATTGCCGGACATCACTCACAACAGATCGACACCATCCTGGGCTACGAATACGGCCCGGTTGCTGTCCATCGTGACGACATGATCACCCGTTAAGGAACAGGCATATGCTGGAAAAAATGGGCATTGCTGCCAAAGCCGCGTCATATAAGCTGGCGCTGCTCTCCAGTCGCGAAAAAAATCGCGTACTGGAAACCATTGCTGATGAGCTGGAAGCGCAAACCGAAAGCATCCTCAGCGCGAACGTACAAGATGTTGAGCAGGCGCGAGCCAACGGCCTGAGCGATGCGATGCTCGACCGCCTCGCTCTGACGCCAGCGCGTCTGAAAGCGATTGCTGACGATGTACGCCAGGTGTGTAATCTCGCCGACCCGGTCGGGCAGGTGATTGACGGTGGGCTGCTGGACAGCGGTCTGCGTCTGGAGCGTCGTCGCGTCCCGCTGGGCGTGATTGGCGTAATTTATGAAGCGCGCCCAAACGTCACCGTTGACGTTGCCTCCCTGTGCCTGAAAACCGGCAATGCCGCGATCCTGCGTGGTGGGAAAGAGACCTACCGGACGAACGCCGCCACCGTAGCGGTTATCCAAAAGGCGCTGGAAGCCTGCGGTTTACCCGCGGCTGCCGTACAGTCGATTGATAACCCGGACCGCGCACTGGTCGCTGAGATGCTACGGATGGATAAGTACATCGATATGCTGATCCCTCGCGGTGGCGCGGGCCTGCACAAGCTGTGTCGTGAGCAGTCGACTATCCCGGTCATCACCGGCGGCATTGGCGTATGTCATATCTATGTTGATGATAGCGCGGAGATCGCCCCGGCCCTGAAGATTATCGTCAACGCCAAAACCCAGCGTCCGAGCACCTGCAACACCGTAGAAACTCTGCTGGTGCATCAGGATATCGCCGCGCGTTTTCTGCCAGCATTGAGCCAGCAGATGGCACAAAGCGGCGTCACTCTGCACGGAGACGAAATGGCGCTGGCTACATTGAAGGCAGGACCTGCTAATGTGGTTGCGGTGAAAGCTGAAGAGTATGACGACGAGTTTCTGTCGCTGGATTTGAACGTGAAAATCGTCACCAGTCTGGATGATGCCATCGCCCACATCCGCGAGCATGGTACCCAGCATTCCGATGCGATCCTGACGCGTACGCTACGCAACGCCGATCGTTTTGTGAATGAAGTCGATTCTTCCGCTGTGTACGTTAACGCTTCTACGCGTTTTACCGATGGCGGCCAGTTTGGACTGGGTGCGGAAGTGGCGGTAAGTACGCAAAAACTGCACGCGCGTGGTCCAATGGGGCTGGAAGCACTGACTACATACAAATGGGTTGGCTTCGGCGACGACACGATCCGTGCGTAATTGAAACCGGGTGATGCAAAAATAGGCGTTTGATTCACAAGGCCATTGACGCGTCGCCCGGTTAGTTTTAACCTTCTACCCCGTGTTCACATTCGTGGACATATCCTTTTCAGGGCCGATATAGCTCAGTTGGTAGAGCAGCGCATTCGTAATGCGAAGGTCGTAGGTTCGACTCCTATTATCGGCACCATTTCAAGCTCTTCCCAAGTCTACCGAAATCAACTAAAAGCCCGTATACTGCGGTTTCTGGCCCGTATCTTATCTCCTGTTATCAACTGTACTCAACCGAAATCAAGTCACAGTTGGGGGCATAAGTGGGGGCATTCTGTGTTCGGTCCAGGGAGATGCCCCCAATGAAGCTTAATGCCCGACAGGTAGATGCTGCTAAACCCAGAGAGAAAGCCTACAAGCTGGCAGATGGTGCTGGTTTGTATCTTGAAGTCGTACCCTCTGGTTCTCGATACTGGCGAATGAAATATCGCTTCAATGGAAAAGAGAAGCGTATGGCTTTTGGTGTTTATCCAGCAGTGTCCCTTGCACAAGCGAGGGCACTACGTGATGAAGCCAAGAAAAAACTGGCCGAAGGTATCGATCCATCGTTTGCTAAAAAAGAAGAAAAGCTGGTTCGCGATGTGCAACTCAATAATACGTTCCAGTCTGTGGCACTTGAGTGGCACGGTACGAAGGTGAGTAGATGGTCAGAAGGGTATGCTTCTGACATTCTGGAGGCCTTCAATAAAGATATTTTCCCTTATATCGGCCAACTGCCGGTGAATGAAATCAAACCGCTGGTTCTGCTTAATGTGCTGCGTCGAATGGAAAGCCGTGGCGCGACAGAGAAGGCCAAGAAGGTTCGCCAGCGCTGCAGTGAAGTCTTTCGTTACGCCATAGTTAGTCGCCAGAGGATGCACGGTGATATACCCGTTAAGTTCACCAGTGAGGTACCAGCAGCCG
>OJYT01000030.1_pt1 | contig 74482 bp, 85 predicted proteins | sample 1601021 | NCBI WGS metagenome assembly OJYT01 (sample SAMN04436602, study PRJEB24849) | human gut metagenome | biome: human gut; feature: NICU; material: stool | host: Homo sapiens | place: USA: Saint Louis, MO | collected 2009-12-07 | reverse complement strand
CATTTTTCTCTTTACCCGGCTGGCAGCTCACCGGAGGCGTGCTGGGCCCCATTTACGTCGTCATTTTAACCGTTGCCGTACCGGTGATCGGTATCGCTATGACCATGATCGGCATTCTTGCCGGCCAGGTCTGTAAAAGCCTGCTGATCGACCATTACGGGCTGTTCGGTTCGCCAAAACGTAAAATCGATGGGCGGCGGCTTATTGCTCTGCTGTTAATCGTTGTCGCCCTGGTTCTGATTGCCACAAGCTGAGGTTGTAAAATGAGTAGCATAATGATTTTGTTGGCGCTGGTCGGCGGCGCGATGCTGAGTATGCAGGCGGCGATCAACGGCCGTTTAGGCAGTCAGGTTGGCGTGTTTCGTAGCGCATTTCTCACCTTCGCCGTGGGAGGATTGATCACCGCGCTGCTGATTTTGTATTTCGAGCCTCACCAGACGATGACGCTGCTCGATGTGCCGAAATGGCAGCTGCTGGGGGCGTTTTGCGGTGTACCCTATATCGTGATTATGGTGCTGGCGGTTCAGCGTATCGGCACCGCGACGGCCACGGTAGCGGTTATTTTTGGCCAACTGGCCATGAGCCTGCTGATTGATAATTTCGGCTGGCTGGGAAATGACGCCATCGCTTTCTCCCCGGGCAGGCTGGGGGCGATCGTCTGTCTGGGGCTGGCGTTGTTCTTTATTTATCGCTCCAGTTCAGTAGCCGCAGCGGAAGATAAGCAGTAGAGAGACATCTGTTTTGCCCGGTAGCGATACGCTATCGGGCGCCCCCTGTCAGCCAGACGTCGGCCGTTATCAGCTGCGAATACATTTTCGCTTCGGGCATCATCGACAGTAGACCGGCCATCAGCATTTCTCCTGCCTCATGAAGCGCGCTAAGCGGCATTTCCGGCAGACTTTCAAGAATAAACCACATCCGCGGACTCTCTACGCTCAGGCGAGTGCGTACTCCCTGTCGCCAGTTCCAGCGTCGGCAGGTCACCCCTGCGTCATCGCACCAGACCACTTCACCCGCGTCGGGGTTTTCGAAGACGATCTTTCCCTCTTTGACGGTATCGAACGGCTCGCTGCCGTCGGCGATCTTCAGTTGCGGGACGCCAACGTAAGCCGCCAGGTTTTCCCCACCGACCGGCACGGCGTAGCGCAGGCTCACCGCATTATAGAGATCGACGATCGGATCGAGCGCTGCCATTTAGCCATCGCGCAGCACCCGCCTGCGCAAGGCTTCCGCCGAGCAGGGCGTGCGCTTAGGCTTTGCGCCAAAGGCGCGGAATACCTCGTTCCAGGCCTGCAAATGTGCTTCCGCCCACTGCGGCTCACCGGCGATAACCGCACGGCAGGCGGAATGGAGCGCTTCTGCACCAACCTGCGGCGCGCGTACGGGAGCAGAGATAACATCAATGCTCAGGGCGCGAAAGCCGGGAGCCAGCGCCGACACCTGTGGGCTGATTGACGGTAATACGTTATTCATTGGATAATCCTTTAACGACTATTTTAAAGCATAATATCGACCGATGACCAAAAAAGTCAATATAACGACCGGGGCGGGCGCTGATGCCGCCAGCATCAATGAAGCCGTTGCGGCGCGCATTAAGCGCTATCGGGCGGAAAAGAAGATCTCCCTCGACGAGCTATCAAGGCGCGCGGGCGTCAGCAAAGGGATGCTGGTAGACATTGAAGCCTGCCGGGCTAACCCGAGCATTGCGCTGTTATGCCGTCTGGCGTCAGCCATGGGCGTTGCGGTGGCCGATTTCGTCAATGTTGCCTCCGCGCCGCCGGTAAAGGCGATCGCCGCAGGCGATATCCCCACGCTGTGGCAGGGTGAACAGGGCGGCCACGCGCGACTGCTGGCCGGAACCAGCGGTCCAGATATGGTGGAACTCTGGCAGTGGAGTCTTTATCCGGGCGAAATTTTTACTTCTCCGGGCCACGGAGAAGGGACCACGGAGCTGCTTTTTGTGACCGAGGGCGCCCTGACATTAACGGTGAACGACAGCCTCTATTTGATTCCCGCCGGTGATTCAGCCGTCGCGCGTACCGACGCTCCGCATAGCTACGCTAACGCCGGCGAAACGGTGACGCGATTCACCATGACGGTCAGTGAAAAAGCGCGCTAGCCATTCGCCTCCGTCGATCTTACGATGGAGGTTATTTCAGTGACAGTGTCACTTTAAATCTCTAACATGCTGATACATTTCTGCCAAATCATTAGCAACCTTTCGGTAGGGCTCCCGCTGCGATAACGCTATTCTTCCCCGCTTTTCCTTTTTCAGGCCCTTTGTAACCCAGGTAAATGCCCGCTAATGTCCCTTATGAGAGATGAAATTCGCGACCATTCAGCGGAAGAGATGCTATTTATCCGCCGTGCCGTCATTGCGTTTCTACTGGTGGTGGTCTGCTTTGCTGTCCTGATTGTTAACCTCTACCGCCTGCAGGTAGAGCAGCACGACTTTTATCAGACCCGTTCAAACCAGAACGACATTAAAATGCTGCCCATCGCGCCGAGCCGCGGGCTGATTTTCGACCGCAACGGCATCCCGCTGGTACAAAATATTACCCTCTACCGTTTGCAGGTGATCCCGAGCAAAATCGCCGATATGACGGCGCTGCTGCAGCAGCTGACGCCGATTGTTGATTTAACCCCGCAGGATATCGCCGACTTCCGCGACGATATGCACCACACCAGCCGCTACAAAGAGGTGACCTTAAAATCGGACCTGAGCGATGTTGAGGTGGCGCGTTTTGCCGTCAATGAGTTCCATTTTCCCGGCGTTACCGTAGAGAGCTACCAGCAGCGCGCTTATCCCTACGGCGCCGAGCTGGCGCACGTAGTTGGCTATGTCTCGAAGATCAACGACAGCGATTTGCAAAAGCTGGCCAAAGCCGGCGAAGAAGAGAACTACGCCGCCGACCATAATATCGGTAAGCAGGGCATCGAAGGCTACTATGAGAAAGCGCTGCACGGCACCACCGGTTATCAGGAAGTTGAGGTGGATAACCACGGGCGGGTGGTGCGTCTGCTAAAAGAGGTGCCGCCGGTGGCCGGGAAGAACATCTACCTGACGCTGGATTTGCATCTGCAGCAGTATATCGAGTCGGTGCTGAAGGGGCAGCGCGCGGCGGTGGTCGCCGTCGATCCGCGCGACGGCGGCGTGCTGGCGATGGTTTCCAGCCCCAGCTATGACCCGAATCCCTTTGTCAGAGGCATTGGCTACCAGGCCTATCGTTCGCTGCTCGAAAACCCCGACCGTCCGCTTATTAACCGTGTCACCCAGGGGCTCTATCCGCCCGCGTCGACGGTGAAGCCCTACATGGCGCTGTCAGCGCTATCGGCGGGGGTGATCACGCCAACCACCTCCTTCTTCGGCGCGCCGACGTGGACGCTGCCGGGAACCCAGCGCCGCTACCGCGACTGGCTGAAGAGCGGCCACGGCATGCTTAACGTCACCAAAGCGATCGAAGAGTCGGCGGATACGTTTTTCTATCAGGTGGCGTTTGAGATGGGGATCGACCGTATTCACGAGTGGCTGAGCAAGTTCGGTTACGGTCAGTCTACCGGTATCGATCTTAACGAAGAGTATGCCGGGGTGCTACCGAGCCGGGAGTGGAAACAGCGGGTGCATAAAAAACCGTGGTATCAGGGGGATACCATTTCCGTCGGCATCGGCCAGGGCTACTGGATTGCCACGCCGATCCAGATGGTTAAAGCGCTGACGACCCTGATAAATAACGGCAAAGTGCAAAATCCGCATCTGCTTTACTCCATGAAGCAGGGGAATAGGGTCGAGCGCTATCAGCCACCGCAGAATCTGCCGCAGATTGGCGATCCGCATTCGCCATACTGGGACGTGGTACGCAACGGTATGTACGGCATGGCGAACCTGCCAAACGGCACCGGGTATAAGCTGTTCCATACCGCGCCGTACCAGATCGCGGCAAAATCGGGGACGTCCCAGGTCTTCAGCCTGAAGGAGAATCAGACCTACAACGCGAAGATGATCCCGGTGCGCCTGCGCGACCATATCTTCTACACCCTGTTTGCGCCGTATCAGCATCCGAAGGTGGCGATGGCGCTGATTCTGGAGAACGGCGGCGGCGATGGCGTAGTGGCAGGACCGACGGCACGCGCCATCCTCGACCATATCTTTGACCCGGCAAACGCGCCGGCTGAACAGGGTGCTGCGGCTGCGGTGCCGCAGGTGGAGAGCGCGGACGCGCAATAGACGTTATTCGCCCGGAGCATAAGCGTTAGCTGATTGGTTATTTGCCGCCGCTGGCGCTTTTGCTCATAGTAGGGCTCTGTGTTGTTGTGAAAAAAGGCCCTCCGATGTCGTTAAGCCGAAATACGCTTCTCATTGTGCAGACCGGCACCCCGCCGGATGAAATCGCCTCCGACCACGGCGATCTTCCCTCCTGGTTTGCTCATTTACTGGCGCCGTGGCGCAATAAAATCAGCGTGGCGCGAGTGTTTGCCGGGGAGACGCTTCCCGCCCCGGATAACGCGACCGTCGCGGTGATTACCGGCTCATGGGATATGGTGACCGAACGCCTGCCGTGGAGCGAAATGACCGCGGCCTGGATCCGCGAGGCAATGGCAATAGAGATGCCGCTGTTTGGCGTCTGTTACGGGTATCAGCTGATGGCGCATGCGCTGGGCGGCGAGGTGGATTACCATCCTGCCGGGCGCGAGGCCGGAAGCAAAACTATTTCGCTGTCAGAAAGCGGGCGGGCGGATCGTCTTCTGGCCGATCATCCGGCGCCGTTCAGCGCGCATCTGACTCATATGCAAACGGTCACCCGATTACCGCCGGGGGCGAAGGTGCTGGCCTCGTCGCAGCACGATCCGCACCAGATTGTGCGCTACGGCGCCCATGCCGTCTCCACCCAGTTCCACCCGGAAATCACGCCGGCGATTGCCCGCTCGCTGATCGCGTACCGTCAGGCGGCACTGCGCAACGAGGGTATTGACCCGGATAATCTGAGCCTTGAGGTTGAGGAAAGCCCGGTGGCCTCGGCGATTTTGACCCGCTTTGTTGCCGGCTATCTGCCGCCGGATCGGGAAACGGCGTAACGTTAGCGCTGGTTTTCCTCAAGCCAGGCCGCTGTTTCTCGCAGGATTTCATCTGAAAACGCCGAATCAGCGGTCATTCGCGCCAGAATCAACGCCCCGACCATGGCAGACCAGTTGCCAATCGCCGCACGACGGCTCTTTTCCGGGTTTTTCTCATTAATCGCTTCGCTGAGATAAGCTATCTGCTGCTGCAGTCGCGCGGTCATTTCATCGCGTGCGGATTCAGACTGGCGGATGGTCTCCGCCGCCAGCGCTGCCAGCGGGCAACCGCTGGCAAAATTATCCCGGTGCTCGGGTGAGAGATAACGTGCGATAAGCAATTCGACGTCGTTATCCGCCGCTTCGCTCTCTATCTTCAGTTCAGCAAGGGTTTGTGCGATCAGGTCATCCTTCGATTTAAAGTAGCCGTAAAATCCGCCGTGGGTCAGACCGGCTGATTTCATAATATCGGTGACCGTGACCGCGTCAAAACCGCGCTCACGAAACAACCGGCCGGCGGCGGTCAGGATTGTCTGCTTATTCTCTTCAACCTGTTTTCTGCTCACTCTCATGGCGCGTTCCTGCGATAAATTATTTATGATGACCATCATATAACAATATTTACAGCTTACCCAGCTCGTGCCATTATACATGACGACCATCATGTATAATTCAGGAGTGTCGTTATGAGCAGTCAATCAGCAGTACTGGTGACCGGGGCATCGACAGGTATTGGCGCAGTCTATGCCGAACGTTTTGCTCGCCGCGGTCATGACCTGGTGCTCGTTGCGCGTCATCTCGAGCGGCTGACGGCGCTGGCCGAGCGGCTGCGCGGTGAAACCGGCGTTCAGGTCGACATCCTGCAGGCCGACTTAACTCAGGATAGCGACATTACCGCAGTCGAGCAGCGGCTGCGGGAAGACGCACAAATTGGGATTCTGATTAACAATGCCGGCACGTCGATACCAGGCGATTTTCTTAACCAGAGCAGCGCCGATATCACTCGGCTGATTACCCTCAACGTTACTGCCGTGACCCGCCTGGCAAACGCTATCGCACCGCGTCTGACCCGGGCCGGAGCAGGGGCCATCGTCAATATTGCATCGGTGGTTGGGCTGGGCCCGGAAATGGGCCTGACCGTATACGGCGCGACAAAAGCGTTTGTGCTGTTTCTTTCGCAGGGGCTCGACGTTGAGCTAAGCGCGAAGGGCGTATACGTGCAGGCGGTCCTGCCTGCGGCCACCCGTACCGAAATCTGGCAGCATAGCGATAAAGATGTCAACGCCATTCCCGGCGTTATGGAGGTGGAGAAACTGGTGGATGCCGCCCTGGTCGGTTTTGACCGCCGCGAATTGGTCACCATACCGCCGCTGCAGGACGAAACGCAGTGGCAAATGCTTAACGCGATGCGTCAGGCTATGCTGCCCGCTTTCGTGCAATCTGAGCCAGCGGCACGTTATCTCGCCTGATCGTTTGTTTGTCTCACCGTGTATCGGAAAGGAGAGTCGATACACGGTGCGACAACATCGCGCCATCGCACGTCCGGCGCAGATATAACGCCTCGGGGAAAGCGCCCGAAGTGGCAGAATTTCCCGGAGGCGATGCTGCTTATCTGTCCGGGCTATGCGTCCTCAGCAGTCTGTGAGACTGTAGCTCGGGCAGGCGCTTTGCGCCGCCCCCGGGAAATGACGTGACAACGTCACAAGTTCAGGGCGAAACCCAATAAAAAAGCCGATAAGGTAAGTTATCGGCTTTCGTGGTCAATGTGAAAAGCTTACTGCGCCAGCAGCTCCTGGGCGGTGCGGTCGACCAGGCTCAGCAGCACCTTCACGTCATCTAACGTAACGATCGGGTTCAGCAAGGTCAGCTTCAGGCAGGTAACGCCGTTGTGCTCGGTCACCCCGACGTTAGCGCGGCCGGAGGCCAGCAGCACATCGCCCACCCGCTGGTTGAGCAGGGCGATGGCGGCGTTGTCACTGCCCGCCATCTGCTGCGGACGGGAACGGAACAGCACGCTCGCCAGCTGCGGCTGCATCACCAGTTCCAGCGTCGGCTGCGTTTCGACATAATCCGCTACGTTCAGCGCCATCGTCACGCCGTGATCGATGATTTCCGCGTACTGCTTCTGGCCCAGCGCCTCAAGACCCATCCACAGCTTCAGCGCGTCGAAGCGGCGGGTGGTCTGCAGCGATTTGGACACCAGGTTCGGTACGCCATGCTCTTCATCGAACTCAGAGTTCAGATAGGCCGCCTGATAGCGCATCAGCTCGTAGTGACGGGCTTCTTTTAACAGAAACGCGCCGCAGCTGATGGTCTGGAAGAACTGCTTATGGAAATCCAGAGTGATGGAATCCACTAAGTCAATGCCGTCCAGACGATCGCGATACTTCTCAGACATCAGCAGCGCGCCGCCCCAGGCTGCGTCAACGTGCAGCCAGATCTGATGCTCTGCCGCGACAGCCGCGATTTCTCGCAGCGGGTCAATGGCCCCCGCGTCGGTAGTGCCAGCGGTAGCGACAATCGCCATAATCTGCTCGCCGTTAGCCTGAGCCTCGGCGATTTTCGCTTTCAGGTCCGCCACGTCCATCCGCGCGAATTGGTCGGTTTTCACCAGCGTCACGGAACGGTAGCCGAGGCCCATCAGCGCCATGTTCTTCTGCACCGAGAAGTGGGCATTTTCAGAACACAGTACTTTGTAGCGACGAACATCGCCCGGCAGACCATCCTGCTGGATGGAGTGGCCCTGGCGGGCAAAGAAGGCATCGCGCGCCAGCATCAGCCCCATCATGTTGCTCTGGGTACCGCCGCTGGTGAACACGCCCGCATCGCCAGCGCCGTAGCCGACCTGCGCACGCAGCCATTCAATCAGCTTGATCTCAATGATGGTGGCTGACGGGCTTTGATCCCAGGAATCCATGCTCTGGTTGGTGGCGTTAATCAGCACTTCCGCCGCCTGGCTAATCACCAGGCTCGGGCAGTGTAGATGCGCCACGCACTGCGGGTGATGTACCGACAGGCTGTCTTTCAGGAAGTACTCGATCGCACGTTCAATCGCCGCCTGGTTGCCCAGACCCTGTTCGTTGAAATCAAGGGTGATGCGCTCACGCAGTTCGTCAACGCTTTTCCCCTGATACATTTCAGGCTGCTGCAACCACTGCGCGACAGCCTGGCTGGTCTGGGCGATCGCTTGCTGATAGGCATCAATACTCTGTGCGGAACCAGCAAGAATCGGATTCAACTTGGACATTGCGGTCACTTACTCCACTCAGACCGGTTTTACGCCGGCGGCCAGCAGGGCCTGTTCAAATTTGTCGAAGAAAATTTCCAGCTCAGCGTTGCTGATCAGCAGGGACGGCAGCAGACGCAGCACGCAGCCGTGGCGACCGCCGCGCTCGAGGATCACGCCCGCTTCGAAGCATTTCTTCTGCAGCAGGGCGGAGAGTTCGCCGTCCGCCGGGTAGCAGCCCATGTGATCCGGCGCTTCGTTCGGTTTAACGATCTCAATACCGATCATCAGGCCCAGACCGCGAACGTGGCCAATCACCGGATAGCGTTTCTGCATCTCGGCCAGCTTGCCCTTCAGCCATTCGCCCTGAGCGGCGGTTTTATCCGCAATGTTATTGTCTTTCAGGTGGCGCAGGGTGGTCAGGCCGGTCGCCATCGCCAGCTGGTTGCCGCGGAAGGTGCCGGTGTGGTGACCCGGTTCCCAGGCGTCGAACTGCTTTTTGATACCGAGAACGGCCAGCGGCAGACCGCCGCCGACGGCTTTCGACATCACGATAATGTCCGGCTCGATGCCCGCGTGTTCGAAGGCGAAGAATTTACCGGTACGCGCAAAGCCCGCCTGAACTTCATCGACGATCAGCAGAATGCCGTGTTCCTGAGTCACTTTACGGATGCGCTGCAGCCACTCGACCGGAGCCGGGTTCACGCCGCCTTCACCCTGAACGGCTTCAAGGATCACCGCCGCCGGTTTACGCACGCCGCTTTCGACGTCGTTAATCAGGTTTTCGAAGTAGTAGGTCAGCGCTTTTACGCCGGCTTCACCGCCGATACCCAGCGGGCAGCGGTACTGGTGCGGGTAAGGCATAAACTGCACTTCCGGCATCATGCCGTTAACCGCCGCTTTGGGCGACAGGTTACCGGTGACGGACAGCGCGCCGTGGGTCATCCCGTGGTAACCGCCGGAGAAGCTGATCACGGAAGTACGGCCGGTGTATTTTTTCGCCAGCTTCAGCGCCGCTTCTACGGCGTCAGCGCCGGAGGGACCGGTGAACTGCAGGCAGTATTCTTTACCTTCGCCCGGCAGCAGGGAAAGCAGGTATTCAGAGAAGCGATCTTTTAACGGAGTGGTGAGATCGAGAGTATGTAACGGCAAGCCGCTGGTAATGACACTTTGGATGCTCTGCAGCACATCAGGGTGGTTGTGACCGAGAGCCAGAGTACCTGCGCCGGCAAGGCAGTCGAGATACTGTTTGTTATCCGCATCGGTCAGCCAGACGCCTTCCGCTTTAGTAATCGCAAGGGGCAGCTTGCGCGGGTAGCTCCTGACATTCGATTCGAATTCAGCCTGACGGGCCAAAAAGGTATCGTTGTTTGCATCTAATAAATCTGCGCCTAAAGTATCAATACGGACTTTATCCGTCATCATATCACTCCCACAACCAGCGTTACGGTTGAGCGCTGGTTGAATAAAATGGTGTAAGAAAATGAATCGCCATGCATTAAAGCGGGCACAATATATGGCTTTTTAGAACCGCGTTCAACGTTTTATTGATTAAGCTATATTTACGTTATTTTTACACTGCAAAATTAACGCATAACGCATTGATAAAAAAGAAGTGTTTTAAAGGATGAAAGACCTTTAAAATTGTAATTATTAGTGAGGGATTCTCGCAATTTTTATTACTGCCGCCTGGCTATTGCTGGCGAAAGATTTCCGCCAGCAATGGTATGACTTAGTGCAGTTCAACCGCATAATTCGTTAAAGGTGTGACTTTTTTCACCAACTTGTTGTTATATAAAAACTGTTCATAAGCTTCATAACGAGGTTTATCCATCGCTGCCGGATCGCTGGCAAACAGAGGAAGAGTTTTCAGCCAGGCCTGCTTGTTCAGCTCCGTGTTAAGTTCAGGATGCGCGTCGGCAAACGCCTGCCAGGTTTCCTGCGGATGAGCGCGAAGGTAAGCAACGCCTTTTTGCAGCGCTTGCAGGAACGTCCTGATTTTCGGCGCGTTGACGTCGTCCCGGTTGGCGACAATCACCAGCTCATCGTAGGCCGGGACGCCGTAATCCTCGACGTTCATCACCTGCGGATCTTTCCCCTGAAGCTGCAGTTCCAGCGCTTCGATATTACGATAGCCGCCAATCACCGCATCGACCTGTCCGGCCAGCAGGGCGCTGGTCAGCTGAAAGTTAACATTGATGAGCTTGATGCTTTTGGGATCGATTTTCGCGTGCTGTGCCATAGTGGCCAGCGTCGCTTGTTCGATTCCGCTTACCGAATACCCCACTTTTTTGCCCTGCAGATCGGCGGGAGATTTGATGCTTTTATCCAGCGCGATCACCGTGTTCAGCGGCGAATTAATCAGCGTGCCGACGCGGACCAGCGGCAGACCTTCATCGGCAAAAAAATGCACCTGCGGCTGGTAGGTAATCGCCAGGTCCGCCTGGCGGGCGGCGACTAATCGCGGCGGCAGCGCCGGGTCGGACGGTGGCACAATTTTAACGTCCAGACCCGCCTCTTTAAAGGCGCCAATCTGTTCAGCCACCACGATCGGCGCGTGGTCGGGATTGATATACCAGTCCAGCACCAGGGTGAGTTTTTCATTGGCCAGCGCCTGACCGCTGAACAGCGCGGCAAGCGTTATACCGGCATAAACACGTTTACGCATGGTTAGTCCTTTTATTTAAGAGCGTCATTCCGGCGTCCAGTTAATCAGCCGGTGTAAAAAAGCATCCACCGCCAGCCACAGCAGGACGGTCAGTAGCACCAGAATAAACAGGGCTGCAAAGCAGATATCGGTTTGCAGACGGGCATTGGCGTTAAGCATGACGTAGCCCAGTCCTTCGGCTGAACCGACCCATTCGCCGATAATCGCCCCGATGGGCGCGACGGCGGCCGCCATCCGCAGACCGGAACCGAGGGCCGGAAGGGCAGCCATCATGCGGACGTGGCGCAGCTGCGCGCCAAAAGAGGCGCCCATGGTGCGCGCGAGGTCAAGATAGTCCTGGTTAACCCGGCGCAGGCCGTCAAAAAACGCCGAGGTGACGGGAAAGAAGATCACCAGCACCGCCATCATAACCTTGGCGCTCATCCCGAAGCCGAACCACAGCACCAGCAGCGGGGCAAGGGCAAAGACCGGGATCGCCTGGCTGGTCAGCACCAGCGGCATCAGCCAACGCTGAAGGCGCGGCGAAACAATCATGCACAGCGCCAGTATCACGCCGAGCATAACGCCGAGCGCGAGACCGCTGAGGATCTCGCTTAATGTGATCAGCGTGTGCCCACCGAGGTAGGCGCGGTTAACCCACAGGGCACTTGCCACCGTCGAAGGCGAAGGCAGCAGAAAGGCGGGAATGCCGCTGCGGGTCACCAGCCACCAAATCAGGAGCAGGCCGCAGAACACCACGGCGGCGCGAAACAGTTTTGCGCTCATTCGTTAGCCCTTATCAGCTGTTGCAGCAACTCCGCCTGACCGGCTAATAGCGCCGGATCGTCCGGCGCGCGCGGCGGTATGCCGGACAAGCGATGCGTGTCGTCAATCCCGCCGGGGGCCGGGGAAAGGACGAGCAGACGGTGGCTCAGACGGCAGGCTTCCATCGGATCGTGGGTGATCAGTACAACGGTCCGGTTCACCAACAGCCGGGCGGCCAGGGACTGAATACGCGTGCGGGTGATCGTGTCGAGCGCGGAAAAGGGCTCGTCCATCAGCACGATGGGCCGGTCTTCGTAGAGCGTACGCGCCAGCGCCGCACGCTGACGCATGCCGCCGGAGAGAGCGGCCGGGCGGTCATCGGCGCAGTGTTCAAGCCCAACCTGCTGTAGCAGCGTGGTCACGCGCAGGTGATCGATGCGCTCCCCGCGCAGGCGCGCCCCCAGCGAGACGTTGTCGCGCACGCTTAGCCACGGGTAAAGCAGATCTTTTTGCCCCATCCACGCCAGGCGTCCGGCAATCGCCAGGCCATCGCTGGCGCGAACTTCGCCCCCAGAGGCTTTCGCCAGCCCGGCGATGATACGCAGGAGGCTGGTTTTACCGGCGCCGCTGGCCCCCAGCAGCGAGCTCCACTGGCCGCCAGGAATAGAGAACGTCAAATTGTCGAAGATCGGTCGTAAACCAAAGCGCAGGCTCAGTCCGCGTACTTCGATGCCGGGAGCCATCACGCCTGGCGCTCCGCGAGGACGTTAAGGCCCATTTGCCAGAAGTTAGCCTCCAGGCGCGTAGCGGTCGTAAAAATGGCGCTGAGTTCGGCAAAACGCGCTTCGCCGCCGCGCTGCTGCCAGAGGGTTTCCAGCAGGTTTAAGGCTGCATTGACGCCGTTAAGGTAGCCCTCATCACCGTAGTTGCGGATCCACGAGGCATACGGGTTGGCAGTCAGCCGGGTCGCCGGGTCGTGCAGCAGACCGAGGCCGATTTCCGCATAGCCGGCCACGCAGGGCATCAGCGCCGCTAGTAGATCCAGCGCATCGCCGGCGTGGCCGATGTCCAGTACGTAGCGGGTATAATTTACCGTTTCAGCGGCTTCCTCTTCAGCCGCCATCGTCGCTTCATCCAGCCCCCATCCCGTACAGTAGCCGACGTGCAGCGGCAGTTCGTCGAGAATGGCGTTCATGGACGCGGCGGCAACGCGCATTTCCGCGAGGGTACGCAGCTTGCTCACCAGCAGCGCGTAGCTGCGTGCAAAGTGGATCAGGAACAGGTAGTCCTGCGTCAGATAGCGACGGAAAGCGGGTTCGGGAAGGGTGCCGTCGGCAAGCTGGCGCAGGAAGGGATGGGCGATGTAGCGCTGCCAGTCAGCACCGGCCTGCAGGCGCAGTCGACCATAAATACCCTGAGTAAATGCGGGAAGAATCACAGGACCTCCTGATAATAGGGAGATCCGGGCGTGCTGAAAGAAGTGTGAACAGGCAATGGCGGAAAACTGGCGGAAATGCCGACCCGTCCCTTCGCTGGCATGACCCAGATCAGGTTCAAAGGGTTCGGCTTACGCCATCTCAGCCCTCACGGGACACCCCTCGGTTTGGCACCTGTTATACGACATTCGCTTTTTGATTACAATGCTGTGAATTTGCCGAGAATTGGTGACACTGTCACGTTAAGACACTGCGATAAATGGCCGTTGTGCATCATTTTGGCCCGGTGGCGGCTGGCGTCTTGCCGGGCGCAGAACGGCCCGATTCTCTTTGGCCGGGCAAGGCGTCAGCCGCCGCCCGGCAAATATTATTTATGGATTAATGGAAATCGACCCAGCTGGCGCCACTGTCTGCTGAACGTACGCAGTTCTCAACCCAATGCACGCCGAGCGCACCGGCTTTGGCATCCGGGTACCAGAAGTTTTCCAGCAAAGCAGCGTCGCGACGATCGGTAGCATCCATGGCGATGGCGAAGCGGCGGTACAAATTCGACCAGGCCTCAAACAGCCCTTCGGGATGGCCGCCGCCGATCCGGTCATCGTGCAGAGCCAGCGGGTCCAGATAGGGCATACCGCGTTCGAGAATGCGCACCGGCTCGCCCTGAATCTCATAGCGCAGCTGATTCGGCTGTTCATCCCACCACTCAAGGCTGGCTTTTTCTCCGACGATACGGACTTTCTGCCCGTGCATTGAGCCGCTGTTGACCGCCGAGCACCACATCGAACCCACGGCGCCGTTGTCGTACTCCATCAGCACATGCGCGTTATCCTCCAGCGGCGCGCGGCTTTTGACAAAGCTCTGGCGGGAGCACATCAGGCGAGTGATATTGAGCTTCGGCGCCATGGTCTCCGCCAGAAACAGCGGGTGAGTGGCGAGATCGCCCAGAACGTAGCTGGGGCCAACAAACTTCGGGTTCACTCGCCAGCGGGTACTGGGGTTTTCCTGCTCCACAGGCTGGTTATGAAAACCGTGGGCGAACTGCATATTGATAATGCGGATCTCGCCCAGCAGCCCCTGCTCAATCATCTGCCGCGCCTGCAGAATCAGCTGATGACCGGCGTAGCCGTAAGTCACGCCGATGATTTTGCGCTGTATTTCGCTCAGGGCCACCAGCGCATCGGCCTCTTCGCCGGTAAAACAGAGCGGTTTTTCGCAGACCACATGCAATCCGGCCTCCAGCGCTGCTCGGCAAATGGCGTAGTGGGTATTGTTCGGCGTAGCGATGGAAACGGCTTCAATACCGTCCTCCCGCGCGGCCTCTTCGCGAAACAGCGTTTCGTAGTCGGGGTAACAGCGCCCGGCCTCCACGCCCAGCTGCTGGCCAAACTCACGCCCGCGCTGAGCGTCAATATCGAAGGCCCCGGCCAGCAGGGTAAACGTGCCGTCGCGCAGCGCCGCGGAGCGGTGAATATAGCCAATCTGGCTGCTTCCGCCGCCGCCCACCATACCCCAGCGTAACGACCGGCCAACAGGTTTAATACCGTTAATCATGTTTCATCTCCCGATTAAAAACCAACCGAATGCAGGTAGCGCAGGCTTTCCGTGACCGCCTTAAGGCTGCCCTCGACGTTGCGCGGGTCGCGCTCTTGTTCAATGGTGATCCAGCCTTGATAGCCGCGTTTGTCGAGAAAGGCGCGTACCGCCGGATAATCAATGGCGCCGCTGCCGAGCGGACACATCACGCCCTCTGCGCAGGCAGAGAAGAAGTCGATGCCGCGGGAAATCACGCGCCTGAATACCTGCGGATCGACATCTTTAAAGTGCAGGTAGTCAAGGCGATCAAAATGGCGATCCAGCCAGCTGATGGGGTCCATACCCGAATAGAAGAGATGGCCGGTGTCGAGACACAATCCGGCAACATCATGGGGGATTTGCGCCGCGAGCAGGTCGATTTCGTCGGCAAACTCGATGCAGCCGCCGGCGTGAGGATGGATAACCGGGCGAACGCCGTACTCCTGCCACGCCAGTTGGCTGATGGTAATAATATGGCCGATCATCCGCTGCCAGTCGTCGGGAGAGAGGCGGGGCGCCAGTTCGCTGTGTCCGGCGTATTTCGCCCGCAGCGGATTGCCGAAATCAATAATCACCAGATAAGGCGGCTGGAAGGGGTTGCCCGGCGTCTTTTCCGCCGAAGGAACCTGCGACAGGTTGCGGCAAATGTTATGCGTCAGTGCGACAATGTTCGCAAAGTTCTCTTCGCTGACCAGATCGTCAAAGATCGTTCCGGCCACCAGCGACAGCCCCTGCTTATTCAGCGCGGCGCTGAGTTCATCGGCTCGGGTCGGCAGATAGCTCCACGGCCCCAGTTCAATACTTTTATAACCGGCCGTCGCCGCCTCTTCCAGCACCTTGGTCCACGGCGGCAGGTAAGGATTTTTGGGATCATCGACGCCCCAGCTGCACGGCGCGTTGGCAATATGTATGGTCATGATGGCTTCCTTTTCAGATGAGGAGAAAACATGACCAGTATTGAATGAAAATTTCATCTTCAACAATCATGAAATTTAAATTCTTTGATGGAATTCAAGGTTTATTTTGATGTCTTAATTGATAGTTTTTTATCAAATGTAGCGCTGAAGCGGAGCGCGGAGAATATACCCGCGCTTTCGCCGATCAGAGGTTTTCTTTGGTGAGTAAATCAAAAGGCTGCAGGGCGTTAATAAACGTCGCCTGCGGCTGGTGAGCGCACTGGACAAAGGCATCGACGGTCGCTGAGGCGAATTCGGCAAGCCGATGAGCCAGCATGAGATCGATTGTCCCGTCGATTAGCGCCAGCTCGCCGTGGTCTACCGGGCCATGACAAATCAGCGTGACCTGATGCTGACGCTGATGCGCATGCAGCGCGGCGATAATCCCTTCCACGCCGCCGCAGGGCGCGTAGATGGCCTCCAGATCGGGATAACGCTGCAGCATCTCCTCCGTCACCCGGCGGGCGATATCGGCGCGTTCGTGGCTGCGTACAGGCTCCAGCACCCGGTCGCCTTTGCCATGTTCGCGCAGGTAGGAACGGAAACTTATCTCGCAGCTTTCCTGACAAATAAATCGGTTATCGCCGACGATAATGCCGATTTCGCCGCTTCCATGACACAGCCTGTCCACCGCCCAACCGGCGGTGCGGCCCGCTTTCTGATTATCCAGCCCAATGTAGCCGGTGCGTTGCGGGATGCTCATATCGGAGAGCAGGGTAAAGACGCGCACGCCTTTATCAACGGCCTGAGCAACGGCATGGCGGATAAGCGGATTATCCAGCGCCACAATACCGATTGCGTCAACCTCTTCGCTGAGGCGGGCGATTGCGGCAACCATGTCGTCAATGGCGTTAATGTCATAATGCAGAAACACCGGCGCCTGTGCCGGACTATGCCAGGGCAATGCCGCCTGCTCAAGCGCCTGCGCCAGCTGATGGTAAAACGAGTGCGACTCCTGCAGCAGGATGAACCCCATTCTCAGCGGGATCGCCGACTGACCGGCTGCCAGCCGATACTGCGATTGTTCGAGCGCAAAGCCTAAGCGCCTGGCGGACTCAAGCACTTTACGTTCGGTGCTCTCTTTCACGGGAGTTCGTTTATTCAACACTCTGTCCACCGTCGCGATACCGACTCTGGCGTCTCTGGCTATATCCTTCATGGTGACTTTTTTCGCTGACATTGTTCTCTTCCTGTGAGGTGATTGATAAAAATCTATCATTATTGTGGCGGATAAAAAGCGAAGCCACTCAGGGTTTATGCAAATCAGCAAAATGACCCGCTTCATTGAGCTGGTATTCAGGCGCCAGGGTCTACACTAAGTGCATCCCCATTATGGAACAGGATGTCATGACTTATTCCCTCTCAAAAAAATTCCTTACCGCCACCTCTGCGCTGCTATTGCTTTCCATGAGCGCTGTTCCGGCTAGCGCCGCTACCGACAGCACCGATGCCGTCTCTCCGCTCAGCGCGGAGAACGGGTTAAGCGAAGCGGCTAAGCAATATTTTCTGCGTTATCCTTCCCACAGCGGCGTGAACGGTAAAACCGCGCGCGAAGATACCGCGGCGGTCTTTATTCCCTTTGGCGCCACGCCGGAAGGGGGATGGCCGGTGGTGGTCTGGGCTCACGGTACCGTTGGCGTGGCGAATCACTGCGCGCCGTCGTTAAACCCGCGCAGCGATCGCGATAAGCAGTATCTGAACACCTGGCTGTCGCTGGGCTATGCGGTGGTCGCGCCGGATTATGCCGGTCTGGGCTCGTCCGGGCTGCACCACTATCTGAACGCCCGCGGCGAAGCGTGGAGCGTACTTGACAGCGTTCGCGCCGCCCTGAAACAGTTTCCGCTCAAAAATGAACTTATTCTGGTAGGACAGTCGCAGGGGGCGCATGCCGCCTTCGCCAGCGCCGGCTATCAGCCGCAATATGCACCCGAGCTTAATATTCGCGCAACGGTGCTGACCGGTACGCCTTATTTTGAAAAAGGGACCACCGCAGCCGACATTCTTCCGCCGGCAGGCGGCAAAGCGCCGAGCGGCGGCGATCCGAAAATTCCGTATATTTTCTATATTTATCTTTCAGCTGCCGACAGCAACCCGCAGCTCAATCCCGCCGACTATTTCCAGGACAAAGCGCTACCGCTGCTGAAAGAGGCGAACCATTTATGCATTACACCGCTCAACGATGAGGTGATGAAGGCCGGTCTCAATGCGGCGAATGCCCTCAAACCGGGAGTGGATTCGCTGTTAAACGCCAGCGTAGAAACCATGCTCTACCCGACGCTAAAAATCGATCATCCGGTATTTATCGGTATAGGCAGCGTCGATATCAACGTTCCGACGGCGATGCAAAAACGCTTTGCGGATGCGGTTAAAAGCGCAGGAACCCGGGCGGACGTGCATATTTATGAGGGGCTGGATCATAGCGGAACGGTTAACCCGTCATTGCGCGACTCGGTGCCGTTTTTGATTAAGACGCTCAACGATAAGCGGTAATGGTGAGGGTCGATGAGCCGCCCTGAGCGATGGGGCGGTTCAGCGCAGGTATGACGTCGATTACCAGTATTTGGGGATCAGATAGCCATACATAACGACCGCGACAACAATCATCAGCGTAATAATTGCCCAGTCTGCTTTTAATGATTTTACTGCCTTCATAAGTTCCTCTTTTTTCTATGAATCACCGGGTAACGTTACCGCCGCCGCCCGCACCGAAAGGTGATGAAGATCACACAATAACATTTGTCGTACAAATAAAGTGTGTCGATTTTTAAATATTGTTAGCAATATTTTGTCCGCTCATTCGTCTACCTCTGCACAGGTTACTATTCACAAGCGTTATGAGGTAAACAAAGCATGAGAGATTTCGACAGGCGCGAGCAGCGCCATCAGCACCGTTTTGGTGACCACAGAATGGCAAAACCGCTTCTCATCGGCGCGGCATTAATCATCGTTCTCGGGCTGCTGGTCATGTCGCTATGGAATGCGCTACTGCCCGCTATCCTTGGGGTAAAGAGCATCGGCTTCTGGCAGGCGTTAGGTCTTCTGGCGCTGTCGCGGATCCTGTTTGGCGGTCTCGGTTTTCGCCCGGGAATGTTCGGTATGGGACAGGCGCGGCGTCGAATGCATGAACGCTGGATGAAGATGAGTCCCGAGCAGCGCGATGAGTTTGTACAGCGCTTTGGTCATCGCGGGCATCGTGGCCACTGCGGCTGGCGCGATCGTCGTAGCGAAAATGCGCCGCAGCAGGAGCCTGCGGTGAAAAATACGGATCCCGAGTGAGCGCAATGAAAAACGGCATCGCGACGCCATCGCGGCTGATTTCCGCTCTCGACGCCTGCCGGACGAAGCTGAAGGCGTTTATTCGCGCCCGGATCCCGCAAAGGGATGAGGCGGACGATATCCTGCAAGAAGTGACTTATCAGCTGATCCGCGTCGAGCAACCGGTGGAGAATATTGCCGCCTGGCTGTTCCGGGCCGCGCGAAACGAGATGACCGACAGGGCGAGAAAAAAGCGTGAGCTGCCGCTGGCAGGCGATTTCAGCGAGGAAGAAGAGGGTGGCTTTCCGGAGGATGAGCTGGCCGAGACGCTATTTGGCGTTGCGCAAACGCCGGAGGAGGCGTATCTGAAAACGCTGCTCTGGGAGGCGGTAAACCAGGCGCTCGCGGAACTGCCGCCCGCCCAGCGCGAAGCATTCGAGAAAACCGAACTGCAGGGCTACAGCTATCGGGAGCTGGCCGAAGAGACCGGCGCAAGCGAGCAGGCGCTGCTGTCGCGTAAGCATAAAGCGGTACTCTACCTGCGAACCCGCCTGCGCGCGCTGTATGACGATCTGCTCGCCGATTAGTCTTTCTTCGGCCTCTGGCGCGGGGCCGAAGACCTGGTCTTTATCCGCTTAGCAGAATAAGGGCGGCGACAGGCCTGAAAGTGGCTGCGTAAACCTGGATTATGGCCGGTAGCCCCAGGCCTTGAGAAAGACGGTAATCGCGCACTCCGCGAGCTGTTCCAGCTTCTCCGGCTCCACCGCTTTTTGCGCAATTAAGGCCCCCGGCAGCGGATAGCCCATAATCGCGCCGAGAAACGCCGTTGCTTCGAGCTCCGGATCGCTGATGGTCAGCAAACCTTCGTTTTTTTTCTGCGCCAGTATCTCGCTCAGTGCCTGCAAAACGCGCCCTGAGGGGCGCTGTTCGAGCGTGACGTAGAGTTCGGGCTTTTGCACCAGCACCTGGATCAGCAGGCGTTGAAAGTGAATATTCTCCGGCGCATAAAAGTGCGCTTGCACCACTTTCGCAAACCCGCGCAGCAGCGCGGGAAAATCCTGCTGACGCTCCTGCAAAAGCTGGCGCAGAGGCGGCTGCATGGTGTCATTGAGAAACGCAAATGTCTCCAGCAGCAGCGCGTCTTTACCGCCGGGGAAATGACTGTAGAGCGTCGGCCGCGAGGTTCCCGCTTCGGCGGCAATCGTATCCAGCGACACATCAAGCCCGTGCCTGAGAAACAGCTCGCGGGCGGTTTGTAAAATGCGTGGGCGGGCTTTCATTGGCCGCCCGCGTTGATTTCCCATCAATTGAGTCCTTACCGTTTGCGCCCTTTAAGGCGCATCATTCCTTGCTGTACCAGCAGGAAAAAGAGTGGAACGAAGAGCAAGGTCAGCAGCGTCCCGGTGAGCATACCGCCGATCACCGCGGTGCCAATCTCCCGTTGGCTGGAAGCGCCGGCACCGGTAGAGAGTACCAGAGGGATAACGCCGACAACAAATGCAAGTGAGGTCATAATGATGGGGCGTAAGCGCAGACGAGCGCCCTCCAGCGCCGCGTCGGATAAGGTTTTTCCTTGCTGAAACTGCGCCAGCGCGAATTCAACGATCAGAATCGCATTTTTGGCGGAAAGCCCCATGGTCGTCAGCATACCGACCTGGAAGTAGATATCGTTTTCATATCCGGCGAGCAGCGACGCGCTCACGGCCCCCAGAATCCCCAACGGCACGATCAGCAGTACGGCGACCGGAATCGACCAGCTTTCATACAAGGCGGCCAGACACAAAAACATAAAGGCCAGCGACGCCAGATATACCCATAGCGTTTGCACTGAAGAGGCCTGCTCCTGCCAGGACAAACCGCTCCATTGCAGATCAAACCCGCTCAGCGTGCCCACCAGTTCGGCCATTTCCGCCATCGCCGAACCGGAGCTGACGCCCGATGCCGCATTGCCCTGGAACTGCACGGCTGACAGTCCGTTAAAACGCTGAAGCATCTGCGGCCCGGTGGTCCAGCGCCAGGATGAGAAGCTGTCGAAGGAGGCCATGTTGTTGCTGTCGCCGCGGACAAACCAGGCGGATAAGTTTTCCGGCGTCGAACGCCAGGCTGCGTCTCCCTGCATGTACACGCGCTTGACGCGCCCGCGATCGATAAAGTCGTTAATGTACACGCCGCCCCAGGCCGCAGAGAGAGTGCTGTTTATCGCGGCCTGATCCAACCCCTGGGCCTGCGCTTTCTGTCTGTCAACATCGACCTGCAGCTGCGCCTTCTCCTCCAGGCTGTTAATGCGCACCGCATCCAGTTCTGGCTGTTGTCTGGCGGCAGCGAGCAGGGTGTTTTGCGCCTCGATGAGCGACGGGCTGCCGTTTTGCGCGCTATCCTGTAGCCAGAGTTCAAAGCCGCTCGACTGCCCGAGCCCGCGTACGGTGGGTGGCGACATCACGCTGATGCTGGCCAGCCGGGAGGTTTTAACAAAGTACTGGTTCGCCCGGGCAATGATCGCCTGAGCGCTGTTCTGTTCTCCGGGACGCGCATCCCAGTGTTTGAGTTCGGCGAAGGCCATGCCGACGTTCTGCCCGCTGCCGGCGTTATTTCTGCCGGTAACCATAAAGATGACGTTGAGGTTATTCTCTTCCTCGCTCATGAAATAGCGGCTAATTTCCGCGCCGACCTCTTCGGTCATCGACATCGGCGAGCCGGAGGGAAGCGTAAACTGAACCATCACCGCGCCCTGATCCTCTTCCGGCAGAAAGCCGCCAGCCAGTTTCTGATACTGCCAGAGCATCAAAAACGTCAGCGCCAGGGCCAGCAATACAAAGCGGAAGGGGCGGACCGCTATCCGCCGGAGAATCGCCAGGTAACGATTCTGAGTGGCGGCGACGCCGCGGTTGAAACCGGAGAAGAACGGTCCTTTTTTAAGATGGCCGGGTTTGAGCAGATGGGCGCACAGCGTCGGCGTCAGGGTCAGTGCGACCAGCGCGGAAAGCACCATCGCCGAAACGATAGTCACGCTGAACTGCCGGTAGATAATCCCCACCGAGCCGCCGAAAAACGCCATCGGGATAAAAACCGCCGAGAGTACCAGCGCGATGCCAATCAGCGCGCCGGTTATCTCATTCATCGAGCGCAGCGTGGCTTCAAGCGGGGTAAGATCCTCTTCCACCATCAGGCGTTCAACGTTCTCCACCACCACGATAGCGTCATCAACCAGCAGACCGATTGCCAGCACCATCGCGAAGAGGGTGAGCGTATTGATGCTGTAGCCCAACAGGCTAAGGATGCCGAAGGTACCGAGCAGGACGACCGGCACCGTGAGGGTCGGGATCAGCGTTGCCCGCCAGCTCTGGAGAAAGAGATACATGACCGCCACCACAAAAAGAATCGCCTCAATCAGCGTGCGCACTACGCTTTCGATAGAGACCGTCACGAACGGCGTGCTGTCGCGCGGATAAGCGGCGACAACGCCCTGCGGAAAGCGGGGCGTCAGGCGTTCGACTTCTGTCCGGATCTTCTCCGCCGTCTCCAGCGCGTTGGCCCCGGAGGCCAGCTGAATTGAGATTCCGGCTGAGGGGAAACCGTTGAGCGTGGTTTGGTTTTGATAGTTTTCCGCGCCGATCTCCACCCGGGCGACATCGCGCAGATAGACCACCGAGCCGTCGCTGTTGGTGCGCAGAATAATGTTTTCAAACTGTTCGGGATGCTCAAGGCGGGACTGCGCGGTGACCGTCGCGTTCAGATACTGCCCCTCCAGCGTAGGCAGTGAACCAATTTCGCCGCTGGTGACCTGAGAATTCTGCGCCTCGACGGCGGCCTGCACATCGGAGGGCATCAAACCGTAGCTGGTCAGCTGCAGCGGATTGAGCCAGATGCGCATCGCGTACTGGGCGCCGAAAACGGTCGTTTCCCCCACGCCTTCCACCCGGCTCAGCGGCTCCTGCAGGGAGCTAACGAGAAAGTCGCTGATATCAAGGCTGGTTAGCGTTCGAGTTTGATCGTACAGGGCCACCACCATCAGGCTGTCACCCTGTGACTTGGTTACCGTAAGGCCTTGCTGCTGCACCTCTTGAGGCAAACGCGTAATGGCCTGATTAACGGCATTTTGTACCTGCACCTGCGCCATATCGGGATCAATGCGTTGATCGAAACTGAGACTAATACGCGCCTGGCCTGCTGAACTGCTGCTGGAGGAAAAATAGAGCAGGCCGTCGATGCCTTTAATCTGCTGCTCCAGCACCTGGGTCACGCTGTCTTCAACGGTTTCAGCCGAGGCGCCGGGGTAGTTGGCGGTGACGTTGACGCCGGGAGGAGCAATATCCGGATATTGTTCAACGGGCAGGGTCAGCAGGGCGAAAGCGCCGGTCGCCATAATACAGATGGCGATGACGGCGGCAAAAACCGGGCGAAACACAAAAAAGCGAGCCAGCATCGTTATGCACCTACGGTCAGTTGAGGGATTCTTGTAGCGCAAACACGGCCGGCGGTTCGCTTAGCCCGGAAGATGGGGGAAATACCGGCGTGGGTGGAGCCGGTAGCGCCGCATCCAGCGCCCTCGACAGAAAAAAGCGGCTGATTTCAGAACATGCAGTCGTACGCTGGTATTCACCCCATAGAAAGTCATAGGTCTGAATGCTGAAAATATTCTGCTGCAGTAAAAAATGCAGATAGCGTTGGCGCTGCTCCGCCTGCTGGCTAACGAGCAGGGCGTGACATAGCCTGGCCTGAGCCGGCTCATCTACACGTGAACATGCCGCCTGAATCTGCTGATCCTGCGTAGCCAGACTCAGCAATGCGGCCTTCGCTACGCAGGAAAGAAATGATAATCCAATGAAACAAAACAGCTTTGCCCATCTTCCTTCGTTGAACATCCGCCTAACCCCGTCAGTTTATTTACTTTACAGTAAAGTAAATAAACTATTTAAACAAGTACCCATCTGTACGAGGCGAAAATGGGTAAAGCGGCGGGAATGATGAGCAGAGGAGCTCTGCTCAGGCTCAGAACATGCCGTTGCCGCTGGCGGTTTTCTGCGGAACGTTCTGGGTCACGTCCCAGTGCTCAACGATTTTATGCTGTTCATCAACGCGGAAGATATCGATAATCGCCCGCGTCACTCCCGGCTCGCGACCGGTTACCTCCACGTGGAGGATCACATGATCGCCGTCGACAAAGGCCTGCTTGATAACGCTGCGCGAGTCGGGATATTTACTCTTCAGGAAGGCGATAAACTGCTGAAAGCCTTCAACGCCGTCTTTCGCCATCGGGTTATGCTGTATGTAGCGGTCTCCGAGATAGGGCCTGGCGGCGGCAAAGTCCTTGTCATTTAACGCTTTGTTATAAAAATCAATGACGTTCTTCTTATTCAGCTGTTCGCTTTCACTGTTGCCCGCAAAAACAGCGGGCGACAGGGCGCAAAACAGGGAAAAGGCGATGAGCGATTTTTTCAACATACATCCTCCGGCGGTGATTGTAGTAACAGGCATCTGGCCTGTCAGGGGGAATCAGCCTCCCCAGCGGCCTTTGAGGTAGTTAACGGCCTGCTGGGTCTGCGGCTGATTAAGGTAATTCTCTCTGAACAGAATAGTGCCCTGAATTTGCGGCATGGATTCATTCAGATCAAGCTGCTTTTTCAGCTCCGGCACGCCGCCGCTAATCATCCAGTCAGGCTCGCTCTTTGACGGTTCGCCAACTTTGTACAGCGCCACGCCAATATAAAGCCGGGTGTGGGTAGGCTTCACCACCTCAGCCCACCACTTTGCCAGCACATCGTAGCGCGCGGCGTCGCGGGCGAAGGGCCAGTAAATTTGCGGCGCGATATAGTCCAGCCATCCCTGCTGAACCCACAGGCGGGTATCCGCGTAAGACTCATCGTAGGCCGCCGCGCCGCGGGTATCGGACCCGGACGGATCGTGAGAGCGATTGCGCCAGACGCCCGCCGGGCTGACGCCGAATTCTACGGCGGGGTTCAGCTGCTTGATAGTGCGGGAAACCTGCTCAATCAGCAGCTGGGTATTGTGCCGCCGCCAGTCCGCTTTGGCAGCAAAGCCCTGGCCATACTGCTGGAACGTCCGATTGTCGTTCAGCTTCGACCCCGGCGTTTCGGTATAGAAGTAATCATCGAACTGGACGCCGTCTACCGGATAGCGCTCTACGACCTCTGCCACGATGCTGGTGATCCAGTCGCGCACTTCCGGGATCCCCGGGTCGAGAACGAAACGGTCTCCGGAGGTACGGATCCACTCCGGATGCAGGACATAGACGCTGGCGGGAAACTGCGAAAGGGTACCGTTAAGCTCGGTGACGGTTTTGGAGCGAGTATTGACCGAGACGCGATAGGGGTTGAACCATGCATGAACGCGCATGCCGCGCTTATGGGCTTCATCCAGCATAAACTTTAACGGATCGTAGCCCGGGTCCTCGCCGATTTTACCGGTCAGCATATCGGACCACGGCAGGATCTTCGACGGCCAGAGCGCGGTGCCATCAGGTTTCACCTGGAAAAAAACGGTATTGATACCGAGGCTTTTTAAATTATCCAGCTTGGCAATCAGCGCCTGCTGCTGCAGGGCGATGCGGCGATCGGCGGTAATGCCGCCGTTCACGGATTCCAGCGGCGGCCAGTCGAGGCGCGAGACGGTAGTCAGCCAGACGCCGCGCACCGGCTCGTGGCTTTTGGGTAACGTCGGCTGCTTTGTCGCGGGCGGCAGCGGCGTGACAAGAGAAACGGGCGGTTTACTGCCGCAGTGCGACAGCAGCAGCGCTGCAGCGATAGCTACGGCGGATGCTTTTACTTTTTTCAGGATGCTATTACGGGAGTGAATCGTCATATTTGCCAGCATTTCTGGTCAGCGCACAAAGAAGTCATTTTCGTATTATTCTAGTTTAAGTCAATAATTTAGCCATAGACAGCGCCGCTTTTGCCTCAGCAAATTTCGCGGCCAGTCGTCTGCGCCATCACGCAACGGCTGGCCATGATATATCATTGATATGCATTAAAACTTGATCGGTTCAGGGCGAGTTTAAAAAGGATTTGTTAAAATCTGGCCAAACAATTGACCGCCGGCCCCCGATGGCGAGTCTAACTGGATTAGCATAATGAACTACTCATCGTCACGCCATCGTCTGTGGATAATCCTATTTCTCATGGCATTAATCAGCCTTGGCACCGGTCTTTGCTACTGGCAGATGCAAAAAAAGGTGGATAAGGATATCCAGTCACGGCTGCAGCAGGCGATAGCCAGCCTTGATGTGACCGTTTCCCACGCCGAACAGGCCGCCGACCTGGCGGAACCTTTTATGGGAAAAAACTGCAATGAGAACGTCCTGACGGAGCTGCGCACGCTGGTGGCGACCATTCCCGACGTGCGCTCGGTAAATTTAGGGCGGGATAACGAGATCTACTGCACTTCGGTTTTTGGCGGACGCAAATTTCAGTTTGATAGTACTCAATATACCCAAGGGTCGTTGCAGTTATTCCAGGGGAACGATATTACGCCGTCTCATCCGTTAATGGTGTATAGCGAACAGGACGACCGGGGGAATACCACGCTGATAGGTATTGACGGCTATTATTTATACAATATTTTATCCGTTCTGGATGGCGATGCTCATTTGTATCTTCAGGTTGGTGATCGGGTAATGAACCGCAAAGGGGAAGTCACCACGACGCCGAAGATCAAAATTCCCGTGCGTCTGACCTCTGAGCAATTTAATTATTCGGTCATTGCCGATCGCGGCTTTGCCTCCGGCGCAGTCGCATTTATCCGCTATGAACAGCATACCCTCATCGCCATTCTTCTCGCCTCCTTGCTGCTCGCCTTTTTGTTCAGAAACTATCTCCGCTATCGGCAGACGATTGAGTACCAGCTGAGGAAGGCGATCGAGCTGAAGCAGCTCAAACCGTATATTCAGCCGATAATTAACGATGAGGACGGCGCCATTATCGGCGGCGAGGTGCTGGTACGCTGGGAACATCCCAAACAGGGATTTATTGCGCCGGATAAATTTATCTCCGTTGCGGAACAGACCGGTTTGATTAAAGACGTGACGGCGATTTGCTTTGCGGAAGTAAGCCGACAGCTCCGTCGCCAGCAGTCCCTGCTCCCTAAAGGACTCTTTATTTGCTTTAACACCAGCTCGGTTAACTTTCAGGATGACGAGATAGTCCAACTCTGCCAGACGTTTATCCAGGAGCTGAAAGAGGCGGAAGTTCGGCTCGTCCTTGAGATAACCGAGCGGGAGTCGATTGAAAATACGCTGCAAACCTCGGAGGTGACGGATAAGCTGCGGCGCATCGGGATTCAGTTTTCGTTGGATGATTTCGGTACCGGTTACGCAAACTACAGCTACATCCAGCAGTTTAATCCTGAGATTATAAAAATCGATAAGGTGTTTACCTTCAATATCGTCACCAATAATGCTTCCGCGCTGGTGGTCAAGAATATGGTGAATCTGGCGAAGAAGTTTAACTGTCAGATTATCGCCGAAGGCGTGGAGGATAAGGAGCAGCTTACAATGCTCAGGAATATGGGCATCTCTATTTACCAGGGCTACTACTTCTCACAACCGGTGCCGGTTGGCGAGTTTATCAAAATGCTGCCACGTTCATTTCGCTAGTCAGGAAAGGGCTGGTTTGTTCGATCACAAACAGGAAATTAAAAGGTGATCGACTCGGCAAAACCGAATCGTAATTTCCTGTTTCACCTGAAAATTTGTCATCATTGAGGAACAACTCAACAACACGGAGGTTGTCTTGTTCGAATCTCACCTGAATATTTTTATCCGCGCGGTTTTCGTTGAAAATATGGCGCTCAATTTTTTCCTTGGCATGTGTACTTTTCTCGCTATTTCCAAAAAGATCGATGTCGCATTTCGGCTCGGGATCACCGTGACGGCGCTGCTAGCCATTGCGACGCCGATTAACAACCTGATTTATCATCACCTACTGAAAGAAAATGCTCTGATTGAAGGCGTGGATCTCAGTTTTCTCGATTTCATCACGTTTATCGGCGTCCTTGCGGCGCTGGTGCAGATCCTGGAGATGGTGATCGACAAATATTTCCATGCGTTAAACCATGCTTTAGGGCCGTTTCTGCCGCTGTTGACCATCCACTGCGCCATTTTTGGCGCGACCATATTTATGGTGCAGCGTGAATACAGCTTCCTTGAGTCGCTGACTTATGGCACCGGATGCGGTATTGGCTGGACGCTGGCGATTGTGGCGCTGGCTGGCATTCGCGAAAAGCTGAAATATGCCAATATGCCGAAAGGGTTACGCGGATTAGGCAGCGTGTTCATTACCGCCGGACTCATGTCGCTGGGCTTTATGTCGTTCGCCGGTATTTCCCTGTAAACAGAAGTCGGGAACCATGAGAGAGTGCGTCTGGCCTGACGACGTTTTACCGAAATTCTGCCGTACACCTTTGGGCGCGCACGGCAGAAGAGGGCGCTGGCGGGCGATGAACGCGCGTCGCGGGTTCATCGCACCGGGCTTGCTGGCGGATTTCAGGGGTAGTTGAAAGCCTCTGGATGGTTTTCCAGACTGCCGCTCAGGGCTGCAAAGAGTACCGTTTTCCCATCGATGGATAATGGATCGCTAACGTTAAGCCAGGTCAGCTTTTCCTGGGATGTCTTGTCGTCAACGGTGGAAAAAACTCCGGACATTTGTCTGGATTTTTCCGACCACAGCACCGCGAGCCTCTCCGCAGCGCAATCGTGAGGTTTGCAGACGCTGAGCACCTGATAAACATCCTCGCCAAGCTTTACCGTACGCGCGGGCGTGGTCGTGCCGCCTGAACTGACCCAACCGGGCAGGTGATGTCCTTTGAGCATCTGATTAAACGCGGCGGGCTCCTTTTTGGCGAGGCTGTTCAGCGTAATATCGTCCTGTGCCATAGCGTTTGCTGACGTCGCCAGAATAGCCAGCGCGGTAAACATTTTAAGCATAATAATACTCCTGTGATCTTTCCGATTCCGTTTAACGCCTGTTAATCATGGCTCTGGTTGGCGGTGAATGCAAATTTGCTCAGCTGGCTTCTCTATATTCCGCAAATGGTCGGAAAGTGGTGATTTCATTTCTTATGGTTTTGTAAAAAAGAATGTCACTATAGAATGCGAATTACTTATAAAGCATATAAAACCGGCAGTGATTATTACTATCGCGAGCTTTTATTCAACATTTTCGTGCCGTTGGTTGAATCACCATTAAGATAACGCGTCAATAATGGCTCAATCACGGTGCTTATTCGCTTGACCGCTAACGTATAATAGAATCCAGACTATTCTGCTGTTATTTTTCGGTTAATTAATGACGGTGTCATTTCACAAAAGAAAATTTGATCGCCGGCATCGCGCTTGTTAAAGTTCGCGCCACTTTTCAGGAGGGTATGATGAAAAAGACTCAATTCATTATCGCGTGTTCTTTAATTATGGCTTCAGGCTCTGCCCTGGCAATGGGTTTTACCGCTGAGCAGGGGAAAAACTTTACCAATCTTAATATGGAAATCGGTAAGAGTTCTTCCGGCCTGTATGCGGAAAGTAACTGGATTAAAAATACTCAGGACGGAAGTCAACTTGGCGGCGTCGGCGTTGGCTACAATCTTGCGCTGGGTCCGCTCACGGCGAATATTGGCACAAAAGCCGTATATCTCGGGCCGAAGAAAGGGGACAACGGCGTCGCCTTCCCGATTGGCGGCGGCATCGATCTGGCGCTGACTGACAGTATCCATATGTACGGCGAAGGATATTCCGCGCCGGAAGGGTTAACTAACAGCGTTAAAAATTACGTCGAAGCGAATGGCGGAATTAGCTGGACGCCGCTGACGCCGCTGACTATCAAGGCTGGCTATCGTCACGCGAGCGTTGATGGAAAAGATGGCCGCCCGGGACATACCATCATTGATGGCGCTTACGTAGGCGCTGGCGTGACTTTCTGATATGACGGTCGGGAGCGTGGGCTCCCGACATATTACTGAGTGCTGAGAAAATCTCAAAAGGCGCTTTCAGATGCTTAGCTGTTTTTGGTCTGTACCCAAAAAGCGTGAATGAGCCCTGGAATGTAGCCGAGGATCGTCAAAATAATATTGAGAATAAACGCCCAGCCAAACCCTTTTCCCAGCAATACTCCCAGCGGGGGTAGAATAATCGTTAAGACAATTCGCCAGAAACCCATAATATCTCCCTGTGTTGTTAGCTAACTTAATACTATTTTAGTGGCTGACGGTATTTTTGCAAATTTTAGCTTTTTAAATCATAAGCCTGCTAACTTTTCTGAGTTTCAAATACTACATATTTAATAAATTTCAAGGCGCTAATTTATGCCAGATATCTATATGGGATTATTCCAGGTTATTGCTTAAATTATGCTCTTCAAAGCTCAGTGGAAAATTTGTACGGAAGAGGGGGGAATTACGCGCAATGATAGCCTGCCGGGTGGGGTAAATTGCGCTACACTGCCCGTCCAGGGGATAAGATATTGACGGCGGGGTTACATGGACAACATCGTTCTTCAAAAGGTCATCGCCATCTTTCTGATGGTTTGGTGGGGTTGGGATATTCTGAAAAGAAAAAAGAAAAAGCAGAACCCCGATCCCCTTATTGCGCAGGCAAACGCTGCGGAGCGCTATCAGTGGCGCTACTTGCGTTGGGGATGGCGACTCTTGCAATTCGCCTGTGGCGGGTATTTGCTGATAATGATGGTCACCTTTCTTTTACGCTAGCGCTGGCAGGTGAAAAGAGAGCCGCTACCGCGGCTCTTTTGCTGACCAGGCACGTATCCGGAGGAGTTGCGCGCCAGCTCTTTTAGGCTACGCCGGTACCGCCATCTGAGCACCAGACCTGACCCGAAGCGTAGGAGCAGGCGTCGGAAGCCAGAAGGACGTAAAGCGGCGCAATCTCAACCGGCTGTCCCGGTCGGCCAAGCGGCGTATCCTCACCAAATTTTTGCACCTTCTCCTGCGGCTGGCCGCCGCTCGACTGCAACGGTGTCCAGTAAGGGCCAGGGGCAACGGCGTTAACGCGAATACCGCGCGGGCCAAGCTGCTGCGCCAGGGATTTAGTAAACGCTACGTTGCAGGCTTTGGTCTGGGCGTAATCCAGCAGAATCTCGCTGGGTTTAAACGCCTGCACGGAAGAGGTATTGATGATAACCGCCCCCGCAGACAGGTGACGGAGAGCGGCTTTGGTTATCCAGAACGGCGCATAGACGTTGGTTTTAAAGGTGGCATCAAACGCAGCGGTGCTCAGCTGTTCAATGGATTCGCAATACTGCTGTCTGCCGGCATTGTTCACCAGAATATCCAGCCCGCCCAGCTCGGCTACCGCTTTTTCAACCAGGGTGTCGCAAAAAGATTCAACCCGAATATCGCCGGGAATGGCGACGGCTTTTCGTCCCTCGGCCTGAATCAGCGCGATAACGGCAGCCGCGTCCGACTCTTCTTCCGGCAGGTAGCCGATGGCGACATCCGCGCCTTCACGCGCATAGGCGATAGCGACAGCGCGGCCAATACCTGAATCACCGCCGGTAATAAGCGCTTTTTTTCCCGCGAGCTTCCCGGAGCCGATATAGCTGGTCTCACCGTGGTCGGGAAGGGGCTTCATTTCAGATGCCAGCCCCGGAGCCTGCTGCGGCTGCTCAACAAACGGCGGAAGAGGATAATGTAGCGATGAATTATTTCCTGTTGTCATACCGGCCTCCTGATAAATGAAATTTAAGATTAGCCAATCGTTGTGATTGAGCGAGCAAAAAGCGTAAACCAGGAATAATTAACTTTGTAAAACCAGGAATTATTTACCTGACAATTAGTTCAACATGTAATACCAGAACAGCGCAATTTCATCTTTTTCCGCTAAAGCGTTGTAGAGATATCGATCGTATCCTCCGAGAGTAAAACCATAATTTCGATAGAAGAGGCAGGCGGGCACGTTAACGTTCTGCGTCTCAAGCTTTAATCCGGCAGCGTTCATACTGCGCGCCCAGATATGGGCGGCGGCCATGAGCTTGTTGGCCGCGCCGGCTCTGCGATGTGAGCTTTCAATGGCAATATAATCGACGGAAATAAACCTGTTCCAGCTCAGGGATGCGGTGATAAAACCGGCCACCTGTCCCGCTTCGGTTTCGGCAATCAGGAATATTGCATCCGGATTAATACAGTGGTTTTCCAGCGTCTGGATATCCAGCTCATAGGTTTTATTATAAGCGCAGGGAAGTGTCTCAATTTTCAGATCATTATTGATGAAAGGGCCTCTGGCAACCTGGCTGACCGTGAAGGAAAAATCACAATATTCGAGGCGAGCAAGGTCAGAATTTAATCCTTTACGAATCTGCATAGCATTCCTTATTTTTTAGCGATTTATTAATGATAGACAACGTCGTTAAAAATAACAGTCAGGCCATCAACAGCGCATTCGTCCAAACCTGGGCTAATCTTATATTTCATGCTGCATTTCCTGCAGGTCGTTTGAGGACATTGAATGGAATCCATATCGTTTAAAAAGCATTGGGGGGCGGAATTCATTTCCGCGGATATTGTCCGCTTTCGCGTCTGGGCCGAAGGTCAAAAGTCGATGACGCTTAGCCTGAGAGACCGGGATATTGCGATGGAAGCCGTGGGAAATGGCTGGTTCCAGATCGATGTCCCTGGCGTTAAGCACGGGGATGAATATCAGCTTCGTTTAGCCGACGGCCGCCTCATTCCCGACCCGGCCACCCGCGCGCAGCGCGATGATGTCAATGGCCCCTCAGTAGTGATCGATCCCCGACGCTATCAACCGGTTAACCGTGACTGGAAAGGGCGTCCCTGGGAAGAAACCGTGATATATGAACTTCATCCGGGCACCTTTACGCCAGAAGGCACCTTTGTCGCCGCTATCGAAAAGCTCCCCTGGCTGGCAGAGTTGGGGATCACCCAGATAGAGGTTATGCCGGTGTCTCAGTTTGGTGGTTCGCGCGGCTGGGGCTACGACGGGGTACTACTTTATGCCCCGCACTCAGCTTATGGTACCCCGGCGGATTTTCACGCCTTCATCGATGCCGCTCACGGGTTAGGGCTTTCGGTGGTTCTCGATATCGTGCTGAACCATTTTGGTCCGGAAGGCAACTATCTCTCTTTGCTGTCGCCGGGCTTTTTTCATCAGGACCGAATGACCCCCTGGGGTAATGCCATCGCCTATGAAAACGAGGCCGTGCGTCAGTATATTACCGATGCGCCGCTGTTCTGGCTTACCGAGTATCAACTTGATGGGCTGCGCTTTGATGCTATTGACCAGATTGAAGATCGCTCCGCCCGGCACGTGCTGATAGAAATAGCCGAGAATATCCGCGCGGCTATACCCGACCGCCATATTCACCTGACGACGGAAGATAGCCGTAACGTGATTTTCCTCCACCCGCACGATGAAAACGGGCACACACCGCTGTTTACCGCTGAATGGAATGATGACTTCCATAATGCCGCGCACGTTTTCGCGACCGGTGAAACCCATGCGTATTATCAGGATTTTGCGCATCAGCCGGCAAAGAATGTCGCTCGGGCGCTGGCGGAAGGATTTGTCTATCAGGGGGAGGTCTCTCCACAAACCGGGCAACCTCGCGGCGTCTCCTGCGCCGTTCAGCCACCGCAGTTCTTTGTCGACTTTATTCAGAATCACGATCAAACCGGGAACCGAGCCCATGGCGAAAGGCTTATCTCCCTGGCCGGCGCTGAGAAAACGCGCGTGCTGCTTGCCGCATTGCTTCTCTCTCCCCACATTCCCTTACTGTTTATGGGCGAAGAGTATGGTGAAACCCATCCTTTTCTATTTTTTACCGATTTTCAGGGTGCTCTCGCCAAAGCGGTAAGAGAAGGGCGGGCAAAAGAGTTTGCCGGACACGCAGGGCATGATGCCTCCGTTCCGGATCCGAACGATCCTCAAACCTTTATCCGCTCTAAGCTCGACTGGCAGAAGGCGGCAAGCGAGGAGGGGAAATCCTGGCTGCGCTTTACCCGCAACCTTATCTTACTGCGCCATCGCTATATCGTCCCGCTGCTCGCGGCAGGGGGCACCGTGGAAGGCAGGATCCTGCACGCGGCGGCGCATGCGCTGGCGGTGAGCTGGCGCTTCCCCGACGGGACGCTCTCCGTGGCGCTGAATATCGGCGCGGACCCCGTGACGATGCCGGAGATACCGGGAGAGGTCATTTTTAGCTGGCCGGAGCGGCAGGAAGCGTTAACGCCAAACAGCATTGTTGTCCGTTTTGCACATGGAGAAGCTTCATCATGATCCCTTCCGCAACCTACCGTATTCAATTCCGTAATGGTATGACCTTCGATCGCGCGGCGGCGCTGGCCCCGTATCTGAAAGCGCTGGGTATTAGCCATCTTTACGCGTCGCCGATATTTACGGCGACCACCGGCTCCACCCATGGCTATGATATTACCGATCCAAACGAAATCGACCCGGCTATTGGCGGGCGCGAAGGGTTTGACCGGCTGGTAAAGGCGCTGCGGAGCGCACAAATTGGCCTGATTCTGGATATTGTCCCCAACCATATGGCGACCTCTCTGGAGAATCGCTGGTGGCGGGACGTCATTGAACAGGGTAAGCACAGCGCCTGGGCCAATTATTTCGATATTGACTGGACGCGTCCCGTTACGCTGCCGTTTCTGGGGGATACCTTTGAGGCAGAGCTGGAGAGCGGGGCGCTTGAGCTTAAGCGCGATCCTGAAACGGGGAAACCGGCGTTCGTCTATTACGACCAGGCCTGGCCGCTGAATCCTGAAAGTCTGGCAACAGGTGAGCAACTACTAACTTCGCCGGATCGCGACGCGATTGTGGCGCTGCACGAGGCGCAAAGCTGGCGGCTGATGTCGTGGCGGGAAGCGCCCAGACAGCTCTCCTGGCGGCGCTTTTTCGAAATTACGGGCCTGATTGGCGTCAGGGTCGAAGAACAGGCGGTATTCGACGATACTCACCGTCTTATTCTTGAACTGGTACATGCCGGTATCGTCGATGGTCTGCGCATCGATCATATCGATGGGCTTGCCGACCCATTAGGGTATTTGCAGCGTCTGCGCCAGGCCGCCGGGCCAGAATGCTACATTACGGTGGAAAAAATTCTTGCGAAAGGCGAGCAGCTTCCCGCTGATTGGCCCGTCTCCGGCACCACCGGATATGAGTTTATCGCTTCGCTGGCTGAAGTGCTGGTGGATGACAATAATCTCGACCAGCTGCAGCAGGTGCATGACGAAGCGCTCGGCGGCTCGGTAGATCGTCACCAGGCGCTGCGTGAGGCGAAAGGGCTGATGGCGGATCGCAACTTTGAGGGCGAATTTACCACTTTGTTGAGGCTGGCCATCGAACTGGCGCAGCGTAATAGCATGGAGGTTGAAAGCGAAGCGCTGCGCCACGCATTACGTGAACTGCTGCTGGCCTTTCCGGTATATCGCACCTACGGTACCGCTGAGGGGATGAGCGCCGAGGATATTACGCTATTAAACCGGGTCGTCGATCGGGTTAACGCTCGGGAAAACCGCCCCGATCCCAGGGCCCTTGAGGTCATTATCGCTATCCTGACCGGCAATTTACAAACAAGTAGCCTCGATGCCGCCTCGCTTTTCAGGACCCGTTTTCAACAGCTGACAGGGCCGTTAATGGCTAAATCGGTCGAGGATACGCTGTTCTTCCGCCATAACCTCGATCTGGCGCTGAATGAAGTCGGCGCGGATCCCACGCCGCGCGCTTTCTCGCTTTCTCGTTTCCATCAGGAGATGCGTATTCGCCTTGCTCGCCAGCCCGACGCGCTGCTGGGAACGTCGACGCACGACACTAAACGCGGGGAGGATGCGCGCGCCCGTCTGTATACCTTAACGGAAGCTCCGCAGCTGTGGGCGACCAATCTTGCGCGCTGGCGTCAGATGAATCAAACCCTGGTGCGTTTTTTGAACGACGGTACGGCGCCGAACGCGGCAGATACGTGGATGATCTATCAGGCGCTCGCCGGCGTGTGGCCTGCAACGTTGCTACCTGACGATAGCGCAGGGCTGAAAGCCCTCGAAGAACGTTTTCTCGCTTTTATGGAAAAAGCGCTGCGCGAGGCTAAGCAAAGAACCGATTGGATCGACAGCAATGAAAGCTATGAAAGCGTCGTACTGAACTATGTTCAACAGCTGTTTTCTGCTGATAACGCGCTGTTTCTCAATGATTTTTACACCTCCCTGCAGCCTTTTGTCCGTGCCGGTCTGGTGAACAGCCTTAGCCAGACGGTCATCAAACTGACTGCGCCTGGGGTACCGGATATTTATCAGGGGAGCGAGGCGCTAAACTTTAGCCTCGTCGATCCGGATAACCGCCGTGAACCTGACTTCGCCGCCCTGGCACAACATCTTGATAGCGGAAGCGCGGAACTGTTTCATCATGAAAGCGCATGGCGAGACGGACGGTTGAAGCAATTCGTCACCGCTTCGTTTCTCAGATTAAGGCAGCAGCATTCCGCGCTCTTTCATTATGGTGACTGGGTACCATTAAAAGTCGCGGGTGAAAGAGCAGATAATTTTATCGCCTACGCGCGTATCAAAGACGAGGAAGCCCTCATCGTGGTGGTTCCTCGGCTGGTGTTTGACGTGGCGGCGCACGGGTTGGTCGAGTCATCGGCGCAACTGTGGGGCGAGACGGCAGTATCGCTCCCGGAAGATCTGGCCGGAAGGCGTTATTGCGATGCATTAACCGGTGAAAGCCGTCTGGTAGAAGAGACGCTCGATCTGGCGTCAGCAACCGGGTGGTTATTGACACTTATTAGTGAAAAGGAACGTGGGGAATAACAATGTCAAAGGAAAATGCTTTTATCATACGGCCAGGCCACGGCCAGCAGTTGGGGGCTAATTTCGACGGGAAGGGGGTGAACTTCGCACTGTTTTCAGCGCATGCTGAACGCGTTGAGCTGTGCTTATTCGATCCTTCCGGTAAAACCGAAATAGCCCGGCTTGAACTGCCTGAATATACAGATGAGATCTGGCACGGCTATGTACCCGATCTGCAGCCCGGCGCATTGTACGGTTATCGGGTTTACGGACCTTACGATCCGGAAAACGGTCATCGCTTTAATCCCAATAAATTGCTTATCGATCCCTACGCGCGGGAGCTGGAAGGCGATGTTGAGTGGAACGATGCGCATTTCGGCTACGAGTTGGGCCATGAGGAGAGCGACCTGAGCTTTGATAGTCGCGATAGCGCGCCATATACGCCAAAATGTAAGGTTATCGACCCGGATGCCTTCGACTGGCAGGGGGAAAACCGTCCCAATGTCCCCTGGCCGAAGACGGTTATCTACGAAACCCATGTCAAAGGTTTTACCCGGCTTAATCCGGCGCTTCCTCAGGAGCTGCGCGGCACATTTGAGGGGCTTGGGCATCAGGCTTCCGTCGATTATATTAAAAGTCTGGGCATTACTTCCGTCGAACTGCTCCCCATACACTGGTTTCCCGATGACCAGCATCTGCTCGATCGGGGGCTGAAAAACTTCTGGGGTTACAATACGCTAGGCTTCTTTGCTCCCGCTTCCCGCTATTATGGCCCTGAAGGTATAGCGGGCTTTCGCAACATGGTGCGCGCTTTTCATGATGCCGGCATCGAAGTGATCCTTGACGTGGTGTATAACCACACCGCGGAAGGCAATGAGCTGGGCCCGACGCTCTCATTTAAAGGTATCGATAATTTCTCTTATTACCGGACGATGCCGGATCAGCATCGTTATTACATTAATGATACCGGGACCGGGAATACGGTGAATACATCGCATCCCCGGGTGCTGCAGATGGTTATGGATTCGCTACGGTACTGGGCGCAATCGATGCACGTTGACGGCTTTCGTTTCGACCTCGGGACTATTCTTGGACGCGAGCCAGAAGGCTTCGATCCGCGAGGCGGTTTTTTCGATGCGGTAACCCAGGATCCGGTTTTATCGAAGCTTAAACTGATTGGTGAGCCGTGGGATATTGGCCCCGGCGGCTATCAGGTCGGCGGTTTCCCGCCTGGCTGGGGCGAGTGGAACGACAAATATCGTGATACGGTGCGGGAATACTGGAAGGGAGATAACGTCTCCAACGACTTTGCCGCCCGCTTACTGGGCTCGGGCGATCTGTACGATTTACGCGGTCGTCGTCCGTGGTCCAGCGTCAATTTTATTACCGCCCATGACGGCTTTACGTTGAACGATCTGGTTTCATATAACGAGAAGCATAATGAAGCCAACGGTGAGGACAATAACGACGGGCACAACGATAATCGTTCCTGCAACTATGGCGAAGAAGGCCCAACGGAAAATCAGGATATTATTGCCGTCCGTGAACGCCAGAAGCGTAATTTTCTGGCAACGTTATTTTTCTCCCACGGTACGCCGATGCTGCTGGCCGGCGATGAGTTTGGTCGTTCGCAGCAGGGCAATAATAACGGCTACTGCCAGGACAGCGAGATTTCATGGTTCAACTGGGAAGCGCAGTCTGAGCGGGATCGTGCATTACGAGACTTCACCCAGCATCTGATTGCACTGCGCGCGGAGCAACCGCTTTTACGTCGTGAAAGCTGGCGCGACGGGCTCGAAATACGCTGGTTTAACGCCGGCGGCGGTTTGCAGCAATCAGAGCAATGGGATGAGGGTTCGACCTTAGGCCTTGCCATCAGTCGACCCGATCTTGAGAAGGAGGAGGGCATCTGGCATGACGTGCTGATGCTGTTCAATCCCTTTGAAGGCGATGTTCCGTTCCAGATCCCGCAGTTTGGCGAAGGCGGCTGGGTTCTCGAGCTGTCGACCGCAGAGGAAAAAACAGACGGCGCGATTATTACCGAGACAATTGATTTTGTTCTGGCCGGGCGCAGTATTGCGCTATTCAGACGGCCTTAGCCTACAAGACAACCCGGCGCAGATGGCCGGGTTTTTGTCATGTTGAAAAAGAGGTAATAATGTTCGATCCCGTAAACCTGCAATTGTTTGAGTTAATTTTCCATCTGGAAGTTAGCCTGCATCAGGCATCAACACGCCGCAGCGCGCAGCTTTTGCAGCAGTTGTTGCATGACGAATTTCTGGAGATAGGCCGTAGCGGAGAACGGTACGATAAAACGCAGACCGTAGCAGCATTAATTAACGAGGACGTGGAGGCCATCAACGCTTACAGCTTTCAGTTGGCTTTACTAACCAAAGATTGCGCGTTGCTTACGTACCGCAGCGAGGTTATCGATTCAGACGGACGCACTGCTAAAAAAACGCTTCGTTCGTCAATCTGGCAGAGGAGCCATATTTGTGCAAATCATCAGGAATGCTGGCAGCTCAGATTTCACCAGGGGACGCCAGTGAAAGAAGTTCAGGAAGAAGAGCAGGCGAGCAAGACGGCGAATTAAGAACCAGGTGTACAGGCGTTAAGCTTCGAAAAGCCAATTTAACATAATATACATTGGGCAGGGCTATGACACTGAATCCATAGAGAATATGGGTGAATGTTATGGCGATTTTTGGCGTAAAGTTAACCAAAACCAGCAATACACAGCATGTTGTTAGTGCTTTACTCCTGATTTGTTACCGATTAGGTGAGGGCGATAACGTCGCTCACCTTTTCGGTGATGAAGTCTCCAGTATTTCCCCGCGTCAAAATGTTCAGGCTCTACCTGAGCGAATCGCAAAAATCCTCTCTGAAATTTCCCGTCGCGGCATGTTTTTTCACGTAGCGCCGCATGGAGAAAATCACGGCATATTCATTGCCACACATCCGAAAATCCTAACTAAACACGCATAGGGGGCATCATGCGCGATTTTGCTCTGGTATTTCGTCATGCGTGGGAACTGGCTAGAAAGGGCGCTGATACCTTCGGTGGTTCGGCGCGTCAGTATTTCCGCGAATCTCTCCTGCTGGCCTATAGCAACCTGAAGCGCAATGTAACCGCTAAAGACCTTGTCAAAATAATGCAGGGTCGCAGGCTGTCTATGAGTCAAATTCGGGAGGAAGTAAACGCCAAATTTAAAAAACAAACAGCAAAGAACATCGCCCGCAGAATTTGGAATATGTTTCGTTCGCCATACGTAGAAATTGAGAAGATCAAATGTCAGGCAACGGGAAAGTATTTGTATCACCTGAAGAACGCGCAGAAGAATTTTTTTGTTAGCGGGGCTATTACTCGCGCTCTCAAATCAGCAAGACCAGAAAAGAAAAAGCCTGTAAAGCTTCGCCCGGCTATGTCTAGAGATGAAATAAACGCTTGCCGGATGGCTAACGCATTTCATCAAGCCTTATCAACAGGTGTTTATGTTGCACCTACTTTAATTTGAGATAATTATGAAAAAAAGAACACAAATAATCCAGTTTAGAGCAGATGAAGATACCTATCATCGTGCGCAGGAGCGAGCGAAAGAAGGTGGTGTGCAGTTTACTGACATGATGAGAGCGGCCCTGAAATCCGTTGCTGACGCGGATGTTTCCGGTTTAGCTGACATTATCAACAGTGCTACATCTGGCAGTGAAGATATTAACCAAGCATGGCTCTATCAAAAGTGTCATGAACTGTTTGAATATCGTGAAGGTACGTTGTTTCGTAAATCAAGAAAGGGAATGGGTGAGCAAGGCACTCCTGTATATATCAGGGTTCGGGAAGGTGAAGAACACGTATTAATTCAGGGCAATCATTACCCGCTTAAAGATATCGTTTGGCTTATGGCAAACGGGAGTATTGCCGGGGAAGTGACGTATAAAAACCCTTATAGGGTAAACCTCAAACACTCTATCGAAAACCTAATGGTTGAAGCGGTTGCAGAAAAAGAAATATGCCTTATTAAATATTTAAAGGGATCTGAAAAGATCAATGTTTTGAAAGTTAAGCAGCGGGCATTCCTGTTTGATACTAATAACGACGAAATTGCTAAGGATGCAATAGAGAAATTAATTAACAACGAAAAGACAATTCCGTTACTTTTGCGCGGTGATGATGGTTGGGTTGCATCACGAACCGCCATTCATGCTTTCAAATTGGGTGATAACCAGTACGTAGTAAGCATTACATAAGGGGCTTTTATGTCGAATGAAACAGTAAAAAAGGTCATGGCAGAAAAGCGCCGTATGACCATCGGACAGTTAACAGACCAGCTTGTTAGCGGTGCTTTACGCCGTGAGTTAGGCATGGATAAAACCGAATTTGCCACGCTGGTTTCAGTTATGCGATCCACTATCCGGCGCATTGAAGGGCTGGAGGCAACGCCACGTATGGGGCTTATTTTCAACACCGCCGCCGTGTTGCGCATTGGTATTGACTTTCCAATCACAGAGGAAAGGGCAAAAAAATGACCATAAAAAATGATATAGCCGAACTTACATCTGAAAAGCTTGAGGAAATCCGCCAGCGCTACCGCCAAACTGAAGTTCCTAAATGCCATATTTGCAGCGCTGAAATGACAATACAGCGTATCTCGGCAAGTCGTATCACTTATGGCTGTGCTGGCGCTATCTACGACGAAACTGGTTGTCATTACGCTGAAGGCCGCAGCCTTGCCGATGACCACTACGCTGAATCGCGCATCACAGTAGTTGATGTAAACGACCCTGACGTTCTGGATCTGGTAGAGGCGCTGGAGAAGGCGCAGACCATCAACGCAGCAGCCGAAAAGCTGGTTCGCTGCAAAGGTCGCTATCACGGAGAGCAGAACTATCGCGCACTGGCGGCGCTGTTTGGTGTGGGGACTCCAGACCTGCCACCGCTGGATGATGAGTCCCGCACCGTGACCGTGAAGCTGCCGCCAAAAATTGAGCGCGACGATGCAGATGGGTGGTTTGTGCACAAAGGCGGGCGCGTCGGTGGTGGTGCTGCCGAGTGGTACAACAAGGCGCTGGATGACGTCGGTGCTGAACTTACCGCCGCTGGCATCAAGGTTGAGGGGGAATGATGGCAGATTTTAGCGCAACAAAAAGAACTGTGTCGCTTGAAGATTGGGGCGAAGCACTGGAATGCATGGTCGAGTTAAACGGTAAACCATTCGATATCACAGAAATGGAGATTGAAGCCGCTTACGAGGCATATAAGCGGGTTGATGATTTTTTCTATGATGAATGGGGCGACGAATAATGACCAGCAAATTAACCAGAGAGCACATTGAAGATACTAATTATCGTGGTTTTTGGCGTGTAACCGTGTGGGCCTGTTTGTTCTGTGTAATATTTTTCTGGTTGCCCGCCATTTTAGTAGCTATTTATTACTTTTCCTCGGGGAATTAATGCGCCGTTACATCATTAGCGATAAAGACATTATCGAGGCTTTCCAGAGATGGTCTAGCCCGGAATTAAAAAACCAGAAAATGCATACCAGCTTCATACGTGAGGCGGTATGCCGCATACATCCTGACAAGGTAATTCTTCAGTATGACGTTCGCCAAAAGCTAAAGAATATGGCCTCGCGTGGTTTAGTTACTGAGGTGCGTTTAAGTCCTAACGCAACAGCCTGGATGATTATAAAAGGTGATTCAAATGGATAAAATTAAGACCAAAAGAAGCGAGCGCCGTTTGTCGCGTGACCTGATAGAAGAAGGGTTGAGGCTGGTGGCAGAACGTAGCGAGCGGGAGGGAGTGAACAAAGATACCGCTAAACGTCATGCTTCAGCCATCAGGGGAGTGATTCCGGCGCTGGGTGTAGTAAAGAGTAAGGTTGTGAAGCCGGGGGTTTGGGTTTCGCTTTATACCCGCAGCGATGCTACATCGACCGTCATCAGCAATATGAAGTTTACCGCCGTCATATTTGAGTGGGCCGGACAGCAGGAGTATGAAGATTCAGCATTTTATGCCGCTGTTGCAAATGCCATCCGTACAGCGCTGGCTGTCAGGGGGTAAGGATGCTCAGCGAGTTACTGATAATGGTTGACCGCCGCGCTCAGGCGGTCAGTTTGCGTGAGAAAACAATTATTAACGAACGTCACGCCGTCCGTATGCTGGAGCCTGTTTTATCTCTTGGGGTACGCGCTGCAAGTGTACCTGATACGTGGGTAAGATACGCCGACCGTTGCATTGATAATGGGCTGGCGGCGTCTACGGTTCGCCAGCGCATCGATTGCGTTGCGGCTGTTGTAGCCTGGGTGATTCATGCTGATATTAAATTCAAGCCAGCCGCGCCGGGCTCTTTGGGTAGGATGCTTGATGCCATGCGTACAGCGGCAAGAGCTATAGGCAAGCGGATAAAGCGTCACAGAGCATTGAGCAGGCCAGCCCGTGTAAGTGTTGACGAGTATTCTACGGTAGTGCGCGATATTGAGTCTTTACGGGATCCATATAGGGCCGCAGCCCGTATGATGCTGTGTTTTGGGATGAGGGCAACAGAAACGCTTTCACTATCTCCATCATCAATTCTTTCAGGTGGGAAGTTGTTTGTTCCTGACCGTGAGACTAAAACTCACTCAGACTTGCTTTTACCTTTGCCAGTTAAATACATTCCTTTAATTGAGGGGTGGCTAAACGTGATAGGTGAGTCAGAAATAAAGTATAACACGCTTGTAACGACGATTTCCCGTGCGGGGATTAAATGGCGCTGCCATGATTTAAGAAAATTATTTAGAACTTCCGCCGCCGTGCGTGGCGAGGATTATCTCGCAACAGAATTGATATTAAATCACGCGGTGAAGGACGTTCCGAGTGTTTACTTGCAATCTCCACCGTTCGCGGCAATGAGGCGAGTTTTAAATAATTCTATTGAAGAGTATTTACAGGTTAAAGGGTAAGAAATGGAAAGTTCAGCGATTAAAGATAATGATATTATATATCAAAAGAAGTATCCGAGAGGTTGTCAGTTTAAATTGCTTCAGCTACGAACTAATTTAAAAGCAAAGCCTGATATTTACCGCGTGGAAATGATTAATTGCAGTGGTGATAAGATTTTGATGGGAGGACGGCAAACAACACAGGAGGCGATTTCTCTTTATCAGGATATTGCGACACTTAGCCCGTCAGAAGTGGAGGCGGCATTCAGTAGTATGGTCTGACAGTAGACCACAAAGCGAGCCCGGCATATGCCGGGTTTTTTTATGCCTGAACATTGCATTACAAAGAATGTAAATGAAAGGTTAAATACTCATTAACATAAAATCAACATACCGCGCGTTAAATTATGTAGGTGAAATGTTAAATTAGTGTTATGTGGATAATTTTATAAGAATCATGAAATGATGATTAAGTAAATGATTAAAGTCTGGTTTTGAGTAAAATATCAAAAAATAAATTTAATTATTTAAATTCAAATAGTTGTGCGATTTTGTTTGTTTTTCATTCAAAAATGGCTCGATTTTTGGCGTCAATACCTTGCGTTTTTGCGTTATGGGAAATTAAAAAAATCAAAGTAAAAAATTAACGAATTGAATCATGGCGTTATAGTTGTGAGGCAAACGGATATATAAGGTTGGACATTCAGGGAAAGTATGTAGAAAAGGCCCAAAAGAGGGCGATTACTGCCATTTTATTTAAAAATGTTTCAACTGGAAACAAAGCCGAACATTTGCAGCATCCGTTATGGCTATGTGAATCAATAATCTACGTTGTTTTAGATGAGATTTATTGTTTTATTTGCCGGAAATGTTTCTGCAATCTCATCTGACCAGATGTTTTAACGTATTGACATGTGTTTGTTATGAGCAGGCAGAAAGAGGGAAAGCATAAGCATGTGGGTGAGGGAAAAATATAAAACCGCGCTCAGGCTTGTTTCTACCAGCGATTGCAGGAATCTATCACTTTTCACTGGCGTTTGATTACGGTTAAATATTTGCCCGTTCAATTATGTTTTCTCTGTTACATATTAACTGCGTTAAAAATGAGCATAACAAAAGCAACAAATATCAAACATTCATATTGGCACGTTAAATGTTATCCACATTGAAAGTGAGTGGTGATGCGTGGTTAGGGCGATATTGACCACTAACTAAAATCGTGCAGGTGGGTAGTTTCATGTTGCTTATCCACAGATTTAGCCTTGTGCATAATATTGACACGCATTACCGCTGGAGCCGTTTCTGTAATTAGTCAGGCCATTGCCTTTAAATCACCTCTATATAAAGGAGGTGAACTTCATGGCTTACGGGCGTCAGTTCGAAATAACCGTTAACTGCACAGATGGAGAGACGATCCACATTACTGATGTGGACGCTGATTTCTCGTCTGTGCGTGACGATGAAAAAGAGCCAAACGAGGCTGATTTAACGTTATGGGGTTTAACACCACAGACGCAGAACGCTATCGCTCAGGCTGGGTCAACCGTCAGTGTTGCTGCTGGCTATATAGATGAAGGAATGTTCACCCTGTTTCAGGGCGAACTTATCAGCGCCGTGACCATCAAGCCCAATGAGGTTTACGGCCTGAAAATGAAAATCTATGAGGCGCTGATTCCATTTCGGGCCAGCGTCACATCGCGCACGTTTCGCAAAGGCCAGAGCCTTAAAGATGCTGTTTTACAGGTAGCGTCCGATATGGGGCTGGGTTGTCAGTTCTCTAAATCAGCTTCCTCTCTTACCCTGGCTAAAAGTGTCAGTGCTGCGGCATTGTCCCGCGATGTACTTACCAGCCTTTGCAAACCGGTTAATGCCAACTGGTCTCTTCAGTATCAGTCAATTGTTGTCACTGCCGGTGATTCAATTCTTACTGGCGCTGCTGTTTTCTCCCCTGAAACGGGCCTGCTTGGTGCGCCACTTCTGAAGATTCACTCCCCGAAACGCACGAAGAAAAAGAACCCTTCCGAAAAAGAGCAGATCCAGAAGAAGCACGACAAAAGCATAACTACCTATGTCTGGCCCCCGAAGGGCTCACAAGTTGACTACTCAAAAGGTGCTCGCCGCCAGATGGGGGTTATTGAGGCTGTTACGTGGGAATCATTGCTTTATGGCGGGGTTGAGATCGGCGAGCAGGTAGAGCTTTCGTCTCCATCAATGGGCGAAGGCTGGATGGTTATTGTGAAGAAGATTTCCCATCGCTTTAGTACCCGCGACCGTCAGGCGTGGTCATCGTCATGGGAGGGCATCATTGCATGAGAGCCGGTAGCCAGATTCAGGCCATTGTTGAGCAGGCGCTTAATTCAGCGCTTTTTTCACTTGAGGCAACGATTGTTTCCGTCAGCGGCGGGCGGGCAACAGTCCAGCCATCCCCAAAACGCATATTCGGTGACAACTCGGAGCCGATTGCTTATCCGGCTGTTGAAAACGTTCGTTTAGTTTCGCTCGTCTGGGATAGCGGTAAGTCAGGCGTTAGCGGGCGAGTTTCTCCGGGGGATGAATGTCTACTTATCGCGCTTTCACACGGTGACGGCGACGAGCCAGACCATAAGACCATTTCAAGCGCCATTGCTATATGTGGATTTTCAGACGTTGCCAGTCACCAGATGCCGGATGAGGCAGGTTTAAGAGTATTCAGCGGTAGCGCCTTTATTGAATGGGATGACGGAAGCATTAAGGGCGATACCGGGCAAGGCGCAACTTTCGAGTTTAAGGGCAACAAAATGACCGTTAACGCGCCGGGCGGTATCGATATGACAGCGCCAATGACAAACATAAACGGGAATTTGACGATTTCTGGATCCATCAGTCAGGGCGCAGAAGGTGGCGGCAATGCTGTCTTTGGCGGCAACGTCACCATAACCGGCGATAGCAAAGCCGCTGACCACATTAGCGGTGGAAAGTCCTTCAATTATAACACGCATAAAGAAAACGGTGAGGGCAGTCAGACCGACGCCCCGACATAAGGAAAAAACCATGAAATTAAATGACCATGCGGCACAAATCGCGCTTTCTAACGGTGGCTTTCTGATGGCGGGTGACTACAGCACAACCATCGGAAAAGGCGAGATTATCAATATCACTGAGCGAACCGGGCTTGTAGTTGAGCATATCGAGTGCATCCCCTTGATTAACGCGCCGCTGTATATGGTCATGGCGACGTGCAGGGAGAGCAAAGACCAGTACATGCCATTTTACAGCGATTTGCCGTTTGAATTGCCGCATCAAGCGGCGATGGCGCAAATGTTAAATGATGCTGGTGAAGGGTTTGACCTTGATGACCTGCTGGATATCGAGTCGCTGGATTCTGCTGTGACGGTCGTCCACGTTGAAAAATGGATGCACACCGAATGAACATCACAACAACTCAGTATCGACAGGGGGTAAAGGGCTGCTTTCTTTCCACAGAGCGGCCGCAGGTTGGCGAGGCTTTAAAGCTAGTCATGCTGACGTCCAGAGGGCGACGCATTATCCCCGTTGGTGAGGTTCAGCGGGTAGAGGATGTAGGTTCTAGCCGTTGCCTTGTATGGGTTTCAAAGCTGGCATTCGTTGAGGGGATGAATTACTGATGCTGGACATTATGCAGGATGAAAGCGGAGTCATTCTCCGCAATGGCGATTTGGTGCTGGATGGTGGCATTGATGGCATTGCGCAGCAGGCAGAAATCCGCGTAGGCACTAATCGCGGCGAATGGTGGCTTGATGAAACTCAGGGGTTGCCGTGGTTGCCAGGCATTATGGCATCACGTCTGCCGGTTTCGATTGTCTCCAACATGATTAACGCAGAGGCACGGCGCACTACTGGCGTGACCGATGCCAGAACTACAACCATCAATGACGTTAAGGGGGATTACACGATCCGCTTTGCGGTTTATGTCGGTGCCGATAGCACGGAGGTGACGAGTGGAATTAATTAATGATGGCGGCTGGCACGGTGCCAGACTGCCAGAGCTACGCGGCGACATTTACCAGAAATTGCGCGACCTGCTGGGGGATATAAGCCCGGACGGTGATTCCCTGATTGGTCAGGTTATGGCGGTTGTCGCTGAAAATGACCTGAATATCGTGGAGGCCATCGGCTGGACGTTTGCTGGTTTCTTCATTTCATCAGGTGAAGGCATTCAGCTTGACGGTATCGGCGAGGGGTTCACGCTTCCTCGCTATGGATTAACCCGGTCATCTGCCGATGTGGTTTACCTGCTGGCTTCAGGGCAGGTAATCGCGTCTGGTGAGGCTTTCACTATCTCCGGTATTTCTGGTGACTGGTCGCCGTCAGGCAGTATTCAGGCCAATGGTAAAAGTGCTGCCGGGTTTGTACTGGAGGTTAAGCCTGATGCTATCACCCCGGGAAATACCTTCACCATATCCATCAACGGTAAGCCATATTCAACGCAGTACCAGACAGGCGATACGTCTGATTCGATTTTATCCAGGCTGTATCCCATCATTGCCGCCGCTGATACGTCAGTAGCCACATATTCAACGGATTACGGGTTGTTGCTTTATGCGGCAGACGGTAAATCGCTCATCCAGTTCTCATTTTCTGATGATGTTTTTTCTATCGTTCGTACCGGAATGCCCGCAACAACATGGTATGACAGCGATACGGAGTTTCCTGATGTTCGATTTGGCTATGTAGCAACAGATGACATTCTCATTCTCGCCAATGGCAGTAAAGGCTTTGAAATAGAAGATGACGAGCAATACAGAGAGCGTCTTTTCGAAGCGGCGGAGGCAGGGCGAAAGAATGTCAGCGCATCAAGACCGGGCATAAAAAATGCCGTTCTAGCGGTTGCTGGTGTGAGTTACGTCACGGTTAATACAAACCGGGGAATTGAGACCGATGCTGATGGTCTGCCGGGGAAGTCAGTTCAGGTGTTTGTTGCTGGTGGTGATAGCGACGAGATAGCGCAGGCTATATATGATGCGGCAGCGGCTGAGTGCGGTTTCTACGGCAACACATCGGGTACAGCAACTGACGGTACAACTACCGAAACAGTGTATTTCACTCGCCAGAGCTTCCAGCTTGTCTATGTTTCCGTTTCCGGTGATACATGGGATGCAGAGACAACAGGCAAACCAGACGATTATGAGAGCGTAGCTAAAAGTGTTATCACTGGCTATTTCTCACAGCTTGAAATGGGGCGTGACGTTTTCGCAGGTCAAATATCTGCCCGTTTGGTTACGGCTTTTCCGACGATGACGGATATTACCGTAACTGTCGGTACTTCCGAATCCCCGACAGGGAAAACCGTCCCCATAAGTAGCGGCGTTGTTGCGGTTACGGATTCTACTTCTGTGGTGGTGTCGTAATGGAGCCATCAATCAAAAAACCGGGGAAACTGGCAACTGAACGCCTTACCTCAAAGGTCAGGTTAAAAAGAAATATCGACCTCGTTTCCGGTATCAAGGCCAACCAGCAGGGCATGGTTGATGCGCTGGACTATCTGAAAAGAGGTTTCTCAATTAGAGAATCTTCGGGCCTTTTGCTTGATGCATGGGGGGAAAGGTTCGCCATACCACGTGAAGGCCGAGACGATGACAGCTACAAGATAGCCTTGTTTCAGGGTGCCGAGACGCAATCTGTTTCGCTTCAGTCACGCCGCGCTGTCGGTGGATTCATACAGTTAGCCTACGGAATTGCATGGCTGCGACTGAACCGGGTAGGGCTGACCACTGGCGCGGTGGGTGCGGCTTTCAACCGCGTACCGTTACGTGCTGTTTTCGTCCAGTGTGGCGCGATGGCTCCAGATATCGAACTGCCGGAAACGCTGGTTGCGGCAACCTTTGCCGGGGATATATACAGCGCCGCAACTTCTCCTAACGTCAAACTAACCCACCTCGCGCCAATGTTCCCTGGTAATGCGTTTCCGGCTGTGTGGGGTGGCATCAAGTACGAGAAGACGCAAAAAACCGTGATGGCAACCGAAACAAAAGGGATAAGAGTTACTGCGTCAAAATCCATTTTGACGCGGATAGCAGCCACACAAACCATTAATGAAAATGAGCTTGTGGAGCCATTCAACACGCTTGTAACAGTCAAAAAGATGAAGGTGACAAATGGATAGCTGGGCCAATACTGACAAAACTTATGCGGGGCAAGGTGGTGCTGATATTCCAAACAAGCAAGAACCATCTGAAGAAATGCAGGCTACCGGGTTCGCACCGACCTACTTTGATGTAAATGGCAATCTGGTGTTTGGTGACGGGATAAGCGCTCAGGTAATGAATTACATCCTTAATGACCTGTATAAAAAGTATCAGGAGCTTTTATCCAGGGTAGAAGCGCCATGAATACATTTTCGACCGTTGCTCGTAATTATCCTGTAAGTAGCGGCATTTATCCGAGCAAGAAACAACCATCGGCAGCGAAACAGGCTGATGGATTTGCGCCGACTTACATCAATGCAGGCGGAAAATTGATTGAAGGGGATCCGGTTGACGTGGCGGAGCTTAACTTCATTTTTAACGACCTGTACGCGCAGGCGGCACACATTGACCAGCTTCTTACGGCTAAGGGGAAATAATGGCATTAACACCAGATGAGCTGATTGCGATATCAGACCTTGAGAAAGCACAGATTACAGACTCTGCTGTAGTGCCTGATTGGGTTCTTCCTGCTGAAGTCAGGGGCAGTAGCGCACCAATAAACGGTATTCCGTACCCTCATCACACCATTGACGTGTTTGGCGGGCTTCTCACTGGCGAATGGTCGCTTAAGTTCCAGAACCCGTTACAGCGCGTTGTGTGCGATCTGGAGATATTCCACGGGGAGAATGCGCCAGAATCGACGCCCCCGGACTTGTCAGCGTTACAATTGACGGCGACAGGCTTTGATAAAGCTGTGATTTTTTGCCCGGCAAAAACTGTTACAGATGCCGTGCCGGAAAACTTTATGGGGTTGGTTGTTTCCGGCGTTACACCAGTGTACAGGCTGGGTGGTAAAAGGAGATTTCTGGAGCAGTCTGGAATGATTGTTATCCCGCTTACCGTGATTCTACTGTCAACACAGCCGCTGACCAGTCAGGAAACAAGCAGGGCGCTATCCGTCACGCTGAAGCGCAGGAATGAAAATCAGATGTCTGTAGCGCCAATTATCAGCGGAATGGTCTACAGTAACCCGCTACCTTCAGCCCGAGATATTGCGCAGGCGTCGTGACCGCTGAGAAATAAAAAACTCAATTTCTGATTTTGTGTCAACATTCCCCCGGTTTGTTATCAACAATTCGGGGATTTGTCTTTTATGAAAGCAACAGCGCGTAAAAAACCAGCCTTCAAAGACTTCTACGAAAATGGCATGTTTTCAAGAGTCATTGCTACTCGCACCAATAATGGCAGGTGGCAACTGTGCGGAATGCACAGAAATGGAGAAGCCGTGATATTTATTGAGGCAGCAAGAGGGGGGATAAGAGAGTGGTCTAGCCTGGAGTATTTATCCGAATTTTGTGATTCGGTTGGGGTGGTTTTGTGGGAAGTTCACAGGGGGAAAAACAAAGTACAGGGGTAAGAATTTTAAAATCACCTCACCACGTTTTTGTAGTGAGGTTTTGATAAATTATAAACTTGATTAATTATTCAGAAGGAGGTTCATTCATCGCTATTTGAATCTGATTTTCCGCCTGTTCCAGCATACCAAGACCGGACGTGTAATCAGGTGAAAACTCATACGAGCCGTAAAACTGCCAGGACACCCCATCAAAACTACTGAACAGGTCAGCCTGAGATATCCCCTCCGCATCAGAGATAATGACATTTCGCACCACAAAATGAGTTTCGATTGTCTGTGTCTCAGAAGGCAGCGCCATCCCGTTCGCGGCTGTTTTATTAAAGGTTAATTCAATATTTTTAGTAAATGACATGATCCCTCCAGATTACATTACGAATTAAAACCGCTGATGTGGTATTTAACAGATGAGTTAACCTGTAGCACATTGATATTCAATACGCCTGAACCGACTGTTACCGTAAATAATCTGTTACCATTCGGCGTGTTATCATGAACGCCAACGATGGTATACGACACCACCCCTTCACGGTTTACAGCAATAACCTCTATTGTCTGCGCCCACCCGGTTTGCGCAGAAGTCCACACATCAATAAAAACCTTCATCGACGTTCTGTTGGGGATAGCAACTGGAATGATGTCACCCGTTGTATAAAGCCCACCTGTTCTGGAATGGTATTCTGTCCATTCCAGGCTATAACCCGGAGCGGAAGAGGTTGGGGATTGTGAGGTGTAAGACCATTTTGATATTTTTCCGAGCAGGTCAGACGCGTAAATTAGTCTCGCATATTTATCGCGCAACCCATAAGCCCATGCCCGAATGCCATTAGATTGGAGGTCAATGTCAGCAGTTTTTGGGTTTGGATTTAATGCTGTCCCGCCGACACTGAAAACGTCATAACTGTTCGCTACGGGCGGTATCCAGCCGTTCTTATCCATGTTCGCAAAAAATTCTTCAAAGGCAAGCCAGTACGATTGCTGATGCCCAAGCAAATTGGGGTGAACAGTCTGTATTTCAGGCGTCCGATTGAATAATGCCGTTTCGCCATATTTAGCTACAGCATCAAACCAGTATTTTTCGACATCAATCAGCACACATCCCATCTCTACCGCGATTTGCCTGATGGCATCGTTTCCACGCAGGAAGCGAACACCTGCCTGTATGTTTACACCATTCCATTCAAACGTGACGTTTGACTCTGCCGCTGAAGGGATAATGTCCTCATCGGAAACAGGAAGTGGAGAAAATGATGGCCACACCTGATTAACAGACGGCGGCATGCTCCAGCTGTACTCAGCTATATTTGGATGCGGTGTGGTTGTCAAAACAACATCACCGCCAGCCTCCCTGACTAAATTAATCGCGGTTCTAAGACGCTGCTTAAATCCATTTTCATTGAACGTTTGCCCGGCATTATAGTTTGCCGTTGGGAAATCATTCATACCATAGACAAAGAGCGCGATATCAGGATATACGCCCTCTGCGACGACGCCAGGCCACTGATTTACAATGAAGTTATTTATCGAAGAACCATTAACCCCACGGTTTTCGAAAGTGAGAGGGTAAATTCCCTGTTTATTAACCGTTTTATTTAAGTATTCGAAAAACTTAGCAATGGGGGCTTGTGTAGCAGGGTCGGGTAGTGTTGCGCCAACCTCTACTGACGACCCGAAACCATAAGCTCTGAACAAATCCTGATAGCCGGAAACACCGTGACGATACGCTGTCAGTTTGTTCATCAGTTTCGGAAACAGCGCCTGTGATACCCCCGATGCAGCACGTACAGATGAACCGATATCACGGCCTGTTTCTGTGTTAACAAGTGATGAACCCGGAATCTCGCTTGATCCAAGAATTTCTTTCGTTAAAGAAAATGACCACGGCGTCCAGGAGAATGTTTCAGCGTTATAAGTGGAAGCTGCAAAAATGATTGTGTCAGAACTAAATGTCCGATGCAGGGGGGCACCAGAGTGAATAGTCAGTATACCTCCGTTATCATCAGGAGAGGACGCGTTTCCAGATGGTACGGGATAAATACCAGGTAAGATTACCGTATCAATATTTGTTTCTGTGTTAAGCGCAGATTTCATCATTAATGCGCCATAGTTGTTTTCGGACATAAGCACCTCATGGTTATTAACAGGTGCGATTAGAACGAATACGAGAGAGAGGATACAGAAAGCGGGCGAGCGGTAACGCCGCCAGATAGCTTGTGGCGGCATTTAGTGAGTTTCAGGATATCATTTCAAGGCATCGGGCGTATAAATCGCTCTGAGTACCGTTTAGCGCTTCAAATGCGTTCTTTCCACCGCAAGTACCATCAGCGTGAACTGGAATCAGCCAGGTATAAACCGCGCGTATTGCCGCTGGCGCTGCGTGCTGGTGGTGATGGTCGCACAGTGGCAATACGCGGGCGTGTGCGCCTGCTGCTGTTCTCCCGTCGATATGATGCAGGCTGACCACATCGTTAATAATCCCATGAACGTAACAGGCAATGCAGGGTAGAGCGCCGATTTTGTCCATCAGTGAGCGTTCAGCGGCGCGGGGCGTTCGGCCTTTCAATCCACGCGCACAAGGTTTATTTTTTGCCCGTTCAATATAGCGGGATTGTCGCTCCCGCTGTTTTTCGTACTGAGCCTGACGCCATTCCGGGGATGCCTGTTTCTCGCGCTGGCGGGCTATGGCCCGCTGCTGATATTCACGCTTCTTTTCAACGTGACGTTGTAACTTTTCCTGTGCGGTTTTCATGTTGAGAACCCCGCATATCAGTAAGGAAGGTCAGATTCAGGGACATACGCCGGAATTTCACTGTTGAAGCCACCACTTTCAACATGAAGGATGAGAGTTTCGATATAGCCAGCAGTGTATGCATCGCAGCGACGCGCAATTTCATGAAGCTGTTGTAGCTTGATATCGGTGTCAGCGTTACCCGTCGCGATTTCCTGCGCAATATCGACCTTTTGTTGCATCTCATCGACCTTTTGTTGCATCTCATCGACGGTGAGTTGCGTTTGTGCGGCTACAATGGTGGATTCGCTGGCCTCGTTATCGCCGTCAGCGCCGACGATATCCATGATGGTGCGGGCAACTTTCATTTCAGGATTTGCCAGCGCTTCAAAGTTCACATCACCACGCATCAGCGCCAGCGTATAGAACTCACGACAGGCGTTATACCAGTTACGGCGGTGATAGCTCGTATCGCTGTGTACTGAGCGCATATCAAGACCGTGCGACACATGAACTTCCATCTGACGCATAGCGATTTCGATAATTTCTGAATCGTGGCCAGCTTCAACGGCGGCAACAAATGCCTCTTCATCTTCATCAAGCGGGGTGCAGTCAGGGATAAATGTCCGGGCGACTGGCGCTGACATATCGCGGGTATCATGCACATCGTTTGAATCCGCGCTGGAAATCGCAACAGATGATAAGGATTCCGCAATATCCATAGCGACTTCAGCGCTGACGTGTGCGCCAGTTCTGGTGTCGATAAGTTCGTCGCCGTCTACCTGAAAGAATCCGGCCTGTTTGTAGAAACTCTGCCAGTGCTCATCCGTCAGGCCATAGCGCAACACAGTATCGCGGGCCATTGCGTTATCGTCTTTGGCATTATCACGGGAATGGATAACATCCTCTGCAACTTCTGACGGTGTACGCAGAAACGGGTTGCGCGCTTTAGCCTGGGCAATTGCCGCACTGCCAGTGAATTCACCAGTAGCGACCAGCATATTCAGGATAGATTCCGCTTTAGTGCGTTCTGATTTGGTGGGCTTCCATTTGCGGCTACTGTTCAGAGAGCGGGCCTTACGGCGTTCGCGCTTACTGTCTGCCTGGTCGATATCGTCATCACCATCAGTAATATCGAGCGCCTGACGCAGACCATAACGGCGAAAATAGGTGAAGGACGCGCCGACGCGCTGGCATTCATCAAGCCGCTTATCTTCTTTGATAAAGGCCGGGAGCCGGAAAGATACTTCCGTGCTGGTTGGGATATGGATAAAGGTTGTCACCATTTCCAACGGAAGCTCGTCGCCTTTTTCAAACTCCTGTTTGAGCATCAGCCCATGCTGATAGATGGGCTCGCGAAGCATGTCCAGCAGTTGCGCCAGTGATGCAAAAGTAAAGTCCAGCGTTTCGTTATAGTTGTCGCGTTCCGGGTTTTTCAGTTCACGCACCAGATGTGCCAGCGATTCCTGAGCGTTGGCATACTGTTTGCCGGGCGCTACGTAGACTTCCGGCGCGGTCACTTCCGTTTTTTCGACTTCGTTTGAGGCTTTTTTATGAACGGGAATCATAGCGGAAGTTGCATAACCAGCGGCTTTAAGTGCCATCATTGTATGTACTGCCAGTTCTGCGGCGTCGGGGATAGTGAGTAATGTACTCATTGTGGTTGCTCCTTCTTGTGAGACTGAATCCCCACTTTTGAGATGGGGCGGGGTGGAGCTCAAAACCGCAAGAAGTCGGCGGACTTATTCACAGACGGAGAGGCCTGCTATTCGTCGCACTCCACCCCATAATTCAGCACTCGCGTAGCCGGAGCCACCAGAGCATAAATTCTGGGTACAAAAAAATCACGCTGACGGGGTGAATGCCGCTTCTTGTAAGGTGTTTTGAGCACCTATATAGATCTTATTTCAACTACAGATAAGAAGCAAGTATCTACTTGTGTTTTGTCCACTTCTTCAATTGCTCTGCGGCTTTGATGATTTCCTGTGGTGAGTGGAATTCATACATCCCGGCATTCCGTTCGCCAGCCCTCTCAAGCGAAAGCTGGTAGTTTGCGAAGGCATTTCTTATTTTGGCTGCGTCGCGCTCATCACTAACCAGTAACAGCGCGTGGAGGTCTGATTCAGTCAGGGTTTTGTTCGGGTAATGCCCGTTATCAGCAGATTCTTGCTGGTGGACTAATGACAGGGTTATTCGGTCTGCAACCGCATTGAATTCTTTCCGCTTTTCGCCCTTGATAGCATAGTGATAGCTGATGTAACCGCTGGCAAAAGTGCCGATAAACGAAACAAAAAGCGCTATCGTTGCCACTACATCACTGTAACTCATGAGGCTATCCTTATGTCCTATGCTGATTTTGCGGCTACTCTGGCGTTAGGTATATCAATCGGAAACCTGCTTACATGCCTGTGGTTTTGGTGGCTGAGCAAGCGTTGCTGATGCGGGATTATCTTATATTAACTACAAATAAGACGAAAGGAAGAAGGGGTGTTTTTTGCGGTAAGGGATTGTTTATGGGTATAATCTCGCCCGGTGCTTGAGGCTGTCTGCCTCATGTCACCATGTGGCAGATAGAAGAAAGCCCCGAAGGTCAATTTTCATTAACCAACGAGGCCTCTAATCTTGCGTGACAACACGATTATAGCCTCCCAAAAGCGAAGGAGGCAACTTTGTTTTACAAAGGAGTTTTTTTGTTTATCGCGATATTTATCGCGGCGTTACTGGCGTATACCGCCCTTAACCGGACGCTTTGCGAAGCGTCCATAGGTCAGGGAGGTGTGCAGGTAGCGGCAAAGTTTGCCTACGAAGCTAAGGAGAGTCGCTAAATCAGGGCGGGGATCCGTCCCCGCCTTTCTGGTTGTCTGGCATGGCCTGAGCACCTTTAAACGCCGCTCCTTCGGGGGCGGCTTTTCTTTGGCGTTACCTCTCGCATCATCTTTTGAATCCTCCAGGTAAAAAACCATAATGGCACCTGCCACGGACAGGAAGCATTGCCTGTTACCTTTAAGCCTTTGTTATTACCCTTGTGATTTCAGCCATTCCGCCCCCGGAGTGGCTTTTTTTTATTTGTACTACACGCCAGCGGTAACGCTGTTTTTGATCCTCTTCTTTCCTCGCTACGCTGCAAGCCTCACAAGGGGGGAATTGTGACAATAAAAATAAACAGGCGTGATGATGCATTTGCAAAGCTGGTGGCTGAAGCGCGGGAAGCGCCGGGGTTCAGCTATGCAAAGTCGCGCAACCGTGATTACAAGGGCTTTAACGATGATTTTCAGGCTGAAAAGTTACTTAAAAATGACGACATACAGCAGGCCGTCAGCGTTTACAAAAAGCACATCATTGCAGCGGATATCGTGGGGCGTCAGGAGGCGTTAATTGACCTTTCGGCGCGTTTCCGTGCGCCGGATTCAACAGCGGTAATGCTGGAATTGCAGGCGCTGGAGAAAATGAGGCTTGAACCGGAGGTGTTCCGCAGCCGCATGGCGGCAATTGATACCCGTGCAGTTAAAAACATCAAAAGAACAAAGCACGGATGGCAGGTTGAGGGGCTGGATAAGTCACATCTTGCCGCGCGGATCCTTACGCTTGCCGGGGTGGATATTAGCAAGCCGATAACCGACGAAGGTAAGCGCCTCGCGAGAGAAACACTGACCGAAATTTACCGGGATATGGGATTCGATGACGGCGATTGAGATAGCACCTGAGCATGATTTAGAGCGCCGTCGCTACTGGCTGTCAGAGAAAAAGAAAATGGCAGAGTGGCGGCGCGTCATGCGTTCGCTCACGACAAAACCGCACCGCGTTAAATGTCTGCGCGGTGGGCGTGGCTCCAGTAAGTCATGGAGGATTGCCGAAGCACTGATTCAGCTCACTGTGCGATATGACCTGCGCATTCTGTGCTTGCGCCGGGTGCAAAAATCTATCGACGCATCATCACATAAGCTGCTCAGCGATACGATACGCCGTCTGGGGTATGAATCAGAGTTCACGATAACTCAAAACAGTATCAAGGCTAAATCCGGCGCTGAATTCCGGTTTTTGGGCTTTCAGTCGAACCTCGACAGCATTAAATCCATTGAAGGTGTGGACATTTGCTGGGTGGAGGAAGCACACGCAATTTCGGCTGAAGCGTGGGAAACGCTGGCCCCAACATTGCGCCGCAACGGTGCTGAACTATGGATTACCTTCAACCCGGCTTTTGCGTGGGATGAAACCTATGTCAGATACGTTCTCAATGCAGAGGATGACTGGTTTATTGAGGAGGTGAACTGGTATCACAACCCATATTTCAATTCGACGTTGGATAAAGAGCGGATTTATACGCTGAAGTATTACCCGGACAAGTACGACAACATCTGGAACGGCGTTCCCGTCAGTGATTTACCCGGCGCTGTTGTTAACCGTGGCCATCTTGAAAAGTTAGTTGTTTCGCCCGATTCGAAACTGGCGAAAGCGTGTCGAACTGGCGTTAAAACGGCGGTGCTCGATGTTGCTGATGATGGCGATGATGATTCTGTGTTGTCGTTCTTTGACGGGCGATTTTTGTACCGTATGGAGCGATTGCAGGCGCGTGACACCGTTCAGCTTGCGCAGCAGGCGTTAAAGATGGCGACGGAAGAAGGCTGTACCGTCCTGATTTACGACTCTGTCGGCGTTGGTTCTGGTGTTAAAGGCGAGTTAAACAAATACGAAGATTCAGAGATTGAGTTTCGTAAATTCGTCGCTCAGGGCGAAGTGTTGCGCAAAAAGTCCAGATATCGCGGCGGGAGGCCGAACGAAGATACCTTCCACAACCTGCGAGCGCAGGCGTGGTGGGCGTATCGGGATGCAGTTAACGACTCTGTGCGCTGGATAGAGACAGACATTATGCCGCCTGATGGCCTTTTCGCGATTTCTGACCAGATACCGCGTCGATATCTCGACCGCATCCTTTCTGATTCTACTGGCGTCATGTGGGAAACCACTCCTGACGACAAAATCCTTATTGAAGCGAAGAAAAAAGTTAAAAAACGGCTGGGCGTGTCCACTGACTACGCTGACGCCATATTCCCACATCTGGTACGCATGAAATCAGGAATTATCGAATGACGAACAAAACCAGCTTGATTCCCACTGAGGGGATTTTAACGAAAGAGGGCTTGCAGCCGGCTAATTACAATGTTGACGGCTATGTCAGTATGATGACCAGCGCAGCGGCAAGCTCAAAGGGTGCGGCGGGGATGAGTTCACCGACAGCCAACCGCATGAAGGCTCGCGCCGCAGAGGGGATGATTCCGCTGGTGGCTGCAATGACCGGGGAGCTATCCGGTATAGGCTGGCGAATTATCAGCGAACCGGTTGCTGCCGCCATGCTGAACGGATTCACAGTGGTTACTGAAAATCCCGATGATTCAAAGCATATTCAGCAGATTTTTGACGAAATGAGCGCGTGGCAGGTAGTGGAAAGCGCCGCCATTCTAAAGCGTCATCATGGCTGGTCTGTTCTGGTTATGGGGGAAGAGTGGGTGCGTTGCCACGGCTCGCACTGGATTACCCCGTCGAATGACTGGTTTGCAGACTATAATTCGCCCTTTTTTGGTCTGCCGGAAGGCTGGCGTATCCAGCTTAAAAGCCCCATCGGTGGCGAGGTGTTTATTGAGCAGGAGGATTCGATCCTCTTTGGCGATAAAAACTATCAGCCGATTTACGCGATGGTTGGTATCGAATTTGGCGAACCATTGTTGTGTAAGCCTTATGCAGCTTTACAGCGGCTGGGTCTTTCGCATGAGCTAATCATCAGCATTCTTTCCCTTTCCGTTCAGGATATCTATAAAAAGAATGACTTAGCAGAAGACATGAAAACGGCTAAAGGAGAGGCTACAGCAGCCCGCAGGCTGGCAGGGATAGCGGCAACCCGTGAGTTAAATGACATGGTCGCGATTGATGCTGAAGAGGAAATTAACCGCTTACAATCCACGATGACCGGAACCGCCGACCTTGTTGATATGGCTATTAAGCTGGTGTGCGCCGAAACGGGTTTCCCCATAGCTATGCTGGCAGAGCGTAAAGGTGGTCTTTCCAATAGCGATACCAGCGCCGATGCACAATGGCAAAACCTTGTTTCTCATATCAACACCAATTACATCATTCCGGCACTGAAAAAGCTGGCTTTTCGCTATACGGGCATCCGCGCTGATTTTGTCCCGAATAAATCTCAGGGCCAAATAGACCGCGAAGTAGACCGGGACAAGAAACGAGCGGAAACAGCACAGCTTTACTATTCCATGAGAGCCATTACCAGCGAAGAGGCCCGCGCAACGGCGCAGGAGACTGGAGCGGTGGTTATGCTTGCGACCACTCCGCCCGCAACTGGCACCATTGATGACCAGAATGACGACGATTCGAACCAGAACAACGAGAATCTGAACCAGAATAGCACCAAAAAAGACAACGACGAGGCCAATAATGGCGAAGAGTGAACCACGTTACGACGCCGGGTATCCGCTGGCTATCGAACTGGTTTACGCTCAAAGGCTGGGCGATAACGCCCGGCTTGTTGGTAAATGGGTTCGCGATGCCTGCATAAAGACATACAAGGCAATTGGTAAATCCGGCGCGGTACTCAATACCGATGCCGCCGATGGTAAAGATATTTCCGTTGATGACCTGCTGGGTGATTTCATCGCCGCCGCAACGGTCAAAAAAGTGCGCGTATATATAAAGAAGAAAGCCGGAAGCAATTATTCACGCATGACGCGCGAGCAGCAGGAAAAGCTTGTCAGGTCTGTTGCTCAGGAACTTTTACCGGATGCATCAATATTCCTTAAAGCCATTCCGTCGCTGTTGAAAGATGGTGAGTTTGGGGCCGTTCCCGCCTACGCATTCAGTGAAGTAAGGCGGCAGGCAGGAATCAGCCTGGCTAAAGACTTCGCCCGAGTGACTGGCTCAAAGCCAGATACCTACCTTCGGGTTATCAATCGCACCGCTGATGATGTTCAGGCCGCTATTGTAAATGGTCAATTTGGCCTGACTGACGAGTATTACCAGAGCTATTACCAGCGCTTCCGCGTCGATGGTGTGAATCTTATTGACCTGAAAACAGGGCTATCAGCCACACCAGATACAGCGGGAGCAATATCTAAGCCGCTCGCCAGCTTAACGGATCCGATGAGAGGCGCGAGCACTGTTCCATCATTACCGGCTATGGAAGCGGCAAATACCCAGCTTGCTAACTCGGCGGTTGACGATTTCCGGCTGATTATTCGCGCTGCCGCCGACACTGATTTGGCTCCGGGTATCAAACTGCCAGCCGAAAATATGGCTGACCTGATATCCATTGATATCTATGACGGCGATAAAAAGCTGCTGGAGCAAACAGCGGACTGGCTCACGGAGAGCATGGGGCGCATGGAGAACGTCTCCGATGAGGCGCTACAGCGTGGAATTAAGGTCGTTCAGCAGGGATTGCGCGAGGGGCGGGGCGTTGACTATATCGCCGATAAACTGGCAACCGAAATGGAAATTCCCTATCGGAGAGCCTGCAACGTCGCCCGCAATGAGATAGGTAATCAGGCCTGGAATCTGGAAGAAACCAACGCCCGTATTGCCGGGATGAAAATATACCGCTGGCGGGGGATGTTAGACGAACGCGAGCGAAAATTGCATGTTGAGCGCGAAGGTAAGGCATACGAGCCGACCAGACCGCCACAGGACGGGAATCCGGGGCAACCGCATTTATGCCGCTGCTTCCCTGAATGGTTGTTCTCTGCGTCGGACGTTGAAGAAGCGGAGAAAGAAATTGCTGCAAGAAACACAGGTCAACGTTGACGCCATCAAGCAATGGGAGATAACCCCGGAAGGTTATCTCCAGATTGATATCCCTATCGCCCGTCCGGGCGTACTGGTTTATGACCGCAAGCGAGGTGACGCGTTCACGGCTAAAGAGTACCGCTCAGCCGATGAATTGTTTAACCAGGACTCAATGAATACCTTAATCGGCAAGCCTGTGACCGTGTCACATCCTCGCGGTGGTCTGGTGACGTCAAAAAACTACCGGGCCGTTTCTGCGGGTGTTGTTACTGCTGTTATGCGTCAGGGTGATGAACTTATTGCCCGCGCACTGGTTCAGGATGAGAAGTCCATCCGACTGATTCAGCAGGATAAAGATTTACGTGGTGCTTCGGCGGGGTATCAGTGCGACGAAAAGCCAAAAGAGACAGGACTATCCCCGGACGGGCAAACGTTCGACACGCTGCAAAAGGGTATAAATTACAACCATTTGAGCATTGTGCGTAACCCACGGGTAAAAACTGCAACATTCAATCTGGACGGTGAACCGATGGAATTAGAAGAGGCGTTAGCCGAAATTGAAAGTCTTAAAGCGAAAAATCAAACGCTTACGACTGATTTAAGCAAAACACAGGGCGACCTGCTGAAAGCAAATACCCGCCTTGTGAATATGGACTCAGCCAGCAACGAAGCCTACGAGCGCGGTGTTGCTGATGGTCGTCAGGAAAATGACCTGAAAGCAGCAGCTAAACGCCTGAACATCAACACCGACAGCCTGGGCGATATCAATCTGGTCAAACAGGCCATCATCCGTAAGGCAAACCCTGAAGTAAACATGGATAGCTGGACTGATGAGCAGGTGGATGTTGCGCTGTCAATGGCGCTGGTTGCCTGTGGTAAGAAGTTCGAACAAACCCCGCGTAATCCTCGCGCAGCAGTTAACACCGATGAGCAGGGTGCTCAGAAGTCAGCCCATCAGGATTATCTGGCTCGCACCTTTGGCAAAAAAGAGGCAGGCAAATAATGCAGACCACGATTAAAGACGATTTTGACGCGGGGTTGCCGGGTGATTTGGCGGTGCTGCCGTCTTTCCGTTCCTCCGCACGCGTAACCTCCCGTCGCGCTGGTGGTGAAGTTGCGCCGGGCGATGCGGTGAAACTTACCTCCGGTAATGATTCAACATGCGTCGCTCTACCTGATGATGGTGATGTTACGGATGCCATCGGTATTGCTGTTACCGCACATTCCAATATGCCCGCTACACCGGGATTTGGTAGCAACACGCGCATTGGCGTTGTCACTATCAATTGCCCGATTGGTATTGTCGAAAATGGCCCGATCCGCGTGGCGGTCAAAACGGGTGAGTCGCCGAAGGTGGGTGATTTAGCCGTTCCAAAAGGCCGTAACGCTACTACCGGCTATATGGAATGGGGTGTTGCTGCATCCGGCGATAAAAGCCGCTTTCGCTTTGAAACGCCACCTCAGCGCGGTGGTACGGCAATTGTGATGGTAATTGATGGTGAACTACTCAGCGCCGGATATCCCCGTGAAGTCGCTGTAACTGGTGTTGCACTGTCGCCTAAAACCGCATCTAAAGCCGCTGGCGCGACTCAGCAGTTTACGCCGACAGTTTCTCCGGCAGGTGCGACCAATAAAGACGTTACCTATGCATCCAGCAATGCGAACGTAGCAACAGTGGACGCATCCGGCCTTGCCACGGTGAAAAGTGGGGCAACAACCGGGCAGACGGCAACCATTACGGTACGTACTGAAGACGGTGGTTTCACTGACACCGCTGTAATCACCGTTAGCTAACAGGGAAACCTTAAAAGATGAATGAGAAATATTTAGCCGCGCTTATGGCGCAGCTTTTTACAGAAGCTCAGGTAGCTGGCGCGGTGCCGGGTATCAACGTTGACGAACAAGGGCTAATTTTTGCCCGTGACCTTATTTCCATGTCAAACGATGTTTACATGGAAGAAATGCCCGCGCCGGTCGCGTTGACCATGTTCCAGCAGGAGCCGGGCATCAACGAGGGCGCTAAGTGGGCTGGTTATCGGATGTACTCCGCGCAGGGCATGGCTAAAATCATGGCGGCATTCGGTACAGATATGCCGATGATGAGCGCTAAAGGCCGGGAATACTTCGCGCTGATGTACGATATCGGGCTGGGCTATGGCTACACCTACAGTGACGTTATGGCGGCGGCAATGTCCGGTACTCCGCTTGATAACATTCTGGCGCTCAATACCCGCGAAGCGCATGAACGCACCGTTTCTAATCTGCTGTGGCGCGGTAACAAGGAATATCAGATTATCGGCTTTATCGAACATCCGAATATTCCGCTGGTGGCGCTGCAAGGTGCCTGGGCGACTTCTGACGGCGATAAGATTTGCGACGACGCATCAGCGCTTATTGCTGCGGTAAACACCACGAAAATCTACGAAGTGAATGAATTCCATATGCCGTCTAAGGCGTGGGCCCGAATTCAGGGCTTGCGCCTGAGTGGTACGCTCGGCACGGTGCTGTCATTCCTGCGTAGCTCTTACCCGGAAGTTACTTTCCGCAAAAACTCCGATCTGGATGATGACGGTATCTGTATCGCGCTGGCAAACAATCGTCGCCACTTCGCCCAGGCTACTCCTGTGCTGTTCCGTCAGTTGCCGGTTCAGCGTAGCGGGCTAGACCTGTCTATTCCGTGCCTGTCGCGCTCTGCTGGCGTTATCGTCCGTGCGCCGCTGGCTGCTGCCAAATCCTCAAAGGTGATTTAACTCATGGCTGAGAAAGAAAAAGTTTTTCTGACTAACACCACTCAGGCACCGATTCACATCGGTGCAAAAAACAGCGAAGGCACCGTTATTACTATCTCAATCGCTCCGCTGGCAGCGGTAGAAGTGGACGGCGCAACACTGACCATCGGCGGCGTTAAGCAGTTTCTGGACGAAGGCCGATTAAAAGAAGTTTCAGCCGCTGAAGCCAAAAAGCTCAATAAAGAGCATGACGGCGTAGTTGATTCTGACGACGAGTAAGGGCATAGCATGACGGTAAATGACTGGCTCGCCATTCTGCTACCGGGGGTGACACTTGATGAGGGCGCTATTAGCGCCCTTTCTTCTCAATGTGAGCGGCTTTACAACCTGCGGGCCGCTGCGGAGTACGGTTACGACATTGAGCGCCTGAAAGCGCTGTATGTTGCTGCCAATCTCGCCCCAATAGCAGTAGAAGGCATAAGCGCAAGTGTTCGCGGTGTTGCAAGTCGCCGGGAAGGGAAAGTTGCGGTGACATTCACAGACGCAGCGCAAAAGTCTGGCTGGCAGGGTACGCAGTGGGGGCAGGAGTTTTTAGACGCAATGGGGGATTTGACAGGCGGTTGCATCCTTATCGGTCACGCCTCTTAACGGGATTTTATTCTGAGAAATGCGGTTGGCCAGCCTCGGTGCCCACAGTAAAAAATGGTCAACGTGCGATTTAGCAGATAAATATTCTGATATTTGAAAATGTTTAACGGAGTTTGATCTATGCGTGGAGGTGCAAAGTTTGAAACAAAGGGCTTTGACCGCGTAATCCGTCAGCGCGTGAATGCGCTGGCGGGCGTCAAGCTTACCGTTGGTATCCACAGAGGGAAAATGAATCAGGGCGTTGATGTTGCGCTGTATGGAGCCTGGAATAACTTCGGCACAAAGAACGCTATGGGATGGGAGTTAATACCAGAGCGTCCGTTTATGCGATTTGCGGCGGACAGAATAGCTGACTGGATGCGCACAGACGCTTACAAAGAGGTTCTGCGTGATGTTGCACGAGGTCGCATTACTCCGCAACAGGCTATTGCTCGCATAGGTGCTCAGGCTGTTCAAATTACCAGAAAAACAATCGCTGATTCCGCGCTATACCGTCCTAACTCAGATATCACCATCGCCCGCAAGGGGTCAACAAAGCCGCTTATTCATAGCGGTACGCTTATTCAGACAGTCAACTACAGGGCTTTTGCATGAGACGATTAATTCACTACTGGCGTCCATTACCGATTGAGATAGTTGGCGGTATGCCACGCGAGGGATATTCAGAGCAACAATCCGCTTTCCTCAGTATGCAGCCGGTTGATGGTGGCGGTTCATTTCGGGCGTACCTAACCGGGCGCAAACCTCAAGATTACATGGAAGCCATTGGCGAAACGGATTTAGAGGTTACAGAAGAGGGCGAGCATAACGGCGCTATAGTCTTGTGTGCGGGTAAATATTACGAAGTGGTGCAGCGGCAGGAGTGGCAAAACGGCGTTATTAACCACTACGAATATTTGCTATTTGGTATGAAAGAACGGGACGCGCTCGCGCTGGTGGGATAATGACTAATTATACGGTCAAATTAATGACCGTTGACGGGGAATTATCATATTCTGATTATCGTGCAGAAAAGGCGACATTCACCGCTAACGGCAACAGCAAAGATATATTATTCACGCCATATAATTTTCGGGATCCGTCCGTGGTCAGTTCTGTTGTGCTGGATAATGGCAACGGAACCACTATCAATATTTCGGCTGATTTCCGGCTGGATGTTGGCGATATTGTAAAATTCCCGGCTGGCACACTCAAAGAAACCGATACGCAGGCCAGACCAATAATCCTGAGCGGTGCCCCCTATGTTGCAATGGTACGGGCAAGACAGGCAATGATTGAGTTGGTGGGCGATAGTCCCATTTACGCGCAACAGAAGATTCCAGAGTCAAAGGATCCGTTTACTGCCGTTCATCTTCTCACGTCATCGAGAGAGCCGCAGGCATTCGCAAAGTCATGGGATGGCGATTACCGCGTTTATCACTACAACTGTGAAGCGAAAATTATCGTCATCCGGTCATCAGATGACGCTCAGGCATTTCTGGAAAACTTTTTGAATCAGGTCGATTCGACTGAAGGTGATTTCTGGCAGTTCGAAAATAACTGCTGTATTGACCGCTCGGGCGATTTCGAGAATAGCTCCCCTCTAATTGATAACCTCGTTTACCAGCAGATGGCACAGGTAACGCTGTCTTTGACATTTGTGTACCAGCATTACAAACGAGAGAGTTGGATTGAAAGCGCGACGGTTACACCGTGCGATAAAGTCACTCTCGCTATCAGGGGCTATTAAATGGCGAATTTAAGTCGGCTTTTTAGTGTAAAAATTGGGCGTCAAACTACCGCCGCTCAATATGGCGTGTTTGGTGTCGGGTTAATCCTCGCGCCGGGCGCGGCATTTTTCGGGAAAAAATTCACAGATTACGAATCCGCTGTCGTCGCGGATTTTGCCGATCTCTACCGGGTATATACCAGCGCTGATGATGCCATTTCAGACGGCGTATCCGGCGATAATCTTCTGGCGGTTCAGGCGTATTTCTCTCAAAGTCCGTCACCGGATACGCTGGTTGTCGGCGATTTCTCAGCCGCTTACAGCAAAACTATGATTTCCCTGACGGGGGTTCCGGTTTCCGGCGCACCTACAACTACAAAGGCCACCATCGGCTATGTGAAAGGTACGGAATATCGCTACGCCAGTTATAACGGCACTACTTGGGCCGGGAGCACTGGCGCAGCGGCTGATATCGTTGCTGATGCAACGACTACAGGTCAGTTTCTGGTTGATGGTCGCATTGTCTATCTGGAAGGGGCCGAAGTTGTCCACGCTAAATCTACAGCGCTGGCTGCTGGCGTCAGTGCTGCGATTGCTGCCATCAAAAACCAGTACAACAAGTTCTTTATGTGCATGACGACGTCGCGGAATCTGTCGATTCAAAAAGCTATTGCTGATTGGGTCGAATCGCAGATTGATAAAATGGCGGTGTTTATCGATGACTACACGTCTTCCACCTGGGCGACTGACAACATTACGAAATACCTTTTCGATAAGAATATGGCGGGTTCGTTTGCCATTTCGACGAAGCTGGAAAAGAACTTCCTTGACGCTGCTATCGCCGGGCGTTGTCTTGTCATGCAACCGGGCTCAGAAACGTGGGCGCTCAAGACACTTAACGCCGTTCAAAGTGATGGATTCACCGAAACCGATTACCAGAAAATTAAGGCGCTAAACGGCAATACCTTTGAAGATTATGGTTCCGGCATCACGGTAACTTACCCCGGCACATGCGGCGACGGAGAAGCAATTGAAGTTGTTCGTTTCTGCTACTGGCAGGCCGACCGTATGCAAAAAGACCTTGCCACGCTGCATATCAACCGCAACAAAGTGGGTCATGACATGCCGGGCTATGAACTGGTCTGTAACCAGATGGAAAGCTCGCTGAAGGCGGGCCAGACTGCTGGCGGCATTATGGAGAACTTTACGGATGATAACGGAGATTATGTCCGTGGATTTACCGTAGTGCGTCCGACGATGTCAGAAATCAGCGCCGTGCAGCGTATTAAAGGCGATGTGACTATCAAATTCTCTTTCTATCTCCGCTATGCCATCAAGCACGTTGATGCTATTGGCACAGCAATGACTTACGGGATTTAACTATGTATTTAGGCGTAATGTCCTCTAAAGACTGGCTGATTACCGTAGGCGTTGTGCCGGTAATCGGTCTGGCTAAAGACAGCAATATCACGCTGGAAATGACGGATGACCAGATTACCGTCTCTTCCGGTATCGGCGGCGACTGGTCTTTTATCGATAATCCGACTGAAGAAGGGTCTTTAACCTTCGTCACACAGCGAAATTCTCCGGTTAACACGGCTCTTTTTCTGATGCAGAAAACGAAGTCTGTAGTACCCGTCACGCTAACCAATACGCGTAATCTGTCGGTACACCGCATGGGTTACGCGATGTTTGCCCGTCAGCCTACTGATGGCGCAAATAATGGTGCTGGTGCTCAAACACTGGAATGGAAACTCGTTACTGGCGAGGTGGATTCGGTCATTAATGGAGTGAATATTACCTGATGGACGACTCAATCAAACACGTTGAAATCAACGGGCGTAAATTCTGTGTAGTCCGAATGAGCGCTTTTGATGCCATTCACTTTAATTTGCGCGTGGCGGAGATTCTTGCCAAACACGGTATCAGCCAGGTAGAAAGCATTCTTTCTATGTCGTCGAAGATTTTCGGGGTGCTTAACCGGGAAGACCACGACGAACTGTTATTTACCTTGCTGGCAAAATCCCGCGCTCAACTGGTCGATAATGGCGAGTTTCTGGATAGCTGGGACGCAGTGAATACCAATTTCACCGCTGCCAACATCGCCGATGTTTATCTGGTGGCGCTGGAGTGCCTGAAGCTCTCCATTCTTCCGGTTACAGCAGGTTTAAAAAAAAATATTGGTCTGGACACAGCGGGAACGATGCAGGGAGCCATGCGGCAACTGTTCAGCGCCTTGCTGAAAACCTTGACCGAACCGTCCGCACAGAACTTGTCATCTGGCGAGTGATAGAAAGCGGCCTGATTAGCTTCAGCGATGTAGTGTCAGGCCGCGCCTCCTTTGATTCCATTATGAGAGCCTCCGCCGTTATCCAGTTTGATAACGCGGTTCAGCACGCGCTTAGTAAGGTGAAAAAATGACAGACCAGTCAGCCGATCTCGTAACGAAAATTGACGTTATTCCTGACCTTGACGGGCTCAATAGCTTTGATGCCGCGATTGATAAGGCTATCGCAAAGGTTAACCAGCTTGACGCCGCTATAAAACGCGTCAACAACCTGAAGCCTGCAAGCCCATACGCGCCTAGCAGCGCATCAACAGCGCCGACAGCCGCCGCTACAGCAGCAATAGCCACAGTAGCCGCTACAGGCTCTAATTTGATTGTCCATACGCCGCTGGCTAATACGGTTAAAAGGGAATCACAAAAAATTGCACGTGCGGCAGTAGAAGGCATGGGGAGTGGTGTTGGTTTACCATTGATGGGAGGCTCAGGAGGGGGAAGGCTTTTCATTCCATACCACGGGGGTAGCTCTCCTTCAGGGAATGGTGGTGGATTGTTTGATCCTTCAACGATAAATCCGCTTTCTAGGTATGACTTTTCAGCAGGGAGTTTTTCAGGAAACCCACTCAACCCAAAAGGAAATGATGAATCTGCTGGTGGAGGGGGCGACGGGAAAGGCTTAGGTGCTGAAAATCTCTTGGCGGGAGCCGGTCTAACGGCAGGCATTATTGCTATTGGGAAATCACTGGCTGATGACCTAGATTCTATTCAGCAGCAACAAGCGCAAATTGCAAGACTTGCACAAACAACAGGTGATGCGAAAGATGCATTCTTTGCTTTAAATGAGGCAGCAAGCGCAGTAAGAAGCGATAGCGGAGCGTTTATCTCAACCTATACCAATATGGCGACCGCCACGCAGAAACTTGGGAAGTCTCAGGAGGAAACAATCCGAGCGACTCAGGGGCTGGTGGGCGCATTACAGTTAGGTGGTGGCAGTGCTGAAGCAGTAAACGCAGCGCTTTACCAGATGGGCCAGGCATTTTCTTCTGACCGGTTCGGCGGGGATGAATTTAGATCCTTCATGGAGGCCATTGGCACAATGGCCCCGGAAGTCGCGAAGGCTTTCGGCACAGATGTAAAAGGGCTGCGGGCAATGTCAGAGGCCGGGAAGCTGACAGCGGAAACGATGCTAAAGGCCTTTGAAAAAATGGCCGCAAATAATGCTGACCTTCTTAAAAAGCAAGGATGGACGTGGGGACAAACATTAACGGTGATGCGAAATGACTGGCAAAACTTTCTTGCCAAAGCAACGATAGGTGGAGATTGGCAAAAATTCACAGATTGGGCATCCAATACTTTGATTCCTGTTCTTAGAAGTGCGGAAAAAGAGGTTGCCGCGTTCTGGTCAACGCTCGCAGACGAAAGTAAATCGGCGATTCTGATAGGTATTCTTGGCGCTGTTGGGGCGGCTTTTACCGCGTTGGCTATTCCAGTTATTGCAGCTGTATGGCCTTTCCTTGCGATTGGTGCCGCTGTATGGGTAGTTTATGAAGCGTTTGTAGAATGGAAAGCATGGATGGCGGGTGAAAGCGGAACAATATTTGATGGTTTATTCGGTAGTTTTGATGAATTTGAAAAGCGATATCCATCGATTGTGAAAGGTCTAAAATTATTGTCTGAATGGATAGGGAAATCAGGTGGTATTGCGCCGGAAAGCTCGGTTCCGTCACAGGCGCAAATAGATGAATTTCTGAAGAATAAAAACGGCACTGACGGAAAACCAGAAAAAGGTTTAATCGAGAGATTTCTTGAGTACAACGGTAACTTTAACCCATTGCCGGGGGTTGAGAGATTTTTAGGGCTATTTGGTGGTGATGATGGTGCCGGGCAAGACGCATCATTGATGACACCACCATCAAAAGGAGGGGTGATTATTAACAATGATGTAAAAAATGAAAATAACATTAATGTCCCTGATGCTAAGGATGTGGGAACTGTCGTCGAAGGCCTGAGCAAAACTAGTACGACACAAAGTCTTAGTGGGGTAAACTGGGCTGAGGCGAACGGTGCTTAAGGGAAATTTGAAATGAAAAAAATGATGATTTTATGTGCGGTTATTTCTTTGCCTGCATTTTCAGCGGAAACAATGCCATTCAGTGATGCTGAAGTTTTGGCGTACCTAAAGCCATCTAGCGAAGATGTTTTTTCTAATGCTGTTACTGTCATGGTAAAAAATGATGCAGAGGCATCATTGCAAAAAAATATCACAAAACATGGTACTAAGCTTACACCATTTACTGTAAAGGAAGTTGCAAAAGAATTTGATAAAAATGAAATCACAGCCACTGAAAAGTATAAAGACAGACCAATCAGAATAAAAGGCGTTGTAAATAAAATTGGTTTGGATGCATTGGATAGAGGGGTAATAACGATTTCAGGTGGAGGGTCGTTTGCTGGTAATCTGGTAGCATCTGTTGATAAAACATCAGAGTGGGTGAGAGAGTCTTCAAAAGGGAATACAGTAGATTTGATGTGCAAAATTTCAGGCTATGTAATGCTAAACGTGGCTGCGATGTGTGAAAGCTCATTAATCTATACTCAAGCTCTTGTAAAAAAAGAGTACGGACTTCAAGATGTTTTTAGCCTTCCTAGAAATAAATTCTCCGCTATCTTTGCATATACAATTAAGGTGAATGAAAAAGAAATAGCGGAAAGTTGTTCAAAGCCAGACGATAATTGTTTTAAGAAAATAATGAATGTCATGGATGAGACTAAAAAACCAGACTCTCGATTTGTGTCATGGATGAGCAAACTACCTGAATAAATCCCCAGCGGTAACGCCATGTAACCCACACAGCTAAGATGTGAAAATCCCCTCTACGAAGGGGATTTTTTTTGGGGTTTTTATGGCTGAAGGTATGGACGCGGCGATTAGTGCGCCACGCGATAAACGGGCTGTTATGGTGTTTGAATCAGGGGTGACGGTGTCACTAAGGCTGAAAACACGCGAGGAAGTTTCGGCAAAACGAACCATTGCTCAGGGGAAGATTGAGACGGGTTATAAAATATCGGACGGTGAGGTTGACGATCCAAAGGTAGCCAGTTTTGAGGGAATCATCACTGGCACCGATTTGCCTTTTGCGCCGCTGCATATCATTTCGGCCATGAATCAGGCTCAGGCCATTCAGGCAGCATACGATACGAAGGAATTTGTATCGGTATATACATCCTTCATGGCAATGCCTCAGTGCCGCATCACATCGCTTTCAATTGAAGCTGTTCCGAAGAAAAACAGCTATACCGTCAAGCTCACTGCTCAGAAAGTTGACACGGTGACATTCCAGCGTTCACGCACAAAATCAGCACAAGCAAAAACTTCCAATCCGGCAGGGAAGGGGAAAACCTCCGCAGGTAAAAAGAGCGCCACCACGGTAGACGCGAACAAAGAGCCGCAAAAAGTCTATGCGCTCGAAAAAATGCGCCGTGTATTTGGAGGGGCATAAATGGAGCCTGTTTACTACGAGATTGGTGTTATCGCATCTATCCCAGACCAGGAATTCACATCATCTCTAAACGGCGTAGTTTTGAATATGCGCCTGTTCTTCGCAACAACCACAGAACTGTGGTGGCTTGAAATATCTAACGCAGACAGGACGGTTACACTGTCACAAATTTGCTTACGTCCGGGTGTCTGGCACGGCCTTAGCGGAAAATTGCCGGGCTATGCTGGCGCTGGAGCGATTGGTGTTGCCCGTCTTAGACCAAATGAAAAATTTGGAGACGTTAACGCCTTTGATGGAGGCTTTGGCCTTTTCTTTTACGACGAACTGGAGAGCGATTAAGTGGGGAGAATCTGGAAGCGATTTATTGAATCACTTTCGCCTAAAAAGCTGGGTGTTCTGCTGGCTTTGGTGGTGGGGTTCACGCTGGGTGCGATTAAGTTTTGGGACTGGTTTAAATACAGGGTGGGAATTATTACAGCGGCTCTTGCGGTGCTTTCTCTTAATGAATGGGCAGTAATTATCGGCATTTTATGCACTGTGGTGACATGCCTCGTTAACTGGTATTACGAGCGCAAAAAATACCTAATCGCTTTAAGTGGGGGTGCGCGTGGGGAATAAGAGCAAATTAAGTGCCGTTATGCTGGGTTTGATTGCTGCCGGGGCAAGCGCTCCGGTATTGATGGCGCAGTTTCAACACGAAAAAGAAGGAACCAGCCTGACGGCCTATCAGGACAAAAGTCGGGGTATATGGACTATTTGCGGCGGTGTGACTTACGTTGACGGCAAGCCGGTAATCAAAGGCATGAAATTAACGCGAGCGCAGTGCGATAAAATAGACAAAGCTGAACAAGCTAAAGCGCTGGCATGGGTGGATAAAAATATAACTGTGCCATTAACCACACCGCAAAAAGTTGGTATTGCTTCTTTTTGCCCGTGGAATATTGGCCCCGGCAAATGCTTTACATCGACGTTTTACCGGAAGCTAAACGCTGGCGACAGATTAGGAGCGTGCGCCGAAATTAAACGCTGGGTATGGGATGCCGGGCGTGATTGTCGCATCCGGGAGAATAATTGCTACGGTCAGGTTATCCGCAGAGACCAGGAATCAGAGTTAACTTGTTGGGGCATGGACAAATGAAAACAAAATATGCCGTGTTAATTGGCCTGTTTGTAGCGTCGTCATTAGGTGGTGCTGGTTATGTCATCCATGAATCAGCTTTTGAGGCCGGGAAAAAGGATAACGATAAAGAATGGAAACTGAAGTGGTCGGAGCGTGATAAGGCAGATAAAGCAGCGCAGTTGACACAGGAAAAAGCGCAGCGTGAAGAAGAACTCAGGCGTAAGAAGAAAACAGAGGAAATTGTAAATGATGCAGAGCGGGAAAAACAAAAGGCACTGGCTGAAGCTGTTGACGCTGATAATGCTGCTGACCAGTTGCGCGGGCAACTCGCCAAAATCAGGCGTGAACTCGCAAACAGTGAAACCGGCCGGATTTCCGCAAATGCCGCCAGAAGGCAGACAGCCGCCGAAACCGCAAGTTTGCTTGCCGACCTGTACGAAGAATCAGACCGTCGCGCGGGAGAAATCGCTAAATATGCTGATGCAGCAGCAAGTGCCGGGAGCGTCTGCGAACGCACATACGACGCGGTAACGCGATCTGTTGAGTGATCGAAACGGATCAATTAATGCCCGTAAATGATTGATAATTTGGATGGTTGAATGAAAAGGGCGGGGATGTGATGTTGGTCGCTTGTTTGTAGTTGCATTATAAGTGGACTACATATACGATTATGCTCATGGAAAGGAAGGCTTTTCCTGAGTTAACGTAGATTACAAGCGGATTACGTGTTGCAGCCCGTCATTTAACATAATATACATTATGCGCACCAATGATGTAATGGCTCAATAGTAATGTCCGCCTGTGGCTCAATTCAGATGTCCGCGCTAT
>OJYT01000013.1_pt1 | contig 87144 bp, 101 predicted proteins | sample 1601021 | NCBI WGS metagenome assembly OJYT01 (sample SAMN04436602, study PRJEB24849) | human gut metagenome | biome: human gut; feature: NICU; material: stool | host: Homo sapiens | place: USA: Saint Louis, MO | collected 2009-12-07 | reverse complement strand
CAAAGCTGAAAGCTTTCCGGAACCCCCAGCCTAGCTGGGGGTTTTCTGTGCACAAAAAAAACAGGGCTTGCGCCCTGTTTCTTTAATACAGAGGATGTATTAGTACTGATGAGCGGTCGCGTTGTTACCAAAGCCAACCTGAGTGACGTTAACGCTGGAGTTAGATGCAGTCTGGTCAACAGCAGCACCGTTACCGCCACCGAACTGTTTAACAGTCATAGTAGAATCTTTACCATTCCACTGATCAAGAGTAGCGCTGTTACCGAAGCCACGCTGAGTCAGATCGATTGAGCTGTCATCAGAACCTTGGCCAACATCTGCGCCGTTACCGCCGCCGTGCTGGGTAATGGTCAGATCAGAGTTACGGGCGTCAGCTTGCAGAGCAAGTGCAGAGTTACCGCCACCGTACTGGTAAATGTTCAGCTCTGAATTTGGGCCGCTATTATTACCGCCACCACCGTGGTTACCGCCGCCGCCGTACTGAGGAACAACACCTGCCAGAGCGCTACCGGAGAATACGATTGCTGCAATTGCTGCTACTTTTAAAAGTTTCATGTAAAACCCCCATCGGATTGATTTAAAAGTCGAATAGTAATTAACGTTGTGTCACGCGAATTGCCATTTGCGACTGTCTCTGCACTACAATTGCCGTTTTTTGAGTACCATACTGTGTAATATTTGCTTTATTACCAGAACCTTTCTGGATAATCATCGCAGTATTACCATAAGCACCTTGCGAAATACTGGCATCGTTGGCACTGCCCGCCTGATCAATATATGCAAGGTTATAATCTCCTGTCTGGTCAATCTTTGCCCGATTGCTACTACCTTCTTGCGCAACAACCGCCAAAAGTTTTGAGCCTCCCTGCCGTAACTGAGCACTATTATTAGTCCCAGCTTGACCAATTATGGCTGCCTGATTAAATGAAGACTTACTCAATTCATTTACCGCGAAGTTATATTCTGAATTAGCTAAATCATAACCTGCTGCGGCTGCAATCCCAGGCGCACCCAGTATTGTTAACATCATAAATAACAATTTGTTTTTCATGTTGTCACCCTGGACCTGGTCGTACACTTAAGAAATTAAATCATTTCAACTTGGTTGTTAACGCAACCTGTATTTTGTTAACGCTGCGTTACGATGGAAAGTATGTCTGCGGAAATATTTTTAATAACTCACCCGCGCGTTGTATTTTTCTTTTTTTGTTCATACCAAAGTATTAAAACCCACGTAAATACGCTGTTATCTACGCAAAAAAATATTTTGTTTTCTTTTAAATCTCCGTTTTCCGCAATCAAAAATCACCAGACAGCCATTCTTCTTGCCCGTCGCTGATTGCTGCGATATGTCTTGCGCACAAGCCGTGACAAACCTCGTCTTTTTGCAGTAAAAAATTGTCCACGGAGGTGTGAAGAAAAAACAAGAACGTTTTACATGACGAAAGGACTACACCGAAATATTTTTTATATGCATTATTAGTAAGTTAGCACCATTTGTATGATTTTTTAAAATTGTGCAATAAAAACCAAATGTACAACTTTTCTATCATTTCTAAACTTAATAAAACCTTAAGTTTAACATTTTAATATAACGAGTTACATTTAGTTACATGTTTAACACTTGATTTAAGATTTGTAATGGCTAGATTGAAATCAGATGTAATCCATTAGTTTTATATTTTACCCATTTAGGGCTGATTTATTACTACACACAGCAGTGCAACATCTGTCAGTACTTCTGGTGCTTCTATTTTAGAGGCAGCTGTCAGGTGTGCGATCAATAAAAAAAGCGGGGTTTCATCATGTTTAATGAAGTCCATAGTATTCATGGTCATACATTATTGTTGATCACCAAACCTTCTTTGCAGGCGACAGCTCTCTTGCAGCACCTTAAACAATCGCTGGCAATTACAGGAAAATTACATAATATTCAACGTTCTCTGGACGATATATCTTCAGGCTCTATTATTCTTCTGGATATGATGGAAGCGGATAAAAAGCTTATCCATTATTGGCAGGATACTTTGAGCAGGAAAAACAACAATATCAAAATATTGTTGCTAAATACGCCTGAAGATTACCCGTACCGCGACATTGAAAACTGGCCTCATATCAACGGCGTTTTTTATGCCATGGAGGATCAAGAACGTGTTGTCAATGGGTTGCAAGGCGTCCTGCGCGGCGAATGCTACTTTACGCAAAAGCTTGCCAGTTACCTGATTACGCATTCAGGTAACTATCGTTATAACAGCACGGAATCAGCCCTCCTTACTCATCGGGAAAAAGAGATCCTGAATAAGCTGCGTATCGGCGCGTCTAATAACGAGATCGCTCGTTCGTTGTTCATCAGCGAAAATACGGTTAAAACGCATCTTTATAATCTTTTCAAGAAGATAGCCGTAAAAAACCGGACACAAGCGGTTTCCTGGGCAAACGATAACCTCAGGCGATAAAGCCATGAAACGTTATTTACGCTGGATTGTGGCGGCAGAATTTCTGTTCGCCGCAGGGAATCTTCACGCCGTTGAGGTAGAAGTCCCGGGATTGTTAACTGACCATACTGTTTCATCTATTGGCCATGATTTTTACCGAGCCTTTAGTGATAAATGGGAAAGTGACTATACGGGTAACTTAACGATTAATGAAAGGCCCAGTGCACGATGGGGAAGCTGGATCACTATAACGGTCAATCAGGACGTTATTTTCCAGACTTTTTTATTCCCGTTGAAAAGAGACTTCGAAAAAACTGTCGTCTTTGCACTGATTCAAACTGAAGAAGCACTAAATCGTCGCCAGATAAATCAGGCGTTATTAAGTACGGGCGATTTGGCGCATGATGAATTCTAAATAAAAAATTGTTCGGAGGCTGCAATGCGTGTCAAACATGCAGTAGTTCTACTCATGCTTATTTCGCCATTAAGTTGGGCTGGAACCATGACTTTTCAGTTCCGTAATCCAAACTTTGGTGGTAACCCAAATAATGGCGCTTTTTTATTAAATAGCGCCCAGGCACAAAACTCGTATAAAGATCCGAGCTATAACGATGACTATGGTATTGAAACACCCTCAGCGTTAGATAACTTTACTCAGGCCATCCAGTCACAAATTTTAGGTGGGCTACTGTCGAATATTAATACCGGTAAACCGGGCCGCATGGTGACCAACGATTATATTGTTGATATTGCTAACCGCGATGGTCAATTGCAGTTGAACGTGACAGATCGTAAAACCGGACAAACCTCGACCATCCAGGTTTCGGGTTTACAAAATAACTCAACCGATTTTTAAGCCCCAGCTTCATAAGGAAAATAATCATGCAGCGCTTATTTCTTTTGGTTGCCGTCATGTTACTGAGCGGATGCTTAACCGCCCCGCCTAAAGAAGCCGCCAGACCGACATTAATGCCTCGTGCTCAGAGCTACAAAGATTTGACCCATCTGCCAGCGCCGACGGGTAAGATCTTTGTTTCGGTATACAACATTCAGGACGAAACCGGGCAATTTAAACCTTACCCGGCAAGTAACTTCTCCACTGCTGTTCCGCAAAGCGCCACGGCAATGCTGGTCACGGCATTGAAAGATTCTCGCTGGTTTATACCGCTGGAGCGCCAGGGCTTACAAAACCTGCTTAACGAGCGCAAGATTATTCGTGCGGCACAAGAAAACGGCACGGTTGCCATTAATAACCGAATCCCGCTGCAATCTTTAACGGCGGCAAATATCATGGTTGAAGGTTCGATTATCGGTTATGAAAGCAACGTTAAATCGGGCGGTGTTGGGGCAAGATATTTTGGGATCGGTGCCGACACGCAATACCAGCTCGATCAGATTGCCGTGAACCTGCGCGTCGTCAATGTGAGTACCGGTGAGATCCTCTCCTCGGTGAACACCAGTAAGACGATACTTTCCTATGAAGTTCAGGCCGGGGTTTTCCGCTTTATTGACTATCAGCGCTTGCTGGAAGGGGAAGTGGGTTACACCTCGAACGAACCCGTGATGCTGTGCCTGATGTCGGCTATCGAAACAGGGGTCATTTTCCTGATTAATGATGGTATCGACCGTGGTCTGTGGGATTTGCAAAATAAAGCAGAACGGCAGAATGACATTCTGGTGAAATACCGCCATATGTCGGTTCCACCGGAATCCTGATAGATAAAAATGCCGGAATTATCATCCGGCATTTTACTGTTTAAGCGAAAGCGTGAGTGCCCGTCACGCTTTATTTTTGATTTGCTGCTCACGGTGAGCGGTCTTCGTACTACGCGCCGCCAGCCACAGGCCGCTGTTTTTCATTGCGTAACCAAATACCAGTCCAAGCGCCAGCGAAGGTAACACCAGTTTCCAGTCACCCTGCCCGGCAAACGTCGCGCATGCGCCTATAAACGTCCCCGGAACAAATGAAAGCAGCAGCTGTTTCGCCTGAATACACATCAGAAACGCGACAATACCGGTTATGACATAACCGAGAATTTCCAGATGTGGTGCCAGTGCACTACCGTAAATAATGACCATCGCCCACACCACGCCACTAAGCAGGGTTGCAGCGGAGATCGCCAGCCCTTTCAGCCCACCTTGCGGGCAGGCAAAGTAGGCCGTACAGCCCAGGAAGCCCGCCCAGCTTAGTAAGCCCAGGGAAACAGCCACCCATCCCCAGATACCGGAGAGAATGCCTGTTGTGATTGCAATAGAGAGAAGTATGTTCATGCCGCGCATGATAGCAGAAAACGCGGCCATGAATGAGATCGAGCACACATTTTATGCAACAACAAATTATCTGTTGCAGTTATGAGTGATGCAGATCACATTTACTCTTCAGAATCTTCTTCCAGCTCGTCCCACATTGCACTAATAGCATCGCGGGTTAGCGGTGCCATGGTGCGCCAGAAAGGCGTAGTTGCATGGGCCTCCACTTTGCCAAGGAACGCACCACACCAGGGTAACAGATACTCACTGAACAGTGTTTCCAGTGCTTCGCTCTCATCTTCCGTTGACTGATCTTCCAGCCAGGAAGCCGCGAGCAGCAATGTGCCGATGTGATCGGCTGGCGTATCCGCTAATGGCATCCCCCGTTCGGAAAGAAAAGCGCGCACTTCCGCTTCCGTCGCGCCCTCAACCCATGCGCTACGATATGGCGGCACAGCACATTCATCGCCGATAAACAACGCATTGTAATCGGCAGAGACTTGCGCCATATCACAGCTTTTCTGTAAACGCGTCAGTAACTCATCCTGCTCCAGTGGCCAGTTCGCAGCCAGTTTCCCCTCACGAATCAGGGTAAACAGCGGCACCAGTAAAGGATCTTGCGGTTGGCGGTAATAGAGCGAACCCAGCACACGACAGAGGATAGAAAACTCGTTCATTAATATATTTCCATTACTAGTAATTAAAGGTCTGCAAATTCCGCAATCGGTGCCATACCGCGAGATTCAAGGAAGTTCAGTAAGCGGCGCGGAGAAACATTCAAAATGCGCTCTGGCGGAAAATCTACCGCGTCGAGGATTTTAAGACACTCTTCAAATTCACCCATGGTAAACGCGGTGTGAGAATCCGAACCTAATGCCACCCAACCTCCAGCGTCACGTACCGCTGCGGCTACCGCACGACAGTTGTCTTCACTGCCCTTACGTGAGTGTAAAAATGAGGAATTATTGATTTCCAGCGCCACCTGATGTTTCGCAGCTGCTTCAGCAACGGCTTTAACATCTATTTCATATTTCGGATTTCCGGGATGGCTTATTATATGCACATTGCCGCTGGCGATAGTGGCGATCATCGCTTGCGTATTAGTCGCTTTGTCATGCGGCGCAAACACCGGCTCATGAAAACCGGCAATAATCAGATCCAGCGAATCAAACATTTTGCCACTGCAGTCAATTTCACCGTCAACATTTTTAATGTTAGCTTCGATGCCGCGCAGGATCCCAACCCCATCAACCACTCGCGGCCAGATACGCATGTTAATGAAGTGCCAGTGATGCGGCGCATCTTCCATATCCGGGCCATGATCGGTGATCGCAAAAAGTTTAATGCCCTTTTGTTTGGCCTGGGCAATGTAATCACTCAATGTGCTATATGCATGCGTGCTGGCAACGGTATGCATATGAAGGTCGACGGGATACATAACTCTCTCCTGTATTCAATTCCCGCCAAGGATAGCAGGAAACCTGATGCTTTATTAGTAGCCGCGTGCGCGGTCGACTTGCCCGCAGACCCTCTCCCCTTTTTCGAGCTGGGCAATGGTGCGAGAAATGTACTCCACAGCTTCAGCGGGACGGGTAATTGCGGCGACATGTGGTGTTATCGCCACGCGAGGATGTAGCCAGAGCGGACTTTCCGGCGGTAAGGGTTCGCGATTAAAAACATCCAGCATTGCACCTTTAACTTTGCCGCTATCCAGCGCCGCGAGCAGGTCATCTTCCACGACATGAACACCACGCGCCAGGTTGAGGAGATACGCGCCATCCGGTAATTTTTCGATTAATTGTTGATTAATAATGCCGACGGTTTCAGGGGTATTCGGTAACAAATTAATCAATACCCGGCATTGGCTCAGAAATGCAGAAAGTTCTTCCCGTCCGGCAAAGCTTTGCACGCCAGACCACGATTTACGGGTTCGACTCCAGCAACGCAGCGGAAAGCGCCAGGTTTGCAGACTCTGTGCAACTTTACTGCCCAGTACGCCTGCGCCCAAAATGCCGATGGTAAAATCTTCCCGATGATATTCAGGCAACGGTTGCCAATGCGAACTATTTTGCTGGATGCGATAATCGTCAAAACGTCGAAACCAATGCAGCACCTGACTGACAGCATATTCCTGCATTTGCTCGCCCATACCGGTATCTTCCAGCCGAAAAAGTGGAACAGAAGGCTTCAGCATTTCAGGGTGTGCCTTTAGCTTGCTCAAAATAGAATCAACACCGGCCCCGAGTGCGAACACCGCTTTAAGATCGCGCCCTGCCAGCATTTCAACTGGAGGATGCCAGACTAAAGCATAATCAGCAGGGTCATTATCTCCGCTTTTCCATGCTCTGACTCTTGCCTGAGGAATAGCTTTGCGCAGTGCCTCAATCCACCATTGGGTATCGAACGTTGGGTGATAAAAGATGATATCCATACAGACTCCCGAAAAGCGTTGCGCGAAATTTATTCGCACTTATCGTTATGATCTACAAAGACCACCAGCATAACAAATCCGTGGTCGGTGGCAAAAAAAGCAGATTTCGCTTATTAAAACTGCATATTGATTGAAGTTTGAATAAACGCGCGATTTTTTAAAAAAGTTTGTTGACCTCAGGTCATGATTTCCCTAAATTAGCGCCCGTTCCAGCAAGACAGGAACGACAATTTGGTGAGGTGTCCGAGTGGCTGAAGGAGCACGCCTGGAAAGTGTGTATACGGCAACGTATCGGGGGTTCGAATCCCCCCCTCACCGCCATCTTTAAAGAAGAGCTCGTACGGAGGTACGGGCTTTTTTTTTCGTATATTGCACACACCGGGGGGATGAGAAGCCCCGACCGGGGTACATTAGTTAATGCAACGGTTCACCCTTTGTCGCCACGGCTAATGGGCGAATTTTGTCACGGGTATCCCAGACCGGAGGGATTTCATCCAATTTAGTGACAGAAGCTCGTACAAAAGGCACCCGTGCAATAGTCATAATCGTATTCAACCAACGGTCACGAATAATGCGATCTGCCCTTTCATGACTCGGATCATCCAGCTCAATAACACAGACTATTTTGTTGTTCTTCTTTGAAACCAGAACATAATCCATTGCCATTCCATTATAAATTGCAAAGAAACGCTTTCTTTCTTCTTCGCTAAACTCGGGTTGTTCTGGAAAGTTGATCAAGCGCCCCAGAGAGACCTGGCAATGGATATGACAATAATGTCCAAACCATTTCTCCAGATTATCAAAATAGATTTTTTCACAACGCGTAATTAACCACTCTTTTCCTTCCAATAAAATACCTTCGGCAACCATTCCCTGAAATAACTCATCTCGTTCTTGCCAACGAGAGTCACGATAGGTTTTCTGCGGTGTATAGCTCCTTGTCGACGCCTTAGCAGCAGGGGAAGTTGCAGAGGAAGGGACTGGTTGCGATTTAGTGATGATTACCGATGAGGCAACTTTTCGGAGTGTCAATTTTCTGGCAACAGCAAAACCGGCGACAAATGCAATTGTCAAACAAGTTACAAAAACCATAAAGCTCATAATTAATCTTCACCTATCCATGTTGATTATATTTCATTACTAACGCTACTCGCTGTAGCGAGTTACATGCCAACAATTCAACGATCTATATATAGTTAGTATCATGTTTTGATTATTACAACCATCCCTATTTTGCCATTGCGGCTTGCCGTCCACAAAAAATAACAACACACAATATTAGCCAAAAAATTAATTAAGATTAACCTTATATTTTTAATATTATCCCTAAAAAAAATCAGGAGAATATATTCGGTGTTAATCAGTCAGTCAAATTTTGGCCCATTGTTGATTAAACCTCATACGCAAAATTGGCACCAGACCTCCTGTACAGGTTGAATGGCTGGAAAAAGATAGGCAGATACTCGCTTTTTGGGCTTCTGGAAGAAAAACTCTCCGCGCTGGCGGCATTACACTGGTCGGGTGCTATGACGAAAAATGCCTGGTAAGAGTATCTAAACCAGAATTCATTTCAGCTTATCAACACGCTCAAAGTCGCCCCCCTGAACGTTAACCTGAAGTGAAAGTCTTTGCTGTTAATGAAATAAAACAAAGCCCGGTTCGCCCGGGCTCTGCGCCGATAATACACTTAACTGTATGCATGTAGCGTACGTTGGCAAAGTGCCGAACGTACGCAATCCTCTTTACCGAATCGGACGATGCCGACCATTTCATCTTCTTCGAAACGTTCCAGCGCGTCACTTAATCCGGAGCACACGCCGCGAGGCAAATCGCATTGCGTGATATCACCGTTGACGATAACCGTCACGTTCTCCCCGAGGCGGGTTAAAAACATTTTCATTTGCGCGGCAGTCACATTCTGCGCCTCGTCAAGAATGACGACTGCATTTTCAAAGGTACGTCCACGCATATAGGCGAACGGCGCAATTTCCACCTTCCCTATTTCCGGTCGCAGGCAGTACTGCATAAAAGAAGCCCCTAAGCGCCGGACCAGCACGTCGTAGACCGGACGAAAATAGGGAGCAAACTTTTCTGCGATATCTCCAGGTAAGAAGCCAAGATCTTCATCGGCTTGCAGAACTGGACGGGTGACGATAATCCTGTCGACATCCTTATGTATCAGGGCCTCTGCCGCTTTTGCTGCGCTGATCCAGGTTTTTCCGCACCCGGCTTCGCCCGTGGCGAATATCAGCTGCTTACTCTCAATAGCCTTCAGATAGTGCAATTGCGCTTCATTTCGCGCGAGGATGGGCGAGGTATCGCGACTGTCGCGGGCCATACCAATGGCTTCTACGCCGCTCATCTGCACAAGCGAGGTGACCGATTCTTCTTCACGCTGCTTATGGCTGCGCGAATCCCGTCTCAGCACACGTTTTGCCTCGCGACGAGCTTTGATCACTGCTTTTTGTCTTCCCATGGAGAGCACCTTGAGTTGTTTGTATTCATCACACGCGCCGTTGGCAGCGCGATTATGCGCACGAACATCAGAGGGTTGGCTTCCTTGTAAGCCATAGTTTGCTTTTGGATAAAATGCCGAAAAACGGCTACGCGCACCGTTTACGGCGTCGGTAACACAAGAAAAGAAAGGATGAGGTTGAAAATGCAAAGTGACGAGATGACTACCGGAGGAGAAATCTCCGCGAGTGGTGGCGCGTTGATTATCTAAAACATGTCCACTACAGGACGTTACCATCCGCGATCTCCATAGTGACTGACTATCACTGCCGGGAACTTCCGCTGCTACTTAATAATTACAACAGATCTCGCATTCATTGCAACATTATATTCACTTATATTTAACTATAAAACATCATTTCAGTGACATTAGTTTCTACTGGAAAGATGACAGAGTGATGACAGTGATAAAAAAACTGTGTGCTTTCAGCAGGATTCGCAGGGCTGGTAAAAGCTTGCCGGATGCGGCGTGAACGCCTTATCCGGCCTACCGACCCGCACCGATTGTAGGCATGATAAGACGCGCATGCGTCGCATCAGCGCACGAACGCCTGGTGCGGCACGAACGCCTTATCCGCCTGAAAACATTAAACCCGCAATAACGCGCTTCCGAGATAATCGTTCGTGTCCTTCACCCCCGGCAGCGCAAAAAAATAACCGCCGCCGATAGGTTTAACGTATTCCTCCAGCGCTTCGCCATTGAGCCTTTTTTGTACTGTCAGGAAGCCTTTTTCCAGATCGTGTTGATAGCAGACAAACAGTAGCCCCATATCCAGTTGTCCGGAGTTGGTGACGCCCAGTGAATAACTGTAGCCACGACGCAGCATCAGGCTGGACTCACTCTCCGCCGTGCGGGGATTCGCCAGCCGGATATGGCTGTCCAGCGCGATCACCTTCCCCTCCGGATCGCTGGCGTAATCAGGCACATCATGCTCATGCTGCATTCCCAGCGGCGCGCCGGTTTGCTTATCACGCCCAAATATCGTCTGCTGTTCTTTCAGCGGCGTTCTGTCCCAAAATTCCACCCGAAACTGAATCAACCGCACCGCCTGGTAGCTGCCGCCGATAGCCCACGCAGGCTCCTGCTGATCTGCCGTCACCCACACCACTTGTTGCATCAACTTATCATTCTGGCTATCGGGATTGGCAGTGCCGTCTTTGAAACCCAGCAAATTTATCGGCGTCTCTTTGCCTTTACTACGCGCCGCGTGATCGGAAATAAACCCTTCCCGCTTCCAGCGCACACTGAGCAAATCCGGCGTGTGTTTGATGATATCGCGCAGCGCATGGATCACCGTATCCTGGGTGTTGGCGCAAATTTGTAGCAACACATCACCATGACATAACGCTGCATCTAGCGAGTCGTTGGGGAAACGCGTCATCTTCTGCAACTTTTTCGGCATCTGTGGCGCAAGGCCAAAGCGCTCATCAAACAATGAGTGGCCCACCGATAACGTTATGGTGAGATTATCGGGCGCAATGTAGCCGCCAAGAATGCCGGAATCGAGTGGTGGCAGGCGCGGATTTGGCGTTTCTGGTACCGCTCCGCCCTGAGTCAGAAAAGCAAAACGCTGAGTCAATAAGCGAAACAACCGTTCAAGATCGGCTTTATCGCTGGCAAGCACATCAAACGCCACCAGCATCATTGCAGCCTGTTGTGGCGTCAGTATCCCTGCCTGATGCTCACCATAAAAAGGCTGCTTCTCATTGCGTGCATCCGGTGAAAGCGTCCCCGGTGCACTTTGCGTTTTTTGTGCATGAGCGACCGGACAACTTCCTGCCAGCGCCAGCGCGCCAATTCCTTTCAGTAAACGTCGGCGTGACGGTTCATTCACGCCGTTTTCATCTTCATACTGCATAACACTTAATCCAGTCCCAGCACACCGCGAAGTTGCGCCAGATCTTCCGCCAGCGCAGTAATCGGCCCTTTCAGTGCGTTACGGTCGGCATCGGTCAATTTGTCGTAGGTTTCAAAACCGCCTTTAGTACGGTATTTCGCCAGAATGGTATCGACCTTTTTGAAGTTGGCATCGACTTTTGCCAACAGTTCCGGGTTGGCTTTTTGCAGTTGTGGACGCAGCAGATCGACAATTTTCTGCGAGCCTTCAACGTTAGCCTGAAAATCCCACAGATCGGTGTGGCTGTAGCGATCTTCTTCACCGCTGATTTTGCTGGCTGCCACTTCCTCAATCAGTCCGGCTGCGCCGCCGACCACTTTTGACGGAGGGAAAGCCAGTTCACTGATGCGTTTTTGCAAATCGACCACATCGCTATAAAGCTGGTCAGCGTACTGATCCATTCCTTTGGTGGTGTTGTCGCCAAACAATGCTTTTTCCAGACGGTGGAAACCAGTGAATTTCGGATCGGCGGCTTTTTGCTCGTAATCATCTTCACGGGCGTCAATGCTGCCATCCAGATCGGAGAACAGTTCAGCAATCGGTTCAATGCGCTCATAGTGCTGGCGCGTCGGCGCATACAGTGCTTTTGCTTTTTCGATATCGCCTGCTTTAATAGCGTCGGTAAAGGCTTTGGTGTCGGTCACCAGCTGCGTGGTTTCCGCCATGACATACGCTTTATATGCAGTAATTGCATCACCAAGACTTAACAGCGCATCACTTTGCGCCGCATCCGCCGTTGCTTCACCTTTGACGATCAACTTCCCTTTCGGGTTAGTCAGCAGACCGCAGGTCATATCGTATTCACCAGGCTGTAAATTCGCCGTCATTTTCTGGCTAAAACCAGGGGCGATATTTTCCCGCTCTTCCACCACCATCACGCCTTTGAGGATCTCCCACTCCAGCGCCTTCTGGCTGTGGTTCTGAATAATGAACTGTGTTTTCCCGGCGTTAACCGTAATGGTCATCGGTTCGCACTGCTTATCCGTCACGGTCACTTTGACCTGCGGCACATCAGCGGCGTTAGCCATAAAAGCAGAAGAAAACAGCGCAGCCACGCTCAACTGCAATGCGTTACGGCGGAAGTTAATGGTCATGACGAGACTATCCCTTTAAAGTATGTTGTAACTAAGCAAGAGTTTGCGTCGTATTTGCTACGCGGAGCGAGACGCTGTCGCCCCTGCGCGTGGTGGCAGGGCAAATGCCACCAGCGCCGGGATGAGATAAATAAACCAGACGGCGACTTCGCTGACACTTGGCGCTTCCTGATAGCCAAAAATCCCTTCCATCAGCGTGCCAAACAGCGAGTGAGTTGACAGCACCGCACTCATATCGAAGGCGATTTCCTGAAAGTGGTTCCACAATCCGGCTTCATGAAATGCGCGAATAGCACCAGCTGCCAGCCCTGCGGCGACGAAGAGAATAAACAGGCTGGTCCATTTAAAAAATGCACCAAGATTGAGGCGAATACCGCCCCAGTAGAGCAGGAAGCCGAGCACCACGGCTGTAGCAAGACCGAGCATTGCACCCAGCGGCGGCCAGATCCCGACATCTTGTTGAAATGCCGCCAGCAGGAAAAAGACCGACTCCAGCCCTTCCCTTGCAACGGCAAAAAAGACCATCATCACCAGCGCCCAGCCATGATGATTTCCACGCTGCAATGCGCTATCGACTGCCTGTTCCAGTTGCACTTTGACGTTGCGCGACACTTTGCGCATCCAGAAAACCATCCAGGTAAGGATCACCACGGCGATCACCGCCACGATACCTTCAAACAGTTCCTGTTCTTTTTGCGGAAATTCGCCGGTGGTTTCGTTAATGAAGATACCCAAGCCCAGGCACAACGCAGCGGCAAACAGCACGCCAATCCACATCACACCAATCCATCGGCCTCGCTGGGTACGCTTAAGATAGCTGGCAATCAAACTGACAATCAGCGCGGCTTCAAGTCCTTCGCGCAACATAATGAGAAACGGAACAAACATGCCACCCACCCTTAAACGTTTTTCTGAGTCAATCTATGCAAAGAAAAGTAAATCGCAGTGATAGCGATTATCATTACGGTAAAGAAAAATACAAGCGGAATGTTTATAAAATGATGTTGGAATGTAAAAACGAGGAGTTCAAATCAGGAGATAAAAGCGATTATTTTAAGGTATTTAGCTGACTTTTCGCCCGGCAGATGAAGCTTGCACGAATGTTGGTGGCGACAAACTCGCTGCAGCGTGACCCGAAGGGTTGAATTTTCATTTTGTCGTTTCACAAAAGAACGTTGTTTTTTGCTTATTAATAGATAGTGATAAGGTTGTGAATAAAATTATACCTAATCTCCTCATCGAATTTTTCGCCCCAACCTAAACAGGAGAAAACGTGTATTTAAGCCTGGAATGAGCGATTTTTGATAGTGCGTAATTAACCCCAAAAATTATAATCCTCCTTATTATATTTCCAGTGATATCATTTTATGGCTAATGCTATATACAATTCTACATCACGATAAAACGAAGCAGGATGCGAATTAAAAAAGTCACATATAATAAAAATAGAAATCTTAACCAAAAGTAAGAGATTCTCGTGAAAATCAATCATCAAACACACTAACACATAAAAATCAATAAGCTGATAATTAATCAAAGCTTTTTACTCACGACTTTTTACTATATTATTACAACCCCACTAGTATTGAATACAGAAAGAGAAGGAATAAGATGAGACGCCACTGTTTTCAGATGACCCCTGTAATTAGGGTCGAGCATATAATCCATCTATTTCTCGGTCGATGAATTTGAAAATCTTACGCGTTAATTTTCCCTCTGACCAAGGGCTAACATCGAATTAACAACAAGGCTCACGAATAATTGTAACTACGTACTTTATGAAACACAGGAAGAAATTATTATTTACCGCGATGATTCAAGGCGTAAAAAAAAATAACAATCTTCATGAAACTCACCCCGATGGCAGCATTGTAAATTCGCCAATAACTGGCATTCCTCCTGCTTTTTACGGGTGCTTTCGTAGTTACACCATTAACACCAGAATGATCGGATTGATTACTACATCAAGAACGCATCCGAAGTGTACATCCTGGTGCGCAGACTGAATCGCCCGGAGCCATGCGGATGGCTACGACTTAATACGAATCATTAACCCTGTAAGGATACGGAGAGCATGACATGAGACCAATATCCAACCTTAATACGAGCGCAGCAACCTATATTCCACCGCAGCAACTCCCGAGTAGTTGTCTGGAAACTTTGACGCTTCTGGTGCAGATGAATAATTATATCAAAAGGGATGCGGACTACAGCACGGGCATGGCTGTTACTCCACTGGTTCCTGAAGAGGTTCACTTGCTGGCTGTTGCGATGACAACCGAACTACATCGACATCAGTTTCAACCGGTGGTAAATGCAAATGATCTGCAACTTCCTGAACCGTTCACCTTCGATGTTGCCGGTTTCACCATCACCTTCACGAAGACGCAAGAGCATGACAACACGGGCACTCTCGTGAAAATTGCAGTCAGTAAGAACGGTGTATGCACCAGCACAAATATTGCTCTTGAGCTGTTTCACTCCATCGTCACAACACTGATGTCACGCAGTCAGTATGGAACATTTGATCTCTGGTCCGTACGGCCAATACTCACGGATGAAAGTCAAAACAGGGTGCATGAAGCAGCTCGCTACTCCCCGGCCCAACAATACGGAGGAGAAGAAACACACATTACCAACAACGGAATGCGAGAATTTGGAAATATGTCCCCGCTGGCGTGGCGTAACGATGGGGAATTACAGCAATCGTGTAATACAAGCAACATCCCACCAAATACTGCGAATGACGACATAAACAACACCAGGCAGACCACCGAGGACCAGCCAGAGGCGGACGAGCCACAGCAATATGTTAAATTGACTGTCGACGACATGCGAAAATGGGCGGCTATGGACCAGCAGGCGCGAAACGATCTAGGGGGAGTTCAAGGATGGTGTACGCGCAATCATTTTAATATCAAAAATGCCAGGAATTACCTGACCGATCACGGCCTGAACTACGCGGGAGAGGTAAAGGTAAACGGGCCGCATGAATATGCCAAATTCACCCTTGAACATATCCGCCAGTGGGCAGCCTTAGACAAGAAGGTGCGAAAACCGGTTGGTTATTTAGAAAAGTGGTGCAAGAAAAGAAACCTCTCGCGGACTACTGCCAGGAACTACCTGAAGAACGACGGGCTTACCGCCCTGGGTGAGTTGAAGCTGAAAGGGCCGCAGAAATGTGTCTCTTTCACCTTCGGGGACATCGTGCAATGGGCGAATATGAGCCAGGAGGATCGTGACCGCGCAGGGGGAGCCCACAAGTGGAGTAAAGGACGCGGCTTCCAGTGGTCTACTTCCAGATCCTACCTGAAATTGAGCGGATTGACGGTACAAGGCGCGAAAAAACTGGCGTGGCTGAACAAGAGCGGGAATATGTCGAATCCACACTATCTCGCCCAACCTACCAGCCGCAGGACATAAGCTGAAGGTACCGATAGCGGCAATTTTGTTCATCTGAGCCAGGTGGCAAATAGCAATTGCCCCCGAACGCTCCCTGCCAGGCAATTTATACGGCATGGCAGGGAACATTCGGATTAAAAAGCAAAAGATAAATTATTGCTCTTCAGCTTACCCTTCCTGCAACCGTGACGGCGGAGCCGAATGATAGTGCGCATCGGCCTCGGCAAAGCGTTTTTGCATCGCCGCTGACGGCGCTTTACCCAGCAAACTAAACACTACAATCCCGATACTACCAAAGATAAAGCCCGGAATAATTTCGTACAGTCCCAACCAGCCGAACTGCTTCCAGACGATAACCGTCAGCGCACCGATGATCATCCCCGCCAGCGCACCGTTGCGCGTCATGCGTGACCACATCACCGAGAACAGCACCACCGGACCAAACGCCGCGCCAAAGCCTGCCCACGCGTAGCTCACTAAGCCAAGCACGCGGTTTTCCGGGTTCGCCGCCAGCGCAATCGCCACCAGCGCCACCACCAGCACCATCACACGCCCTACCCACACCAGCTCTTTCTGGCTGGCATGTTTACGCAGAAACGCTTTGTATAAATCTTCGGTAATCGCACTGGAACATACCAGCAGCTGGCAACTTAACGTTGACATTACCGCCGCCAGAATCGCCGACAGCAGAATCCCGGCAATCCACGGGTTAAACAGAATTTGCGCCAGTTCGATAAACACGCGTTCAGCGTTCTGGTTTACCGCACCTGCTACCGCCGGGTGCTCATTAAAGTAAGCAATACCAAAGAAGCCGACAGCCACCGCCCCTGCCAGGCAGAGGATCATCCAGGTCATACTGATACGACGCGCATGGACAATGCTGTGGTGAGAATCCGCCGCCATAAAACGCGCCAGGATGTGCGGCTGCCCGAAGTAACCCAGTCCCCAGCCCATCAGCGAGATAATGGCAACAAAGTTCAGCCCTTTGAGCATATCCACGTTTTCGATGCTCTTTTGTTTGATTACTTCCAGCGAGTCACCAAAGCCACCGACACTGATAATGACGATAACCGGCGTCAGGATCAGGGCAAAAATCATCAGGCTGGCCTGTACAGTGTCAGTCCAGCTCACCGCGAGGAAACCGCCAATAAAGGTGTAAAGGATCGTCGCCGCAGCGCCCGCCCACAGAGCCGTTTCGTAGCTCATGCCAAAGGTACTTTCAAACAGACGCGCGCCTGCCACGATGCCCGAAGCGCAATAAATGGTGAAGAACAGCAAAATCACCAGCGCGGAGATAATGCGCAAAATACGGCTTTTATCTTCAAAGCGCCCGGTGAAATAATCCGGCAATGTTAAGGCGTTATTGTTGTATTCGGTATGCACACGCAACCGCCCGGCCACCAGCTTCCAGTTAATCCACGCGCCTAATGTCAGGCCAATGGCGATCCAGCTTTCGGAAATCCCGGAAAGAAAAACCGCGCCCGGCAACCCCATTAACAGCCAGCCGCTCATATCCGATGCACCCGCCGATAATGCCGTCACGAATGGCCCAAGGCTACGACCGCCCAGAATATAGTCGTCGAAGTTTTTCGTTGATCGCCAGGCGATAAACCCAATCAATATCATGCCAAAGATATAGACACAAAATGTCACCAACATCGGTGTGCTAATAGCCATCTAAAGTCTCCAAAAAATTATTATCGGCAATGTCGAAACTTGCCGTTATATCTGCCACCGGAACGGGGTAACAGAGTTTATGTTTTACCAGGGCGACCGTATCCTGCCGGAAGCGCTGGTTATTCACAATCGATTTAACACACCATTTACATTAAATTTTAGTGCTCAGCGACACTATTTTTCATCAGGTTGCACTCTCTCACATTTTTTGCGGTTGCACCTTTCAAAAATGTTAACTGCCGCAGAGAAAAAGTCTGAGTTATTTTTTTAATCCCTGTCATATCGATTTCTTTTATTAACATTTCATTCATTTTTAAGCTTGCTACGCAGGTCACATTTAACATGGTTGCACAAAGTTGCAACATCATGGATATTTCACGATAACGTTAAGTTGCACCTTTCAGAACAACAGGAGTAATGGCATGGGAACCACCACCATGGGGGTTAAGCTGGACGACGCGACGCGTGAGCGTATTAAGTCTGCCGCGACACGTATCGATCGCACACCACACTGGTTAATTAAGCAGGCGATTTTTTCTTATCTCGAACAACTGGAAAACAGCGATACTCTGCCGGAGCTGCCTGCGCTGCTTTCTGGCGCTGCCAATGAGAGCGATGAAGCACCGACTCCGGCAGAGGAACCACACCAGCCTTTCCTCGACTTTGCCGAGCAAATTTTGCCCCAGTCGGTTTCCCGCGCCGCGATCACCGCTGCCTATCGCCGCCCGGAAACCGAAGCGGTTTCGATGCTGCTGGAACAAGCCCGCCTGCCGCAGCCAGTTGCTGAACAGGCGCATAAACTGGCATATCAACTGGCCGATAAACTGCGTAATCAAAAAAATGCCAGTGGTCGCGCAGGTATGGTCCAGGGGTTATTGCAGGAGTTTTCGCTGTCATCGCAGGAAGGCGTGGCGCTGATGTGTCTGGCAGAAGCGTTGTTGCGTATTCCCGACAAAGCCACCCGTGATGCGTTAATTCGCGACAAAATCAGCAACGGTAACTGGCAGTCACACATTGGTCGTAGCCCGTCGTTGTTTGTTAATGCCGCCACCTGGGGGCTGCTGTTTACTGGCAAACTGGTTTCCACCCATAACGAAGCCAGCCTCTCCCGCTCGCTGAACCGCATTATCGGTAAGAGCGGTGAACCGCTGATCCGCAAAGGTGTGGATATGGCGATGCGCCTGATGGGCGAGCAGTTCGTCACTGGCGAAACCATCGCGGAAGCGTTAGCCAATGCCCGCAAGCTGGAAGAGAAAGGTTTCCGTTACTCTTACGACATGCTGGGCGAAGCCGCGCTGACTGCCGCAGATGCACAGGCGTATATGGTTTCCTATCAGCAGGCGATTCACGCCATTGGTAAAGCGTCCAATGGTCGTGGCATCTATGAAGGTCCGGGCATTTCAATCAAGCTGTCGGCGCTGCATCCGCGTTACAGCCGCGCCCAGTATGATCGGGTAATGGAAGAGCTTTACCCGCGTCTGAAATCACTCACCCTGCTGGCGCGTCAGTACGATATTGGTATTAACATCGATGCCGAAGAGGCCGATCGTCTGGAGATCTCCCTCGATCTGCTGGAAAAACTCTGTTTCGAGCCGGAACTGGCAGGCTGGAACGGCATCGGTTTTGTTATTCAGGCTTATCAAAAACGCTGTCCGTTGGTGATTGATTATCTGATTGATCTCGCCACCCGCAGCCGTCGCCGTCTGATGATTCGCCTGGTGAAAGGCGCGTACTGGGATAGTGAAATCAAGCGTGCACAGATGGACGGCCTTGAAGGTTATCCGGTTTATACCCGCAAGGTGTATACCGACGTTTCATATCTCGCCTGTGCGAAAAAGCTGCTGGCGGTGCCGAATCTAATCTACCCGCAGTTCGCAACGCATAACGCCCATACGCTGGCGGCAATTTATCAACTGGCGGGTCAGAACTACTACCCGGGTCAGTACGAGTTCCAGTGCCTGCACGGTATGGGCGAGCCACTGTATGAGCAGGTCACCGGGAAAGTTGCCGACGGCAAACTTAACCGTCCGTGTCGTATTTATGCTCCTGTCGGTACCCATGAAACGCTGCTGGCGTATCTGGTGCGTCGCCTGCTGGAAAACGGTGCTAACACCTCGTTTGTTAACCGTATTGCCGACACCTCTTTGCCACTGGATGAACTGGTCGCCGATCCGGTCACTGCTGTAGAAAAACTGGCGCAACAGGAAGGGCAAACTGGATTACCGCATCCGAAAATTCCCCTGCCGCGCGATCTTTACGGTCACGGGCGCGACAACTCGGCAGGGCTGGATCTCGCTAACGAACACCGTCTGGCCTCGCTCTCTTCTGCCCTGCTCAATAGTGCACTGCAAAAATGGCAGGCCTTGCCAATGCTGGAACAACCGGTAGCGGCTGGTGAGATGTCGCCCGTTATTAACCCTGCGGAACCGAAAGATATTGTGGGCTATGTGCGTGAAGCCACGCCGCGTGAAGTAGAACTGGCGCTGGAAAGTGCGGTTAATAACGCGCCAATCTGGTTTGCCACGCCTCCGGCTGAACGCGCGGCGATTTTGCATCGCGCTGCCGTGCTGATGGAAAGCCAGATACAGCAACTGATTGGTATTCTAGTGCGTGAGGCCGGAAAAACCTTCAGTAACGCCATTGCCGAAGTGCGCGAAGCGGTCGATTTTCTCCACTACTACGCCGGACAGGTGCGGGATGATTTCGCTAACGAAACCCACCGTCCATTAGGGCCTGTGGTGTGTATCAGTCCGTGGAACTTCCCGCTGGCTATTTTCACCGGGCAGATCGCCGCCGCACTGGCGGCAGGTAACAGCGTGCTGGCAAAACCGGCAGAACAAACGCCGCTGATTGCCGCGCAAGGGATCGCAATTTTGCTGGAAGCGGGTGTACCGCCAGGCGTGGTGCAGTTGCTGCCAGGTCAGGGGGAAACCGTGGGCGCGCAACTGACGGGTGATGATCGCGTGCGCGGGGTGATGTTTACCGGTTCAACCGAAGTCGCTACGTTACTGCAACGCAATATCGCCAGCCGCCTGGACGCTCAGGGTCGCCCTATTCCGCTCATCGCGGAAACCGGCGGCATGAACGCGATGATTGTCGACTCCTCCGCCCTGACCGAACAAGTAGTAATAGATGTGCTGGCCTCAGCGTTCGACAGTGCGGGCCAGCGTTGTTCGGCACTGCGTGTGCTGTGCCTGCAAGATGAGATTGCCGACCACACGTTGAAAATGCTGCGCGGCGCAATGGCCGAATGCCGGATGGGTAATCCTGGTCGCCTGACCACCGATATCGGTCCGGTGATTGATAGCGAAGCGAAAGCCAATATTGAGCGTCATATTCAGACTATGCGTAGTAAAGGCCGTCCGGTGTTCCAGGCAGTGCGGGAAAACAGTGAAGATGCCCGTGAATGGCAAAGCGGCACCTTTGTCGCCCCGACGCTGATTGAACTGGATGACTTTGCCGAATTGCAAAAAGAGGTCTTTGGTCCGGTGCTGCATGTGGTGCGTTATAACCGTAACCAGCTGCCGGAGCTGATCGAGCAAATTAACGCTTCCGGTTATGGTCTGACGCTTGGCGTCCATACGCGCATTGATGAAACCATCGCCCAGGTCACTGGCTCGGCCCATGTCGGTAACCTGTACGTTAACCGTAATATGGTGGGCGCAGTGGTCGGGGTGCAGCCATTCGGCGGCGAAGGGTTGTCCGGCACCGGGCCGAAAGCAGGCGGTCCACTCTATCTCTACCGTCTGCTGGCGAATCGCCCGGAAAGTGCGCTGGCAGTGACGCTCGCGCGTCAGGATGCAGAGTATCCGGTCGATGCGCAGTTGAAAGCCGCATTGACTCAGCCGCTAAATGCACTGCGGGAATGGGCGGCAAACCGTCCAGAATTGCAGGCGTTATGTACGCAATATGGCGAGCTGGCGCAGGCAGGAACACAACGATTGCTGCCAGGGCCGACGGGTGAACGCAACACCTGGACGCTGCTGCCGCGTGAGCGCGTATTGTGTATCGCGGATGATGAACGGGATGCGCTGACTCAGCTCGCCGCCGTGCTGGCGGTGGGCAGCCAGGTACTGTGGCCGGATGACGCGCTGCATCGTCAGTTAGTGAAGGCATTGCCATCGGCAGTCAGCGAACGTATTCAACTGGCGAAAGCGGAAAATATAACCGCTCAACCGTTTGATGCGGTGATCTTCCACGGTGATTCGGATCAGCTTCGCGCATTGTGTGAAGCCGTTGCCGCGCGGGATGGCGCAATTGTTTCGGTGCAGGGTTTTGCCCGTGGCGAAAGCAATATCCTGCTGGAACGGCTGTATATCGAGCGTTCGCTGAGTGTGAATACCGCTGCCGCTGGCGGTAACGCCAGTTTAATGACGATCGGTTAAGCAGGAAGCCGGAGGATGTTACAACCTCCTCCGGCATCTTTAACGTGGTCGAATCCCCTCAATAATAATCCGCTGCACGTTTTCAACCGTTTGATTGAAAAATACCTCATCGCGCAACGTCGCGCCTGTCACCGCCTCCACCTGAGGGGCGAAATCGGCGTAATGTTGAGTGGAAGCCCAAATCATAAAAATCAAATGCTGCGGGTCAATCGGCGCGAGTTTGCCGCTTTTGACCCAACCGGCAATCAGCGCCGATTTCTCATCAATTAATGCTTTCAAATCACCCGTCAGTTCATCCATTAACAGCGGTGCGCCTGCCAGCATCTCCATACAAAACAGACGTGAAGCCTGCGGATAATCGCGTGAGACTTCCAGCTTCAGACGGATGTACTCTTTGATCGCCGCCAGCGGGGCGAAATCTTCACGAAACGCTTTTAACGGTGCCAGCCAGATATCGAGAATCTGCCGCAGTACGGCTATATACAGCGCCTCTTTTGACGGGAAGTAATACAGCAGATTGGTTTTTGAAACGCCTGCCAACTCTGCGATCTGCTCCAGCCTTGTGCCGTGAAAACCGAATTGTGAAAAAGTGTCCAGTGCTGCGCTAAGAATCGCTTTTTTCTTCGCGCTCACTGCGCGCGAACGTTTACCCGTTGTTTTCACTGCGCCTTGCGTCATGCGCTCTCCCCTCTTGTAGATTGGCAACAGGATAGCAAAACCCCTGCCCGGCCTCGACCTTCTGCACTTTCATCGCGCACGGATGCATGTTTTATGTGCAACTGTTTTGACCGTTTAGTCCACTTTTTTCCAGATATTTTAGACAACTTAACATTAACACATTAATAACATTCACTTTTTAAAAACTGGCATCCGCTTTGCAAACAAACCATTACGCGGCTGAAAAGGATATGCAGGATGCAGCGCCCCGTCTGACTTTCACTTTACGAGACGAAGAGAGGTTGATGATGAAAATTGGCGTATTCGTACCTATTGGCAACAACGGCTGGCTCATTTCGACCCACGCGCCGCAGTACATGCCGACCTTTGAACTGAATAAAGCCATTGTGCAAAAAGCGGAGCACTACCATTTCGATTTCGCCCTGTCGATGATCAAACTGCGTGGCTTTGGCGGCAAAACTGAGTTCTGGGATCACAACCTTGAGTCGTTCACCTTGATGGCGGGGCTGGCAGCCGTGACCTCGCGCATTCAGATATACGCGACAGCTGCCACCTTAACGTTACCTCCGGCAATCGTCGCCCGTATGGCCGCAACCATTGACTCCATCTCTGGCGGGCGTTTTGGCGTCAACCTCGTGACTGGCTGGCAAAAGCCTGAGTATGAGCAGATGGGTATCTGGCCTGGCGATGACTATTTCTCCCGTCGTTACGACTATCTCACCGAATATGTTCAGGTGCTGCGCGACCTGTGGGGCACGGGCAAAAGCGATTTTAAAGGCGATTTTTTCACCATGAATGATTGTCGCGTCAGTCCGCAACCGAGCGTACCCATGAAAGTGATCTGCGCCGGGCAAAGCGACGCTGGCATGGCGTTCTCCGCTCAGTATGCCGATTTCAACTTCTGTTTCGGCAAAGGCGTAAATACACCCACGGCTTTCGCCCCGACCGCTGCGCGGATGAAACAGGCCGCAGAGCAAACCGGGCGCGACGTTGGCTCTTATGTGTTGTTTATGGTGATTGCCGATGAAACCGACGATGCCGCTCGCGCCAAATGGGAACACTACAAAGCGGGCGCGGATGAAGAGGCGTTAAGCTGGCTAACCGAACAAAGTCAGAAAGATACCCGCTCCGGTACTGACACCAACGTCCGTCAGATGGCCGATCCCACTTCGGCGGTAAACATCAACATGGGGACGTTAGTCGGTTCTTACGCCAGTGTCGCGCGCATGTTAGATGAAGTCGCAAGCGTGCCTGGTGCCGAAGGCGTGCTGTTGACCTTCGATGATTTTCTGTCGGGAATCGAAACCTTCGGCGAGCGCATTCAACCACTGATGCAGTGCCGCGCCCATCTCCCTGCGCTGACTCAGGAGGTGGCATGATGACAATCTTAACCGCTCGACCGGAAGCCATTACCTTCGATCCGCAGCAAAGTGCGCTGATCGTGGTGGATATGCAAAACGCTTATGCCACGCCAGGCGGCTACTTAGATCTCGCCGGGTTTGATGTCTCAACCACTCGCCCGGTCATTGCCAACATTCAAACCGCCGTGACCGCGGCACGAGCAGCAGGGATGCTGATCATCTGGTTTCAAAATGGCTGGGATGAACAGTATGTCGAGGCTGGCGGCCCCGGCTCACCGAATTTTCATAAATCGAACGCCCTGAAAACCATGCGTAAGCAGCCGCAGCTGCAGGGGAAATTGCTGGCGAAAGGCTCCTGGGATTATCAACTGGTGGATGAACTGGTGCCGCAGCCTGGCGATATTGTGCTGCCGAAGCCGCGCTACAGCGGTTTCTTCAATACGCCGCTGGACAGCATTTTGCGCAGCCGTGGAATACGCCATCTGGTTTTCACCGGTATCGCTACCAACGTCTGCGTCGAATCGACGCTACGCGATGGCTTTTTTCTGGAGTATTTCGGCGTGGTGCTGGAAGACGCAACACACCAGGCGGGGCCGGAATTTGCACAGAAAGCCGCGTTATTCAATATCGAAACCTTTTTTGGCTGGGTCAGCGACGTCGAAACGTTCTGCGACGCGCTTTCTCCCACGTCCTTTGCTCGTATCGCTTAAGGAGTTTAACGATGCCAAAATCCGTAATTATTCCCGCTGGCAGCAGCGCACCGCTGGCTCCCTTCGTTCCCGGCACGCTGGCTGATGGCGTGGTGTATGTCTCCGGTACGCTGGCTTTTGATCAACATAATAACGTGCTGTTTGCCGATGACCCAAAGGCGCAAACCCGCCACGTTCTGGAAACCATCCGCAAGGTGATCGAGACGGCGGGTGGCACGATGGCGGACGTGACCTTCAACAGCATCTTTATTACCGACTGGAAAAATTACGCCGCGATTAACGAAATCTACTCCGAGTTTTTCCCGGGTGACAAACCGGCGCGATTCTGCATTCAGTGCGGACTGGTAAAACCTGACGCGCTGGTGGAAATCGCCACAATTGCGCATATCGCCAAGTGAGGCCGCGATGAAACTTTCACTCTCACCTCCCCCTTATGCTGATGCGCCCGTAGTGGTGTTGATTTCGGGTCTTGGCGGTAGCGGCAGTTACTGGTTACCGCAACTGGCGGTACTGGAGCAGGAGTATCAGGTAGTCTGTTACGACCAGCGCGGCACCGGCAATAATCCCGACACGCTGGCAGAAGATTACAGTATCGCCCAGATGGCAGCGGAACTGCATCAGGCGCTGGTAGCCGCAGGGATTAAGCGTTACGCGGTGGTCGGCCATGCGCTCGGTGCGCTGGTGGGAATGCAGCTGGCGCTGGACTATCCCGCGTCGGTAACTATGCTGGTCAGCGTTAACGGCTGGCTACGAATAAACGCCCATACGCGCCGCTGTTTTCAGGTTCGCGAACAGTTACTACATAGCGGCGGCGCGCAGGCATGGGTGGAAGCTCAGCCATTGTTCCTCTATCCCGCCGACTGGATGGCGGCCCGCGCACCTCGCCTGGAAGCTGAAGACGCGCTGGCACTGGCGCATTTTCAGGGCAAAAATAATTTACTGCGTCGACTTAACGCCCTCAAACGCGCTGACTTTAGTCACCATGCGGATCGCATCCGCTGCCCGGTGCAAATCATCTGCGCCAGTGATGATCTGCTGGTGCCATCAGCATGTTCCAGTGAACTTCATGCCGCCCTGCCCGATAGCCAGAAAATGGTGATGCGCTATGGCGGACACGCCTGCAACGTGACCCATCCCGAAACGTTTAATGCTCTGTTACTCAACGGGCTTGCCAGCCTGTTACATCACCGTGAAGCCGCCTGTAAGGAATTGCTATGAACGAAGCCGTTAGCCCTGGTGCGCTTAGCACCCTATTCACCGATGCCCGCACTCACAACGGCTGGCGGGAGACACCCGTCAGCGATGAGACGTTACGGGAGATTTATGCCCTGATGAAATGGGGGCCGACATCAGCTAACTGTTCTCCGGCACGGATCGTGTTTATCCGCACTGCAGAAGGAAAAGAACGTCTGCGCCCGGCGCTTTCCAGCGGCAATCTGCAAAAAACCCTGACCGCGCCCGTCACCGCGATCGTCGCCTGGGACAGTGAATTTTATGAACGGTTACCACAGCTGTTTCCTCACGGCGATGCCCGCAGTTGGTTTACCTCCAGCCCACAACTTGCCGAAGAAACAGCGTTTCGCAACAGTTCCATGCAGGCGGCCTATCTGATCGTCGCCTGCCGGGCGCTGGGGCTGGATACCGGCCCGATGTCCGGCTTTGACCGTCAACACGTGGACGACGCCTTTTTTACGGGCAGCACGCTGAAGAGCAATCTGCTGATTAATATCGGCTATGGCGATAGCAGCAAGCTTTATGCGCGCCTGCCACGTCTGTCCTTTGAAGAAGCCTGCGGGCTGTTGTAAGGAGCAAACTATGAACATTGTCGATCAACAAACTTTTCGCGATGCGATGTCCTGCATGGGCGCGGCGGTCAATATTATCACCACGGACGGTCCAGCCGGGCGCGCCGGGTTCACCGCCAGCGCCGTCTGCAGCGTGACCGATACGCCGCCCACATTACTGGTATGCCTGAATCGTGGGGCGTCCGTCTGGCCGGTATTCAATGAAAATCGAACGCTGTGTGTAAATACACTTAGCGCCGGACAGGAGCCGCTTTCAAACCTTTTTGGCGGCAAAACGCCCATGGAACACCGCTTTGCCGCCGCCCGCTGGCAGACTGGTGTGACCGGATGCCCGCAACTGGAAGAGGCACTGGTTTCGTTTGACTGCCGTATCAGCCAGGTGGTGAGCGTCGGCACCCACGACATTCTGTTTTGCGCCATCGAAGCGATTCATCGTCACGCCACACCCTACGGGCTGGTGTGGTTCGATCGCAGTTATCACGCGCTGATGCGCCCTGCTTGTTAACCTCCTTAAGGAGACAGCTGATGGCAATGTTCGGTCTTCCTCACTGGCAGTTAAAATCGACCTCTACAGAGAGCGGCGTGGTCGCGCCGGATGAACGATTGCCGTTTGCTCAGACGGCAATAATGGGCGTTCAACACGCGGTGGCGATGTTTGGCGCGACGGTGTTAATGCCGATTCTGATGGGGCTGGATCCCAATCTTTCCATTTTAATGTCAGGGATCGGCACGTTACTGTTTTTCTTTATTACCGGCGGGCGCGTGCCCAGTTATCTCGGCTCCAGCGCGGCTTTTGTCGGCGTGGTGATCGCCGCAACGGGCTTTAACGGTCAGGGCATTAACCCGAATATCAGCATTGCGCTGGGCGGGATTATCGCCTGTGGGCTGGTTTATACCGTCATTGGCCTGGTGGTGATGAAAATCGGTACGCGCTGGATTGAACGGCTAATGCCGCCGGTGGTGACGGGTGCGGTGGTGATGGCGATTGGCCTGAACTTAGCGCCTATCGCAGTGAAAAGTGTATCGGCTTCGGCCTTTGATAGCTGGATGGCGGTAATGACGGTGCTGTGTATTGGGCTGGTGGCGGTGTTTACCCGTGGCATGATCCAGCGATTATTGATTCTCGTAGGATTAATTGTCGCCTGTCTGCTGTATGGCGTGATGACCAACGTTTTAGGGCTGGGAAAAGCCGTCGATTTTACTCTCGTCAGCCATGCTGCCTGGTTCGGTCTGCCGCATTTTTCCACTCCTGCTTTTAATGGTCAGGCAATGATGCTGATTGCGCCCGTGGCGGTGATTCTGGTGGCGGAAAACTTAGGTCATCTCAAGGCGGTCGCCGGGATGACCGGACGCAATATGGACCCGTATATGGGGCGAGCATTCGTAGGCGATGGTCTGGCAACGATGCTTTCCGGCTCTGTCGGCGGTAGCGGCGTGACCACCTATGCTGAAAATATCGGTGTGATGGCCGTGACCAAAGTCTACTCGACGCTGGTGTTTGTTGCTGCTGCCGTCATCGCCATGCTGTTGGGCTTTTCGCCGAAATTTGGCGCGCTGATCCATACCATTCCTGCACCGGTGATTGGTGGTGCATCAATTGTTGTGTTCGGGCTGATTGCCGTCGCAGGCGCAAGGATCTGGGTACAAAACCGTGTCGATTTAAGCCAGAACGGTAATTTGATTATGGTCGCAGTAACCTTAGTGCTGGGCGCGGGTGATTTTGCTCTCACGCTGGGCGGTTTTACGTTGGGAGGGATCGGTACAGCAACCTTTGGCGCGATTTTACTCAATGCGTTGTTAAGCAGAAGGTTGGTTGACGTTCCACCGCCAGAAGTTGTTCATCAGTAGCCATAAATAGAAAACCGCCGGGGTAACCGGCGGTGATGACTTTTTGACGAGCTTCAGACAAAAATGCATGCGTCATTGATTAGCCCGGCTAGTTGTCGCTTTTGCCGTGACTGCTCTTGCCACCTTTTTTACCTGCTTCAGATGCGCGCTGCGGGTCATTTTTGAAATTACCCCCGCTGTGCTGTCCACCTTTTTTACCTGCTTCTGATGCTCTTTCGCGGTCTTCTGCAAAATTGCCGGAACCGCCTCGATGGTTTGCCATTACTGACCTCCGTCTGGGTATAGACATCATATTGCATAGAATTAACGCGGCGTATGGCGGCTGCCATATTTTCGCTACGTGGGACTAAGCTTAGTGAACTGACGCGGGCAGACCCGCGTTTAGTAATATCCTGCAACAGCTTCTTAGCGAGAATAGATATCATCTCCAATAATTATCCATAAGCCGCTCTTATGATTAAAAAAACGCGATGAGATAAAAATGTGTCATTTTGCGACAAAATTACGTGCTTGTGAAAGTTGTTATAAATCAAATAAGTGGTTGTGAAATTTGCACTCTGAAAAGGACGTCTTATCTTTAAATAAGTGGTAGCGAATCGCTACGGAATAGAGATAACACGAGGAGTGGTTAGAAATGGCTAAAGTTCTGGTGCTTTATTATTCCATGTACGGACATATCGAAACGATGGCACGCGCAGTCGCTGAGGGTGCAAGCAAAGTGGATGGCGCAGAAGTTGTCGTTAAGCGTGTACCGGAAACCATGCCGCCGCAATTATTTGAAAAAGCAGGTGGTAAAACGCAAACTGCACCGGTTGCAACCCCGCAAGAACTGGCCGATTACGACGCCATTATTTTTGGTACACCTACCCGCTTTGGCAACATGTCCGGTCAAATGCGTACCTTCCTCGACCAGACGGGCGGCCTGTGGGCTTCCGGCGCACTATACGGAAAACTGGCGAGCGTCTTTAGTTCCACCGGTACTGGCGGCGGTCAGGAACAAACCATCACATCCACCTGGACGACCCTTGCGCATCACGGCATGGTAATTGTCCCCATTGGCTACGCAGCGCAGGAATTATTTGACGTTTCACAGGTTCGCGGCGGTACGCCGTACGGCGCAACCACCATCGCAGGCGGTGACGGTTCACGCCAGCCAAGCCAGGAAGAACTGTCTATTGCTCGTTATCAAGGGGAATATGTCGCAGGTCTGGCAGTTAAACTTAACGGCTAATCTTCAACAGGAGGATACGCATGCCAACTCAAGAAGCGAAAGCTCATCACGTCGGTGAATGGGCATCTCTGCGCAATACGTCGCCGGAAATAGCCGAGGCCATTTTCGAAGTCGCCGGGTACGACGAAAAAATGGCGGAAAAGATTTGGGAAGAAGGTAGCGATGAAGTGTTAGTCAAAGCCTTTGCTAAGACCGATAAAGATTCGCTTTTTTGGGGCGAACAGACCATCGAACGTAAAAACGTTTAATACGCGACTCCCCCGCTTCACGCGGGGGAGTTTTCTGTTATTTCACCGCTTCATTCAATACGCTATCAAACTTATCCATTGGGCAGAAACCGTTGGCATCTATCGGACAACCGCTTAATTCCAGCGTCACGCGCTGCGCAGGTGCCTGAAGGGTTAACGCGTCAGCATTACGTAACTGTTCTGCACTCTGGTACACATACTCGATTTTCATCAGGTCGCGATTGGCTTTGCTGTCATGCCAACGCTGGAAAACGATTTTGCCGCCAATCGGCGTGCGTTCGTTCTGGTCATGCAACTGATACGGTTTGAAATCCAGCGCCGTTAACAGAGAGGCAATGTTGGAGTCGTGCCCAACTAACACCGTGATTTTCGGTGCACTGGTGCGATCGGTGACCAGGGCTTTGTCGATATAACTGACCAGCGGTTTCGCAACATTGCGCGCCACTTCCGGTGAGGTAAACAGGCTGTCCTGGTAACCGTTTTTAAGCTTCGACAACACCTTCCACTGCTGGTCAGATTTGATTTCTCCCCAGGCCACCTGATCCATCGGAAAACCTTCGTAGTATTGCAAAGTAAACGCATCTACCAGCGAGTTGCCGACTTTCAGCGGCCCGGAAACACCTGGTTCTTGTTGATACTTCGCGCTAAAGGTATTTTTGCCATCCACCAGCGAACATTGTTGTTTCTCTTTACAGGCAGGGGAATCTTTATAGTTAACGATTTTTTCCAGTAGCTGGTAGCTGTCGGTAAGCTGGAGTTTGCTGAGCTCTTTCTCCATTGCCGCCACCGCCTGTTCACTGAATGCGGCGGAATCATCGGTGATCACTGGGTTAAAGGTTGGGTCCATAGTGCCCATTTTTTCCTGGTGATGCACAGGAATATCACACCCGGGGAATGCGCCGGTAATAAAGAACTGTGCAGTGGCGACGGTGCGTTGCAGACTATTGGCATAGGCATAAACGGTGTCCGGCGGCGGGCATTCCCCCGATTTCACCATCCCCTGTTCTGCCAGCCATTCACGCATGTAATGGCCCATATACACTTCGAGCACGCCACCTTTGGTGGTGAGTTGCCCACCGGGGACGTCCCATTCTGGCCATTTATTCGGCGTCGACTGCTCCAGCACACTGCCATTGTTCGCCAGCGGCGCACGTAAGTTATGGCGGCTCATCATGAGCACTTGCTGTAGCTGATAGCCTTCCGGTACGGTTTGTGCCTGAGCATTTGAAGCGAGTAAAACTATCCCTGCCACAGTTGCGGCGATTAGCGTTTTGTTCATTCCTGGCACCTCTTTTGTTATCAATCACTAAAGAGTGTGACAGAAATATGACTTTTTTCCGGGAACAGGTTCGCAAAATGGCTTGTTGAAAACCTGTTTTTCTATATACATCTTCAAAAACAGGCAAGGTTTGACGCAAACTATGCCTGATTAGCCCCTGCCTCGCGTACGCCGCTGATAATTGCACCCGTGGCTAAACAGAATATCTGCGGCGTTACCAATACAGAGACAATATTTAACAATAAAAAAGTGTGAGACTAATAACAATGGTTTTTAGCATATGCCTTTGCCATTAAATTGCATAACGATTTAAATAGTCAAGTTGCGCATTCATTTCCTTATTGTTTAACTTGTAAGCCTGAGCAAAAAGTTCAGGAGGGAGGTAAACGTCATAATGATTGCCGGTATTTATTAAATAACCATACTCAAGATCTTCATCTGTTGAAAAGGATTCATTTCCCAAGGAGATTGATGCCACATTACTATTAACAATAAATAATGAGCAAATGCTATCTGAAAGAACAGCAAGAAAATTCTTCACCGCTTTAATCCTATCCGACGTGTCGGTATCTAAAGCAAGCAAATTCTTGTTATCATTAAATATAAACTCGGGTAAATGCAGGATACATTTTTCGTTATTCAAGCAACTATCAATGAATTCTTTTTTAAAAAACAGAAAGCTCCATGACATAAGACTACCCACACCCTGAATTTTGTTGTCAGATTGCAGATCAACGCCAAATAATGTCTTAACATCTTCCCTGAGATCACAAAATGCAGCATCAACAAGAGCCTCGATTGTTGGTTTATCAACAATTTTAATAAACTCTTCGTATACTTCCTTTTGCGTCTTATGACTGCCCAGCGCCCATGAATAATCATGTTGTTTTAAAACCAGTATGGCTCTTAACAGACAATATCCATCGCCATCTACTGGAGCGTATTTTAATTCATAAGTTTTATTAATTTCACTCTGAATAAAAGATATACCAGACAAATCAATACCAGTATCTAAATCAGATATTCCCGGCGTATTTATCTGTTCTGGCTGGACACTTATATTTTCATCTTCTAAACAATACTCAGAAAAAACATCATCACACGCATTAATGTTTTCAATATATTCCATAAAGCCATACCAATAATAACCTTTAAAATCTGTGATAGACTCTGACCCTCTGCCCGGTAAGGACACTCTAACAATATCAACATCTTCAACATATTGTATAGTATATGTAATACCTCCTGAAACCCCTGAATAAATTTGTTTATCATTAGTACGCAATGTTTTCATAAATAATGATAAATCATTATCATTCTGTATTTCCTCAAATTCTTTTTCTAGTGAATCGCATTCCAGGCATGGAATGTAGTCTTCAGCTTGTTGACGTCTGATTTCTTTATACAACTGAATAAAACACACAAGTGTGTTTTCAAAAAGCGTGATTGAATATTTTTGATTTTTTTCGTGCTCATTTTTTATATTGCTCCATGCTTCTTTCAAATAATTATTTGCAGTGCAACTAATTCCATGTATATTACTACTCATATATAGCGCCTATAAAATTTAATAAATAATGACGCCCCAGTTAAACTTAAAGTGCCTGTTTCAACTATCAAAAATCGCTCACCCTTTTTCACCTGTTTAAAATATGTTCAACACCCCACCTTGAGGCGACCTCCTCTCCGCGATGATTTCAATAACATATTCTGTGTTGGCATATGAAATTTTGAGGATTACCCTACACTTATAGGAGTTACCTTACAGGGGTTCCTTCAATTTGAGTTGATTTACGCGAGATAACGCTATGGAATTAAAGGATTATTACGCCATCATGGGCGTGAAACCGACGGACGATCTCAAGACAATCAAGACCGCCTATCGTCGACTGGCCCGTAAATACCATCCTGATGTCAGCAAAGAACCGGATGCCGAAGCCCGCTTCAAAGAGGTCGCTGAAGCCTGGGAAGTGTTAAGTGATGAACAACGTCGCGCTGAGTATGATCAGATGTGGCAACATCGCAACGATCCGCAATTTAGCCGTCAGTTCCAGCATGGCGACGGTCAGAGTTTTAACGCCGAAGATTTTGACGATATCTTCTCGTCAATTTTCGGTCAGCATGCCCGCCAGAGCCGTCAACGCCCCGCCACACGCGGCCACGATATTGAAATCGAAGTGGCGGTATTCCTCGAAGAAACGCTTACTGAGCATAAGCGTACCATCAGCTATAACCTGCCGGTTTATAACGCCTTTGGCATGATCGAACAGGAAATCCCGAAAACGCTGAATGTGAAGATCCCGGCGGGCGTCGGCAATGGTCAACGCATCCGCCTGAAAGGCCAGGGGACGCCGGGCGAAAACGGCGGTCCAAATGGCGATTTGTGGCTGGTGATTCATATTGCGCCACATCCGCTGTTCGATATTGTCGGCCAGGATCTGGAAATTGTGGTGCCGGTTAGCCCGTGGGAAGCGGCGCTGGGTGCTAAAGTCACCGTTCCAACACTGAAAGAAAGCATTTTGCTGACTATCCCACCTGGCAGTCAGGCCGGGCAACGATTGCGCGTTAAAGGCAAAGGTCTGGTGAGCAAAAAACAGACCGGCGATCTGTATGCGGTACTGAAAATCGTGATGCCGCCGAAACCGGATGAAAACACTGCCGCGCTATGGCAGCAACTGGCAGACGCCCAGTCGTCTTTTGATCCACGTAAAGATTGGGGGAAAGCATAATGGCTAATGTTACGGTGACTTTTACTATTACCGAATTTTGCCTGCATACCGGCATCTCTGAAGAGGAGTTGAATGAAATTGTCGGTTTGGGGGTGGTTGAACCGCGTGAGATCCAGGAAACAACCTGGGTATTTGACGACCATGCCGCCATTGTGGTGCAACGTGCGGTACGCCTGCGTCATGAACTCGCTCTGGACTGGCCGGGGATCGCGGTGGCGCTGACGTTAATGGATGATATTGCGCACCTGAAGCAGGAAAACCGCCTGCTGCGCCAGCGGCTTTCCCGGTTTGTAGCTCATCCGTGATGTGTGTTTGCCGGATGTGATGACGCATCCGGCAACTGCGCCCTAATGCCTGATGCGACGCTAAACGCGTCTTATCAGGCCAACAAACGACGTTATCTGTTTTGGTGGTCGCACTCCACTAACACCAGCAATAACTGGCTTAATGCCGCGTAAAAACCAAAGCTGTCATACTGATGGCAACGCGCAGCAAACTCTGGTAACCATTGCCACAGCGCCGTCAGCGTTTTTTGCCGCAAACTGTCGATTCTTCGCGCAGGAACGGTCCCCTCTCCCAGCGAAAAATGCAGATGGCTGAGCAACTCGAGATAGATCGCCAGATGATCTGCCGGTTCGTTGAAATTGCCGCTGGTTTCCATCCCTGCCTCAACTAACAAGCGTTTAATCTCTTGCTCGTCCTGTTTGTAGGCCGATGCATACGGCAGCGCAGCTTGTTTGTCGGTCATCAGAAACAGGCCGCAAAAGTCAGCGGCCAGTTCCAGACGGGCATCGTCACGTACGGTCAGGGCTGCAATACGGTTTTCCAGCTCATTCACCGCCGCAGTGAGCGGCGGTTCACTTTTCAGCAACGAAAACCATTCAGCCATCTGCGCACTGGCGATTTGCGTCAGTTGTTCATCGTCCAGTTCACGGGAGAACAACTGCGCCAGCCAGGCGTAAACACAGGCAATCTGTTGTGCTGTCAGCGTGGTCATGATTTCACCTGCGACGCGGGAACATATTCGCACTGCGCCACCATCTCCACGGGGCCGTTAAACGCCGTTACCTGCTCCACTGTTCCGTTGTACTTCTCAATTTCCACCAGCGTAGTGTGCGCACTGGTCGCCTGCGCCAGCTGAGAAGTACCGATGTCGATGGTCAACACGTTGGGGTTACCGTATTTGCACAGCGCACCAGGCTCGCCGCCTTTATCTGGATCGTACCATGCCCCTTCATGAATTCGCGCCACGCCGGGTGCATAACGGTCAGAAACCACTGCCCCTGCCAACACCTGACCGCGAGCGTTAAAGACGCGTACCACATCACCGTTACGAATACCGCGTGCGCTGGCATCCTGCGGGTTAATGAACACTGGCTCTTTGCCCGCTACCGTATATTGCTGACGCAGCGTTTCCGACTCACATAACTGCGAGTGAAGTCGGAAATCAGGATGCACAGATTGCAGATGCAACGGATACTTCTGCGAGCCAGGCCCACCGTGGGAGCGTTCGATTTTCTCAAACCACATCGGATGCCCCTGACAATCGTCGTAGTTCATATCGGCGATAGTTTTCGAGTAGATCTCAATCAGGCCACTCGGCGTGCCCAGCGGTTCGAGATCCGGATCTTCGCGGAATGCCTGGTGACGAACAAACATCTGCGGATGGTCAAACTCGACGTACTCCTTGTTATTCCAGAAGTCATCAAACGCTGGCAGATGAACGCCGCGTCCTTTGCCTTGTTGTACACCTTCCTGCCAGATGCGTTTCAGCCAGCCCATTTCGTCCAGCCCTTCGGTAAAGGCTTCTTCGCGATTAAAGCGACGGCACAGCTCGCGGAAAATATCAAAGTCGTTGCGCGCCTCGAACTGCGGCGGCACGACCTGTTTCATGGCGATAATGCCACGGTTGGAGTGGTTGCCATACTGGTCGAGATCGTTACGCTCAAACTGCGTGGTCGCAGGCAGCACGATATCGGCAAAGCGGCAGGTTGAGGTCCATTGGTTATCTATGGCGATAACCGTTTCCAGCTTGCGCCAGCCTTCAATAATGCGGTTGATCTGCTGATGGCGATGGAACGGGTTAGTTCCGGCAAAAATACACATTTTCAGCGGCGGTAGTTTTACCGATTTACCGTTCCAGTTGATCACTTTCCCCGGTTCGAGGATCGCATCGATAAAACGGGCAATCGGAATGGTGCTGCTGTAACCTTTGTAGTCACTGTTGTCGTGAACAGGCGGAATCGACGTAGAGCCGGAGAAACCACTCAGAATAACGCCTTTACGCCCCGGCGTGCCTGCGCCGTTATAGTGCCAGCCAAAACCAAAGCCACCACCTGGCAGGCCAATTTGCCCCAGCATCGCCGCCAGAACGACAATCATCCACGCCCACTGTTCACCGTGCTGCATACGCTGAACGCACCAGCCAGCAATAATTTGCGTTCTGTTCGCCGCCATCTGCCGCGCCAGCCCACGAATGGTTTCGGCATCAATGCCGGTCAGTTTTTCAGCCCATGCGGCATCTTTCGGCTGACCGTCTTTCTCACCCAGCAGATACGGCAGGAACTGCTCAAAACCTACACAGTAGTTAGCGAGGAAGTTTTTGTCGTACAGGTTTTCACTGTACAGCGTATGCGCCAGCGCCAGTTGCAGCGGCACGTCAGTTTGCGGGTTAACCGCAATGTGCTTCACATGCTCGCGCCCCAGATACTCATGGGTGGATGTGACAACCGGATCGATGCTGATGACCTCAATTTCACCGGCGGCGACTTTCGCTTTTAGCTGCTCGTAATATTCATAAACATCGTGATCCGGGCACCACCAGTTCGCTTGCTGGTTTTTCAGCAAATCGGAGCCCCACAGCACAATGGTTTTGCTGTTCTGCAATACCAGCGGCCAGGAGGTTTGCTGTTCATACACTTCCATCGAACCGACTACGCGCGGCAGGATCACCTGCGCAGCACCGGTAGAGTAATCTCCGCCCGTACCAACGCTATTACCATGCAAGGCAATCGCTTTCGCCAGCATCCCCGAAGCGTTATGGAACATCCCCGTCGATTGCCAACCACTGGCGGTCAGCAAGGCACTCGGCCCGTGCGTTTTCTGCACACGTTCCAGTTCTTCATAGAACATGTCGAGGGCTTCATCCCAACTCACGCGCACAAAACGGTTATCACCGCGCTGGGAGGTGTCGCTCAGATGGCGCTTACGCAGCCAGTCCACACGTACCATCGGGTAACGAATACGCGCCGCGTTGTGTACGTGATCCGGCAATCCGGCGATCATTTTCGACGGATATTTATCCAGTTCGAACGGTTTTGCCGCCACAAAGCGACCCTCCTTCACCGTCGCGCGGATAGCCCCCCAGTGCGACCCGGTAAGAATGCCCTCTTTCGAGGTGACAGCCTCAGTCGCCGCTTGCGCCGCAGTCGCACTGCGCGGCGTTAACAATGACGGCCCCAGCATCCCGGCGACGGTTAAGCCGCCGAGTTGTGCCAGAAAACGCCGACGTGATGCCTGAAAGAGATCGTTATTGTTCATTATTTTTCTTCCTTCTTATCGCCGTGAGCCTTACCTGCGGTGTCAGACGCATTCATTTGGAGATATTTCAACAAGGTGCGTTCTTCACGTTTATCGAGGCTGGTAAAGCCAATCATGCCGTTGAGCGTGCCGATCCAACCGTTAGCGTCAAAGTGAGAGATTTCCGGTGCGCCGTGGCACTGGTTACAGGTGCCGTTGTACAACGAATCCGCATAAGCCCAGATCGGTTTGATATCGTTCACCATGTCACCTTTCTTCATCCACGCAGTGGCCTGCAATTTGCTCCACTCAGTATTGGTGTCGGCAACGGTAGTTTTCTCCAGCGTTTTCACCTGCTGCTGCACATCACCACGAATCGAGGCAACAAAGATGCGTTTACCTGGGAACTGGGTGAGAACACGCTGACGTCCGGCGCTTTCCGTCCAGCCGGTAATTTCAATTTGCAGCCAGTCGCCGTCACGTTTAAGGACTTTCACTTCCGAGGCAGGCAGCAGAGAACCAGAGGCTTCTTTATCGCCTTTCGCCGCATAAATCGGCTTAATATCAATGGAGTACAGTGTGTCGCCACTGTCATTAGCACTGGCGCGCAGCTCATCGAACTGCTTACGGAAGCCGCTACTCATATCCGGCAACTGGTGGGCAATACCTTTATGACAGTCGATGCAGGATTGATTATCTTTCGCTGCCACCTTCATCTGACGCGCCGCTTCAGGATGCTGCTTCGCATGATCCATCGCGTCGTAGTTATGGCAGGAGCGGCAGGTTGCCGAGTTGTTTTCTTTCATTCGCGCCCATTCACGCTCGGCAAGTTCCGCGCGTTTGGCTTCGAATTTTTCAGGTGTATCAATAGAGTGGGCAATAAAGGTCTGGTAGATATCGTTGCTCGCTTCCAGTTTGCGCTTCACCATGCCTGGAATATCCGGCGGGATATGACAGTCATGGCATTCAGCTCGCACGCCAGAGGCGTTCTGGAAATGCACCGACTGTTTATATTCTTCATACACCGGTTGCATACTGTGGCAACTGACACAAAATTCGGTTGTGCTGGTGACTTTGATCCCAACGTGTGGCAATACAATCAGCGCAATGCCAATCACAATCCCAATAGCGACCAGCGCCAGTACCGACCAACGAGCACTGGGTCGGCGTAGCGCGTTCCAGAATTTCCGCATAATAGCCCCTGTAAAATTATGGTTTAGTGAAGCGATCTTAATGAGTAAATATGAACAGCGGCACTGGTCAGGATGAACGGCTTACGGCAGAATATGAACAGATATGAACAGAATGAGTAAAACTCTCTGATGCCACATCACATTGTTATTGTTGAAGATGAACCGGTTACCCAGGCGCGATTACAATCCTACTTCACTCAGGAGGGGTATACCGTTTCCGTTACGGCGAGCGGTGCCGGGCTGCGGGAAATTATGCAGAATCAGCCGGTGGATTTAATTCTGCTGGATATCAATTTGCCCGATGAAAATGGCCTGATGTTAACTCGCGCCCTGCGAGAACGCTCAACGGTAGGGATTATTCTGGTTACCGGACGCAGCGATCGGATTGACCGTATTGTTGGGCTGGAAATGGGTGCAGACGATTATGTCACCAAACCGCTGGAACTGCGCGAACTGGTGGTACGAGTGAAAAATCTGCTCTGGCGAATCGACCTCGCGCGACAGGCGCAACCACTCACTCAGGACAACTGCTATCGCTTTGCGGGTTATTGCCTGAATGTGTCGCGCCATACGCTGGAGCGAGATGGCGAGCCAATTAAACTGACCCGCGCAGAGTATGAAATGTTGGTGGCATTTGTGACGAATCCGGGCGAAATTCTCAGCCGTGAACGTCTGCTGCGTATGCTTTCTGCGCGTCGGGTGGAAAACCCTGACCTGCGCACCGTCGATGTGTTAATTCGTCGTTTACGCCATAAACTCAGCGCGGATTTACTGGTGACGCAACATGGTGAAGGTTATTTCTTAGCCGCTGATGTGTGCTGATAATAATAGACCGGACGAAATCCCCCCGGTGACAGCGAGCGGTGGATATGTTCGCGGTCGGCATTTTTCGGCGTCAGAACTAAAATCGGTGGGCTGACATTATCAGACACCGATTGCCCCTGTAATTGCCTGATGGCCTGCTCAACCGCCAGTTCCCCCTGCCAGACCATTTGATCGCTGGCAGCCATAATCACTCTTCCCCGCTTCAGCCCGCGATACACCTGATGTGAAAGATAAAACGATACCACGGTAAGCGGCGTTTTCAGGTTACGCCCTTCCCCCATTGCCGCCTCTGCCGCAATGGCCGTTCCGGCAACGACGTCGATTTCTGGATGGCGCTCCAGCATCTCCTGCAACAGGTTACGCTGGATTTCAATATCGTTATCACCAAGCGCAATATCAACAATACGCACCGGGCTTCCGGCAATGGCTGCGCGAAAACCCTCGACCATCTCCTTACTGCCCCCGGCGTTATCGGGTCCGGGCATCAACAGCACGTTCAGTGGTTTACCGTGCGCCCATTGCACCAGATATCGCCCAGGTTGATAGCCCATCTGAAACCAGGGTACACCAACGCGGCTTTTCACCTGGGGAGCATCAATAGCATTTACCAGTTCGATCACCGGCAGACTTGCTACCTGCTTTTGCAGGTCGGGAAATGACGTCGTGCTACTACCGAGCAAAATGGCCTCTGCGCCCCACTGTTTACACTGGTCGATTTGTGCTTGCTGGGTAGCCAACTGGCTGTAGCCGCCTGCCTCCAGCACTTTTAAATCCACACCGTAGCGGCGAGCAGCCTCCTGCATACCATAGTTCAACGATAACCAGTATGAATCTTTCAGGCTGGGATAAAGCGCGCACAGTTTCCATGCGCGTTTGGCTTTAAGCGGCGTAGAGGCTTGTACCGTGTAATGCTGCGCATCATGCCAGCGCAACAGGTTATCAGCCGAAAATGCCGACAACATGAAAAGGGAAAGAAGTAAAAATAGCAGTACGCGCATGATAGCCTCATCAATAATAAGGCTTTATGCTAGATGCATTCCACTTTGCGACTCAACCTTTTTCACCTAAAGGATGACAAAATCACATAAATAATTTAAAAATCATAGCATTAGATTACTTAATGATTAAATAATAGACTGCAAAACGCGACAAAACACAACATATCCAGTCACTATGAATCAACCACTTAGATAGTATTAGTGACCTGTAACAGAGCATTAGCGCAAGGTGATTTTTTGTCTTCTTGCGCTAATTTTTTGTCATCAAAACCTGTCGCACTCCAGAGACGCACAAAGCCTTGCAATCCAGTGCAAAGATTTGTGTGTTTAAATTTTGTCTAAGCATTCTAGTGAAAACATAGTAAAATCAGTAACGGCTGGAAATCATTCAATACTCGCACTATCGAAAGTTAACCAGCCAGCCGCAGTATCCTATCATGACAAGTTACTGCGGCTTTTTATATTTAACGGCTCAACAGCCAGATCAGCGGGCACACCACCAACGGCATAGAAAAATCCATCAGGCTTGCCATATCCCACGCACGTGCTGACATCCTCCATACCATGCAGAACGGGGTTTTACGGCGCACTGGATAAAATAGACTTCGTCTTCGTAACAATAACATCTACAAAATCACCTGCAGATATAGCTGATGGTACTGTATCTGCAAGAGTAATCTTTCCTGAAGAGATGTTTTGCACATCTAATAATTTATTTTCAACCCCATCCGTATATACCAATTTGACATCACTGAATGGAGGGTAATAAGTGACTGTTCCTTGGTATACATATATTTCACTGCCTGAAATTGATTTCACTACATACCTGCCCCTTACAAGATTAATTTTGATTTCAGATAAATCGGTTTTATAACAGGTAATTCCTGAACCAATGTTAGCCATACTAATATCAGTATCACTATAATAAGTAATTGCTTTTCCTTGTTTTAAGGTGAAGTTATCTTTGCTTTTCCTTGGCAAGGATGTGCTATTTTTGTAATATCTACCAGTTAAGCATAGCCATGAAAATGCAGTATTCGCTACATTACCACCAGAATACACAGCTAAACGAATTGCACTAACTGGAACCCCTTCATTATTAATCCTGATCTTAATGGAAGAAATGTTAGCAACAGTAGCATATCTATGGTTAGATGAATCCCATTGCATAGAAGAAGTTATTGCTTCTGTTTGTGAAGTTATGACATTCCCATCTCCATCTAATGCATACAGGTAAATGCGAAACGATGCCGTATCTGCTGAGAATGTAAACATATCACCATTTCTTACTGGTACATCTCCAGATTCCCATAACAACCCAAAATTCCGCATAAAAGCAAACTTAGAAGAAACTAGGTGACGGATATTATATAAACCATCTACATCTGTTTGATATGCTAATGCACCAACTTCTCCATTGTTGGCACTGGATATAAATGGGGTGTTAGCATTTAAAGAAAACAATGTTACTTCATCGGATATATTTTCCTGAACATGAAATACTGCATTCCCCTTGCCATTATCAGTTACCTCTACATAAGTGTAAGGTGATGGATTGTATGGTTCATTTGTATAGTAAGGAGAACTTAACCATGAAGCCTCAATTGAGTTATTCCACGTATATTCACCAAAGTTAATTATCAACTGTTGGTTAGTTGGGGATGATGGATATCGTTCAAAACGAAACCCGTAGAAGTAATTGTTATCACCTCTTTGAATATCAATTTTACCTGCCCCCTCCATAGTTCCACCATAAAACTTATTGTGGTTATGATGATATGGATTATCAGCGAAAATGATATTATTCGTACGATTCAGATAAAAATAGTTTTCATTTATCCATCCGTTCTCAACTCCAAGAAAATGAATTGTATCGACCTTTTTCAGGTTAAAGGTTGAGTATGCTATTGAATAATCCGTCGATGCCACCGAAGCATTATAATTTGCATATAACTGTAAGTAGTCGCAACGCTCAATGTTTATATGCTGCCCTTTTGCCCCAATAATACGAATATCCGGTGTCGTTTCAGATGAAATACCAGAATTTCTGATAATCGTTCCGAAGTTTTGTCTTGGGTTGTTAGGGTTTGATGCATCCCCGCCAAGCAATACCCCTATTCCTGAGTGGGATATGGTAAAAACAGCATTGGTCATTTCGAGGCTGACATTACGAAGATTTAATGTCTCCGTAATAATAAAATTACCTTCCGCTCGTAATGTTTTGGATGATTCTCGTGCATATTCTGCAGCCAAGATCAATGCAGATGTATCATCTGTTATACCATCGCCTTTTGCCCCCCACCCTCTTACATCACAATCGTCCCTCCACCGAGATATCTGCAATTCAGGATATTTTTTAGCTCCATCCGGGTCTTCTAATTGCTGCCGTAGTTGATCAGGGTCATACTTCAGCACATTAGGAAAATAGAACTGCTGCGCACCATACGCATCATAAACAGCCATAGAATGGCCTTGCACGGTAACGAATTTGGCAATCTGTCCGTTATATACCGGATATCCAGCAGCGTTAATGATTATTGGTTGCGAAACAGGAACGTGAGAACCGTCTTCATTCTCCACATAGACCTGAATCTGGTTTTCTGTATTTACAGGATCAGTGTCAATTTTACCGATATAAATTTTGCCATTGGCTACGGCTTTAAAAGAACGCGCCATAGTGAAGAGTTGCGAAGGCATCGATACGATCACATTGGCTGTAATGTCTGTCATTTAATTTGCTCCAGATACAATGAATCGCCGCAGCGTAGCTACGGTGAGTATTTGTTTGCTTTTTGCACTACACTTTTTGTGTAGTGCTATCCATCAAGGCCATCGCCGCTTAGTTGCTGCGGTGAATTTTGGGCATAAAAAAACCCAGCCGAAGCTGGGTCGTTGCGTTGGTTATCTGTCAGTAGTTATGTACTGAAGGAGGTAATTCTTTATTCTTAAGTCTCATCCATGCGGAAAGATTCGTTGGTCCGTCTGGCTCATTGATATCAACATCTCGTGTGTGATTGATTAAAACATCTCTCGCCATATCGATAATACGGGAGAACTCATAACCGCAGTCATGACATCTGCCGGAATAGTTCGATTGAATTTGTTTTAGCGCCGGATACAATTCGCGGAATAATGCCTGTGAGCGGTTGGCATAGTCCCATAGCCATACAAGGCTGTTTGCTTCTTTTGCAGAAAGCTCGTTGGTTTTCTTCTCTTGTTTGCCGATGAACTCACCTTCAAGTGGAACTCGAGCTGCAAGTGACAGTGCTTCGGTAAACTGCTCCTCACTGATTTCTTTGTACGAACATCCAAAATGGGATTTCAGTGACGACCACATGGTGATCATCGCCTTAGCCTGTTTTTCTTTTGGCAGAGACTGACCGCGACTCATGACGAGTTGTTTAATGGCTTCCTGCTGTTCAGTGGTGATTTTACCCGGCAACGCCTTTTTAGCTTTGCGTGGGTTAACTACATGGCCTTTAGTCCAGTACTCGTAGAGCACATCGTCACACTCTTCCTGATACTGGATTACCTTGTCGCGGATTTCAGGGCGGACTTTGTTAGGACTGATGCTGTTCAACCAAGCTGCCAATTTTCGTAAAGCCATACAAATCATGGCTTGCACCCCACCGGCAGAAGGTATGGTGATTTCCACCATACCCTTCGAGAAGCGTTGAGAAATCTTCTTATGTTGAGATTTCCAGTCTAGCCCCATTCCCTCAACGATAGGTTTCATTGGGGTGTACGGTTCGCCGTTGTGATTGACAACATAAAGCTCTGCGCCGTGGAATGGCACATTGATAGTAGATACTGCTGTTGCTATACTTTTCATGTCGTTAATTCCTATGCGTGGTTTTACGATACCGAAGCCCTGACTGTTGCCGCAGTTGGGGCTTCAACTTTCTGCTCTATCAGTTATATCTTTCCCTTCATATACTTCACCTATATTGCTAATGCTGGCAGAACATCCAAGATGCTTGTATCTTATGATGTCCAACACGCAGTCACTACACAGCATCCGACCTGTTTCTTTAGAGTAAATGTATGTTTGATCAGCGTCTGATTCGCTAATGCCGCAGAAACAACATTCTTTACTCATACCGTTACCCCCTCCCTCTTCAGGCTGTCCAGCACCCGTTTAATTACTTCTGCGCTGAATGAGCGACACTCTTCCTTTGCTTTTTCTTCAAGAATTTTTTCTAGCTTCTCTGGCATACGCAGTGTTTTTACCTTCATTGCATCCTCCGTTGTATGTGGTACGCATACATAGTATTTAGGTACGCATTGATAGTCAATAGATACCTACATATCCTGTGGTAAAAATTATTCAGGATGTGCCGATGTCTGATCGTAAGTACAAAAACCCTCAAGTGAATCTGAGGCTTCCTGTAGAGATAAAGGAACGTCTTATTGAACTGGCTGAGGCTAATTCTCGTTCATTAAATGCTGAGATGGTCGCGGCACTTGAAGCATGGACCGAAAAAAATAAACACATTCAAGCACTAGACCTTGCAACTATAGCATCACGATTGATAGATCTTGAACATGATGTTGAGAAATTGAAATGCATGTATGGCAACAATAAAGACGAAAGTTAGAGATACTAACTTGGAGTGATGGCATGGCTAGAGATGAGCCGCACTTTAACTTCCGTATGCCTTTGGAAGTAAGAGAAAAATTGAAATTAAGAGCCGAGGCTAACGGAAGGTCAATGAACTCTGAGTTATTACAAATCGTTCAGGATGCTCTCTCAAAGCCATCGCCGATTGCAGGTTACCGCGACGAAGCAGAACGCATGGCTGATCAGCAAGCAGAAATTGTTAAGAAGATGGTGTTTGAAACCCTGAAAAAAATGTACGAGACCAGATAGGTCAATGTTTGTTCGTTGATATAAAATAACAAGGTATACATTGTGATTGAGATAGGCGTTATGGCCATCCTGAATCAAGAGCCAGGAAAAATTGAAAACGTTTTTTCTGACATATCAACATCTATCGAGCGTTCAATTTCAGACTTTGATCGCAGTCATAGCGGCTCTTTGTCTAAAAAACAGGCTTCTGAAGCTCTTAGCAAGATCTACTGCGTTATGTCACCTGTAGAGGAAGTTTGCAAAAAGTACATTACATTCATTGACATATTAAGTAATGGTACGGAAGAAGATATTTCCTCACTTGATATTCAACATGACGATGTAGATATGTTGAGCGATCAGATATCTAAGCTTGATTATGGTATCGCGAAACTGTTGTATACCTTCTTCATCGCTGAGAACAGCGATGCGTGGAAGCCCCATATGTCAACTCTTACAACAATGAAAAACCACTCAATAAATACTTTTATAGAATACAAAAGGCTAACTATGGGGCTTGTGACGCTAGCAATGCAGCACATACCACTATCATATGCTGAACCTGAAGAGTTCACTGAAGAAGAGTTGGCTTCATTCAAGAAATCAGTTGAAGATTCACATAAAAGATTTGGCATGGAAGCACCAAAATGGAAAACCGCATAAGCATTGTTGTAGATGCAGCGGCTGGACCATTAGAACAATACTTTGCGAAGGCTCTTGCAAACTACAAAAACAGAGGCACCGTTTCAGCTTATCTTGGTAAGATTGGTGGGTTTGAGAGAAACCATCACGCCGTCTTATCGGGAATTTACAAGTCGCACATCAGGATCCCTGGAGTAGATGATCCTTGGTTAAAAACAACGCCAATACATCGTAGAGTTAGCGATAACTTTTTGATATTTGCGGTACACAACACATATCCAATTCATATCCAGATCATTGCTATCATTAAACCTGATGGTCATGAGAAGGTAAAAAAACTATTGCCAACCATCATTGATATAACTGAAAAAAGATTCCAATCTCTAAATGAGAGGGAGCTTAACTCGTTGATTTCATACAAATAAAATATCAACTAAGGAGGTTGGTGTGTATACAACAGTTATCGTGATAGCTATCGCACTCATTGTGGTTCAGTACCAACTGGCATCTTTAAAACAAAAGATATCTGACCTCAAGACTGAGAACGAAGCACTTAAAAACTCAATAAAAGATGAGAAGAACAAACTATCATTCACTATATCTGATATTGAGCAATCCATTGAAATTATTGAAAATAATATTAACAGATTAAAAAAAGAAGATATTCATGAAATCAATGACAATATCAAGGATTTGAAATCTTGGCTTAGAAATGTAGGACAAATCGCCACATCAACACGAGATAATCTCAATCCATCCATGGATGATTAATTACTCCTGTGCTATTCCGCTTAGCGATGCCACAATCCCAGCCCTCGCTAAGCGATTGAACTCTTCGTTTCCGACTGTATCACGTATCGCTTTTACGGCAGATTTATTTGCCATAAATCTGCGTTCAGCCGCCACTAATGCTTCTTTGCTTCCGCCTGCTCTTACTGCTTTAGTTGCTTCCTGAACTGCTTTCTCTATCGCATACCGACCACTACGTGTGGTGGCAATTTTAGATACAGCGCCTTTTAACCCAGCGCCAACTAAAGCACCTGCGGCAGCACCTGCAATGCCTCCTCCAGCGCCACCAACAATGGCACCTGATGTTGAGTTGGCAATTGCATTTAACACTGTTGATGTGACGTTGGATAAACCAGCATCCAGATCGCGTAGTACATTGGCAGTTCTCCCTGTTCTTTCAATATACTGCTGAGGTTTCACTGCTGCTCTTGCAAGAGTGCCATATGCATCAGCAATTCTTCCAAGCTCTGAGGAATATCGGCTAATGGCTTTTACATTTTGTGGAGTGAGTATCTCTGCGATATGGTTAATTCCTGCTGCATCAGCTTTGCCACCACGTACACCATGCGAGATAGCATCTTGCAACATTGATGATATAGCAGGAACACGCTCTGATTCTGGCAGCGCGCGGATCATAGAATGGAATCCAGAAGGACCATTAAGACCTTTAGCTGACGATGATTGAAGGGATTTTACTCCATTCGTAATCAGTGCATCTGTTGCCAAATCACGCCCGAAAACAGACTCTGCACTCTCTTGTGCTGATAACCTCGCTTTAGACAGATCATTAGCTTTTTGCCAGTCATCAAGAAATCCGCCGTTTTCCGCCATTGTGCGCATATCATCAGTAATTGCCCGGCGTATTTCCCCTGCTCTCCTTGCCGCATTTGCCTCTCCGCTACGCTTATATTTTTGCTCCGCATCAGCAAATTTCGCTCTCCATGCTTTCATGCCATCAAATGTTACTCCACCTTGATTGTTTGCCTGAACAAACTGTTTCATTTCAGGAGTAAGCGGTATGCCAGCAGATCGCTCTGCCTGAATAACGGCATTACCATTTAGCATTCTTGCTTTTTGATTTGGCATTGTTGACCGCACGTCATCCCATGCCGCGCGCTCAGCATCCTTCATCTGATCAAGATTTTGAAGAATCCTTTGTTTTATAGCCGCACTTTTTTCTGATGCCGTTCCAGATGCGGCCCCAAATTCATCAAGGTTTCGACTTAACTTTGATGATATTTCGTTAAATGCTGCCTGATGGGCATCCTGAACAATCCCTGGTGTTGATGCCAATGCGCCTTCGGCTTGTGCAATTCCACGACTTCCAGATCGCATTCCTGGTGTTAATGCGTTTATATCAATTCCAGCAGACTCAGCCGCTTTTGCTACATCTTCGGACACATTAGCGGCCTGACTGGCAATTGACTGACGCCCAGCACCTGACTTTGCCATCCTGGAAACATCATTAGCAGAATTCAGTGCTGCACCACCAAGAGCCTGTGAAACCCTTGGCGCAATAACGCGCCCGACACCTGAAAGAACGCCTTGAGCACCAATATTGATACCACCGTTAATGGCAGCATTTTGTGCAAAGTCGCCCTCCTGATTTGCAGCATCAGCAAGAGAACCTGCAATCATGTTTCCTGCGGAACCGATATCTCCAGCGAGCTTTGCTGTCGCTCCAGCAGCTTTTGCCGCTGTGCCAATTGGCAGGAGATACCCACCAATTGTTTCACCGGCTTGCGCGTAAGGGTCTGTCGGTCGCTCGACAGGGCGATAAACATCATCCAAAACCTTGGGGCCGCCAAGCCCCTGGCTGATTGCATTAATCAGACTTGCGCCACCCTGCAATACGTCAAATGGTATGTTTACCAGACCACGACCAGCCTGTTCTGCAATTTGCCCTGCACTTTGACCACCTGTGAGCCAATCACCAGCTTGTTGCATCAATGATGGTTCTTCTTTCTGCTGCTGAGGCGGAGGGTATGCTGCATAAAACTGATCTCTTGCTTCAGCCCATTTGTCACCAGCCTTAGGGGCAACAACCTCATCAAAATATTGCGCTTGAGCCTGTGCTTTCTGTTCTTCAGTTAACGCCTGATACTGTGGAGAAGCGATAACATCTTTCCATGCTTTAGCCATTAATCACCCCATAAAGACGAGAAACCGGACTTATTGCTGTCGCTTCCTGATTTTCGCTCACTAACATATGTGTCATAACCTGATGAACTATATCCCATTGATTCAGCCTCCCTTGCTGCAACCTTTTGAAATACAGAATATTGCGATCGGATTTCAGATAACTGTTTTCTGACGACCTCTTCAGGCTGTGTTATATCGAGTTTCGCGATCAGGTTTTCCAGTTTTTGGCCTTCAGCATTGGAGAGGCTACCCATACCTCGCATAGTCTGCACGTTCTGGACAAACGCACCCGACTTTAATTCTTCTATCGCATTACGGTTTGCAAGCCCTTCAGCACTTGTGAAGCCATCTATATTTCTTCCTTCGAAGCGACCGATACCTTCAAGCTCCTTCTTACCAAGCAAAGAATCAATTTTCTCTATCCCTCGCTCACCAGTAATCAACGCATTGTTGTAATTATTGTTGCCATCAAGCCATCTCTTAGCCTGAGACATTCTGGCTGACGTTGCAGCTTTACCGGTTAGAGGATCAATTCCCGTCGTTGCTATCTGTGAGTTAAGAGACAAAACATCCATATCCTGAAGTTGTCCTGCTCTTTCAAGGGCCGCCTGTGACTGCTTAAACACATACTTGTCGTGATTCAGTCTTGCCATTTGAGCCTTATAGGAAAGATCCTGCCCCCTAATAGCCCTCGCATTCGTCATGTCATTATTGCGAATGGTTTCGTTAATTCTTTGCTGCTCCTGCTGGCGACCAACCATCTTATCCTGAACAGCAAACGCCTTTTCTGGTCCAAGCGCACCGAGAGACATAGTAGTCAGCATGTGTGATAGCTGCTCTGGATTCTGGATACCTGTCTGAATCATCCAGTCAGCATTAGCGCCAACGCGATTTAACCTGTCCTTGTTGTCAGTAATGAATTTACTGTAGGCTTCCGGTCCCTGAGAAAGAGCGACGTTAGCTCTCATGGCTAAATCGCCCATATCGTTGCGTTGCTGATCATTAAGACCTGAAAACGCCTGTTGTGCCTGTGCAACAAACGCTGGATTTTCCTGGGCAAACTTAAATAGTCCCGATGGATCACCAGAAGCCCATGCATCAGCATGAACCTTATTGAACGCACTAATCGCTTTCTGTTGCTGTTCCTGATTGTAAATATCAGCAACTCCAGCCAGACCACGTAACGCGGTCAGACCAACGTTATTTGCACCTGATCGAGCCAATTCATTGTTTTCGCGGATCAGACCAAGCGTTGCGTTAATGTCGCTTGCCTTTGGCGCATTCTCATTTTGCGTACCGATGCCAGCCAGAAAACCACCAGAATTAATACCCTGTTGCCACGTAGCCATGATTACCCCTTAAAACAACGAGCCAAGCAGACCAAGACCGCCACCAACAGCGGCACCAATACCAGTACCAATACCAGGAACAATGCTGCCAAGTTGTGCTCCAGCAATTGCTCCAGAGGCAGCCCCGCCTATTGCAGATTGAAGGCCGGAAGGTCTATTAGCGTTTGCCGCCGCCAGTGCCGCGCTTTGCTGTGAAATCTGGCTCATGTTGTTGGCATATGTTTGCCCGGCGTTTGCCTGTCCCTGAAGAGCGCCAAGACCAATATTTGCCAGATTCTGGTAGTTGTTCATTTGTCCAGATAGCCATTGCTGGCCAAGAGTTGGTGCGATTGTTGCTAACTGATTACTGGTTGCGGTGGAACCTAATCCACCTGTTGCTTCCGCTGCCGCCAGACTCTGATAGCGCGCCTGACCAGCAAGGTCTTTGTACTGCTGAGAGTTGTAATACTGGTTAAGTGCCTGACCTTGCCCCTCCAGAGACGATAAGTTCTCGAGGCTGCCGACATACTTCTCAGCCAGAGGAGTAAACGGCTTCAGGTTATTCATGATGGTGTTGAACTGCTGATTTTGCAGGTCTGCGGCATACTTCTGAGCTTCTGCTGCATACTTTGCGCTTCTATCAGAACTGCCACCTTTCCCACCTTTTTCAGGGCAATAAGGTTCCTCGCCACGCAGTTTTCTGCCCAGCTTAAATGCATATAACATGGCTATCTCCTGTGATTCAGGATGTCGATTAGTTCTTCGCGTGTGGCGCTGTAAAACGTCACGTCATCCACGCCTTTGAAGTATTTCTTGATGGTTCCTACACGATTAAGGCCAATCATTGCGCAGTACATCTGCCCGTGGCGGAATTTGCGTGCAGCGAACGATGTGACACACTGAACAGTGGTGTTAGTCAGAATGTATCGCCAGAACGCCAGCCCGATTTCCTTGCTGAATCCACGCACCTCTGGCAGGTACATGGCGTGGCAATCGAATGTCAGCGGCTGAATCTCCTGATAGTAAACAATGCCGCCAAACTGACCGTGCACGTTCACCTCAAAGTAACGGCAATCAGGTTTGTAGTCGTATCCATCACCGTTGTTGCTCCCGGCGATGATGTCAGGGTGATTTCCTACTGCTTCGATCAGGTCGATGTTTCGCGTTGGTTTGAATGTAATCATCAGTCAATCAGCCCATGTAATCTAAGTGCTGTTTCAAGCGCCAGAATACGCTGCCGCGCCTGCTGCAAACCTGTAGCGAGAGCCGCGACTTCGGATTGTGTGTACGTAGTGCCGACCGTGTATGACTGGTTAGCGTTGAATGAGCCAAGAAGAGGTGTACCTGTGGCTGCAGTCCATCCGGTATTTCTTGCTCCAACGACCTGAATTCCATCAACTGAATATGACGTTTTTACATCCAGCGGTGACGCAAGAGACTGCGATTCGGTTACGGTTTTCGATACGTAATCACTCTTAATGCCAGAGACATCGTTTTCTACGTCATCCAGTCTTTGGTCAACAGTGACCAGATGCGCCTGAATATCGATAACCTCATCCAGCAAGTAATCAACATCGCTACGCAGTACGACTATCTTCCCTTCGGCGGTTGTTAACCTGACCTCAAGGAGATTTATCGCTTTTGTGTTTGCGGTGATTCTTGCGTCGTGATCAGCCAGTTCGACATCCTGTTCATCGTTTTTTACCTGGGCATCGTAAGCGCCCTGACCAGCCTGATTTGCCTTCCCGGCAATTGCGCCGACATCAGCCCCCTGATTAATGACATACAACAGGTAAGACTGGCTGAATATATTGCGTGGAAGGACTGATGTGTCGAGTCGTGTAGTCTGAATGATTACCGGCTCATTGAGATTCGAATCAGCCATTACTCAATCCTTATCTGGCAGCCAGACAGAGTGACAGGTGACTTCGTGATAACGCGCAATTTGAAGCCGACATTTTTCCTGATTCGCCCGACACGCTTCCACAAAACGCGTTTGTCGTAAACGAACGGTTCATTCTGCTCAATCATCTGCTCACGCCCGTAATTGATGCCGTCAGTAGTTGCAGAGAGGAACAGGCGGTCAGCATACTGCGCAACACCCGTCGATGATTCCACCTCCAGATCAAAGCATCTGGCGTTATCTGCTTTGAAGAGTGGAGTAAACAGCAGGTGTTCTTGCTGTAGCCCATACTGGCTGCTGATGTCGAACTGCAATTTCCCGGTCACGGACTCCAGCTTATCGCCGCACGTTATCTGATTGCCTTCGAAAATGAAGTCGATAGCGCGGTACACATCATCATACAGTCCTGTTTTCAGCACACACCATTGTGGACCATTGGCGCTTGAAGATGCGTCGTATACTAGGACATGGCGCGGAAGGTGAATAATCAGCAACTCATGCGCATCAAAGCGCAACGATTCCATCACGCCATCAGCCAGTTCATCAGCAGTGTAGGAGCGTAGTATTTTCTCAATGCTCGCGCTGGCGATTGGTGATACCTGACCGGAGCCGATGATATACACAGACGGCGCACCTGTTGCCGGATTGCTGATAAACGCATAAGAATCAGCAAACGGCGTTTTGCAGTAAGTTCCGGCAATGCCTTTCTGCACCATCAGCGATGGCTGTGCGACATACAAAGCAGCACCAACGGTGGTTGCGCCAGTCAGGGAGAAATATTCAATCGTCGATGAACCAAAGCAGACGATGAAGTCTCGCCATGTTCCGATGCCGATGATGCCGTCAGGCTGAGACTCTGCACGATATTGTGCGCTGTATCGGTCAGGGTGCGATTCGTCTTCAAGGTCAGTGATAAACCATGAATCAGTTCCGTCTTTTGACCACGCATAGCGCCCACGTAAGCGCGTAATGTCGCGGACTGAGCCTAACTCATACTGCGTGAATCCGCTGTCTGTAGGCCAGTTTGAGACGGTTTTAACCGTGCCATCATAGCGATACTCGACCAGTTGACCATTAACGCCTACAGCCTGAGATGTCCGACCATGCGCCATTGATACGCGACCACTTCCGGCGACGTCACCGACTTCACTTTCTCCTTTGTACAGTTTGCCACCACACACGCGATAAACAGCATTCTGCGCCATGTTGTACTCGACGCCGCGTGATACACCGTTCACATCAGAACGTTTGGCAATGCCCGGGAATGAGCGAAGATATCCGCTGCTGTTCAGGATTTCTTTGGGTGTAGCCAACATATTCACTGGCAGATAGTCGATATAGTCGGCGTTTCGGAAATCTTTGCCGACACCTTTCATAAGCGGAAGTTGCTGAATCGGCATTTATTCACCTCACGTACTCGGATCATCTTTCTCGATGTAAAACCGATTCCACGTAAACGCGCTTTTGTTACCACTACCGCGAGGCATGTCATTTCGCCGCTCAAGTGGTGGTATTTTGGTTAAAGCGATGCAGATTGTCTGATATGCACTGTCAGCAGCGGTAAGGAGAGCGTCTGACGGCTGAATGACGTTATCCATGCACACTTGCACAGCGAGTTTAAAAGCGACGCCATCATTTGCCCATGCAGGGATACCTGAATCATCGTCAGGTAACGGCATGATGCCGTTTTCTGTATCAGCAAACTGATACCCAAGCTCGATACCTTTAGCCTGCCATGCTGCCATCATGTCTTCGAGGTCATTAGTGGCATCTTCAATTGCCTGAGGGTCAGCATCTGTCAACGTGGCATTGGAATACAACCCGGCTTTTCGTAAAGCCTTTAGAACGAGATCACCCTTCGTTTTCGCCATCTTCTTCCGCCTTAGCCACTTTTTGCTTCGTTGCGGTTTCTTCAGGAGTTTTTACCCAACCTTTTTTCAGGTGAGGTTTAACTTCTTCGTCATCAACAATGACGTAATCGACAACAAACTGACCACAGGTGATCATGTTGCCCGGCTTATAGAGCATTGTTCGTGCCATTGTCTTCTCCCAATAAAAATGGGGCCGAAGCCCCACCAAAATTACTGCCCGGCAATAACGATGCCCGTATATTCAGGAACAAGTACAGAGCAACCGTACAGAGTGGTGAAACGAGCAGTGGTTACGCCTTTGATGTGGTCGAAGGCGTAAGACATGATCAGCGTAGCGCCCTGCTCGGTGGTTGCTGTCATTACCTGTGGCCCCTGACCAGTCGGGAACGCCAGTTTGCCGTACATCAGCTCAACAGAACCATCAGCCCAGAACAGGTTAGCCGGTGCGGCATTTTTGTTGAGAATAGTAATTGCTGCACCATTTGCCGCGTTAGCATCAACGTTTGCATATGGTCGGCTGGCGACATCAGCGTTGTCAGGAGGCAGAATTTTCGGGGAGATAGTTACTGTCGTTCCGCTTACTGCCAGAACGCGGAATACCTGCGGCTGCCCGGTGGTATCTTTGGTGATCTGGTGTACGGAATTCACGCCAGCAATGGTGAACGCATCGCCAACCTGCAAACCAGATGCAGATACCGTAATGGTCCCCTGTCGGTTATCCACTGGCATATCGTTGGCATCTTTCGCTTCAACCTTGTGCGCAGGTTCAGCCGCCAGCGTCAGGGAAGTTGCTGTACCCTTCGGAACACGACCAGAAATATCGGTCTTGTAGCTATCGAAGGACGCAACCGGAGGGATCTGCGCTTTTTCGTATGCTGTCAGGGTTGCGCCCTGAGCATAGGCACGGTGACCAAGCTCGCCAGCAAGGTCTTTGTAGTTGAAGGGGTTCCAGAAAGAGCGACGGTTGATACCCTGAGGTACACCAATCGCCGTCATGGTGGCATCAATACCTGCCGCACAGTTCCACAAATCACGGCCCTGTGTACCTGTGGTTGAGTCAGACATTGTGATCACGTTAGTAGCACGCTGCGTAACCATGGAAATCAGGTCAGAGTCAATCTGTGCAGCAAGGCGCATACCTGCGGCGCGACCAGCTTCAGTTTTATGCTCAGGGTCACGCATTTCACGCGCATCCAGAGTGTACAGAATGTTTTTCGGCTCCTTGAACACTGAAGGAACAAGGCGCTGAACCAGTGCTGTTGGCGTTTTGCTGCTGAGATCGAGGCCTTCCTCAATGTTCATGTGGTAATGCTGCGGACGATACAGAACATCACCTGCTCGCTGCATTGCTGTATCACCGGGACGGAATTTTTTAGCGTTACGGGAAACTACGCAGGCGGCCTCAAAGCCTTCAACGTAGTTTTCGAACATGATTTCAAGGTCTTTTGCTAATTGGTTAGCCATGCTTAATGCTCCGATAGGTTATTTTTTTGCCTTTTTAGCGGCGAAATACGGCGTCCAGTCACCAGTTTCCAGCGCCTTGGCTTTCAATTTGTCGAGGTTGTTGATTACTGCGCCGTTGCTCCCCTTAACTGTCGGGGTTGTGGCTGCCGTGGTTTTTGCTTTTGGCATGATTCTGGCCTTCGATTCGATACGTTCCAGCAGACGACCAATTGCTACGGGGTTGGTAGCTTCTGCCAGTTGCTTGCGCAGTTCAGCGTTGCGACCTAGTGCCAGAACAACGATTTCCGGCTTCTCTGACTCAAACAGGATCGCGTTTTGTGTCTCGATGGGGATTTCCTCGAGTACGGCCTGCTCAGCTTCCTGATAGCCAGGAACTTTGAGAGCCTTAACACGTTGCTGATATTTGGATAATCGCTCTTGATAGGCAGCCTGAAGCTCCTGCTCCTTCTGCTTGCGAGCCATCTCCTGTTGCTGGTACTTGCCGTTATCCTCTGCCCACTTAGCCATGCGTTGCTGGTAGATTTCTTCATCGAAACCGATGTCCTCATCATCCAGTTTTGGCATTCGCGGTGGTTGAGTGATTACCGGCTGCTGCTCGACGGGTTTCTTAGACTGACGCATCAGCTCTTTCAGCTCGCGGTCTTTCTCTTTAATCGTCTTGCGCAGGTGTTTTACCAGTCCATGCTCAGCGCCATCTTCGCTGGTTGGCGAATCCAGCTTTTCGTCACCAAAGTAGAATTCCTGTTCTGATTCGTCGTCATCAGTTTCAGTAGCTTCCTCTGCATCATTGCCGGAGGACTCACTGCCATCTTCTGTTTCGACTTCTTCAGCCAGTTCGACATCATCAGGAATCTGCTCTGATGCGTCGGTTTCGATTTCAACTTCTGGTGTGTTTTCTGCCATCTGGTCCATTTGTTACCCCTGTTTACTCGATGTTCAGCCCATCGGAAGGCAATAGGGTGCCAGGCCTCATAAAGACAGCCATTGCACGTTATGGGTTAATTACTGTTGTGGTTGTTGCTGAGTTGATTTTTGCAGGATGCTGCTGATGTCCATACGCTGCGCATGGCCCTGTGCCTGACTTTTCAGGACAAGCTCTGCATCAGCACGGGCATTGTCTCCTTGCTGTTGCTGGAACTGTCCGAGCAGTTTCAGAGCCTCGCGGATATCAGATTTCTGCTGGCTATCGGCAGATGCGAGGATTTTCACAACATTTGCCGCTGCAACCTGAGCATCCGTCTGTGCCTGGAATGCTTTAACCTGAATGGCTGCTTGTTCGTTCTGCGCTTTCTGCAATTCAGCCTGACCAGCAAGAAGCTGACCTTGCGCAGCAACCATAGCCGGATCTGGCTGACTGGCCTGTTGTTGTTTCGCCTGCTCAACCATTTGCTGCTCTTCTGGCGTTCTCGGCTTGATAACTCCAGACAGAAGCAACTGATTTCGGTTGTATTCTTTAAGGTCGTCCATCCCTTCGCCATCCATATTGTCGAGAATCATCGACGATACAAGGTCGTGCTTCGGCGTTCCTGGTGGGATAAGTGCCAGCATGGAAAGTAACGACTTAACCGTTGCGTCACGGCGAGTAGCGAACGACTGACCGACATCGACAGTCACTTCATAGTTACCCTGCGAAAGGTCGTTAAGCGCGATAACCTGCCCTGTCTGACGGTCAACCACTTCACCAGTCATCAGCGCCACGTCATCGCTGCCGTCCTCATTAACGATGCGCATTGGCGTATCGCTGCCATAGACTTCACGAGCCATAGAAAGCCACACAACGCCAGCGCGACGCATGGATTTAGCCATGTTGTCCATGTAGATATAGGACTGCGTGTCCATCCGGTTAAAAATGCTATCAACGGTATCGGTGGCGACGTTGCTCGGCATGTTCTCAAGCTGCGACGCACCTGTAATTTGCTGAATAGCCGTTCCGGTGTACTGCAATAGCCCGGCAAGAGCTGGAGGCATTTGTGTCGGAGGTGTCCAGCCAGCAACCTGAGCTTCTGAAATGACTGCTCCGTTTTTGTCCTTCTTGCTGGTCATAGGAAGAACTGCAGGTCTTTTCTTATTCCTCTCTGCCCAGTGATTCATTAATGGGCCGGGAATGAAATCAACATCCACGATAGGAATGCCATCACCGCCAGCCTGAGTGGCGTTATCTGCAATCATGGAAACCATCAGGTTCTCAAGACGCTGTGCATCCATCGCTTTTGCTGCGTGGCCTTCGATTCGCTCCTGATTATCAACAAATGAGCGACGCCCATATACCGGGATGAGAGGAATATGTTCGCCCGGAATACGCTTCGGTTCTTCCAGCCATTCAGCGCCAGACAGAAGACCGCAATAAACGCGGCGCTTCTTCACCGTTCGCTCGCCAATCAGTTCGAATGCACCATCGGTCAGCTCGTCGACAATATCTTTGATTTGCTCTTCATCATAGATTGCCGTTTCTCCGCTAACAGGGTTGCGCCACGCCGTGAGCTTCACCTTCTCTATGCGAACTTCGTAGTAGCGTCCAACATAGATGGCATCAGGTGTTGACCAGTCATATTGAGTACCAGTGTCATCACGAGAAAGACTTGCCGCGATGGAATCAGGGTATTCAGCCTCGAACGCTTTAGGCGTCATGGAGAACATTTCCATAGCCCACATAGCATCAGAGCGGTCATATTGCTTGCTGTCCTGATCGAAGAAGACGCATGTCGCCGGGTCGTAAACAGGAAGAAGACTGATGCGTCGCTGCTCGTTACTCGGATCCATTTCATCTTCGTAATCGGCACACATGCGGAAACAACCGAATCCGCCCGTTACGGCATCATCAAATGCGTTATCACACGCTTCGCCACCGGATGTTTCCTGATAGTCAGCGCGGAATTTTCCGTTCATCTTTTCGGCTAACGCTTCCGATGCCTTATCGTCCTTCGGTCTGAATTTAACGCTGATGCGATTCTGTCGATACTCGCCAATGATGCGATCACATTCACGGGCAATCTTATTCAGTTCAAAGCGCGGGTAATGCTCAAACCTGCCCTCATCAAATGAGTAACCAGCGTTTGTGCTACCTTCCCACTGTGCGCCGGACACCCGGACGAAACGTTGAGCCTCAATAATCTGCTCACGCATATCCTGCGTTGCTGACCAGGCATTATCAAAGTTGCACAGCACCTTGCGATGCCAGTCAGTCATCTTTTTTTCTGCCATATCAACCTACACCACAAGGAATTGAGTAACTGGAATAGTCGGGTTGCGCAGCCGACTCCGGGCAATGCATACACATCATCAGCGCATCAGCCAGGTTAGGAGATGGAATACCGAGCTTCTGCTTCATTTCGACCTTAGTCATAAGCTCCAGCTTCCCGTTGTTATTGAATTTGCGCTGAATCTGCGTCAGTTCTGCAAACAGCTTCTCCAGCATATTCTCGCCTATCGCTTCTTTGTCGAAACTCAGCATGTCGTCGGGGTCTGCATACTCACCGTAAACAACCGCCCGATATGTCAGATACAGCCTGTCAGCCAGCGCGTAATAGAATTGCGCTCGCTTATTGCGGAACACATCGCCAATAGTGCGAACGTTGTCGCCCTGCACGACTTCATCAGCCCATGCTCCGGCCTGATACGGTGCATCTTCATCGAACGGCGATTCGCTGCCCTTAAACATCGTGGCGGTGATTTTCTTACCGGAGAATGCTTCCGTTGTCTGTCTGCGTAGCCCGGCACCAACGCCATCGCCATCCCACAGGTAGTGGTCAGCGCCGTCTTCAATCGCCAGAGAAGTAGCCCAGTCAGCACCCTCGTTGATGTCCATCAGTAGACCTTCGGCAATGCGCTTAACCACCGAACCGTGACGCGATGCATAACCTTTAGCATCTGGCCCTGTATCTGATGGGTCATGCGCAGAGACAACAGCGCCTTTCGCTTTCCATCCGAGTTTCTTGTGCGCATCGGTTGCGGCTTCAAGCCATTCACGTTTGATGATTGCCATATCACTTGCGCTTACCGGCTCACCAAGCCAGATGTGACGATACAGTGTCGGATTTCTGCGTTTACACTCTTCCATCTCCAGACGGAGAACTTCAGGAAAGTGCGGGTTGTCGGTGTAGTTCACCGTCAGCAGACAAATATCATCGGGAGGGTTTACTACGAATCGCTGATAGGTATCGTCGAGGATGTTCTTCGGGTTAAAGCTCACCCATATTTCAGAGAACGGCTTACGGATGGTTGGGATCAGGATATCCCATGATTCCTTCGTTACCGCTTCCGCTTCTTCCACCCAGCAGATATCAATGCCTTCGAGCGATTTAATCTTCGTCGGGTTGTTTTTGATGCCGTAGAACATGAATTCAGCATTCGTTCCGAGATGACGAATCATGGAACGCTGAATTTCAAACTCGGCCGAATACCCTTCCCGCTCTATGGTGTCTTCAAGCAACCGGATTACCGAATCGCTGATACTGTTTTGCAGTTCACGAGCGCAGAGAATACGCACTGGCTGCCGACGCGCCGCTTCAACAAGCAGTCTCGCAATTGCCCATGATTTACCGCTACCTCGACCGCCTTTGGCGACTTTGTAGCGATGCGCCTCAATGAACGGTTCAAAGATAGGATTAATCGAGGTCATTTTCCGAATAGAGTGCTCATCGGTGATGTTTCAATCTGGATTGCGCCGCCGTCTTTGCCTGTTAGCTCGTGATCAACCTTGTCGCGCCATTTATCCTTCTGTCGGTTCTTAAGCCAGAAGATGGCAGCGGTTGTATCAGGCGGGTAATACTTCTCAAGCGGAGTTTCGACAATTCTATTTTCAATAACACGAATATCGATGTCTGGAGCCACGAAGCCCATAGCGCGTTGATAAAGACGATCACTAACTTCTGCATCAGCAACGGCCTTACCCTTTTTTATGGACTCCGAAAACTTAGGATAATCAATCTTCCACTTGTTAATAGTTGACTCACTGACTTCAAAGAAATCAGCAAGTTCTGCATCGGTGTAGCCCAGCAAGCACAGTTTGCGTGCCTGTTCGGCATACGCCTCTTGATACTTTGTTGGGCGCGCCATGTTTATGCTCCGGTAGTGAACAGGTCTAACGCTTCCTTCGATTTACGCACCGCTTCGATTGTGCGGGTCGTGATATCTGAATTAGCGCCGCCTGACTGGAAGTGAATTTTGAATAACTCAAGCTTCAGCTCGTCAGTGCCAATAAATTGAAATGCTTCCTCTGCGGCTGCGTTCTGGTTCATGACCAGCTTGTAAATCTCTAACTGGAATTTCTGTTCTTCAGTCATGGGAATAATCTCTGCCATTGTTGGCTCCGTTTATCCGTTAAAAGGGATATCAGTTAAGTTATCCCGTGTAGGGTATAAGCCATTGTCGAGACCACTCATTGAATGGTCTCTGCAATAACCGATGTCTTTCCATCAGTCCGCCACCACAAAGAATCTTTTTTGCCTTAAGGCTGGAGGTTCATCTTTCAGTGGCTGCCAGTGTTATTTCCCCACTTACTGGCTTGGGTTGTTTCGTGGTACTGCCGCAACTGGTGGTGCACAGACTTAGTTAAATCTGTTCTCGCCTGAACTATCTTTTACATACCCGGATTGTGGGGATGTAAATCACGGTTTCATTATCAAGCCCACCCGTAGATGGGCTTTGGAATGGTCACTTTGGCAGTCCGGGGATCGATATTTGCGCCTGCTGCTCAAGCCTTTCGATTCTTGCTATGAGTTGAGGTTTTTTGATCCTGCCCCAGCGGTTCAGCAAGCGTCCTGACATACTGGCAACATCCTTTTCCTTCATGAACTCCAGCATTAACTCGTTGTGCTCTCTTTGGTATGAGTGAGCCATCTCCATCAGCCTGTCACGCATCCAATTAAATGCTTTGATAAACGCCTCTTTGATGGCGGCAGCTTTTTTGCCGGTAAACGACATGATGATGTACATCGCACCGTCTTTGGAAATTTCATATTCAACATACTGATTACCCTTGTGTTCATAGGTAACCCGCGAAAAGTTGCTGGTTAGAAATTCATCCGAACAGTCTAGCTTTTCGATTTTCTGAATGATGTGGTGATGCTGCTTGTCGAAGTAAGCTGCTACCTTGCGGGAGGTTGTGATCACGCGATCACCAGAAACAACCACCATGTCCCGGAAATCGAGATTAGCCAATTGATGATTCATAGCGTCTTTACCTTTTAGAAAGTGAGCCTGTCTCACAGAAAAGCCGCCCCGAGATGGTCGCCACCATATACGGCAGTTCTCAGGCTCAACTTTCTGAAAGGCTCGGGTGATGTAATATGCGCGTGAGATGCGCTGTGAAATTCAGATGTAAAAAAAGCCCCGCATCGCGAGGCTCATTAAATGGACTTTGTGATTTGCAAAAAAATTATTTCAGGCACTGAGTCCTGATGTATTCCTGCAGGTAGTTAACCTGCGCGGTTATCCTATCGATTCCACTTCTGAGACGGTAATAATTGAGTTCAGCATCTGCTGTAAGTCTTGGGCTTTCTCCATCGCCCATGCTGCTGGCTCCGGTCGTTGGCTTTGCACAGGTGGCGGCGACTTGCAGGCGCTTACGACCAGCAGAAACATCAGCACGGAGGCTTTCGATAGTCGCGTTAGCATCAGCAAGCTCCTTTGTGTATCTGGCGTCGAGTTCTGCTACATCACGTTGACGCTTCTGCATATCAGCGATGATGGATGTGGCTTTATCGCGCTGCTCTTTGTAGGTCATGGCGTTATCACGGTAATGATTAACAGCCCATGACAGGCAGACGATGATGCAGATAACCAGAGCGGAGATAATCGCGGTGACTCTGCTCATACCTCAATCTCTCTGACCGTTCCGCCAGCCTCTTTGAATTTTGCAATCAGGCTGTCAGCCTTATGCTCGAACTGACCATAACCAGCGCCCGGCAGTGAAGCCCAGATATTGCTGCAACGGTCAATTGCCTGACGAATATCACCACGATCAATCATCGGCAAAGCGCCACGCTCTTTAATCTGTTGCAATGCCACAGCATCCTGGCTTTTCGGAGAGAAGTCTTTCAGGCCAAGCTGCTTACGATAGGCATCCCACCAACGGGAAAGAAGCTGGTAGCGTCCGGCGGCTGTTGATTTGAGTTTGGGGTTTAGCGTGACAAGTTTGCGAGGGTGATCGGAGTAATCAGTGAATAGCTCTCCGCCAACAATGACGTCATAACCATGATTTCTGGTTTTCTGACGTCCATTATCAGTTCCCTCTGACCACGCCAGCATATCGAGGAACGCCTTACGTTGATTATTGATTTCCACCATCTTCTACTCCGGCTTTTTTAGCAGCGAAGCGTTTGATAAGCGAACCAATCGAGTCAGTACCGATGTAGCCGATGAACACGCTCGTTATATAAGCGAGATTGCTACTTAGTCCGGCGAAGTCGAGAAGGTCACGAATGAACCAGGCGATAATGGCGCACATCGTTGCGTCGATTACTGTTTTTGTAAACGCACCGCCATTATATCTGCCGCGAAGGTACGCCATTGCAAACGCAAGGATTGCCCCGATGCCTTGTTCCTTTGCCGCGAGAATGGCGGCTAACAGGTCATGTTTTTCTGGCATCTTCATGTCTTACCCCCAATAAGGGGATTTGCTCTATTTAATTAGGAATAAGGTCGATTACTGATAGAACAAATCCAGGCTACTGTGTTTAGTAATCAGATTTGTTCGTGACCGATATGCACGGGCAAAACAGCAGGAGGTTGTTAGCGCGACCTCCTGCCACCCGCTTTCACGAAGATCATGTGTAGAAGGCCGCAGCGTAACTATCACTGATGAATTCAGGATAGCCAGTGGCTACGGCTCAGTTATGGTGCTGGTTAACGGACTTGAACCGCTACCCATTCGCTTACAAGGCGACTGCTCTACCATTAGAGCTAAACCAGCATGTTTGGCGGGACAGCGTGGACTCGAACCACGATAAGAAGGTTAACAGCCTTCCGTAATGACCTTTATACGACTGATCCAAATAAAAAATCCCGAAACCGTTATGCAGGATCTAACTATTACCTGAGAACTGTTTCGGGATTGCATTTTACAGACCTCTCAGCCTGCGATGGTTGGAGTTCCAGACGATACGTCGAAGTGACCAACTAGGCGGAATCGGTAGTAAGCGCCGCCTCTTTTTATCTCACTACCACAACGAGCGAATTAACCCATTGTTGGGTCAAATTTACCCAACTTTATTCAAAAAGTCAATATCATGCCGTTAATATGTTGCCATCCGTGGCAATCATGCCGCTAACGTGTGACCGCATTCAAAATGTTGTCTGCGATTGACTCTTCTTTGTGGCATTGCACCACCAGAGCGTCATACAGCGGCTTAACAGTGCGTGACCAGGTGGGTTGAGTAAGGTTTGGGATTAGCATCGTTACAGCGCGATATGCGGCGCTTGCTGGCATCCTGGAATAGCCGACGCCTTTGCATCTTCCGCACTCTTTCTCAACAACTCTCCCCCACTGCTCCGTTTTGGCTATATCAACCGCACGGCCTGTACCGTGACAATCTCTGCATCTTGCGCCCGGCGTCGCGGCACTACGGCAATAATCCGCATAAGCGAATGTTGCGAGCACTTGCAGTACCTTTGCCTTAGTATTTCCTTCAAGCTTTGCCACACCACGGTATTTCCCCGATACCTTGTGTGCAAATTGCATCAGATAGTTGATAGCCTTTTGTTTGTCGTTCTGGCTGAGTTCGTGCTTACCACAGAATGCAGCCATTCCGAATCCGGCTTGTGATTGCGCCATCCCCATAGCAGCCATCACATCAGTACCGGAAAGAGAGTCAGAAGCCGTAGCCCGTGGTGAGTCGCTCATCATCGGGCTTTTTGGCGAGTGAAATTTAGCTACGCTTTCGAGTCTCATCGTCTTCCCTTTTTGCCTGGCGTGACCATCAGGACGCCGTTAACTATTACGTGACGCTCGCCTTTGCTGTCTCGGTTGTACTTGAGCACTGTTCCTCTTGCGCAGGAAAGCATCCTCGCCACTTCGGTCTGATTGCCTCGTGTCTGGATAAGAAGCTCTGGTATCGTTTGAATTGTGGCGTTCATACGTTCTCCAGTTCGGTGATTTTTATTCCAAGCCTTCCGCCTGGTACTTTCACGCCACGAATTACGCGAATGTCATCGAATTGCTCGTCGTCTTCCGCAAATCCGGCGTGGATAAGGGAGTCGAGTAAACCTTTCAGGATGTTGTCGAGGTCGCGGCGGCGGGAGTCTGGAACGTCTGCGATGACTTTGATACGGAGTCGTGATTTGGTGAAAATGTCTAACTTGAGTTGGCGGATGATTTGCTGAACGTCTTTTCGGTATTTCTGGCCTTTATCGCTGATGTAGTATTGGCTTCCCCGTCTTCGCCAGTAGGTGTTCAGCGACGGCGGATATGGAAGCACAAACTGATATTCGTTCATGGCTTAATCTTCCCCTCCTTCAGCAGTATCGACTGCGTCCTGATCACGCCTTCGAGGTGGTAAAGTCTGGCGTCTTTGTTGTCGAGATTATGGGTGCGTCGGTCGATTTCATCGTGACACGCGCTACAAGCCCATGCGCCGATCATGTCGTCAGGTTTCATTCCTGTTCCGCAAATTCCAGCCATCCGGTAATGTGCCAGAACTGTAGTTTCAGGATTTCCATTGCATATGCCGTAAATACGTACCTGGCATTCTCTTCCGCGCGCTTCTTTGCGTAGGTTAGCCATGACTTCTCCCCCATTTCTCTTGGCATCTCCTCAACCACACTCGCATATTTTGGCTGGTAATATCGGTATGCTCTCCGCTGTATTCATTTTGTGAGTGCTTGCATCTCACATAAACAAATACGGCAAGCAATGGATATGCGAATAACAAAATAAATAACAGAGCTGTAGCAACAGATACTTTCACAAAAAATGCAGGCAACTCTCTGACCTGATAGTCTGGAAAATCCAAGAATTCATCGATTATGTTGTTAGCAACATTGGTAGTTGCTATACATGCGACTGACAGACAATCAAAATAATTAAAGTCATATCCAGCCGCAGCAGCCCATGTTGGATTGTCTTGAAAATGTTTAAACGTTATTTGTCCGTATCGGCTAATCACCATCGTCTTCTTCCTCGTACATTGAGCTATTCGGATCGCTCATCAGTTCTGCACAGCAGTGCTCACACACGTGAACTTCCAGCACATGCAGCTTCTGACCGCAGTTAGCACACGTTAAAGCTCGCTCGACGCTTTCTTGTTCGTAACTTCGATTTTGGTCAATCACCTTGTTTTCCTCGCACGTTCTCTAAGCCACCGGATATCCCACAGGTGAGCCGTGTAGTTGAAGGTTTTTACATCAGATTCTTTTGGGATTGGCTTGCGTTTATTTCTGGAGCGTTTCGTTGGAAGGTATTTGCAGTTTTCGCAGATGATGTCGGTGATACTTCGTCGCTGTCGTCTCATTCGTACCTCCTGTCGGTAAATCTGACACCCTGACCAATAGCCCATGCTGTCGTGTACTCAATCAGACTTGCCATACGCTTCACACTCATCTGCGCGCTGCTTTCGCGAATGTTGACGTATTCGCCTTCAAGCCCGGGCAAAACATCAGCTTCCTGCTTTGTTGCCACTGCATGACCGCTTATCAACAAAACCTTCCATTGCTCTGGTTTTAACCATTTGCCGCACCATTGAACCTGACAAGCGATATCCGCCAGCATCGCGTGAAATTTTGCGTTCTGGTCAAGGTTGCGCTTGTAGTCAGTAATGCGGATGGTGACTGGCTTGTCTTTATCGAGAGGAGTTGCGAGGATGGCGTTGATTGCGGCTTGCTGTTGTTGCTTAGTTCGGAGGAATATTGTTTGCTTCACTGAACACTCCTTTATTTTTTATGCCTGTAACCCCATTCTTCCAGCAACCTTGCGGCGTACCACCCAAGAAACAAAGGAAAGAACATTACAATGAGATATTCCCCGCCACGGTCAATGTTCGAAATTGACCAGATTACGATGTAACCAGTGCAGGACAGGAATATTACAAACCCCAAAAAGCTACTTCGTCGATTCATGCTCACTCCTTCACTTTGATTCCAGCAGCGCGGATGTTTTCCTCATAAGCATCCATTGCATCACCGAAGCCATTGGAATAATCAACAGTAAACCCTTTGGCTAATGCTTCTCTGCTGTCGATAAACTTTGGCGCGGTTATTTCAATAGCTGATCGCGATGCCTGCCACGTTTGCCAGTGGCCTTGAACATCGTCCATCACGTATTGACCACCAATATTACCACTGCCAATTTCATGGTGATTTTCAGGGTAACGGATAAGGTCTGAGGATTCGCCTCCACGTCGCAACCAACTTTCTTCAAACTGCCTTCTTGATTCGTCCATCGGTACTTACCCTCAGTTCAACTCAAAAAACGCCACGCCATTTTTGCTACAGCGACAGGCATAACACCGATAATCACCCAGACAAATGCAGCGCCAAACAACGTATACCATGGGTCTTTACCGTCATTCACAAGACGAATGTAGCTATGCAGAACAATAAAAAACGTCAGAAGAATCCATCCAACGCCAACGCATTTGAATGCGACGAGCATAAACTCAACCACGATTTACTCTCCCCCAAATAAAAAGGCCTGCGATTACCAGCAGGCCTGTTACAAGCTCAGTGATGTAGATGGTCATTTAATACTCCGTCACGTTTTCCTGTCGCCACGCCTCGTCATATTCCGATTTCGGCATATTGGCGATGTAGCTATATGGCGATCCTGATTCAAGTTGCAGGAACTGGTGCGATTGCTCGTCAAGGAACAACGGGACACCACCTTCCCAACCTTCGCCGTTACGTTGTTTTTCAAGCATCAAAATAGATGCCGGAGATGCCAGTAGCTGTTCGTCCTTCTCTGACATCTTTTCACCACTCTGAACTCTCTGTAACGCTCTCTCGCGAGCCTTGTTACGCCAGATGATGAAAAGGTTGTCTGTCAGGTCTGTTATCGCTCCAGAGCCTTTTACGTCCATTTTCCCGGTTGGTTTTTCTTCGCTGTCTCCTTTTCGCGAGTGAGTAACGAGAATGACGTGGGAGTTTGTTTTGTTTTTGAAGTCGCAAATCGAGTCAACAAACGCCTTCTGCCCGTTATAGTCATCGTCGCCTATGCCACATTTCATCAGGCTGTCGATGATGAATAACTGGATCCCGTATCGGCGGCGAGCGTAGTCGAATATTTCGATCAGCCTGTCGGATTTCGCCGTTCCGGTCAGACCAAACACCCAAAGTCTTTCGTCATAAAATTTAAATGCAGAGTCAATTTCCAGCACTGGCGGCATCTTGCAGCACGTCGCCTGACGGGTAAGGCGCTTAAGGAGAATACCAGGCTTCAGCTCAAGTGACGCGATGCACGTCTTCACACCCTGACGCATTGCCTCAAGAGCCATATGCCCGACAACCTCCGTTTTTCCGTGACCGTTCACACCATTGACCAGCGTCAACTCGGCCTCACGGAACTGGAATTTATCTGCCAGAGATTCCCACGGTGGATTAAACAGATACTGCTGCTTGCCGTAGAAAGCGTTGATAGTGTCCTGGTAAAACTCTCGCGCGCTGTAGAGTTCTTCAGGATCGAAGTAGGATGCCGTGCCGATGTACTGCCAGATTTCATCCTCGGTAACACCGTTCATCAGGCATTCGTTGATGTCTTTGTACGGCAGAGTAACAAGACGGCAACGATGTTCACCGAGTCGGCTTGCGATTTCCCTTGCGGCTTCACGACCAACATCATCAACGTCCATCGAGATGAATATTTCCTCAAACCTGTCGAGGTTGTGATACTCAAACTCAATCCACTGTTGCTTAGCGCCTTTTCCTCCACCAAACGGCACGGATAACGCCGAGATGCCGTATTGCGCATAGCTCATACAATCAATTTCGCCTTCGCAAAGCACAACCGCCCTCACGCCAGCGTCCAGAGCCTGCCATCCGAACAGACAAGGTTCACAATCACCTTCTGCCATAATGACTTTCTTCCCGTCCGGGCGCTCAGTGCTGATTCGCTTGACCTGCAACAACTCACCATCGCGTTTGTACGGGAGCACCAGTGCATCAAGTTCTCGTTCTCCATTCCACACCTTGCCGCTGACAACCTCGTAGCGCTTTACGACTTCTGGCGATATGCCACGCGATTGCAGGTACTCAAGATGGGATTCTGTTCTGGTAACGTAGCGGGCTATTTTCTTGCGATCAGGTCTGGAGAATTTCTTCTCACGTTTGGCATCGAAATGGTGATCGTCATCCTTGATACCGAGAAATGCTTTCGCTTCCTGCATAGCCTGATGCAGGTTAATTCCACGACATGCCATCCACAAATCAAGCATGTCACCGCCGTCTCCCTCAGCGAAATCAGCCCATTTTTTCTTGCCGCTAAGGTTGACCTTAAGGCTGTTTCCCTTGTCGCCGTTGACGTTACCGGCAACCCACTCATGCCCCTCTTTCTTGCCGTTTGGCAACAGGTGCGGAGCCACCCTGTCAACCTGCGCCCAAAGCAGGTCGCTAAGTTCACTTGGCGTCATGATTCCCTCAGATTGAGATTTTTAAACCAGAAATCGACAAAAGAAATACTTAACCAGCCGTGGTTATAACCAGCGACCAGTAGCGATTTGATTTTTGATTTCATGGTTCACCTGTCGAAAAACACGTAGCCAGTTTTCGATACGGTGATTGCGGATGATGGTTTGGATTGTGGTTGAATAGTTTCTGGCTTCTCGTCGTTCCAGCGTTGACCGTTCAGGTAGCTCGATGGTAACAACCTGTCGAATCCGAACTGCTTACCATTCCTGCATGCGATGTCTTCTGCCAGCATCGTGGCAAACTCGCTTGCCGTACCCCTGGTAGTTTTACGCCATTCCCTGAACTGTGTTCTGAATGCCGAAGCTGCGTTTTTCTTCCCGGCTTTCCGCATGCCTGCACACCAGAATATTTCCTCGAATGCCTTGTCGGTTTCTTCGTGACGGTCAGATGATTTTTCACACTCCGTCCGAACACTTTCGGACATAGTGTTTTTATTATTTCTTTTTTCTTTTGTAATAGTTTCTTTTGTGTGTCCCTGTTTTGGTGACAGGGCTGTCACCGTTTTGGTGACACTTTTTGTCACCAATGCAGTGACATTATCACCAGAGTAGTGACACCCTTCGATTTGCCATTCCTCGATGTTCTTGTTAGGCCCGATTTGCTGGCCTTCGCGAAGGATTACCTTCATCGCGATAAGCTCATTCTTGGCCTTGTTTACCTTCTGTCTTGGCAGCCTGGTAATTTGAGCTAACTGACTATCAGAGATGCGATCCATCTTTTTACCGTAGCCGTATGTTTTACGGCATATGGCGTGGGCAACCTTGCTCTGATTTTTCGTTAAATCTGCGCCGATAAGCTCTTCATACAGGGCATTTGCAAGACGGGTATAACCATCTTCAACTTCTGCCACACGACGCTCCACAGGCCGTTGTGAAGGCCTTAAATGTGTTACGGTTGCAAGATTACTCATGACCTTTCTCCTTCTGCATCAGCTTCACTTTTTCCAACTCAGCCCGGAATCGACCAGGCTGCTTGAAGCTGGACAGGAAGCGATCACGTAGTATGTGTTTGTGAATTTTGTCCTGGTAAGGACTGAGTTGTTTTGTCATAATGACTCCTGTGGATTGATCCAGTCTTTCTACATCAGGCCTCGAAGAATTCGCCGTTCTTCGGGGCTTTTTCTTTTGTCAGGTAATTGGCAAGCCGCTTAGTCAGCTCAGCCATTTCATCGTCTTCGATTCCGTATTCCAGAACAGCCAGCATCATGCTTACCTGCGAGAAGAAACCATTCTTCCATCGGCTTACCTGATATTCAGGAACCCCCATTGCTCGAGCGAATGTCTTCTGCCCCATCAGTGCCAGTTTGTTCAGCAAGGCTGACTCGATGCGAGCCGCTTTCTTGCTTTTAGTTGCAATAGTACCCATAGATAATTTCCTTAATGATTAGATAGAGTTGGCTTCGCAAAGAAACGCAAAACCATAGAGATTTGTTTCTGGTAATGCCCTTTTTCAGGGCTGGGATGTGTAAGAGCGGGAATGTCTTAAGCGGCTTTACCGCGTTTAGTTCCGTACTGTAACCAAACCGGATCACAGTTAAGCGCCATAGCAATCTCAAACAAGAAGCGCGGTCGCTTGGTTACTCCAGCTTCAATCAGTTGAATTGATTGCTGTTTAACACCGGCTTTGGTTGCCAGTTCGGTTTGCGTCATTTTTAACGCAATTCGCCTCTTCTTGAGGCGTTCAGAAAGAGTTTGCATATCGCCTCCATCAACAAACTTTCTTGTATTTTCATACAATGTATCTTGTTTGTCAAATACAGTTTTTCTTGTGAAGATTGGAGGTAAATAACAGAGGTGGCTTATGAGTATTTCTTCCAGGGTAAAAAGCAAAAGAATTCAGCTTGGACTTAACCAGGCTGAACTTGCTCAAAAGGTGGGGACTACCCAGCAGTCTATAGAGCAGCTCGAAAACGGTAAAACTAAGCGACCACGCTTTTTACCAGAACTTGCGTCAGCTCTTGGCGTAAGTGTTGACTGGCTGCTCAATGGCACCTCTGATTCGAATGTTAGATTTGTTGGGCATGTTGAGCCCAAAGGGAAATATCCATTGATTAGCATGGTTAGAGCTGGTTCGTGGTGTGAAGCTTGTGAACCCTACGATATCAAGGACATTGATGAATGGTATGACAGTGACGTTAATTTATTAGGCGATGGATTCTGGCTGAAGGTTGAAGGTGATTCCATGACCTCACCTGTAGGTCAAAGCATCCCTGAAGGTCATATGGTGTTAGTGGATACTGGACGCGAGCCAGTGAATGGAAGCCTTGTTGTAGCCAAACTGACTGACGCGAACGAAGCAACATTCAAGAAACTGGTTATAGATGGCGGGCAGAAGTATCTGAAAGGCCTGAATCCTTCATGGCCTATGACTCCAATCAACGGGAACTGCAAGATTATCGGTGTTGTCGTGGAAGCGAGGGTAAAATTCGTATGATCAGGATTGCGGCGCTACTCTCAATACTATTAACTACCAGCGCCAATTCTGAATGCTGGATTGTCACAAACCTGCACGGGTACGGGGCAATGAATGGCGATCGTTACGACTTTACAAAAGACAGCACGGAAGATTCCGTTTTCCACATAACAATTAATGGTGATAAATCATCGGTTTATGAATCAATCACTGGCGTCTATCCAGAGATGAAATACACGGCTTTGTCATCGAACACTATGGTAGGAGAATACCAGTCTGGTGGCGGAATAACCGTTGAAACTTGGTCAATCACTACAGACAAAAAAGCTCTTTACTCCAAAGTAATGAATATCCCGGGCATGCAGCAACTTACATCAACCAAATCCTTTGTTGGTGATGTAGTCGGAACCTGCAACCACTAATCCCCACCTCAATCTCAGTAACCCAAAAACAAACTATTTTCCGTTTAAAAACAATGGAGTTTGTTTTTTGCACCTCCATTTACAATATTTCTTGTTTACAACATACAATCTTTCTTGTAATTTTAAGCCATCAGCAGGACGCACTAACCACCATGAAGGTGACGCTCTTAAAAATTAAGCCCTGAAGAAGGGCAGCATTCAAAGCAGAAAGCTTTGAATAGCGCGAAATGCAGCTGCAAGACAGCAACCGTGGAGATAAGCATCACGGCGCGTTACTCAAAGCTAACTGACAGGAGAATCCAGATGGATGCACAAACACGCCGCCGCGAACGTCGCGCAGAGAAACAGGCTCAATGGAAAGCAGCAAATCCCCTGTTGGTTGGGGTAAGCGCAAAACCAGTTAACCGCCCTATTCTCTCGCTGAATCGCAAACCGAAATCACGAGTAGAAAGCGCACTGAATCCGATAGACCTTACAGTGCTGGCTGAATACCACGAACAGATTGAAAGCAACCTGCAACGTATTGAGCGCAAGAATCAGCGCACATGGTACAGCAAGCCACGCAGTGAAATGGGTGTGACTTGCTCAGGCCGCCAGAAGCAACGCGGAAAATCAATTCCAGCTTATTACGATTGAGGTGGTCATGCTCAAGAAAATCAAACGCCGACTTTACAAAGAAGGCAGATATTCATGCCAATTGCCAAAATGCGACACAACAAAATGGAGTGTCGATGATTGGTGTAACTGGATAGATAGATACGGAACCTGGTGGGATAAATAACAGGTAACTTAAACGTATTTATTTTCGCGGAAAACCACTTATTTGAGGTGATATATGGAAGAAGAATTTGAAGAGTTCGAAGAGCATCCTCAGGATGTGATGGAACAATACCAGGACTATCCGTATGACTACGACTATTGATAAAAATCAATGGTGTGGACAATTCAAACGATGCAATGGATGCAAGCTGCAATCGGAATGCATGGTTAAGCCTGAAGAAATGTTTCCTGTGATGGAAGATGGGAAATATGTCGATAAATGGGCAATTCGAACGACGGAAATGATTGCCAGAGAACTTGGTAAACAGAATAACAAGGCTGCCTGACGGTGGCCTTTATTTTTGGCATAAACAACAGAATAAACACAGCACTGAATTATTTGAGGTGAGATATGACAAAATCATGGAGCGTACCTTTTCCTGAATCAGAAACTGAACATGATGGAATGCCTGTTTTCTGGAGATTCCAAGCGACAGTTGAAGAAGATGGAATAAAAATATTCGCACTTCAATATATAGCTTTTCATCAGACAGATCATTATGCATGGTTGGTTCCTGCGCATTGGATTGTTAATTTTAAACCAGCACCAAATCAGTGGTTACAGGAATGGAAACAAAGGAGAAATAGATATGCAATTAAGAAAGTAGCAAAAAATGCCGAAAGATCTTTTGCATTCCCGACGAAGAAACTTGCCATTGAAAGTTTATTGCGCCGGAAGAAGTACCATTTGATGAGAATCAAACAAGATTTGGCTGTTGTATCAACTCTTGTTGATGGGATGAAGAATATTGATACATCAATACCAGATATTGAATATAACTTTGGACACAACCAAGAAACAGAAAATTGGGTGTTTTATTAGTACGAATAAGCACTGTGTATTCATTCCAACGAGTGAATACACGGAGCAATGTCGCTCGTAACTAAACAGGAGCCGACTTGTTCTGATTATTGGAAATCTTCTTTGCCCTCCAATGTGAGGGCGATTTTTTATCTGTGAGGATATGAATAGATGTCAAACATCAAAAAATACATCATTGATTACGACTGGAAAGCATCAATAGAAATTGAAATCGACCATGACGTAATGACAGAGGAAAAACTTCACCAGATTAATAATTTCTGGTCAGACTCTGAATACCGACTCAATAAACACGGCTCTGTATTAAATGCTGTATTAATCATGCTGGCGCAACATGCTCTGCTTATAGCAATTTCAAGCGACTTAAATGCATATGGTGTTGTGTGTGAGTTCGACTGGAATGATGGAAATGGTCAGGAAGGATGGCCTCCAATGGATGGTAGCGAAGGAATAAGAATTACCGATATCGATACATCAGGAATATTTGATTCAGATGATATGACTATCAAAGCCGCCTGAGGGCGTTTTTAAAGAATACAACGAAGGAGGATATATGAGTGAAGTAACAGATTTAGTTGTTATTGAAAAAGCAAATGCAATGACTGTATTTCAGTCTGCCGACCAGATTGAAGAAATCCTTCAAAAGGTTGAACGTGAAGTTATGTCCTTTGTGCCTGATATCACAACGGCAAAGGGCAGAAAGGAGATCGCTTCTCTGGCGTATAAAGTTGCGCAGACGAAAACATATCTCGATGGTCTTGGCAAAGACCTTGTTGCTGAACTGAAGGAAATTCCAAAGCTAATTGATGCCAACCGCAAGACAGTGCGTGATCGCCTTGATGAACTGAAAGCCAAGGCGCGCCAGCCTCTTACTGATTATGAGGAAGAACAGGCGCGGATTAAAGCCGAAGAAGAAGCTAAGGCAGCAGCTGAAGCTCTCGCAAAGCAAATTGAGTCTGACCATGAAATAGCGATTTTGATGGATCGCGAATTTGACCGCCAAAGAGAAGAGGCAAGACTCAAAGCGGAGCAGGAAAAGCGAGAGCATGAAGAACGCTTAAAAAGAGAAGCTGAAGAGAAAGCCAGAGCAGAAGCCGAAGCAAAGGCAAAAGCCGAAATTGAAGCAGCAGCAAGGCGAGAAGCAGAAGCTAGGGCCGCAGCGGAACGTGCAGAGCGTGAACGCATTGAAGCCGAGCAACGAGCACAGCGCGAAGCAAAAGAGGCAGCAGAACGAGCTGAAAGAGAAAAGCATGCGGCAATTGAAGCAGAACGCCGAAAAGCACAGGAGGAGGCTGAACGAATCCGGCGCGAGGCTGAAGCAAAAGAGCAAGCCAGAATAGCAGAAGAAAAAAGAATCAAGGACGAAGAAGAGCGTAGAGCAAAGGATAAAGCTCACCGGAAAGAAGTAAATAACAAAATACTTGCTGACCTTATCAAGGTTGGCGCATCAGAAGATGTTGCTAAAAATATCATAACAGCCATCGTAAAAGGCGAAGTATTCGCAACAAAAATAACCTACTAATAAACCAACATAAGGAACCACCCATGATTTACGCAATCGCGGGAGGCGCTCGCATGGGTGCCTTCCAACTAAATGAATCTTTACTTGAACGAATCACCCGTAAATTACGTGACGGATGGAAAAGAGTTGAGGTCTTATTATGCGCAATGAAATAGCCATCAATCACCAGATGCTTCGTGCTGCACAGAACAAAGCAGTAATAGCCAGATTTATTGGTGATTCAAAAATGTGGCTTGAAGCAAATAAAGCGATGAAATCAGCCATCAATCTTCCGTGGTATCGCAGGAAATGAGTTTTACAGATAACTGGTCAGACGAAGAATTCATTCGTCAGATGAAAGAATTAATCGGTAACGAAGGAGATATTCATGTCACTTGCAACCACAGTGAAGGAGAGCAAGTTACAGAGACGCATGTACACGCAGAAAGCTCTCTGGTATCGCCATAATGGCGACCGCGAAGGAATGCGGGCATGCCTTAATTTGTCCCGAGTCGAAGTATTAAATCAGCGTTATTTCCTTGGGCCATGTCCATTCTGAGAACAAACATATGAGCAAAGAATTTTACGCAAGACTGGCAGCTATTCAGGAAAATCTGAACGCGCCAAAGAATCAGTACAACTCATTCGGTAAATATAAATACAGAAGCTGCGAAGATATTCTTGAAGGCGTTAAACCGTTACTGAATGGTCTGTTTTTATCAATCAGCGATGAAGTTGTGTTGATTGGTGATCGGTATTACGTGAAAGCCACGGCAACTATTACCGATGGCGAAAACAGTCATACAGCAACCGCTCTTGCACGAGAGGAAGAAAGCAAGAAAGGAATGGATTCTGCACAAGTTACGGGAGCTACAAGCTCTTATGCACGCAAGTATTGCCTCAATGGTTTGTTCGGCATTGATGATGCGAAAGATGCAGATACCGACGAGCATAAACATCAGCAGAACGCAGCAGCAAAGCAATCAAAACCATCACCTACACCTGAACAGGTTCTAAAAGCATTCACTGACGCAGCAATGCAGAAAAACACCTTAGAAGAGCTTAAACAGGCGTTCGCCAAAGCGTGGAAGATGCTCGAAGGCACACCTGAGCAGCACAAAGCGCAGGACGTTTACAACATCAGACGAGACGAATTAGAAGGAGCGGCTGCTTAATGGCACATTCGATTACTGTAAGACTAAACAAGCCCGCAAGAGAGTTTCAGGCAGGGGAAAATATCGGATTCAACATCCGTGCTGGCGTTCAGTATTACGATCGCCAGACAAAAAAGAAAGAATGGACAAACTACAGCGCCGTTGTATTTGCCAAGCCTGGAGCGCAAGCGGATTACTACCGTAGTGTTCTTGTTGAAGGTGGCATTGTGGAAATTACCGGAGAAAACATCAGGGTTGATGTTTATCAGGGGCAAAATGGTCAATCAATCACTCTTGAATTACTGAATGCAAAGATTGGATTTGCAACTTCAGGAAACAGCCAACAGCAGCAAAGTAGCAATCATCAAAATCATCCTGAATACGACGATTCAATTCCCTTCTAAAGTAGCAACATAAGGATTCCATTATGCCAGCGCCTCTGTATGGTGCGAATGACCCGCGCCGCTGTTCCGGTAGCTCCAAGGCGGAGGTGCTGGAAAATATCAAAAACAATTTCGACGCGTTTCTTGCTCTGACACCAGAAACAAAAGCAGAACGGATGTACCGACGCGATATACAACTCGCAGAAAAACAGGAAAAAGACCGAATAAACGAAACATCAATCCGACCATTCCGCAAAGCCACATATAACCACTTCCCTGAATATATCGACCCGCGCCTGCGTAATTACCGCTCACGCTATGGCGCTATCAGTAATGACTGAGGAATTTACCATGAGAGGACTTGCATACAATCCCGGCATTCTTCCGGCAGAAATGATTATTCGCCAACGCGTAAAGCCAATGCCATCGAGAGAGGAATTGCTTAAGAGAAATTCTTTTCCGTCAGTAAATCAAAACAAATATCTGAATGCGATGTGGCGGAGTTGGAAGAAATGAAACAAATGTCACTAATTGAGATGGATGGTTTTCTGAAAGGTAAATGCATCCCCCGAGATTTAAAGGTGAACGAAACAAACACTGAATATCTGGTGCGTAAGTTCGGTGAACTTGAATCAAAACTGGAAACGGCGTTGCGGGAGTGTCGTTCTGCTGGAATCACGATTGATAACCTTGAGGCTAAATGCGCGGCGCTGACTGCTGAGAATGCTGGTCTGAAGGATTACCTGGCCCCTATAGGGCTGAAGGTTGAAGGGACCCCTGCCACCGATGCTTTCCTGGCTGAAGGGAAGACTGAAGCACGCAAGGAAGGCGCTTATTTTGTGGCGAACAGAATGTTGGCAGCCTGGAAAGCTGGTTTTATTGATGATACTGCGAAGAACGCTGCGGATATTGCCCGGATGATTCTTACCTCTACTGAGTTTATGGCCAATGCGCCGGAAGGCGATTTTGACCGTTCATTCTCTGATGGCGTTCTCGAAGATATCGCAGAACAGCTTCGTAAAGGAGTCATCCAATGAGCAAGATTGACTATCAGGCACTGCGTGAGGCGGCAGAGAAAGCAACGTGGGGAGACTGGGACTCATATAAACCACACCGTGGCGCACGTGGTTATGAGGTCCGACTAAGTAGTCAGGCCATTGCGCAACACGTTCTGAAAAACAACGCTGAATTTATTGCTGCCTTTAATCCAAAGATTGCTTTGGCACTACTGGATGAACGGGAAAGAAACCAGCAATACATAAAACGCCGTGACCAGGAGAACGAGGATATTGCGCTAACGGTAGGGAAGCTGCGCGTTGAACTGGAAGGCAAAGACAGCAAGATAGCCAATCTTACCGCCGAACGCGATGCTCTTCGTGAAGGTGAGATGGGCGACGCTAGGCATAGCAACACACGGGCCGCAGCTGATATCTACTTCCAACTGGTCGAGGAGTGCGAAATTCCTGCTGGCGGATCTCTGGTCGAGTACGTTGACGATATGCGCGAGAAGCTGGAAGCCGCAGAGAAGCGCATTGCAGAGTTAGAAAGTGGTTCTCAGGCACAAAAGTTAGTTGAAGCAATCATTGTTGCGATAGAAAACGAACAGGAAAGGCTTTTTGATGAAGATTACCTAATGGATTCGAAAGAATGCATTGACGTAATTCGTGAAGAAGTAAAGCGATGGAATGATTCCCGTGCCGCTGGCATTCGCATCAAAGGAGAGTGAGATCGGTTTTGTAAAAGATAACGCTTGTGAAAATGCTGAATTTCGCGTCGTCTTCACAGCGATGCCAGAGTCTGTAGTGTTAGATGATGACCGTACTCAAACATCGGGTTGAGTATTATCTTACTGTTTCTTTACATAAACATTGCTGATACCGTTTAGCTGAAACGACATACATTGCAAGGAGTTTATAAATGCGTATCAATGAGTTAGAGTCTGAGCAAAAAGATTGGGCGTTATCAATGTTGTGCAGATCCGGTGTCTTGTCTCCATGCAGACATCACGAAGGTGTTTATGTAGATGAAGGTATAGATATAGAGTCGGCATACAAATATTCCATGAAGGTTTATAAGTCTACTGAAGACAAATCCCCATTCTGCAATGTGCGAGAAATGACTGATACCGTGCAAAATTATTATCACGAGTACGGTGGAAACGATACTTGCCCTCTCTGTACAAAACATATAGATGATTAAACCCAATATTACATAACAATCCTCGCACTCGCGGGGATTTCTTTTATCTGAACTCGCTACGGCGAGTTTTGTTTTATGGAGATGATAAATGCACTTCCGAGTCACAGGTGAATGGAATGGAGAACCATTCAACAGAGTTATCGAAGCAGAGAACATCAATGACTGCTATGACCACTGGATGCTGTGGGCGCAGATAGCACATGCAGACGTAACCAATATTCGAATTGAAGAACTGAAAGAACACCAAGCCGCCTGATGGCGGTTTTTTCTTGCGTGTAATTGCGGAGACTTTGCGATGTACTTGACACTTCAGGAGTGGAACGCACGCCAGCGACGTCCAAGAAGCCTTGAAACAGTTCGTCGATGGGTACGCGAGTGCAGGATATTCCCTCCTCCGGTTAAGGATGGAAGAGAGTATTTGTTCCACGAATCAGCGGTAAAGGTTGACTTAAATCGACCAGTAACAGGTAGCCTTTTGAAGAGGATCAGAAATGGGAAGAAGGCGAAGTCATGAGCGCCGGGATTTACCCCCTAACCTTTATATAAGAAACAATGGATATTACTGCTACAGGGACCCAAGGACGGGTAAAGAGTTTGGATTAGGCCGAGACAGGAGGATAGCAATCACTGAAGCAATACAGGCCAATATTGAGTTACTCTCAGACAGCGGACGCAAATCACTGATAGACAGAATTAAAGGCGGTGACGCAATCACTCTTCATGTGTGGCTTGACCGATATGAAAGAATCCTCACCGAAAGGGGGATCAGGCCGAAAACTCTACTCGACTACGCCAGCAAAATCAGGGCAATCCGAAGAAAATTGCCGGACAAACCGCTCACTGACATATCAACGAAAGATGTGGCAGCAATGCTAAACACCTACGTAGCGGAAGGTAAAGCAGCTTCCGCAAAATTAATCAGGTCAACCCTTGTTGACGTTTTTCGTGAAGCAATAGCCGAGGGGCATGTGGCAACGAATCCGGTAACAGCAACCCGTACAGCAAAGTCAGAAGTAAGGCGCTCAAGGCTGACAGCTAATGAGTATGTCGAGATTTACCATGCAGCCGAACCTCTCCCTATCTGGCTAAGGCTGGCGATGGATTTGGCCGTCGTTACAGGGCAGAGAGTCGGCGATTTGTGCAGAATGAAATGGTCAGACATAAACGACAACCATCTTCACATTGAACAGAGTAAAACAGGGGCTAAACTCGCCATTCCGCTAACGCTAACGATTGACGCGCTCAATATCTCATTGGCTGATACACTACAGAAATGCAGGGAGGCCAGCAGCAGTGAAACTATAATCGCATCAAAGCATCACGATCCGCTTTCCCCGAAAACAGTATCAAAGTATTTTACAAAGGCGAGAAATGCATCTGGACTCTCATTTGATGGAAACCCGCCAACATTCCATGAACTGCGTAGCCTGTCAGCGAGGCTATACCGGAACCAGATTGGCGATAAGTTTGCTCAACGTCTTCTCGGGCATAAATCAGATTCAATGGCGGCGCGGTATAGGGACAGCCGTGGACGGGAATGGGACAAAATTGAAATCGACAAATGATTTTATTTTGACTAATAATGACCTGCTTACATTAATTCATTGATAACAAAAGATATTTTAAATATACAACTTATTCACCTTAAGTGCACCGACCGTGAATTTAACCCTGACCCGAAGACTCTGGATGGGCTTTGCCCTGATGGCGCTGTTAACCCTGACCAGTACCCTGGTGGGATGGTACAACCTGCGCTTTATCAGCCAGGTGGAAAAAGACAACACTCAGGCATTGATTCCTACCATGAATATGGCGCGCCAGTTGAGCGAAGCCAGCGCCTGGGAACTTTTCGCCGCGCAGAACCTGACCAGTGCCGATAACGAAAAGATGTGGCAGGCGCAGGGGCGAATGCTCACCGCACAAAGCCTGAAGATTAATGCGTTGCTGCAAGCGTTACGGGAACAAGGTTTTGATACCACCGCTATTGAACAACAGGAGCAGGAGATCTCCCGTTCGTTACGTCAGCAAGGGGAACTGGTGGGGCAGCGTTTGCAACTGCGCCAGCAACAACAGCGACTCAGTCAGCAGATAGTCGCCGCCGCCGATGAGATCGCACGCCTGGCGCAAGGTCAGGCGAATAATGCGGCAACCTCCGCCGGAGCGACCCAGGCCGGGATTTACGATTTGATCGAACAACATCAGCGTCAGGCCGCAGAAAGTGCACTCGATCGGCTGATTGATATCGATCTTGAGTATGTTAACCAGATGAATGAACTGCGCCTTAGCGCCCTGCGGGTGCAGCAAATGGTGATGAATCTGGGGCTGGAACAGATCCAGAAAAATGCGCCAACGCTGGAAAAGCAGCTCAATAATGCGGTGAAAATTCTGCAACGTCGGCAAATACGCATTGAAGATCCGGGAGTTCGTGCTCAGGTTGCAACAACGTTAACTTCCGTTAGCCAATATAGCGATTTGCTGGCGCTGTATCAGCAGGACAGTGAAATCAGTCATCGCCTGCAAACTCTCACGCAAAATAACATCGCCCAGTTCGCGCAGTTTAGTAGCGAAGTCAGTCAACTGGTCGACACCATTGAGCTGCGTAATCAGCACGGTCTGGCGCATCTGGAAAAAGCCAGTGCACGCGGGCAGTACAGCCTGTTATTGCTGGGGATGGTTTCACTTTGCGCACTGATTCTGATCCTCTGGCGCGTGGTTTATCGCTCAGTCACGCGTCCACTTGCCGAACAAACGCAGGCGCTGCAACGCTTACTGGACGGTGATATCGACTCCCCTTTTCCGGAAACCGCTGGCGTGCGGGAGCTGGACACCATCGGGCGGCTGATGGATGCGTTTCGCAGCAGTGTTCATGCACTGAATCGCCACCGCGAACAGCTGGCGGCACAGGTCAAAGCGCGTACAGCTGAATTGCAGGAACTGGTGATAGAACACCGACAGGCACGGGCGGAAGCAGAAAAAGCCAGCCAGGCAAAATCGGCGTTTCTGGCGGCGATGAGCCATGAGATCCGCACACCGCTGTACGGTATTCTCGGCACCGCACAGCTGCTGGCAGATAACCCCGCACTTAACGCCCAGCGCGATGATTTGCGCGCAATTACTGACTCTGGTGAATCGTTGCTGACCATCCTCAACGATATTCTCGATTATTCGGCTATCGAAGCAGGCGGCAAGAATGTTTCGGTCAGCGATGAACCCTTTGAACCGCGCCCGCTGCTGGAAAGTACCCTGCAATTAATGAGCGGACGGGTGAAAGGTCGCCCGATTCACCTGGCAACAGAAATTGCCGACGATGTACCGACTGCGTTAATGGGCGATCCGCGGCGTATTCGTCAGGTCATTACCAACCTGTTGAGCAACGCTCTGCGTTTCACCGACGAAGGGCACATTATCCTGCGTAGTCGCACTGATGGCGAACAATGGCTGGTCGAAGTGGAAGACAGCGGCTGCGGTATTGATCCCACGAAACTGGCTGAAATCTTCCAGCCATTTGTTCAGGTTAGCGGCAAACGCGGCGGCACCGGGCTGGGGCTGACTATCAGTAGCCGTCTGGCCCAGGCGATGGGCGGCGAACTGAGCGCCACCAGCACACCGGAGGTTGGAAGCTGTTTTTGTTTACGCTTGCCGTTACGTGTTGCCACTGCCCCCGTGCCAAAAACAGTCAATCAGGCGGTGTGTCTGCACGGTTTACGTTTGCTGTTAATTGAAGATAACCCGCTAACCCAGCGAATTACCGTTGAGATGCTGAACAACAGTGGTGCGCAGGTCGTTGCTGTTGGCAATGCCGCGCAGGCTTTAGAGGCACTGCAAAATAGCGAACCGTTTGCTGCCGCACTGGTGGATTTTGATCTACCGGATATCGACGGCATTACGCTTGCCCGACAACTGGCACAGCAATATCCGTCGCTGGTTTTGATTGGCTTTAGCGCCCATGTCATCGACGAAACGTTGCGCCAGCGTACCAGTTCGCTATTTCGCGGGATTATCCCTAAACCGGTGCCGCGTGAAGTGCTCGGTCAGTTACTGGCGCACTATCTCCAACTGCCAGCTAATAACGAACAACCGCTGGATGTATCGCAACTCAATGAAGATGCTCAGTTAATGGGGACGGAGAAGATCCACGAATGGCTGGTATTATTTACACAACATGCCCTGCCGCTTCTCGATGACATCGACATTGCCCGCGCCAGTGAGGATAGCGAGAAAATAAAGCGTGCCGCGCATCAGCTAAAAAGCAGTTGCTCGAGTCTGGGAATGCGTAGCGCCAGCCAGCTATGCGCACAACTGGAGCAGCAGCCATTATCTGCCCCCCTTCCACACGAAGAAATTACACGCAGTGTTGCCGCTCTGGAAGCATGGTTAATAAGAAAGACCTGAACACGATTTGAATCAATATCAGCCAGTTAAGAACAACTAGAATAGTGGCATTTGGTATGCAACTTAACGGACTGGCAAAATCATGGCAGAGAAAAAAAGAACCCGCTGGCAGCGGCGGCCAGGCACGACGGGCGGCAAATTACCGTGGAATGACTGGCGCAATGCCACGACCTGGCGTAAAGCGACGCAATTATTACTGTTGGCAATTAATATTTATATTGCCATCACGTTCTGGTATTGGGTGCGCTATTACGAAACGGCAGGTAGTACGACATTTGTCGCCAGGCCAGGAGGCATCGAAGGCTGGCTACCGATTGCCGGTCTGATGAATCTGAAATATAGCCTTGCAACAGGCCAGTTACCGTCCGTCCACGCCGCCGCGATGCTGTTATTGGTCGCTTTTATCGTCATCAGTCTATTACTAAAAAAGGCCTTTTGTTCATGGTTATGCCCGGTTGGTACGCTTTCTGAATTAATCGGCGATCTCGGTAACAAACTGTTTGGTCGGCAATTTGTCCTTCCCCGCTGGCTGGATATTCCTCTGCGCGGCGTGAAGTATTTGCTGTTGAGTTTTTTTCTCTATATCGCGTTATTGATGCCCGCTCAGGCGATTCACTATTTTATGTTGTCGCCCTACAGCGTGGTGATGGACGTTAAAATGCTCGATTTCTTTCGTCATATGGGGACCGCGACATTAATCAGCGTGACCGTTTTGCTGATTGTCAGTCTGTTTATTCGCCATGCCTGGTGTCGTTATCTTTGCCCATATGGCGCGCTGATGGGCGTGGTTTCGCTATTGTCGCCGTTTAAGATTCGTCGCAATGCCGAAAGTTGTATCGATTGTGGCAAATGCGCAAAAAATTGCCCATCGCGGATCCCGGTCGATAAATTAATTCAGGTACGAACCGTGGAATGTACCGGTTGTATGACTTGCGTAGAGTCATGTCCGGTAGCCTCAACATTGACCTTTTCACTGCAAAAACCTGCGGCAAATAAAAAAGCCTTTGCGTTGTCTGGCTGGTTAATGACGCTACTGGTTCTGGGGATTATGTTTGCGGTGATTGGTTACGCAATGTATGCGGGAGTATGGCAAAGCCCGGTGCCGGAGGAATTGTACCGACGCTTAATTCCCCAAGCGCCAATGATTGGGCACTAAATTAGCAACAAGCGGAACATCACCTCGCACGGGGTGATGTTCACAAAATCACATTATTTTGATTTTGACATCATAACTTTCAAGCCCGGTCATTTTTTCTCGTGCGGTGAAGCGAATTTCAGAGACTTCTTTCCCTGTATTCTTGTTCAGCTCGGCGATTTTTTGCGCGATAAAGTCAGCGATTTCCGTTTCGGCTTGTTTTTTTAACTCTTCAATATTCACTGTTAACCTCTTCTGGTCTTAAAAGACAGCAACACGCCAGTAAGGTGTTGGTTCCCGGTACCCTGGTCAGGTAAGAAATGTTATAAGCCATCTCCCCGAAAGATTCAATAATCAACAGGTTATCGCTTACTATACATACAGCGTTGAAGAAAAATAAGGCTGATATAAAAAAGGCTCCACGAGGGAGCCTGATATTATTTTGTGAAATCCAGCGGCGCATGGTCAGTGCGTATTTGCAGCGCGACGTTATCAAAGGTGATCATCGTCGATTTACAAAAAATACACTTTGCCCCTAAAGGATTTCGCTCCGTCACATCGAATGCTGATGTGCGGTACTGTGAACCATGACAACATGGACAGCGGAAATGGAGATGTTGAGTAATAACGGCAACCTTAGAGCGTAACAACGTTCGCTGCCGCGGGACCACGTTGCCCCTGCTCAATAGAAAATTCAACTTTCTGATTTTCGTTCAGCGTGCGGAATTCATTGCTCTGGATGGCGGTGAAATGGACGAAAACGTCTTTGCTGCCATCATCAGGAGTGATAAAGCCAAAACCTTTATCTGCGTTAAACCATTTTACTAAACCAGTCATTTTATTAGACATATTTTACTTCCTTCATTTTGGGCCTTTTGGCAAACAGGGCTTTAATACAGAAACTACTTAGTGTTCAGGAGAGAGACTCAAAAGAAGGGGATAATGCCTGATAATGAGAACTGCTTTAGTAAACTACTTTGTATGCTGTCTGTCTTTCAAACCGACGCAGCTATTAACGCATGATAATTGAGATTAATCAAATTTTATTTTAGCCGTCCGGCGGTCTTAAATATCGCTGGCTTTATTTTATTAACCCCGTATAGTGCAGCGCAGTATTTTCAGTAAGGAATTTGTTTGTCCCGTAAAATGACAGGAATTGTCAAAACCTTTGATCGCAAAAGCGGCAAAGGATTCATTATCCCCTCCGACGGTCGTAAAGAAGTCCAGGTCCATATTTCCGCATTCACTCCCCGCGACGCAGAAGTGCTTATACCAGGATTACGTGTGGAATTTTGCCGCGTAAATGGCCTGCGAGGACCAACAGCGGCAAATGTTTATTTGTCTTGATGGAGAGCGCACGCCGGTATGCGTGCTTCATTCACGATTTGCGTAAAACCTGCCAACGAACACATGCCCTGCGCATTTCGCTCTTCACATCCTGCCAGGGTCAGTTTCACCTCTCCGGGCGGCGTATTTAATGACAGCGGCGTTTTATCACGCATCTGCTGTAAAGTCTGGAAGACCAGCGAAACCTGAATCCACTGGCTGTTATCGCTTAGCCGACGCCAGCGTTCAAACAGCAGTTCCCCCCCTGGCGGCGTGTTATCCGGCTGACCTGGAAGCGTCCAGTTGAGCTCCAGTGCGCCGCCGAGATTTGCCAGATTAGTATCGTGTCCGGCGATAAACAGCACTGAAGTGGGTAATGTTACACCATACGCCTGTTTTTGCGGTGGATGGGGCGTCAACGCTGTCATGATCAAATCCAACAACGGGGTGGCGCGGCTGCGGGCAACCTCTGGCGTGCGTTGTAGCAAATAAAACTGCGCGTTATGCAAACTTAGCAACGTGTTCCACTGGTGTGAATCGGTGATCCTTCCCCACCCCGGCTCCGGCATTCCCTGTGCTTGTTGCAGGAGAAATATTTCCGTCAGCATTGATGCGAGGCTTACCGCACCGGTTAATGAGACATTGTCGGCGCTCACCTTGAGTTCCGATGGTAATGCCTGCGTTAATGAACAGCTTTTGTCCTGTTTCTCACGGTTAAGGCACAAGTTTGATTGCGGGAAATTAAGCACCCGTTCCAGTTCGCGAAACGCCGTTTGCCGATGCCCGGTAAAGTCAGCAATTGACCCTCCTGCCCTGCTGAGGATCGCGTCAGTCACGTTCGCGTTATCCAGTTGGCAAACGCCAGTTTTTAGAGGATTAAATAACGGATCGGGACTGGACGTATCTGCCTGGGTATGTACGGTTATTGCACAGTCAGGTGCCAGCCCGGCGGCGAAGGCTTCGCCTGTTTTACGGGTACGCTCGTCGACATCAGCAATAATCGCGACCTGACCAGACTGCGGGCAGCCCTTTTTCGCCAGCAATCCATCGGCTACCAGACGCTGGCGTTGGTAATGTCCGAGATAGGCGATTAGCTCACCACCGCGCGGTGTCAGCCATCCCAGTTTTACCGGCCATGTTGGCCATGCGTCTGGGGTGACATCCTGCATCAGTTGCGTGGCCTTGGTTGGGGCACGCACACCATGACGACTGACAATCACCACACTTTCCAGCTTCAGCTCCGGCTCACTCTGAGCGAATGCAGATTGCGGGGTGAACGGAATCAGAAGAGATAAGAATGGGATCAAGATCGCTTTCATCGATATGTTTCCGCTTTTCATATCTGACATTATTGATTGCCTGATGCGACGCTAATGCGCCTCATCAGGCTTACGTTCGTTAACTTTTCAGACGCGGGTCCAGCCATACCAACACAAGGGTGGAGAGCGAACACATCAACAAAATGC